>Ga0316605_10002351_pt1 | contig 10774 bp, 6 predicted proteins | sample OWC_soil_day20_n_FD_207666 | JGI IMG/M metagenome (GOLD analysis project Ga0316605, IMG submission 207666) | Wetland soil microbial communities from Old Woman Creek delta, Ohio, United States - OWC_soil_day20_noCT | ecosystem: Environmental > Terrestrial > Soil > Wetlands | place: USA: Ohio... | reverse complement strand
ATGGATTGAAGATTATTTATCCATAATAAATATTAAAGAAATTAATTAACTTTGCACTACTAAATTACTCTATCATTACACACTTTTTGGGATACTACCAATTATTAAGTAGTTTTTTATTCAAAATTTAACCAAGTAGAACCAAAGTTTAATGAGAATTTTTTCAGCATAATTTGAGTATAAATTTTACTAACAGCAACATTCTCTTTATGGATATAATTAATACTTAGATTATGATTTCTTGATGTAATTATATTTTTTATTATTTCTTCTTTTTGGCAATATTTTTGTTTTATCTTTGCAATCTATGGAAAAAAAGGATAATGCTTTTAAAACAAAAACGTCAAGAATTTCTACTGAGCAAGCATTTGCCCTAAATGGAAAACTACCTCCTCAGGCTTTAGAACTTGAAGAGGCGGTTTTGGGTGGATTGCTTTTAGACCAAGATGCAATAACAAATTCTATTGACATTATAAGAGAAGAATACTTCTACACTCCCGAACATAGTGAAATTTTTAAAGCAATAAAACAATTGTTTTATGATAGTTCACCAGTTGATATTCTAACTGTTGTGGAGCAATTGAAGAAAAATGGTACTTTAGAAATGGTGGGAGGAGCTTATAAGATTTCCACACTAACTTCAAGAGTTGCCTCAGGGGCTCATATTGAGTATCATGCTCGTATCCTTTCAGAAAAATTTATTCAAAGAGAGCTAATTAGAGTTTCAACCGAAACCATTAAGGATGCTTTTGAGGAAACAACTGACGTTGTAGAATTATTGGATAAAACCGAAACTAATTTAATGGACATAAGCGATAAGAATTTCAAAAGTGATTTTCAAACTTTGGAATCTTTGCTTTATGAAGCTCAACAAGAAATTCAAGCTGCTCAAAAGGCTGAAGGTATAACTTCTGGTATTCCTTCTGGTTTTAGAGAGTTAGATAGTTTGACAACAGGTTTTCATAAGGGAACTCTAATTGTTCTTGCTGCTCGACCTGCAATGGGTAAAACAGCATTGGCTTTGTCAATGGTTAGAAATATGGCCGTTGATCATAATATTCCAGTTGCTTTCTTCTCATTGGAAATGACAGCATTGGAACTTACAATGCGTTTAATCTCTTCTGAAGTTGAAATTTCTGGAGATAGACTTAAAAAAGGAGATCAATTAAGACCAGATGAAATTGAACGTTTGCAAGATATTGGTAGGCTTTCAAAAGCACCAATATATATTGACGATACCCCACAATTAAAGATATTTGAATTAAGAGCTAAATGCCGTCGTTTGAAACAGAAATACGATATTAAAATGGTCTTTATTGACTATTTGCAGCTAATGAGTGGTAGTTCAGACAATAGGGGAGGCAATCGTGAACAAGAAATTAGTACCATCTCTCGTCAATTGAAAGCTTTGTCAAAGGAATTGGGTATTCCTGTTTTGGCTTTAGCACAGCTTTCTCGTGCTGTTGAAACTCGTGGAGGAAGTAAAAAGCCTATGCTATCTGACCTTAGAGAGTCTGGTGCAATTGAGCAAGATGCCGATATAGTTATGTTTATTTATCGTCCTGAATATTATGGTATGACTGAACCAGACGATAAGGGACCAACCTTAGGAATGGCTGATATTTTACTTCAAAAGCATCGTTCAGGACCAGTTGGAGAAGTACGTTTGAAATTTGAAAGTCGTTTTGCCAAATTCCTTAATAAGGATTATATGATTGATCCTCAAATGCAAGACATTATGGGAAGAAATATTAATTTTGACAGTGAAGGAAGACCAAATGCAATCGTCGCATCAAAGATGAATCAAGAAGATGATTTACCAACAGATGACGATTCAGCATTCTAATTGAAAGATATGAAAAAGACTTTATTTCTTATTATTGCTTTATTGTTTAGCACTTATGCATTTTCATTGCATATACTTATTCCTATGGATGAAACTCAAAAGAATCACCTAAAGGCTTATGGTGTTGCTTATTGGGTTTTGGCTCAAGATGTAGAGGTAAGTTGGCTTTTGAACTATAGGGGAGGAGCATTTTTAATAAAACACGATGATAAGATAGAAAGGCAGTGTAAGTTAAGAGGTGTAACTTATAATAATATTGCAGATGTTCAAGCAGGGCAAATTATTAGTGAGATTGCAGAACCAGAAGTTAATATGGATGTTGTAAAACTTCAAAAAGCTCCAAAGATTGCAGTCTATTCTCCAAAAAACAAACTTCCTTGGGATGATGCAGTAACTCTTGTATTAACTTATGCTGAAATACCTTATGATGTAATCTATGATGAAGAAATTCTAAAAGGAGTGCTTCCAATTTACGATTGGTTACACCTTCATCATGAAGACTTCACAGGACAATATGGCAAGTTTTGGGCAAATTATCGCAATCAAACTTGGTATATGGAAGATGTAAGAGCAAATGAAGAAATGGCTTTAAAGCATGGTTTTAAGAAAGTTTCGCAATTAAAGTTAGCAGTAGCCAAAAAGATTAAAGAATTTGTTGCAGGAGGAGGTTTTATGTTTGCAATGTGTTCAGCTCCCGATAGCTTTGATATTGCTTTAGCAGCTGAAGGAACAGATATTTGTGATGTAATGTTTGATGGAGATGCAATGGATCCAAATGCTCAACAAAAATTAGACTATTCTCAATGTTTTGCTTTCAGAAACTTCACTATTGAAACCAATCCATATAAATACGAAAAGTCAAATATTGATGTAACTCCTCAAAGAGCAAGATTAGTGAATGAAAAGAATGATTTATTCGTTTTATTTGACTTTTCTGCAAAGTGGGATTGGATACCAACCATGCTAACACAAAACCACACTAAGATAATTAAAGGTTTTATGGGACAAAGCACTGCTTTCAATAAGAGTTTGTTAAAGCCAAATGTAATTGTTTTGGGAGAGAATAAATCAATTGATGAAGTTAGATATATTCATGGAACATTAGCAAAAGGCACTTGGACATTCCTTTCAGGTCATGATCCAGAAGACTATCAGCATTATGTTGGTGATCCAGTAACAGATTTAAGTTTATTCCCTAATTCTCCAGGATATCGTTTAATTCTAAATAATATTCTTTTCCCAGCTGCAAAAAAAGAAAAACAAAAGACCTAAAAATTTACACGCCGTATCTCTATTATTTACACGCCGTCAAACGCATCGTTTCACGGCGTGTGATTTTTTACATTAATTATTCAATCATTATTTCATCAATAAATATCCAAGCTTTTTCGCCTTTTGCAATGTGCCAGTCAGGAATTGGCCCTATGTTAATGGCTTCAACTTTAATATAGCGAGCTGAAAAAGGAGTGGAATTATAGAATGTGTGAGTTATTGTTGTTGGTTCAGTTTCGTGAATTGGAGTTGGAACAGTTTCTAAAAGAGTAAAGTTTTCTCCATCATCAGAAATATAGTAGTTTACTTCTTTTGGAAGGAATATCCATGATTTTATATCTTGAATGAAATTACCACCAATATGAGTAAGGTTTTGTTTTTCCCCCAAATCAACTATTGCAACAAAATTCTCACCATAATAGCCTTGCCATTTACTTAAACGCCATTTATTTCCTCCTCTAATTTGGTCAATCAAACCATCAGGTCCTCCTCCAGTATATTGAGGGTTTGGCTGAGAAAGAAGTTTCACTTTTCTTCCAGCAGGAATTTTGTTGAATTTAATGCAAATAGGAATACTTTCAATATTATCTTCTGTTGTGTTTACTGCAGTAATTTTTACAGTTTGATCAATCTTGATGTTTCTTCTCTTATACTCATTGTCTCCAAAATGAACTAATTTTCTGCCATCATCATAATCAAGTGTAGGCATGATAATATTCCCATTAATAGAATTTACATACAATTGTTTTGTATCTGTAAAAGTTTGAGTTCCTTCATATTCGAAGTATGGAACAATTGCAATTTGATTATCTTTAATTTCGCTGTTTGGACGGTTAGCTTCTTTCTTGCCAAATTTTTTGTTAGGCTTTGAATCCATTTCAAAATCAATAACACCACCATTCATAATATCGAAATGATTTAAGTAAGTGTTCTTGTATTTTTTTCCATTAAACTTAATAGACTTTATATACAATTCTTTTTCCTTTTGAGGAGCATTTATCACAAATGTTTTTCCATTTTCCAATCTAATGGTTGCTTTTGAGAAAAGAGGAGAACCGATAACATATTCATTTGAGCCAGGACAAACTGGATAAAAACCTAAAGAACTCATAATATACCATGCAGACATTTGACCTGCATCATCATTTCCACAAATACCATCTGGTTTGTCGGTATAAAGAGTTGTTAAAATACGTCTAACCAATTCTTGCGTTTTCCATGCTTCACCAGCATAAGTATAGAGATATACCATATGATGAGAAGGTTCATTTCCATGTGCATACTGTCCAATCAAACCAGTAACATCGGCTTGATTACGTCCTGTTGGTTTTTCTTTTGAATTGAAACAATCATCCAAAAGGTTGGTAAATGCTTCATCTGAGCCAATAAGTTTAATAAATCCTTTAACATCTTGAGGGACATAGAAACCATATTGCCAACCATTGCCTTCGGTGTAATTAATATCTATTTGTTTTGGATCAAAATCAGAAGTAAACTTGCCATTAATCTTAGGTTGAATAAATTTATTCTTAGGGTTAAATAAGTTCTTGTAGTTTTGAGCTTTTTTAATAAATTCTTCATAAATATAAGGTGAGTTTCTCTGTTTTGCAACCTGTGCAACACACCACATATTATATGAATACTCTAAGGTTTTTGAAACGCTCTCATGTTCTAATTCTGATGAAATATATCCATACTCATCAAAAAGGTCTAATCCAAAGAGTTCAGGATTATAAACTCCTCTTTTTTCAAGATTCTTAATTCTTCTTGTACTGCTGGCATTATAAATCATGGCTTCTAAAGTAAGCTTTTCATCCCCTCTAATACCTTTCATATAAGCATCTGCAATCATAGAAATTCCATGAAAACCAATCATACAATATGTTTCGTAACTTGATAATTCCCAAACAGGAAGAATTCCACTTTGATTATACATATCCAAAGCAGTATTAACAAAATCCTTAGAGCGTTTTTGGTCAATTATTGTTAAAAGAGGATGAAGAGTTCGGTAGGTGTCCCAAAGAGAAAATACAGTATAACGATTGTAATTTTCAGCTTTATGTATCTTCCTGTCCATTCCAAGATATTGTCCATCAACATCAGAATACAGATTTGGAGAAAGCATTGAATGATACATTGCTGTGTAGAAAGTACGTTGTTGTTCTAAAGTACCGCCTTCAATATCAATTTTGTTTAATTCTTTTTCCCAAAGTTGATTTGCAATTTGCTTAGCATCATCAAATACTTTTGCTTTTTCTGCTCTAAGATTCCTTAAAGCACCATCAGTACTAACAGAAGATAAAGAAACCGCAATATCTAATTTTGTATCTTCCATATTATTTGCTCCAAAAGAAACAAAAAGTTGTGCTTTTGCAGAATCATAATCAATAGAAATAATAGGTTCGGAGAAAGAAGAAGCAAAATATATTATCTGATCTTCATTCCAAGCCTTTGAACGGCGCATACCAACAATTGTTTTATCATCAATTTTTTCCCAAGAAGAAGCAAGTAATTGATCTCTATGTTTTAAATCAATCAAAATATTTCTTTCTCTATCCTTTCCGTGAAAATTATAACGATGATAGCCTGCTCTTTCAGTTGCAGTAAGTTCAACAAAGATAGGAGAGTTAGAAAACATTACTGCATAATAACCTGCGTTGGCTTTTTCATCTTTATGAGAAAAAACTTCTGCAAAACTTTCTGAACCCTTTCCTTTAGTTGTTGGCATAAAAAGAATATCTCCATAATCAGAGCAACCAGTTCCAGAAAGATGAGTATGTGAAAATCCATAAATAACAGAGTCGGAATAGTGATAAGCACTACAGCCATCCCATCCATCCAAACGTGTATCTGGACTTAATTGAACCATACCAAAAGGAGCAGTAGCACCAGGGTAGGTGTGACCATGAAAAGCTGTTCCAATAAAAGGATCAACCAAATCAACCTTACTCTTATAATGTAAATTGTTTTGAGCAAATAGGCTTATGCTAACTAAACCTAATAAACCAAATAATAAACTTCTTTTTTTCATATTATTGATAATATTTTCTTTTAACTTCGTTGTATTTGTTTATGTCTATGTAGTCTTTTGGGTAAACAAAGAATGTGTAGTTACTTATTACTCTCAGTCCATTATATCTACTTTTCTTATCTGCAATTGTTCCTTCTATCCACAAATAATCAGATTTAGAATTAAAACTTTTAATGTCCTTAATGGCAATAGAGTATATTATTTTTGAGGTTAACTTATCTACATATATTTTTGTAGGACTTACTGATAGTTTTATTTTATCATAATTATCTTTTACCTCTATATGATATTTTATATTATAAGAATCATAAGAGTCATTGCAAATATAAATAAATATCGAGTCAGGATTAGAATACTTGTCAATAGAGAATATAATTGGTTGATATGATTTAAATATTGTAGAATAAATGGATTTTGTTTTTCCTAAATAATCTATACTTGACCAACTAATTGCAGGGTATGGTTCATTAAATTGCCAAAACATTGTTCCCATACAATAAGGCATCGCTCTACGATGGGCTTCAATGGCTATTTTATATGCTTCTTGTGCAATTTCTTCTGCTTTAAACATATAATCTTCGTCAGATGTGTAATTTCCATACCATTCCTTTATCCTATTATCAATTAACTCAAATCCTCTTGGATGTTTTTGATGAATAGCAAATTCTGGATTTTCTTTTGAATATGGTTTTGACATAAATTCTTCTTCTGTATAAATAGTAGGAGGAGATTGAAATCCATATTCGCTCATAAAGCGTGGAACTTTTCTTGTGTAGGTTTCAAATATTGAATCACCCCACCATACTCCCCAATAATGACAATCTCCATGCGTTAAGCTTTCTCTTCTTCCCCAACCATGCAAAGGAGAGGTATGTATATAGTTTATTGTTGGAGTATATTCTTTCACAATATTAGGAAGTAATTCTTTAAAGAGTTTATTATAATTCTCAACTGCTTTTGCTGTATCTTTAACTTCTTGCTTCCAACCCCAATTATTCCAACCTTCCCAAATTTCATTATTACCACACCAAAGAGCAAGAGAAGGATGTTTAGCTATTCTTTTAATATTTTGAATTGCCTCTTCTCTAACATTTTCTAAAAAACTTGAGTCAGCAGGATATAATGCACAAGCAAAAGGAAAGTCTTGCCAAACCAAAATACCTAACTCATCACATTTTCTTATAAAATTATCATTAAGATACCTGCTTCCTCCCCAAACTCTTAGCATATTAATATTTGCATTAACGGCAGCATCTATTGAGTATATGTATTGACTTTCTGTTGCAATGTAATTAGCTCCCTTTATAAATAATGGTTTACCATTTACTTTAAAATAGAAACTTTGGCCTATTGAATCCTTTTCTTGAACTAACTCTATTGTCCTTATACCAAAATCAATAGTTTGTTTATTTATTAATTTGCTCTCTTTTCCATTATTGTCTATTAGTTCAATGGTTGCACTATATAAATATTGTTTATCTTTAAAGCCATTAGGATACCAAAGTTGAGGATTTTTAATAGTAAACTTTGTATTAAGTACAGCAAGTGTATCTAAATCTTTTTTAGTAAAAGGAAAAACATATTCTTTGTTTTTAATGAAAGTATATTTTGACTCTTTCTTATCAGAATGATTATTTGTGCACTTAATATCTTTTAGTTTTATGGTATAATTCCCTTTGCTTAGGTTGGTAAAGCCAATATTTAATAACATTAAAGAGGATTTTCTTTTAGCATCTATTTCTTTTGTTTGAATATTTGCATATTCAAATTGAGGAGTATTATCATAGATGTCAATAAATACGTTTTGAAAACCCACTGATAACATTTTTGGAAACCAATCCCAACCATAACGATATTGTGCTTTTCTTGAAATAACTCTTTTCTCAGATTCTAATGTATTAAACTCTTCAGAAGAATAGTCTAATTTCCTATTTGCAGGGTCAATAACAATCTTAATTGAGTTGTTCCCTTGATTTACATAAGGCTTAATATTAAAACTATATTCCAAAAACTCATTATCTGTTTGAGCAATAGGCTTATTGTTAATATAAATTGTAGAATAAGTATTGAGGTTCCTACATTTTAATATAATATTTTTATTGCTTAAATCTTCATTGTTTAGATTAAATAATGAAGAGAAGTTCCAAGTGGTAGAATCAATCCATCCTAATTTGGTTTCATTATCATTCTTAAATGGATGAGGAATTACTTTTTTATTATACAAGAGTTCATAGATACTTTCAAGATAATATTTACAGTTATCAATACTTATATTTTTATTATCACTAATATTCCAATATTCAAGATCTATCCTTTTATTATAATTGTTCTGAGCATAACTATTTATAAAAATAAAAGAAAATAGGATGAGGAATATTATTGTTTTTTTCATATAACTTTTAACTTTTCACTTAATAAGTAAGTGCTGCTGCACCTAAAATGGCTGCATTGTTTTCGTCTAAGTGCGAAATTTCTATATCAATCTTATTTTGAAAAACAACAAAAAGACTTTCTTCAAAGTATTTCTTTAAAGGGGTCATTAATAAATCTCCTGCTTTTGTTAGACCTCCAAAAAGGAAAATCTTTTCTGGTGAAGTTACTGCAACAGCATTTGCCATTCCTATAGCAAGCATTCTTGCAGTTATTTCAAAACATTTCAACGCAAGTTTATCTCCATTCTGGGCTGCATTGTAGATTGCTTTGCCTCCTATGTTTTCTTGACTTATTTCTCTTAAAGATGATTTTGTTTTAGTATTATTTATTAAATCCAAAGCTGTTTTTCTTAGTCCTGTAACAGAAGAGTAGGCTTCAACGCATCCTCTTCTGCCGCATCCACACATTCTTCCTTCTGGTTGAACAATGGTATGACCAACCTCTCCAGCAAAACCATCTGCACCATAAACCACCTTACCATCAACAACAATTCCACTTCCAACTCCAGTCCCTAAAGTTATCATTATGAAATTCTTTATTCCCTTTGCTCCTCCATAAATCATTTCTCCTATGGCAGCAGCATTTGCATCATTGGTTAAGGTTACTCTTAAATCATATCCCTTTTCTTTTAGTTTTGTTTCAATATAATCCTTCACTGGAATAATTCCACAAAATTTGAGATTAGGAGCATGTTCAATTGTTCCATGATAGTAATTACCATTTGGAGCACCAATCCCAACTCCTTTAATTAATGATTTGTCTTCACATCTTTCAATTAAAAGAATAATATGATTAACAATTTCATCGAGATAGGTTTCAACAATATCAAAGTCTTTAGTGAAAATGGAGGTAGTGGAAATTATATTCCCTTTTTCATCAACTAATCCAAAACCAGTATTTGTTCCTCCTATGTCAATTCCAATTGAATAGCTTTTCATGAAAATATTATTTTATTAAATCCTTCATCCCATAAAATCCTGTTTTACCTTTCATAAATTCAGCTGCTAAAACAGCTCCCAAAGCAAAACCTTTGCGATTATGTGCCTGATGAGTAATAATTATATCATCAACTTCTGAAGAATAAGTTATACTATGAGTTCCTGAAACTTCTCCAATTCTTTGAGCAGTTACATTAATTACATTAGGCTTTTCATCCTCGCAGTTCAATTCCCAATTTGTTTTTCTGTCCAAATTGTCAATAATTGTTTCAGCCAAAGTAATTGCTGTACCACTTGGAGCATCAAGCTTGTGAATATGATGAATTTCTTCTATTGAAACATCGTAGGAGGGTTGATCATTCATTAAAACGGCAAGCTTTTCATTAATTCTATTGAAAATTAACATTCCAATGCTATAATTGGAAGCTACAAATAAGCCTTTCTGTTCTTGAATTGTCAAATCCCTAAATTCATTCAGCCTTCCATACCATCCAGTTGTTCCAACAACAATTGGAATATTACGATTAAAACATGCAACAATATTATCAACCACAGTGTATGGAGAAGAGAAATCAATTGCAACATCAATTTCATTTACATTCAAATTATTCCAATCTTCTTCCTTGTCAATTACATATGCAATATTGTGATTCCTTAAAAGAGCAATATCTTCAATCATTTTGCCCATTTTTCCATAACCTATAAGTAAGATATTCATAAAGCTAGCTTTGTTTTAATTAAATATAACAAGCAAAAATACAAAAACAAATGAGATTATTTAATTACTTGAGTTGAAAAAGTGATATAAAACAATATAATTGATAATCAAAAGTAAAAATATGTGATTAATTATACATAAATTCTTGACAAAATAGAGCGTCTTTAAGTGTAAATAATATTTAGTACTAATTAATAATCTGTAAACCTTAATTAGAAGTGACAATATCACTTATCAATCTTATTAAACTTCGTTTTAATCTCTAATTAATGGCATCATGTTCTCGGAATCATGGCATGATTCCATCCAATTCATGCCATGATTTCCTTAATATCATGGCATGATTCCGACCAATTCATGGCATGATTCCGAGTAATTCATGCCATGAATTCAAGAACATCATGCCATGATTGACCCGTCCTGAATAAGGTTGACAAATTATTAATTTGTACTAAATGATATTTACACTTTTGATTTATCGTCCTATTTTTAGTTTACACCTTATATAAAATAGTTGATAAAGCATCAAAGATAAA
>Ga0316605_10002349_pt1 | contig 10776 bp, 9 predicted proteins | sample OWC_soil_day20_n_FD_207666 | JGI IMG/M metagenome (GOLD analysis project Ga0316605, IMG submission 207666) | Wetland soil microbial communities from Old Woman Creek delta, Ohio, United States - OWC_soil_day20_noCT | ecosystem: Environmental > Terrestrial > Soil > Wetlands | place: USA: Ohio... | reverse complement strand
GACGAGCCGACCAACGATCTCGACGTCGACACGCTGCGGGCGCTCGAGGACGCGATCCTGGCGTTCGCCGGCTGCGTGGTGGTCATCAGCCACGATCGCTGGTTCCTCGACCGGATTGCGACCCACATGCTCGCCTTCGAAGGCGACAGCCGCGTGGAGTGGTTCGAGGGGAACTACCAGGACTACGAAGCGGACCGGCACCGGCGGCTCGGGACCGAGGCCGACCGGCCGCACAGGATCAAGTACAGGAAGCTCACGAGGTAGGAGAGTATCCAGTAGTCAGTAGCCAGTAGGGCTGGGCGGCGTTGGGCTCACGAGCATTTCTACTGAATACAGGCTACTGGCTGCTGACTACTGACTATAATCCCTGCGATCATCTCGTTCATCGAAGCTCATTCATCCAGCGAGGTTCATCGTGCGACGACCTGGAGTTCTGATCACCGGCGCGAGCGGCGAGATTGGCCACGGGCTCATCACCCGCCTCGCGGCGGAAGGCGCAACCACGATAGTCACGCTGGACGTCCGGGCCCTCGATCCGGCGCTCGGCAAGATGGTCCACCGGGAGGTTCTCGGGTCCATCACCGATCCGGCCGCGCTCGACCGCATCCTCGCCGAGTTCGACATCGATCACGTCTATCATCTCGCCGCGTATCTCTCGACTCGAAGCGAATTCACGCCGGTGACCGCCCACCAGGTGAACGTCGAGGGCACCATGAACCTCCTCGAGTTCGCCCAGCGGCAGGCCGAATCGCACGGGCGTCCCGTGGTCTTCCTCTATCCGTCCTCGATCGCCGCCTATGGACTGCCCGACCTCGAAACCAAGGCCAAGGCCGGCAAGGTCCGCGAAGAGGAGTTCAACACGCCGACGACGATGTACGGGTGCAACAAGCTGTATTGCGAGCTGCTGGGGCGCTACTACGCCCGCCACTACAAGCAGCTCTCGGCCGAGGCGCTCGCCGGCAAGGTGGATTTCCGCGCGGTCCGGTTCCCGGGGCTCATTTCGGCGGTCACGGTGCCCTCCGGCGGCACCTCCGACTACGCGCCGGAGATGATTCATGCCGCCGCCAAGGGCGAGGCCTACGCGTGTTTCGTCAGGCCCGATACGCGCATCCCGTTCATGGCGATGCCCGACGGCGTCGAGGTCCTGCTGAAGCTGGCCTATGCGCCGCGCGAGCGCCTGTCGAAGACCGCCTACAACGTGGGCGCCTTCAGCCCGTCGGCCGAAGACGTCCGTCAGGTCGTGCTCGAGAACTTCCCCGGGGCCGATCTGACCTACACCATCGACGTGAAGCGGCAGGGCATCGTGGACTCCTGGCCCGCTGACGTGAATGACGCGGCGGCGCGAGCCGACTGGGGCTGGGCGCCCCAGTACGACTTCCGCCGCGCGTTCTCGGAGTATCTGATTCCGACGATCAGGGAGAGATACGCAGCGTGAGGATTGACAGTAGTCAGTAGACAGTAGCCAGTATTCAGTAGGGAAGCCGGCAAGGCCGACGGCGTGCCAACCTACTGGCTACTGACTACTGGCTACTGACTACTCTGACGCGCGAGGTGCCGCCCATGGACCTCAAGTCCCTCATCCGCCACGCAAGGGGCGACGAGCCCGCCGACCTCCTGCTGCGCAACGGGCGCGTCGTCAACGTGCTCAGCGGACAGGTCGAAGAGGGCAGCGTCGCGATCGCGGGCGAGTTCATCGTCGGCCTCGGCGACTACGCGGCCCGCGAGGTGATCGACCTCGACGGCGCGTTCGTCGCGCCGGGGTTCATCGACGCCCACGTCCACATCGAGAGCGCGCTGGTCCCGCCCTCCGAGTTCGCCCGCGCCGTCGGGGCGCGCCGGCGCCCCCCCCCCCCCCACGACGGTCATCACCGACCCGCACGAGATTGCCAACGTCCTCGGTCTCGAGGGCATCCGCTTCATGTTCGAGAGCGCCAAGTTCGGCCCGCTGAACATGTACGTCATGGCCTCGTCGTGCGTCCCGGCGACCGCGATGGCGACCAGCGGGGCCGCGCTGCACGGCTACGACCTCTTTCCCCTGAAATCCGATCCGTGGGTGCTGGGGCTCGCCGAGGTGATGAACTACCACGGCGTCATCGGCGGCGACGATGCGGTGCTCGAGAAGATCGGCGCGTTCCATGACCGCGTGATTGACGGACACAGCCCGGGACTGAGCGGCGCCGGGCTGCAGGCGTACGTGGCCGCCGGCATCCAGTCGGACCACGAGTCCTCCGCGGCCGGCGAGGCCCTCGAGAAGGTGCGCCTCGGGATGATGGTGATGATCCGCGAAGGCTCCGTGGCCCGCGATCTCGCGGCCCTGGTCCCCATCGTCACGCCGGCAAACCAGCATCGCTTCTGCTTCTGCACGGATGACTGCCAGCCGTCCGACCTGGTCGAGCGCGGCGGCATCGATCACGCCATCCGCAGCGCGATCGCGCTCGGGATGGACCCCGTGTCGGCCGTCCGCCTGGCGACGTGGAACCCGGCGCAGCACTTCCGGCTCCACCAGCGCGGCGCCGTCACGCCGGGGCGGCGCGCCGACCTCGTGGTGTTCGACGATCTGCAGGCGCCCCGTCCGCGCCTCGTGTTCCGAAATGGCGCGCTGATGGCGCGGGACGGTCGCATGGTCGTGCCGCCGCGGCCGCCGTCGCGAACGCTCCGCAGCACGATGAACGTGGCCTGGGACAGCGTCGACTTCAGGATTCCCGCCGGGGGACGCCGCGCGCGGGTCATCGGCGTGATGGCCGACTGCCTCGTGACGGAGGCCCTCGTTGACGAGCCGGCCATCCGCGCCGGCGAGGCATTCGCGGACCCCTCGCGCGACCTTCTGAAGATCGCCATCCTCGAGCGCCACATGGCGTCTGGCGCGATGGGCAAGGGGTTCGTCCGCGGGGTTGGACTCCGCGAGGGCGCGCTCGCGTCGTCCGTCGCCCACGATCACCACAACCTGATCGTGGTGGGCGCCGACGACGTGTCGATGATGACCGCGGCGAGGCGGGTCGGCGCGTTGCACGGCGGGATGGTGGTCGCCAGCGGCCAGCAGGTGCTTGCGGAGGTGCCGCTTCCGCTTGGCGGTCTGATGAGCGCCGAGCCGGTCGAAACGGTCAAGTCCCAGGTCGAAGCGGCCGTCGGCGCGGCCCGGGCGCTCGGGTCCCCGTTGCACGATCCCTTCATGGCCACGAGTTTCCTGTCGCTCGAGGTGATTCCCGCGCTGAAGTTGACCGACAAGGGCCTGGTCGACGTGGAGAAGATGGCCGTCGTTCCCCTGTGGGTCGACTCGTAATACCGGACCACAAGAGTCGGACATTGAACAACTTGGGAGCTGACGGCTGTCACCGACGAGTGATTCGTGAATCCTGAGAAAGGGGAGGTCTGCAGCGAGGCCTCCTCCTCCAGGGCCGGCACCCTGAACGCTCTCATACATCTGCCTGCCGGCCTCGAGACCCCGCCGCCGCGGCGGAGCGCTGGAACGAGAGGCCGCATGGACTCCGTCTCCCGTCGTCGTTTTCTGCAGATCTCCGCCGCCACCATGGCCGCGACGTCGGCGACGGCCGGCGTCGCGAGGCTGGCCGGCCGGGCCGCCGGTGACCAGGGGCCCGCCAGCGGCCTTCAGAAGATCCCGACCTTCTGCGACTTGTGCTTCTGGAAATGCGGCGCGATCGCGTTCGTCGAGAACGGGACGTTGTGGAAGCTCGAGGGCAACCCGGACGACCCGCTGAGCCGGGGCCGCTTGTGCCCCCGCGGGACCGGGGGGGTGGGCGCCCATTTCGACGCCGACCGTCTCAGGGCCCCGCTCATCCGGAGCAAGCGCCGCGGAGATGACGTCTGGGCGCAGGTGACCTGGGACGAGGCGCTCACCCACATCGCCGAGAGGATGCTGGCCATCAAGGCCAAGCACGGACCGGAAGCGGTGGCGTTGTTCTCGCACGGTCTCGGCGGGAACTTCCTGAAGCACACGATGCGGGCGTACGGCACGCCGAACATCGCGGCGCCGTCGTTCGCCCAGTGCCGCGGCCCGCGCGACGTCGGTTTCCACCTGACCTTCGGCGAAGAGGTCGGCTCCCCCGAGCGCACCGACATCCGAAACGCCCGGTGCCTCGTGCTGATCGGATCGCACCTCGGCGAGAACATGCACAACACGCAGGTGCAGGAGTTCGCCGCGGCGATGGACGCCGGCGCGAGCCTGATCGTCGTCGACCCGCGCTTCTCGATCGCCGCGGGCAAGGCGAAGCACTACCTGCCGATCAAGCCCGGCACCGACCTCGCGCTCGTGCTCGCGTGGATGCACGTGCTCGTGAGCGAGGGGTTGTACGACAAGGAGTACGTCGCCCAGCACGGATTCGGGTTCGGCGCCTTCGCCGCGGAGCTGGCGCCGTACACTCCTGAGTGGGCTTACCCGGAAACGGGCATCGAGCCGGGCGTGATCCGGGAGACGGCACGCGAGATGGCTCGCTACCGTCCAGCGACCCTCGTCCACCCGGGCCGCCACGTCACCTGGTACGGCGACGACACGCAGCGGGCCAGGGCGGTCGCCCTGCTGAATGCCCTCCTCGGAAGCTGGGGCCGGAAAGGCGGGTTCTACACGCCCGCGTCCATGGACATCCCCGGGTATCCCTATCCCCCGTATCCGACGTCGGAAAAGGGGAAGGTCGACAACCCCGGCGGGAAGTACCCGTACGCGCTCGAGACCATCACGACGGGGATTCGCGAAGCCACCCTCACGGGCCAACCCTATCCGGTCAAGGGCTGGTTCACCTATGCGACGAACCTGATGCTGGCGCTGCCAGACGAGCGGGAGACGATCAAGGCCATCCAGAGCCTGGACCTGCTGGTCGTCGTCGATGTGATCCCGAGCGAAATGGCAGGGTGGGCGGACGTGGTGCTGCCGGAGTCCACGTACCTGGAGCGCTACGACGATCTGAACCCTGAGCTGTTCCGGGAACCCTTCGTGGCGCTGAGGCAGCCGGTGGTGCCGGCGCCGCACGACCAGAAGCCCAACTGGTGGATCGCGCGCGAACTCGCGAAGAAGCTCGGCCTGGCGGCGTACTACCCGTGGAAGACCATCGAGGAGTATCTTGAGGTCCGGCTGACGAAGGCGGGCCTCTCCTTCGCCGAACTGAAGCAGAAGGGCATCATTCACGGCCGGCCGCAGCCGATCTACTACGAGGACGGCGTCGTGCCGGAGTTCCCGACGGCGTCGGGCAAGATCGACTTCTACTCAACGGCACTGCGCGACAAGGGCTTCGACCCGGTCCCGAAGTACACCGCGCCGGCGGGGCCGCCTGCGGGCATGTTCCGCCTGCTGTTCGGCCGGGCGCCGGTGCACACGTTCGGACGGACGCAGTCGAATCCGATCCTGCACGACATGATGGCGGAGAACGAGGTGTGGCTGAACGCCGGCGTCGCCGCGCGCCTGGGCCTCTCGGACGGCACGTACGTGCGGCTGCGGAACCAGGACGGCGTCGTGAGCAACCGGGTGAGGCTGAAAGCCACGCAGCGGATACGCCCTGACTGCGTCTACATGGTGCACGGATTCGGCCACACCGCCGTCCGCTTGCGCCGGGCGTTCGGCAAGGGGGCGAACGACACGCAGCTGGTGACGCAGTACCGGACGGACCCGTTGATGGGCGGCACGGCCATGAACGTCAACTTCGTGACCGTCGAGGCGGAGGCGTAGGCGATGGCACGTTACGGCATGGCAATCGACACGCGCCTCTGCGTCGGCTGCATGGACTGCGTGGTGGCGTGCAAGACCGAGAACCGGGTGCCCGAGGGGTTCAACCGCGACTGGATCGCGTACGAGACCGCGGGCGCGTTCCCGACGCTCCACCAGGAGATCCGGTCGGAGCGGTGCAATCACTGCGACAACCCGCCGTGCGTCACGTGCTGCCCGACCGGCGCCAGCCACGTCGACGAGTTCGGCGCGCTCGTGCAGATCACCCACGACGAGTGCATCGGCTGCAAGGCCTGCCTGGCGTCGTGCCCCTACGACGCGCGGTTCGTGCACCCCGACGGGTACGCCGACAAGTGCACGTTCTGCGTGCACCGGGTGAAGGAAGGCCTCGAGCCCGCCTGTGTCTCGGTCTGTCCGACGCTCTGCTTCACGTTCGGTGACCTCGACGACCCTGACAGCGCCATCAGCCGGAAGCTGGCGTCGCGCAAGGCGCACCCGCTCCTTCCCGCGGCCGGGACGCAGCCGCGCATTCTCTACCTGGACTGAGGGGGACGCGATGACGCCTGAACTGTTCCTCACGCGGCACAATCACCTCATCGACCCCTCCGTGCACGTCTGGGCGTGGCAGATTCCGGTCTACCTGTTCCTGGGCGGATGGGTGGCGGGCAACATGCTCCTGACCGGCTACTTCATGCTCGGCGGGCGGCACACGCGCAGGTCGCCGCTGCTGTCGGCGCTGCCGGGTCTGAGTCTCGCGTTGCTCAGTCTCGGCATGCTCGCGCTCTTCCTCGACCTCGAGCACAAGCGCTACGTGTGGCGCCTCTACACGACGTTCCAGTGGACCTCGCCCATGTCGTGGGGCTCGTGGATTCTGCTGCTGGTCTACCCGGTGCTGGTCCTGACGTGGCTGGTCCGCCCGCCCATCGTCCTGGAGGACCTCAGCCAGACCGTCGAGCGGATCTCGACCGTGCTTCAGGGCCGCCGCGACATCGTGCGCGCCATCGGCATCACCAGCATGGTGCTCGGCGTCGCGCTGGGCGTGTACACCGGCATCCTGCTGAGTTCGCTCGGCGCCCGGCCGCTGTGGAACAGCGGTGCCCTCGGCGTCCTGTTCCTCGCGTCAGGCGTGTCGGCCGCGGCGGCCTTCGGGCACCTCGTGACGCACAGCCCGGACGAGCGGGCGCTGACGGTGCGCATCGACAACGTGGTCCTCGCGTCGGAACTGGGCATCCTCGGGTTGTTCCTGCTCGGCCTGCTGGCGGGCAGCGCGCCCCAGGTGGAAGCGGCACGGCTGTTCCTCGGCGGCCCCTACACGGCGCCGTTCTGGGTCTTCGTGATCGGGCTCGGCATCGTCATCCCGTTGATCATCCAGTTGCTGGCGGCCCGACACTGGATTCAGCACACCCCGATCGCGCCGATCATGGTGATGGCGGGCGGGTTGGTGCTGAGGTGGGTGATCGTGTCCGCGGGCCAGTTCAGTCACTGGGCGCATGGGGCAATGCGGATGCACTGACTCGGGATTCGGGATTGGGGATTCGGGATTCGCGGGACAGAGGACACGGAGTGATATGAGCACAACAACCGTCGAACGGCGGCCGGCGCCGTACATGAACCCCTACCTGGCCGGGATCGGCCTGGGAGTAGTCCTGCTGGCCGCCTTCGTCCTGGTCGGCCGCGGGCTGGGCGCGACCGGCGCGTTCAACTCGATCATCGCGTGGGCCGTGAGCAGCGTCGCCCCGGAGCACGCGCAAAGCAACGAGTTCATCGCCGGCTACTTGCCCGACGACGGCTCGTCGCCGCTCAAGTCGTGGCTGCTGTTCGAGGTGGTCGGCCTGTTCGCCGGCGCAATGTTCTCGGGCCTGCTGGCGGGCCGCGCGAAGGTGACCACCGAGAAGGGGCCGCGCGTGTCGGTGCGCGTGCGGCTGGCGATGGCGTTCGCCGGCGGCGTGCTGATGGCCTTCGGCGCCGCGTTCGCCCGCGGCTGCACGAGCGGCCAGGCCCTGACCGGCGGCGCGCTCCTGAACCTGGGCAGTTGGGCCTTCATGATGATGGTCTTCGCCGGGGCGTATGCCGTGGCGTATTTCGTAAGGTGGCAATGGCGATGATGGCACCGTTCCTCAAGTACGGCACGTTCGGCGAGGAGACGAGCCTCGTGCTCGCGTTCCTCATCGGCATCGGCTTCGGCTTCTTCCTGGAGCGCGCAGGGTTCGGCAGCGCCCGCAAGCTGGTGTCGCAGTTCTACCTGAACGACCTCGCCGTGTTCAAAGTGATGTTCACGGCGATCGTGACGGCGATGCTCGGCGTCACCTATCTCGGGTGGATCGGCTGGCTCGACCTCTCGCTGGTCTACCTCGTGCCGACCTACCTTCTCCCGCAGGTCGTCGGCGGCCTGATCCTCGGCGTCGGCTTCGTCGTCGGGGGATACTGTCCGGGCACGTCGGTCGCCGGCACCGCGACCGGCCGTATCGACGGGCTGGTCTACGTGCTGGGCATCTTCGCGGGCATGTTCGCGTTCGCCGAGCTCTACCCGTGGTTGAAGGGGTTCTATCTGAGCGGGTCCGGCGAAGCGCTGACGCTGCCCGGCACCTTCGGGCTGCCCTACGGTGTGGTGGTGTTCGCCGTGGTGTTGATGGCGGTTGGCGGGTTCTACGGCGCCGGGCTTCTCGAGAAGAAGTTCGCGGCGACGGGGGAGTAGGCGATGCCAGGCTGGTTCTCCCGGCTCACCCTGACTCAGAAGCTCGCCGCGGCGGCGCTGGCGCTCGGCGCCGTGGCGCTCTTCGCGTCGCCCTATCCTGGCACAAAGGTCACGCTCGACGCGAAGGAACTCGCCCTCATCGTCGGCACCGAGGCCGACCACGTCGAGGCGACGGAACTCGCGGCGTGGATCATCGAGAGCCGCGCCGACTACCGGCTGATCGACCTGCGCACCCGAGCGGAATTCGAGCAGTACCACATCCCGACGGCGGTAAACATCCCGATGAACGTCCTGACCGAGGCCGGGCTCGGGCGGCAGGAGAAGCTCGTGCTGTACTCGGAAGGCGGCATCCACGCCGCCCAGGCGTGGATGCTGCTGCGGGCGCAGGGGTACAGATCCGCCTACATGCTCAAGGGCGGGCTCGACGAGTGGAAGGACCAGGTCGTGTTCCCGGTCTTCGCCGACAATGCGGGCCCGGACGAACGGGCGCGCGACGAACGGCGCCGCTCGATCAGCGCGTTCTTCGGCGGCCAGCCCCGCAGTGCGGCGGCCGTGGCGGCCGGCTCGGACGCCCTGCCGGGAGTCGCCGCGCCCGTGACTCCCGCCATGCCGAAGGTGGCCGCGCCGTCCACGCCGTCAGGGACCGCGAAGCCCCCCGCCAAGAAGAAGAAGGAGGGCTGTTAGACGCCCGGTTTGCTGCGGAGCACGCCCAACTGGATCAGCAGGCCGGTGAAGTCGTACACGCGGCGCTCGTGGGCGATCAGGCCGTCGGCCATGTCCATCAGCAGCACGCCGTGGATCTCGCACCGGCGGCCCGTCCCGTCCAGCCCCATGAACCGGCCGGCGTGGGTCGCTTTCGCCACGAAGGGCACCGCCACCCGGTCTCCGTCGATGAGGGGAGGCTCGTTGTTCATCGACCAGTCCGGGAACGACTGGAACAGCGCTTCGTAGGAATCCCGGATCGCGTCGCGCCCCACGATCTTCGAGTAGATGGGGCTCAGCACCGTGCCGCGTTCGACGTGGTGCGACGCCAGGGCCACGGGGTCCCGCTGCTGCCACGCCTCAGCCCGCCGGTGGCAGAACGCCAGCATTTCCTCTCTGGTCATCGGCTCCTCACCGCCGCCGGGCGGATGGGCGCGGCCGGCGGCACTCAGGTTCCATTCTTCTGGCTGGTGCTGGGGCAATTCTAACCCCGAACCAGGCGGGCCGCAGGGTCAACCGCCGTCACCGGGGAGGATGCGGTCACTCCCAGGCCGGGAGCACGCAGCGCGGGCTTCGCCTCGCCAGCGCGGACTCGAAGTCGCGCACGGAGTCGCGCATCGCCTTCGACGCCGCGTCATGGCAGGTCAGGCACGCGCCGACCCGGAGAATCCGGCGCTGCTCCTCTACGTCGAACGGCCGGACGTCGTTCCTGGTCGAGACCATGCCGGATCGGGCGCCCAGGAACGGAATCCACGCGTCGGCCGGCAGCCCGTCCTCCGCGAACGGCGGCGCCGAGGGACTGAACGTCCAGCGGCCACCGGCTCCCGCACGCTGATACAGCAGGACTCCCCGTCCATACCCGAGCGCCACTGGGTCGTTGTGGCACGACACGCAGGACCGCGTTTCCCGGCGGGTCGTGTGGGGCTCGGTGCGGGCATAGAGCCTGCGGAAGAGCGCGACAGGCTGCGATCCCGGGGCAGGGGGGCGATCAATTCGGAGGATCATTCCGGGCACGAACGTCTCGATGACCTCCTTTCTTCCGCGAGCGTCGCTCGTGAGGCGCCGGACGCCGAGCGTTGGCGGACCCGCTGAGAACGGGCCCGACTCTTCTCTCCAGGCGCCATTGGCGTTCGAGTCGTCAACCCAGTCGTACGCCTCCGCCGCGGGGTCGAACGACGTGTGGCACGTCGGACATCGAGGGGCCCATGCCGTGTGGCAGCTCCCGCAGGACAGGCGAGCGTGGCCCCGACCCTCGACGCACACGGCGATCCGGGGCTTGATCGCCCGCCGCTCGCCCGCGCGCTTGCGAACGAGCACCGGCGCTCCGGCCGCGTCGCGCACGACGTTCACGAGCGCGTCGCCCCTCGCCGTCCCGACGAAGTGACTGGCAGCGGGCCCGGGCCACGCGCGCACCGCGAGGATGCGCCGCGACTCGGGGTCGATGGCGCCGGCCGGAATCACCGGCAGGTCCGGGACGAGCGCGCCATGGCAGTCCTCGCACGTGACGCGCAGCTGTTCGCTCTTGCGCCCGTGCGCGATGCCGTCTCCCATCACTTCGGTCGACGTGTGGCAATCGATGCAGTCGAGGCCGCGCTGCTGGTGGACGTCGGGCAGGACCCGCTCGAACACCCGCTCGTCCTGCAAGGTGCGGAACCGGGATGGAGCCGGCCTGCCGGGATCGGACGCGGCGGCAGGCGGCTCGTGGACC
>Ga0316605_10002348_pt1 | contig 10777 bp, 9 predicted proteins | sample OWC_soil_day20_n_FD_207666 | JGI IMG/M metagenome (GOLD analysis project Ga0316605, IMG submission 207666) | Wetland soil microbial communities from Old Woman Creek delta, Ohio, United States - OWC_soil_day20_noCT | ecosystem: Environmental > Terrestrial > Soil > Wetlands | place: USA: Ohio... | reverse complement strand
TGGACGATCAGCAATACCTTGCAGACCGGATCGGTGCTGGATATTGCTTTTTCGCCAAATTCATCCTTTCTGGCAACCAGCCCGGACCGTTACGCAGTCAAGGTCTGGGATATCAATCGTAGCGCACTGGCCTATAAATTTTTAACCGCCTTCACCGATGCGGTCAGGACGATGGTGTATTCGCCGGATGGAACGATGTTAGCGACTGGCAGCTATGCCGGATCAATCAATCTATGGGATATGAAAACCGGCGTATTGATCAAAACAATCCAATCAGATGCTGCCATCGAAAGCCTGGCCTTCAGCCCCGATGGACGCGTACTGGCTGCGGGAAGTGTTTTTGAGGATAATAACATTCGCTTGTACGCAATGGACACGGGTGAGCTCCTACGCGAATTGGGGGGGAACACACAAGGGGTTACCAAGATTCTCTTCTCGCCGGCCGGAGATATGCTGGTTTCAGCCTCGTATGATGGAAGAGTCATCTTATGGGGCATCCGGCCGTAACGTCAGCCTGGCGCGACACGATTATAGACCGAACCTGGATCATTTTAGTTTTTCTGGCAAGTCTGACGACAGGTTTTGATCTTAGATCTGTCGAGGTTAGTTCTTTCCCACAAACCAAAAACAGTTTAAGCAGCCCAACAACCATCACCTTCAAACCCTGGGAATTGGTCAATGCATTGGCCTGGTCGCCGGACGGGAATCTCCTGGCGGTATCTGCCGGGAACAAAATTTCGATCTTCCAAATGGAGACCATGCAGCAGCGACAAGTCTGGCAATTGGATTCGATGACCCAGGGGCTTGCATTCAGTCCAGATGGTCATTATCTGGCCGCCTCCAGCCGGGATGGATTTTTACGGGTATGGAGGATGAAGGAGACCGGCGTGGCTGCCAATAAAGCTATTGCGGATCAAGCTCCGGTTTGGCAGACAAACGCCCATAGAAAAGGAGCTAATGCCCTCGCTTTCAGTCCGGATGGTAGTATATTGGCCAGCGGGGGGAATGATGGCATGGCGCGCTTGTGGCAATCCGAGACCGGAAAACCACTCAACGCGATCATCGGTGGCACCTTTTCTGTACCAGGTTTAGCCTTCAATCCAGATGGAACGAGCCTGGCGATCGTTAACGGCAACATGATCCGCTTGCGCGATACAGCGACCGGCCGGATTATCGGCAGCTTGCGTTCGGAAAAACCACTGTATAGTATCAGTTACCATCCAGGAGGTAAGCTACTGGCCGTCGGAGATAGCGACAATCACATCCTACTTTGGGACCCGGCCCAGTCTTTCCGCAGTGGCAATCTAAAGTATCCGCAGCCTGTCCTGCTAGCTGGACATAATGGCCAGCCGGACACATCCCGCGCATTAATATGGAATGTTCTATTTAGTTCCGATGGAACTCTGCTCGCTTCAGCGGGTGGAGACGGAACAGTACGAATCTGGGATGTGAATCAGGGACGGCTCCTGTTTACCCTGACCGGACATACCAACGCGGTGACCAGTCTGGCCTTCAGTCCTGATAACCGAATTTTAGCCTCCGGGAGCCTGGATGGAACGGTCCGTTTGTGGGATTTAGAGGATCAGGCCCGTTCCGCGGTCGCTCCCTGGCTGGCCTTACAGAGATAAACCTGCGCCTTGCGTCCAGCAGTCTGCCTGTAACCTGCTTTCAAACCTTCAATGAAGGATGTTACCTGATCGTTTTGAACCAGGTTCACAGTACAGCCACCAAACCCAGCCCCGGTCAGGCGTGCGCCGTAGCAACCAGGTAAGTTTCGCGCCAGGTCTACCAGGATATCCAATTCTGGGGTGCTGACCTCATAGAGATCGCGCAGGCTGGCATGGCTGGCGAACATCAACGCGCCGAATGCCTGGGGATCGTTTCGGTTGAGCGCGCTGACAGCGAAATCGACCCGGGCGATTTCTTTGACAACATGCTCGGCGCGTTTGCAAATCACTGGAGGCAGATAGGGCGAGTAAGCGGCAAACTCGATTGTTTTAACGTCCCGCAACGATTGGATGCCAGGCATATACCGCTGTAATAGCGTAACTGCCTGTTCACAGGAATTTCGCCGTTCATTATAAGCTGAGTTGGTCAACGAACGCCTGATGCCTGAATCGGCGATGACGATTGCAGTTCCATCTGGAAGCGGAGCCGGATGCCAGTCCAGGCTGCGTGTATCGAAATAGAGCGCATGGCCTTCGACGCCACAGGCGCTGGCGAACTGGTCCATCAATCCACACGAGACGCCGACGTAAGCATTCTCGGCACGCTGGCATATTTTTGCCAAGGTTAGCTGGTCGATTTCCCAACCACCCTTAGCCTGCCAGAGCACGCCGAACCCTACTTCAACTGCGGCCGATGAGCTCAAACCTGCCCCGATAGGCACCTCTGAGGTGTAGAGCACTTCAAGGCCAGATACTTCGAGGCCGGCTTCTTGCAGCGACCAGGCAACTCCAGCAGGATAACGTGCCCATCCGGGTAATGGCCGGCCTTCGAGATCAACTTTATTCTCGACATCAGCCATGCTGAAGCTTACTTTCTGGTCGATATCTCTGGCGAAGAGATGGATCTTTCCGTCTGAACTAGCCGCAGCGGCCAAATAGACAGCCCGATCGATTGCTGCCGGCAGCACCGGACCACCGTTGTAATCCACATGCTCGCCCAGTAAGTTGACCCTACCAGGTGCCTGGGCAATATACGCTGGGAGATGGCCGAATTGGTTTTGGAAGGATGAAATCAGGTCTGTCATTTTATTATCAGCAGGACCAAATTGGCAAAGATAAATATTCCTAATAACGGCCAGATCCAGTTGGCTGTCCCTGACCTGGCGGCCGGGTACAGGAATAAGGATGAGATAAGCATCAGAAGGAAAACGAGGCTATAAATTCGATAGGTGCTCGCCTGCAGCCATTTGATCCATTTCATATCCGTTTAATCCCTCATTGGGTTAATAATATTCCGAATACGGTCAACAAGCTCACCAGGGCGATCAAGAACATGGTATAGCCGAACATTTGGCGGAGCACTTCTCCCTCACGCCCGCTCATATCGGCGGTGCTGGTGCCGATCACGACCTTGGTCGGCGCGGCTGCGGAACCGATCGATCCGCCAGTTGTCTGTGCAGCCAGGATGACTGCCACGCTGATGCCGAGCAATTCTGCGGTTTGTTTCTGCAGTGCTCCAAAAACAACATTTGAATTGGTGTTGCTGCCAGTCATGAAAGCACCCAGCGCACCAATCCAGGGTGAAAGCATCGGAAATAGCGATCCCAGGAAATCGGACAATCCGCGGGCGATAGCGTCTGTCATCCCAGAATACTCCATTATCACTGCCATCGAGATCATGGATAAAATGCTTACACAGGATGGCATTACCCGATGCAGTGTTCCGTTCAAGATCCGACTGGTCGCTCCGGCTTTATATCGGCCGGCCAGCCAGTAAACCAGGTAAGTCAGCAGAGAAGTGTAAATTAATAACATCCCGGTATGGCCGAAAATACTGATCTTCCGGCTCGCAGCGGCTGGAGTCACAAACCCCAGGTTCGAGGTGATCTCTGGGAAGGATACCTGAATCGCAAGTCGGTTCAACGCCTGCTGTAAGGGGGAGATAAATTGCGCGGACAGGATGACAACCACCAGGATTGCATAACCAGCAAGAGCGAAAAGGATTGCTTTCCAATCCACAACGGATCGATTTTGTTTCCCCCTTCCCAAGAAATACGCGAGTGGGATGCCGACCAACAGGCCTGCGGCGGAAGCACTGAATGCAGCGATGTTCCACGGACCATATACAGCAACCAGATATTGGACGCCCGCCATGATCGCGCCGATGGTTAATGTAGGGATGGCTAACCGGAGTACAGCCGCCCAACCCCCTGTCACATGAGCGACCATCGGACCGGTGACAAGGCAGGTGATTCCGAGGAAGATGGCTGCTGCCGGCGCGAGCACCTCGGCTGGCACTCCCGTCGTGACGATCAGCGCCTGGAAGGAAGATCCAAGCGAGCCAAAGTTCACTGCCCATCCGTGGCCGATCGAAGGGATCACAACGGCGGCGAGCGGGTTGATGCCCAGGCTGACCAGAATTGGCGCGGTGACTGCCACTGGAACCCCAAAGCCGCCCACGCCTTGAAGAAAAGAGGCAAAGACCCACCCGATTAATAACGCCTGCATGGCTCGGTCAGCGGTCAGACCCGGCAGCGCCAATCCAATTGCCCGGATAGCTCCGGCTTCGTCACAAACGCGGTAGAAAAGGAATGCCGGTATGATGATCAGCAGAACATCCAATCCCAGGATCAGCGCTTTGGCCTGCGCATATGCCAGCAGGACCGGGTTGGCGCCAAAAAAACCGAACGCGATCACCAGCGCGCTCAAGTATCCAGCCGCACCAGCCCGCACGGATCCCCAGCGGCGCCAGATCATCAGATAGATAATGATGAGAATAGGGAGGAGTGAGAGGAAGAAATTCATTGACGTCGGACTAGATTTAGGGTTCCAATCAGGTTAATTCATCGTGTGATCGTCGAGATAAGGTCTGCGTCTTATCCTGAGCCATTGAGATAGATGCCAGAAGGATCGAGCTCTTCCCGTAAGATGCGCAGCTCTTCAACCTTAGGCGGTTCGGTCACATGCAGTGGACCATTTACTTGTAAATCCCAGCCTGTATTGGCCAGGCATTGCTCCACTGTCATGCCTGGGTGCAGTGCTGTCAGGACCAGCTCACCGGTCTCGTCTGGCTCAAGGATGCCGAGATCGGTGACTACAGCCTGCGGCCCGCCACCGCGCAGATGAGCGGCTTCACGCTCTGGCCGTCCACCCAGAAAACCGGCCGAGGTCTGAAAGTCGACCTTTTCTGGAAAGCGGCGTTTTTGATGGGGAGTGAGCAGAATACAACGTTTTGCCCAGGCGGCTATTTCTTTGGAGCCGCCAGAGCCTGGCAGGCGCACCTTAGGGTGCGCATAGTCGCCGATGACGGTTGCATTGATATTCCCGAACCGGTCGATTTGGGCCCCGCCCATAAAGCCTACATCGACGTAGCCGCGCTGGAGGTAAAAAGCGAACAGGTCGTACATACTACACACAGAAAGTGCACCGCTGACCAGGGTTGGGTCGCCAATTGATAGCGGCAGTCGGGCGGGTTGGGCGCCAATTACCCCGGCCTCATATATCATGACAAGGTTGGGCGCATGCGTTCGTCGAGCCAGGTTGCAGGCCAGGTTTGGCTGTCCGACGCCGACCAGCACCACATCGCCATCGAGCAAAAGGCGGGCGGAGTTGATAATCATCAGCTCAGAAGAGGAATAAAAAGGTTCGCTCATATTCTGTTCTCGTCTCATTATTGGCTAATCAGTATTGGCCGAAATCCACCGGGTAGCTCGGACGGCTGGCGATTTTTAAACGTGTCTGGACTACAGGTCCAAGCTTTTGCAAATATTCCTGGCGGTCCTTTACGCCATACACCCATTCATCCAGCCACTGTCGGATAGTCGCCGGGTCCTGGCTGATCTTGTCCCATTCCAGGTAGAACTTGTTATCGCGGTCGTAATAACCCTGGGTATATGAAGGATGGCTACAGAATGGAACCTGGCACACTGCATCGACCACGATGCCGGGGATGAGGGTGCGGTTCGGGTCAGAGCGGATAATCGCTTCATCTACAATTTCTTCGGCAGTCAAGATGACTCGCCGGCCAGCAAAAGCGGCTTCTTTCTGTTCGCCGATGATCCCCCAAATATGGGCGTTGCCATTGGCATCGGCACGCTGAACGTGAATGATCGATACGTCTGGGATCAAAGCCGGTACGACGACGACCTCGTTCCCGGAATACGGATCGACGACTTTCTTGTAATTTGGGTTCACCTGGTCCAAATCATCGGCCGCAGTTGGGTTCATCGGCATGAAAGGAAGCCCGGTCGCGCCGGCCTGTAAGCGAGAAATCATCCCAAAATGGGAATATTCTTCCCACTCCAGGTTGCCCTTTTCAATTTCAGAGCGCACAATCCGCAGGCTGCCGACGCCGGGGTTGCCCATATAAGAGAAAATCACTTTTCGAGCGCAACCGGCGGCTGTCATCTGATCATAAATCAAGTCAGGCGTCGCCCGCGCCAGCGTCAAATCTTTTAATCCCTGCCGGATGATTTCGTGCCCAGCCGCAAATGGAATCAGATGGGTGAACCCGGCCGCGTAAATCGTATCACCCGAATGCACAAATGAGTGGATTGCCTGGGATAGAGACATTACTTTGGAATTTGTCATTGCGAGCGTCCTTTTCGAAGCAATCCCGATCGAACTGCTTGGTTTAGGGTTTATCTTTTGTGGTTGGATTGCGAATTTTATTGACTAACCGGAATCTTCCGGATGGCTCGGAACGCGGCAGATAACGGACCAACAGGAATACGCCAACTACCAGGCAAAAAGCTGCTCCCAGGCAGCTTAGAAAATTCCATTCTTTGACGAGCGCTGTCGAAATAGAAATAATTAATAGAATGACCCCAATTAATACGAGAAAAAGGCCTAGCCGGTAAGTCATAAGGAAGTTTTATATTAATCGGTTCGCCTGAAAGACTTCCAGAGCTGTGTGGGTGACATCGTGATGGATTCCTTTTAGCTCTGGAAGTCTTATCGATTGGTATAAATATTAACCAGCCGGTTCAATGGTGGTTTGGATCTGCTCGTGCATATATAGAGGCAAATAGTAATGTCCACCGGCGTTCTTGCCCGATGAGCCGGAACCTTTCCAGCCGCCAAAGGGTTGGAACCCGGGCCAGGCGCCGGTTGTAGCGCCTTGCGGTCGGTTTGCATATGTGACGCCGGCCTCGATCTTATCGAAAAACCATTTGGTCTCGTCTTTCGATCCATAGAAACCAGCGGTCAGACCATAATTGACATCATTGGCGATCTGCATGGCCTGTTCCAGGTCCGTTACTTTGCCGATTGTGGTGATGGGCAGGAACATCTCATATTTCCACAAGCGATGATCGTAAGGCACCTCCGCGACGAGTGTCGGGGCGCAGAAATAACCCTTCGCAAATTCACCATCTACCAGCACTTTGCCGCCGGTCAGGATCTTGCCTGCCTGGGATAGCTCTTCGGAGAAATCTTTATAATCCTGGTAAGAGCTCTTGTTGATCACTGGGCCGAGATAGACATTCTTGTCGGTGGGTTCGCCAATGACCAGCTTGTTCGTCATCGTTACCAGCTTTTCGACGAGCTGGTCATACACTGGCGCTTCGATGAGCACCCGCGAGGCCGCTGAGCATTTTTGGCCTTGCAGTCCAAACGCCGAGCGGATGATCCCTGTGGCGGCGTATTCCAGGTCGGCATTGCGCGAGACAATCGCCGGATTCTTGCCACCCAGCTCGAGGATTGTCGGGCGAACATACTTGCCGTTGGCAAAATCGCGGAAAATCTTCATACCGACGTCAAATGAACCCGTAAAAGTGACACCGTTGACTTCTGGGCTATCGATTAACGCCTGTCCGAGGGTGCGTCCAGGGCCGGTTACAAAGTTAGCCACGCCATCAGGGAGACCGGCGTCACGAAAACATTCCGCCAGCAAACGCACGATCCACGGTGTATCTGTAGCCGGTTTGATGATAATGGTGTTGCCTGTAACCAGCGCCGCACCAGCCGGGCCGACGGTCAATGCTGCTGGAAAATTGAACGGGCTGATCACCAACCAGACCCCATATGGGCGTAAGACGGACCAGTTGGTCGCCTTATAACCCACCAGAGGGTCGCGCCCCATCTCGACTATGTATCCGTCATTTTTCTCCATCTGATAGCAGGAAAACCGGATCAAGTCAGCCGCCTCAGCCACATCGCCCAGGGCTTCCATCCGGTTTTTACCGACTTCCATGGACATTGCCGCGCCTAGTTCATAAATGCGCTCATCAATCAGGTCGGCTGCCTTACGTAGCAGTGCGACGCGTTCTTGCCAGGGTGTGTGGCTCCAAGCTGGGAAAGCCTTACGAGCGGCTGCCAGCGCCTCGTGGGCTTGCTTTACTGCGCCTTTTTGCATCACTGCCAGGACGACATCCGTGTTGGCCGGTGAATGGTCCTCAAATTTATCATCGGCAAACACATCTTTATTATTGATGATCATCCCATATTCTGAGCCAAATTTTGCCTTCACTTTAACTAATGCTGCGTCAAACTGGTCGTGCATCTCCGCAGGAGGGTTAAACATAGTTGCATAGGTTAGTTTGAATGTCGCCATATATTTCTCCTTTTTCTAGATATAGTATAGCTTAGCCTGGCTTTCTCGTCAAAAGTAAGCTGTATCATAATTGATATGACAGATTTCCTTTTATTGTTGCATGTTGCGCAATTTTGCGCTAAACTCTGGAGTATCATGCTGTTTAACCCAGCAACCTTCATCGGGATTGACCCAACCGCTGGACAGCGCCCATTTTCCTATGCGGCTTTGGATAACGAGCTGCGTCCATTAGCCCTGGGTGAAGGCCGGTTAGAAGACATTCTCGCCTACGCAGCGGGACAACGCCAGGCCTGGATCGCAGTCTGCGCACCGCGCCGGCCAAACCAGGGTGTCATGACTCTCCAGGAAGTCCGCAGCACACTTTCACCACTGCCATCCGCTGGGCGATGGGTAGATTTCAGGCTGGCCGATTATCTGCTCCGCCAGCATAATATCGCAATTCCGCAGACCCCAGCCAGGATCGAAGCATGTCCAAATTGGATGCAAATGGGCTTTCAGCTCTACCGGGGTCTTGAACGGTTGGGATATGCCACTTATCCAGATCAGGGTGCTGGTTTGCAAAGCCTGGAAGTATATCCTTATGCCAGCTATGCAGCGCTGTTAGAAGTTCTCCCATTTCCGAAATATACATTAGAAGGGCGGCTCCAGCGCCAACTCATCCTTTACGAGTCTAAGGTGAAAGTTCCAGACCCGATGCTGGTCTTCGAAGAAATCACCCGCTTCAAACTTCTTAAAGGCGTTCTTCCTGTAGGGCAGCTCTACCGCACCGGCGAATTGGATGCTCTGGTGGCCGCATATACCGCCTGGTTGGCCGCCAACCACACAGAACAGGTTTTAATCGTTGGGGATGTGCGCGAAGGTCAAATTGTCTTACCGGTGGCGGAATTGAAGCCCCACTATTCAGCTTAAAATATTTTAGACCTCTATCGAAGGCTCGGCAGGATGGAAGGCTCCTGTCCACCTGGTCTATTTTGATTTTGAGGAGACGATGAACATTGAACAAGGTTAAATTGATTATTAATCCGCATGCGAACCTCGGTCGAGCCCGGCAGGCTGCCGAGGAAATCCGTATGCTGGCCGAGGAGCTCGGTCCTGTAGATTGGGAATGGACAGAACGACCAACCCAGGCGATCGAAATGGCTTTCCAGGCTGCCCAGGCGGGTTATGAGCTGGTGATTGCTGGTGGTGGGGATGGCACTGCCCATGAAGTACTGAATGGGTTGATGCGCGTTCCTGAGCAAGACCGGCCGATTTTTAGTGTGCTCCCTTTAGGTTCTGGAAATGATTTTTCTTATGGCATCGGGATCAATCACCAACCGTCCGAAGCCCTGCGCCAGATATTTCACGGACAGCCTTCTTGCATCGATATCGCCCGTTTTTCCGATGATACTGGTCACTCCGAGTATTGGGGCAACGCAGTTGGCATAGGCTTTGATACCGTTGTGACCCTGCGCTCGCGCCGTTTTACCATGTTTAGTGGATTTGCCATTTATTTATTAGCAGTCATTCAAACAATCATCCTCGACAACGATTCCCCCGCCATCCAGGTGGAAACGGATCAAGAAAGCTGGAGCCAGAAAACCATCTTGCTGGTTATCTGCAATGGCGGGCGTGAAGGCGGCGGTTTCAAAATCTCTCCACAGGCGAAAGTCGATGATGGGATGCTTAACTACGCCAGCATACGCCAGGTTTCACGGCCAATGATGTTTCGCCTGCTTCCGGAGGTTATGAACGGCACCCATGGGCGCTTCGAGCAGGTCCGGATGGGTGAATGCCACCGTCTTAATCTGCAATCCGACCGGCCTTTATACGTTCACATCGATGGCGAAATCTATTCCGGATTTGGATCCAACTTGCGCCGTCTGTCGGTAGAGATTTTGCCCGGCGCGCTTCAGGTGATGAGATAACGTTGAGTAATACCGGTCTGCCTGACCTTGCCCAGAGCCTGCAAGGGCGCGACCTCGGTCACTTGCAGATCGTCGCTGGCGCCTGGGAATTGGACGACTTCAATGCCCCGGACGCACGCCTCGGTTTGCAACGTCTGCTTCCACAGCTTTTAAATCCGCAACGATTTCAGCGGATTACGCAGGAATTGGACGATGCAGCGCAGCTTGCATTCAATGATTTGCTCCACAATAATGGGCGACTTCCCTGGGCTTTATTCATCCGGCGCTATGGGGAACTGCGCGAAATGGGTCTGGCTCGCCGTGATCGTGAGCGACCACATCTCAGCCCGGCTTCAGCTACAGAGGCGCTATGGTACCGTGGTTTGATCGGCCGTAGTTTTTTTGATTCCCCAGCAGGTCCGGAAGAGTTTGCTTATATCCCGGCCGACTTTCTTGAGTTTACGGATTACGCAGGCCTGCAGCGGGGTGAGCCCCTAGGGAAATTAGCTTCATCCACCGAGCGCAGCAACGTTATCCCCGCAAACGACCAGATATTAGATCACGTCTGTACATATTTAGCAGGGATTCGTTCCGGACAATTCGATGAAAGCGCTTTTGCTAATTGGAACGGATATGGGATCCCGCAGGCAACGTTTCTCGAGTTCCTGCGA
>Ga0316605_10002343_pt1 | contig 10784 bp, 9 predicted proteins | sample OWC_soil_day20_n_FD_207666 | JGI IMG/M metagenome (GOLD analysis project Ga0316605, IMG submission 207666) | Wetland soil microbial communities from Old Woman Creek delta, Ohio, United States - OWC_soil_day20_noCT | ecosystem: Environmental > Terrestrial > Soil > Wetlands | place: USA: Ohio... | reverse complement strand
TCGGTCGGATCAATCAGCTGCAGCTGCCGGAGGCTGTCGAGAACCTCCGAGGTGGAGACTCGAAGACCCGCCGCCCGGCAGCAGGAAACAAATTGAGAAATAAGGTTGACCATAAATCACCACGACAAGATTTCCGCGGGATGCGGGACGTCGGCAGACCCCGGTCCTTCAGATAACCACCCGATCTATGTTTTTGCGAACTTTTTCCAGGTCCGACTGGTATTTGCAGATGACGTTGAGTGTTTCGGAGACAACTTCAGGGCTCAGTTCATGAATCTGCAGGGCCAGAAGCGATTGCGCCCAGTCGAGGGTTTCTGAAATGCTCGGGCTTTTTTTCAGATCGAGTGTGCGGATTTTGCGAATGGCGTCCACGAGTGTGGCACAGAGTTTTTCTTCAATGTCCGGGATTTTCAGCCGGACAATGGCAATTTCCGTATCCCGCGCCGGATAATCAATATACAGATGAACGCAGCGGCGCTTGAGCGCGTCGCTCATATCCCGATAGTTGTTGGAGGTCAAAAGAACAAAGGGAATCCTGATGGCTTTGCGCGTTCCCAGTTCAGGAATGGAAACCTGAAAGTCGGAAAGCAATTCCAGCAGAAAGGCTTCAAACTCCGGATCGGATTTGTCCACTTCGTCCAGCAGCAGCACCACCGGCTTCTCGGAACTGATGGCCTGCAAAAGCGGGCGGGGCTGGATAAACCGGTCGGAAAAAAACGCGTCTTCCTGCGCCGCAATGTGATCCACCGCCTCAGTCAAGGTTGCCGTGGTTCCGATGATATCGTTGATTTTATCCTTGACCATCTGGGTATAGAGCAGCTGCTTGGCATACTCCCATTCATATAGTGCTTTGGCCTCGTCCAGACCTTCATAGCATTGCAGACGGATCAGCTCCCGATCCAGACTGCGGGCGACTGCCTTGGCCAGTTCCGTCTTGCCGACACCCGCCGGTCCTTCGATTAATACAGGTTTCTGCGTCGCCTGCGCGAGGAATACAACAGTGGCGATTTCCCGCGAAGGGATATATCCGGCCTTCGTCAGCCTCGTTTCAACATCTGCTACACTCTGATACGACATCAATCCATCAATCCTTTCTGATATTCAGCCAATTAATTACATCACGCTTTTATTGCTTTATATTGGCAAGGGGTTTCTTTTGTCAACATAATAAGAAGAAGTAGAAACGTTTATCGTGTTAATCCAGTCATATTGATAAAAGAACATTTTATATCATAAGAAAACAATATATCAGCGGTCGATCTTATCGAAATTGCATGCTGTTTCCAATATATTTCAGAGTGTTACAGCTTTAGTGAATTCGTTTCAGATGATCCCCATGGGATTGGGCATGGCCACGGTGAATGCCGCTGTCATGCTTTTTGATCGCCTGAAACTCCATGGCGGAGCAGGCACGCTTTTTGTGGAGGCGCAAGCCGGATTAACGGCAGATGCCGTGAAGCCTTATTGACTTATGGATTGATGATCATCAGATCTTTTTGTGTTGCCGGCATGATAAACCTGATGGTCGTGCTGCTGGAAATGCATTCTAAAAAGAAAATTTAGTTTTCTCAAGTACGCCTTTGGGCTTCGCCGGACGTTTCGTCAGATATTACGGCCTTGAAATTCGGCGTAAATTCTGTTTAATCTGTCTGGTAAAGGATTGTTTTATATGGCAACAAAACCAAAACCCGTCGAGAAGACGAATCCATGGGTTTCATCAGCGCTGAGGGTCAATCTGGAAAGAACGGCCACGGATGTCCAGATTCCCGCGCAATACGCGCCGCTTTTGCAGATTGTCCGGGACCACTACGGGCTGCAGAAAAAAACCCACGAGATGTTGAGGGAGCTCAATCATCCTTATGTAAACTGGGATTACGTCCTGAAAGAACTCAAATCGATCTCTATTGGTGATTTTTATATTTATAATAATCATCCGCAGGGCCTGTCCGCTTTATCCATTCTGCTGACGATTTATTTCGATGTCCTGAAATCCCCCGCGTCCGATGATGTAAAAGACAGTGCCATTCATTATCTTTTCGATTACGCGGACGCGATTATCATGCATAGCAATGAATTTCTTGAAAGAAACTTGTCTTTGTTTCCGGGATTCATTAATTCTCTAATGGAAATTGCCGATGCGGAATCGGATCTGTTTAAAAAATGCTCCTCTTATCTGAAAAGAATCATCCGGGCCGTTACGGAAAAGAAAGTCAATCTCTCCACGCCGGTTTTCGATCTGCTGCTCTATAACATGTTCAGGGCGACCTATTCATTCTGGCTGACCCAGCCCGATCCTGCCTTGTGGCTCATCGTGGAACGCGGTACCGGCGCAACGTTCGGGGATAAGACCTATCTTGAGCTGGTGGAGCCGCTCAGCCATCAACGTTTTCGCAAACTGATCATGGAAGTTGAAGCGCTTCGTCCCCGCGACGGTGAGAAAGCGGGCGCGCATATCGAGGAGTTTCTGTCGCTGCCTGATTATTTTCAGATTATCGACGGCTACCTGCATGTGGCGGACCAGCTGGAGAAATCCAGGGTGTATCAGGGCCATCATCTTGTGAAGCTGGATTTTCTTTTCGGTGTTATGTCTGTCCCGGGGCTCAAGGATATCCATGTCAGCGCCATGCGGGAAATCAATTATTCCCTGAAAATGGTTTTTCAGGAGGAAAAGAAGGAAAAACTGGATGATTTTGTTCGCCGGATTTTCTCGTTTCTAAAAAAGAACACATCGCAAAATGAATTCCGCGGCGCAGGAATCGACTGTATTATTACCGCGGCCAGGGAGGTTTTCGCGCAGAATAATCACCCGCTGGTGGAGACGTTCATTGACGAATTGATCGCCTACGGATTTGAATATCCGGAAATCCGGGGTTCGACAACAGAATGGCAAGTGCAGGTCAATCCCGAACATGTTCGAACCATCCGGGCGTGGCTGGAAATTATTGCCATGAAACCTCGTTGGACAAAGCGATTGATTTCCGCCCTGATTGTCAATCTGAAAATCGGCGGGATTTTTATTCGCGACACGGATTTGATCCAGCGGGATATTTCGAGGCTTCTCAACACGGATATCGCGCCGGCCTACAACCTGATCAAACAGCTTTTGCGCATCTTTCCCGTGTATTTCAGCGAAATCGGCGCGGAAGGTGAATTGCGGGATATTACCACCCGCGTAGATGAAATTTCCTTCCGCAATGACCGCCTGATTGATTTTTTCAGAAAGCAATCCCATGTCGAAAGCAACAGCCTGATGGTCGAGTTTACCGAGCATATCTTTCGCTACTGGTTTTCCGGTGACAAAAAATTTATCCGCAGGCATATTCCGGATGAAGTGTTTGACCGGGTGAATAATTCCGGGGAATATTTTGACGGCATGCATCGCGCCTTTGTGCAGCTTTTTCCGAAGGCGGACAATGACCCGAGAAATTTCCTGGAATGGGATGATGGGAAAATTGCCAGGGAGATTCAGCAAATCCGCGATCTCTCAGAAGTGGATCGGGAGCGCGTGTCACTGATGATCCGCATCTATCAGTTGATCTATAAAAAATATTATCCTCAGTATTTTGATTTACTCAAGGACCTAGAAGCCGTAAATGTTTTTGCCGGAACGGATATTCTGTCGCTCAGGCAGTCGCTGAAAACGAAAAATTATTACCGCAGCCTGACCATGATCTTGAAATTTCTGGCCGTGCTGAAAACCAGAGTGCTTTCGGAAAAGAAAACCCAGTCCTTCGAGAATATCTATCATAAACGGCATATTGCCGCGGGCATTCCGTCCATGTACGGGACCTATCACGAGGAAAAATTTGATGCGATGGGAATAATCCTGCGCCTGGAGAGCCTGGGCGGCATGCTGTTTGAAGAGCTGATTCAATCCCTGAATCTGAAGTTTATCACCAAGCGCACGATTGTCAGAATTCACACCTATCTCTGGCATTATCTCTCCGCACTGGAGCTGGAGGGGATTTCTACCGAAGGGCTGGTGGCCAAGGTTAAATATGTCACAAGCGCGCTGCCCGTCAAACAATTTTCCGCAGAGCAGTACCTGGATATTTTCCGGTTCATTTCTAAGGGCATTCAGGATGTGATTCGCGATTACTATATCGATGCCCACAGCGTCAATTTGCCGGTAATCGTCCGTCAGATCAAGGCGCCTGTGAAGGATGCCGGCGAAAAAAGCGAACAGCTCCGGAGCGATGAAATGGTTTATCAGGAATCAGAGAGCTTTATTCGCAGCATGATTTCGTCCGCTTTCGGCCTGCAGGTGCTGGACAATTTCGTTCACGCGGTCATTAAGACCCTCAATGCGGAACTGGAAAAATTCAAGGATAACAAGAGAATTCTCAATCTGCTGATGGATTATAATCCCGAACTGGCTGTCTCCTCCATTTACAGCAGAAATGTTAAAATGGATAATCAGATTCTTCTGGGGAATAAAGGCTATTTTCTCAAAAAGCTGGTTTCGTTCGGCTTCCCGGTGCCGCCGGGGTTCATCATTACCACGGAAGTATTCCGGGGATATGATGCCGTTTACGGTTATAAGTATATTTTCCGCGATTTGGCAGACCGCATCAATAAACAAATTTCCGATCTGGAAAGAAAAACAGGACGAAAGTTCGGCGACCGCAGCAACCCTCTGCTTTTATCGGTTCGGAGCGGAGCCACGGTTTCTCTGCCGGGAATGATGCGCTCTTTCCTGAATGTCGGAATCAACGCGTCCATCGCGGAAAGCCTCGGAGGAAGAAAGGACTTTCAGTGGGCGGCGTGGGATTCCTATCGCCGATTCCTTCAGACCTGGGGCATGTTTCATGGGCTGAGCCGGGACTTTTTTGACGCCATTATGGACGGCTTCAAACAGAAACACGGTGTGGAGAGAAAAATTCAGTTCTCGCCCGATCTGATGAAAACAATCGCGCAGGCTTATAAAAAAGGTATTCAGGATAACGGAATTCCGCTGGCCGATGATCCGATGAGGCAACTGCGCCATGCTATTTTGCAGGTTTTTGATTCCTGGTATTCCGAGCAGGCTAAAATTTATCGTCATCAAATGCGTTTGTCCGATGAATGGGGGACCGCTGTAATTGTGCAGGCGATGGTTTTCGGCAATCTCCATGAAAAATCAGGTTCCGGTGTTATTTTTACCCGCGACCCGAAAAGCACTTCCTCCGACGTAACGCTTTACGGCGATTTTATTTTTGGCGTCCAGGGAGATGACATCGTTTCCGGCCTCGTCGAAACGTTTCCCATCTCCGAAAAACAGCGGATTACCGAACATCCGCATACCAATATTTCCCTCGAAGTTACGTTTCCGGATATTTATGCCGAACTGGTCAAAATCGCGGAAATCATCATTTACGAAAAAGGTTTCAATCACCAGGAAATGGAATTTACGTTTGAAGGTCCCCGAAAAGAGCAGTTATTCATTCTGCAGACCCGTGACATGGATCAGGTGAAAACCAAGACCCTCAGACGTTTTAAAGACACCCCGCTGCTGGCGTCGTCCCTGCTGGGTACGGGGATCGGTGTGAGTGGCGGCGCGCTTTGCGGCAAGGCGGTTTATTCCGAGGAAGACATTAAACGGTTCCGTGAGAAGGAGCCGAAAACATCTCTGATCCTGGTGCGTCCCGATACGGTCCCTGATGATGTCGGTGTCCTGCTACAGGTGGAGGGGTTGCTGACCGCCAAGGGCGGCGCGACGTCGCATGCCGCTGTGACGATTCCGCAGCTTAGCAAAGTCGGTGTTGTCGGCCTGGGAAAACTGAAGGTTTACGAATCGGAAGGCTATGCCACGATAGAAGGACAAACGATCAAAACGGGAGATTTTATCTGCATTGATGGCTGGAGCGGCTCCCTTTATCTGGGAAAGCATGAAAGGGAAACGGAAAAGTATTATTCGATTACCCTGTAGCGTGTTTTCAGCAGGCTTTGACTTTGGTTACGGTTCAAAAAAAAGAAAGCTGTTTTTCGCGCGTGTTTTTTTTATCCTGTACATAGCCTCGTCGGCATGCCGTATCAATGTGTCGGAGTCTTCGCCGTGGTCGGGATATAAAGCGACTCCGACGCTGAAACAGACGCGGTTGGTCACGTTTGTTCCCGTGAGGGCGATCGGTTTAGTGAATTTGTCAAAAAGATGGTGGATGATATTTTCAATGTGATCTCTGTGGGTAATGTCCGTCAGCAGAATCAGGAATTCATCTCCGCCGAATCGGGAAATGGTATCATTTTCACGCCGGACGACTTCTTTTAATTTGCCTGCGATTTCAATCAGCAGTTTGTCGCCTATTTCATGCCCGTGCTTATCATTGACGTTTTTGAAGCCGTCAAGATCCATAAACAGCAGGGCCAGCTTTTCATTTCTTCTTTTGGCTGCGACGATGGCCTGTTCCATACGATCCATCATCAGTTTTCTGTTGGGCAGGCCGGTAAGCGTGTCGTTGTATGCCAGCTGCATGACCCTTCCTTCGGTCAGATCAACAAAATTACCCAGCAGGGCCTGCTTTTCATTCATGTGAATGAGGGCGACCGAACCCAGAATCCATTTGATCTTTTCTTCCTTCGTCATGACGCGAAACATGAAAAACGTCTGAACATGGTCCGTGTAAGCCCCCTGGATACTTTTAGTGACATGCTCCCGGTCCGCTTGAAACACGATGTCTTCGGGGGCCATGTGCCTAAGCTGTTTCTGGGAAAATCCGACAATCTCGGAAAAGGCTTTGTTGGTGAAAATTAATTTGTCATTCTGGATGATGGAGATGCCGAAAGGGGACATATTCAACATGATCTGCATGAACTCATTGAGCTCATTAACCTGCTTAGTGGCTGAAGCGTACTGGATCCGCAGACGATTATTTTCGCTGATCACTTTTTCCAGCTGCTCTTCGATCCTGTTCGGAACGATTTTAATTTTTTCCTGTTCCTTTGACACGTCTTATCACCAATGTTTGGTCTGGCTCCGGTCGCCATCCGGCTATGTTTTTGAACAATGACTTACATGGCTTTGTGCGCATTGTTAAATATGTCTGTCGCGCTTCCCTGTTTGTGGAAAAATCCCCCCGCTTTTCGTGTATGAAAAACGGGGGTGTCATAATCCTTTTGCCTCTTATTGAATATTCTTGTGGATGTAAACGGTCAAATCACCCATCCTGTTTGTGTAGCTTCCATATTCATTGTCGTACCAGCCGAAAATCTTGGCGTGGATCACCGGCATCTTCAGGGTTTTGTCTCCAATGCCCTGGAGGAGTTCCGCAGGCAGATCGGGGACATGAGAAAGATCAACCGGAATGAAGGCGGTTCTTGTGTGATTGAACTGGCCTTCAATGATGACTGCCGCGTCTTCACCGATCAGGTCGGTCGAAACATTCTGCTGCATCGTGAAACGGACCAGAGGATTGTTTTGAGCGGTCTTCTGGTATATTTCATTGAGTTTTTTTGTGTCGATATTGGTCATTTCACCCGCCTTGTTCTGGCGTGCCTGGAACGTCGCGTTCAGGATGATGAGTGAAAGGGTGTTGGTTGGCACCCGGATGGAATCGCCCATGAAACCGATGTTCTTAACTTCCGGAATGACCTCGATCAGGGCCTTTGCGGCTCCGGTTGAGGTAAGGATAATATTGTTCAGGATGCTGCGTGTCTTGCGGATATCCTTTTCGCCCGCCTTGGGCAGCTTGTCCAGAACGCTCTGGGTGTTGGTGACGGCATGGATCGTGGACATCGACGCCGTCAGAATTTTGCTGGTGTCCTCATTGTCCAGAAGGGGCTTGACCATGTGGGCGAGGCCCGTTGTGGTGCAGGACGCCGCTGAAATCAGCAGGTGCTTTTTGGGATTGAATGCCGTGTGGTTGATCCCGTAAATCAGGGTTGTCGTGTCGTCAGGAGTTGAAAGGGCCTTGTTTTTAATCTTGAACGGCGCGGAATGGATAACCGCTTTGGCGCCTCCGTTTAAGTGACCCCGGATGGAACCTTTTTTGTCGTCTACGGGAGTTGTAGGATCTTTGAATGTGCCGCTGCAATCCACGACAATATCAACACCATGTTGACGCCAGGGGATATTGAGCGGGTTTCTCTGCTCACGCAGGATTGTCACCGGAATGCCGTCGATCAGCATTTTCCCGTTTTTATCATCCGTAATCTGTATGCAGGGTTGCGCTTTATAGCCATAAAGGAAGCGGTGGAGTAATCCGTATGTGGCATCGGCCTCGATCAGCCGGGCAATGGTCTCCATCCCCGCTCCCACATCGCGCCCCTGGTTTACGACGATTTCCTTGAAGTACTTTCTTCCGACATGGTGCCATAGCGTTAATTTGCCGATTCTTCCCAGGCTGTTGATGCCGAGCACCGGCAGCCTGCTCTCCTTTGAACTGCTGTTGGTCATGATATATTTCCTCCTTTACCCCCGAGGTGGCGGGAATGATTTTTTCTGATGAAAGAGATTGGAAAGGCGCATAGAACCCCAATGATTGTTATGGAAGGTAAAATCTTATAAATATTGATCAATTCCGATATCCATGTTTCAGCGAGGCCATTTTGAGAAGACCTGATCATTAGTATAGGAAAGTACGGCCAAAGTCAATAGTTTTAAAAAGAATGGTAATGATATCGTCTATCTGGATCTGTTAAGGCGTCCTGTCGTGCTCAAGAGCAGCATGCCCCGCCACTTTTTACAGAAGCAGCTCCGTCCGTTTGAGGCCCGCAGCAGCATTCGCCGCCGTTTCGTCCCAGCATGCTGTTAATGACCGCGGCAGCGCAGCCGACACCGGATTGAACCCGAAGAGCTCCCGCCGGACAGTTTTTGCTGCAGGCACCGCATTCCATACAGGCATCACGATCAACAATCATTGCAGCTTTCCCGTTCATTTTAAATACATTGTGCGGGCAGACATCAAGGCACATGCCGCAGCCGGTGCATTTTGATGGGTCTATCCCAATCGTTGCTACATTTTTCAGGTAAACCATACTTGCCATGTTATAACTCCCAGGCGATTATGAATGACGTTATCCATGTGACCAGCCCCAGGATCACCGCTCCAATTTCCAGGGGCAGGGCGAAGCGCATCTCCTTTTTTACACCCGAAAGGGATGTATAGGTGGAAGCGCCGGTAAAATTCATGGCCAGATAGGCCGATATGGCAGGAATCGTCAGTAGCCACGACAAAGCTTCCATTTTTTCCGTCCAGATTTGCAGATCCATCCCCCGCAGATAAATCAGCCCCACCGCAATTACCAATCCAACGAAGAGACCCTTGACAGAGAATGCGCGTCCGGGAAGATAGGGTAACAGCAGAGGATTTAACACAGTCCCGCCCAGGATGGCCAAAAAGAGCGCTGAGACGGCAAACAGTCCGTTGTTGAAAACACCGGTTTGAAAGCCCGATGGTCCCAGGAGACCTGCCAGAATTATAAGAGCAATCGAAATCAAAATAAAAGGTTTTACCGTGGCAATAAGCTCAATGGGAATTAATACCACCCTTTCTTCTAGAGGAAAGGTCATGATTCTCATCTCTTTTGTGGCCTTTAATCCGGCGTCAAGATAAGCAGGCAAGTCCTTTGAGCGGACCGGGCCGTAGTGAACCTTAAATCCGGTGAACTGTTTGATTAGATGAGCTGCTACACCGGGTGCCCCCAATTGGGGAAGAATGATTTTTCGATGGCTGACCACATTTTTAAGGCCGCTCGTCTCTATTCTGTCAATGAGTTCCTGTGTGCCAAATGTTCCTTTCCCCGCCGCGCACCAGACGTTGATTCCTCTGGTGTCCAGAACAAGAATCCAGGCGTTTATTCCCGCCAATTCCCGCCGTAGATAGTCAAAACTCAATTTATAATTGGCGGTAACCAGCACGGGCGATTGATCATCCGGCTCACCCAAAGCGTAAAGTCCGGGGTCGATTGCATAATTCATCCGACCCGCCCCTAAGCGGGTCTTGATGGTTCCCCAATGGTCCATGCGGGTTAACTGCGATGATACTTTGGGTAACGGGCCTGCCGGTGTGGTAATCGACCCCAGAACAAAAGACTGATCCAGCCCGGGAATGGCGGAAGCGTTAGCCGGTGCTGTGTCGCCGCCGCAACCGCAACCGGGCTGTTCCTGAATGACCGGAAATACAAATTTACCGCCCTCGTCAAAACTCTTTTTGTTTTCTTCCATATTCCAGCCTCGATATTATTTACAGCAATTGCATCCACCTGCAGCGTTTTTGACAGCGTTGAAAAATATCTGCACAGCCTGCAAAATATTATCTTTCTTGCCTGCCGGCAGATTTGATTCAATGTTGTCCAGAAAATCTGCAAGGCAGCGTTGAACACTTTGATGAATGTATTCGCCTTCTTCCGTCAGGGTGAGCACAAATGACCTGGAATCGAGGCGGGACTTTTCGCGTTTTACAAGACCTTTTTGAATCAGAGGGTTGATAAGACGGGTAGTTGTGCTTTTTTCCACAGAAAGAATCCCGTGCATATCTGAAATCTTCAGCTCTTTGTTTTTTGCCAGAGCATCAAGAATAATGAACTGCTGAAAGGTAACCCCTTCACAAAAAGCCGCATCCTGCCGGCAGCATCGTGTTGCCTGGTAAAGCCCAACCAGCAAATTCATAAACTGGTTATGATTGCCAATATTTTTTTCCATAGTTGTATAATACAACGATATCCGGATTTGTCAAGGAGGAAAATGATTAAATCTATGGCGAATGATGAATGAATCTATAGTTGGCAGGCTAATTATCGTTTGAATCCTAAAGTAAAGATGATATTGAGACGGCAATCGTTTCTTCAAAAGAATTTCATGAAAGGAT
>Ga0316605_10002342_pt1 | contig 10786 bp, 10 predicted proteins | sample OWC_soil_day20_n_FD_207666 | JGI IMG/M metagenome (GOLD analysis project Ga0316605, IMG submission 207666) | Wetland soil microbial communities from Old Woman Creek delta, Ohio, United States - OWC_soil_day20_noCT | ecosystem: Environmental > Terrestrial > Soil > Wetlands | place: USA: Ohio... | reverse complement strand
CCACATCGGCCACCAGCAGTCGCCCGGCTGCTTCCGCTGCCACGACAACAAACACAAGACGGACGAAGGCGACAAGATCGGCAAGAAGTGCAGCACCTGCCACAACATCGTCGCCGACGAGGAAAGCGATTCGGCGCTGCTGCAGGAACTGGGCATCCAGGAGCCACCACCGGCGGCTGCGGAGACGGCCGAGGCTGCAGCGACGACGGCGGGCACGTAACGGTCGATCGCGACGCGACGATCAGCCAGACGAGAAGGCCCCGGTCCTCGCGGACCGGGGCCTTTGCGTCTCGAGAGTCCGGCAACGACCCTTACTTGAGCGTTGCGTAATAGGCAGCGACGTCGGCGATCTGCGCTGCGGACAGTTTCTTCGCCTCCTTGGTCATTTTCGGGCTCTTCGTTCGGGTCCCGTCCTGATACTCCTTCATCGCCTTGGTGAATTCTTCCACCGACAGGCCCGTGATGGCCGGGTAATCATCATCACCGGCACCCTCGTCGCCGTGGCAATCGGCACAGGACTCCTCCGCCAGCGCCTTGCCGGCGGCAACATCGGCAGCCTGGCCCGGTACCGCGAGGAAGGTGCAGGCGGCGAAGGTCAGGGGCAGCAGCAGTTTTCTCATCGCAGTTTCCCTCCAGTGGGACGCTTCGCCGGACGGCACGTGGCGCGGGTGCGAGTCACGGCACCGCGACCGGCACTTGGTTGTCCATCCACCGTGGCGGCAACAACCGGAACAGCACGGTGAGGATGATGAACGGCAGCGCGAGCAGCAGCAAGGCCGTCATCAGGCTCTCGATACCCGTCAGCTCCATCTTGTAGGCCATCAGACCGCGGAAGCTCTTCGAGTACAGCTGGCCGCCGATCACGACGTTCCAGCGCATGCTGAAGATCCCGAGCAGCAGCAGCAGCGACGAGGTGAAGTAGAGCAGCTTGCGCAATTCCTCGTTGAATCGAACGCTGCGAACCAGCACGAGGATCAGCAGGGGCAGCAGCATGCCGAGCAGCAACTGCACGACGACCAGGCTCGTGAACAACCGGTACGAAACGAGCTCGGTGAGGATGCCGATGGACTCCTCGCTCTGGTACAGGCGGTGGATGTAGTCGAGCGCCTCGAGGGCGAAGTCCACAATGATCGCGACGAGCAGGAACAGACCGATCTTGTCGAGGCAGCGCATGTCGAGCTTCTCGTTGCGCAGCAGGCTCAGCAGTATGTAGATGAACATCACCATCGCGATGCCCGAGACGATAGCCGACATCAGGAAGACAATGGGCATCAGGACGCTTCCCCACCACGGGTTCGCCTTCACCGAACCGAAGATGAACCCGACGTAGCCGTGCAGCAGGAAGGCGGACGGGATGCCGATGATGGTGACGAACTTGCTCGCCTTCTTGTCGAAGGCCAGTGCCTCGGGGCTGAGGTCCCGGGAGAACAGCGACAGCGCGCTGTACACGCCCTTCATCAGACCGCGCGACTGCCGCGCCATGAGGACCAGTTGCTGGCGGTACTCGAACCAGATCTCGATGAGCAGGATGCCGAGCAGGTACCACAGGTATACAAAGCCGAACATCGCCATCGCGGATGTCGGCTGCGGCGTCATGAAGATCTCGTAGGCGCGCAGCGGGTGCCCCAGGTGCAGCTGCAGCGGCATCCCGGCCACGAGCATGAACGCCAGCGCAGTGAGCAGCGCCAGGCGGTAGATCGGCTGCACCTCGACCACGTTGAACACCTTCACCAAAGAAGCGAGGATGAAGGCGCCGGCGACGATGCCCGTGATGTACGGGTACACCACGATCAGGATCGCCCACTGGGTCTCCACCTCGTTCGGGTAGATGAAGCCGATCACCTGCTCGAGCTGGTGGCTCAGCTGCTCGTGAAGACTCTCGGGGATGGCGCTCATCGCACTTCTCCATCCAGTTTCGCGTAGAGCACCTTGGGCTCGGTGTTGAGGTCCGGCTTGAGCACGCTGATGGGGTTGACCCGGTGGAAGCGCACCAGCCGGTCCGCCCTGCCCTTCAGGTCGCCGAAGATGCGCGCCTCCGTTGGGCAGACCTCGACGCAGGCCGGCAGCAGGCCCTCGGTGATGCGGTGGTAGCAGAACGTGCACTTGTCGGCGGTGCGCGTCTTGGGGTTCAGGTAGCGGGCGCCGTACGGGCAGGCCTGGATGCAGTAGCGGCAGCCGATGCAGCGCTCGGCGTCCACCAGCACCACGCCGTCCTGAGTCTGGAAGGTCGCGCCCACCGGGCAGACCTGCACGCAGGGCGGGTGCGCGCACTGGTTGCAGAGCTTCGGCACGAAGAAGGTCCGCACGACGGTCGGGTCCTCGGGCTCCGCCTGCTCCGGCGGTGCCGCGCGCGTGCTGATGCACTCGACCGTGGTCTCGCCGTTCGCGTGGATCTGGTAGCGCTCGATCCAGGTACGGAAAAAGAAGGGCTCCTCGGGAACGTCGTTCTCGACCTTGCAGGCCTCGACGCAACGGTTGCAGCCGATGCACTTGTCGACGTCGATTCCCATGCCGTACCAGTGCTTCGTCGCGTCGTAGCCGGCCGGGGTCTCCGCCGGCTCGGCGGCCCCCTGGGCGTCCTTCGCCAGCGCCTGCAGCGTCGCCGCAGCCGGGAAGAACAGGATCGCGTCCTTGAGGAAGTCGCGCTTGTTCATTTTCGTCCCTCGGGCAGGTGGGCGTAGTGGCACTCCCAGCACACATACGTGCGCCCGTGGGAGGCGAGATCGACCCTCGCTTTCGAGGCCTCCGGATCGGTGGCGTCCGTCGCGTGGCAGCGACCGCAGACCTCACGACTCGTCGGCTTGGTCGGCAGGGCGAGGCGCGGCTCCGTCATGTGCCGCTCGTCGACCGCATGACAGGCCGAGCACTCCACCAGCGCGTGGGCCGAAAGGGCCTTGGTTCGCTCGATGCGACCGTGGCAGCCGCCGCAGGTCTCCGGCGTCTTGGGCGGCACCGGATCGTGTGCCTCGTGGCACGACAGGCACCTCTTGCCCGGCCGGTGCTGCTGAGGGTCGACCTGTGGGAAGCCGTTGGGGCGCGATGCGTCGTAGGCATGGCAGCGCAGGCAGAATTCCCGCTCGCGCGGCCGCGGCGGCTTGGCCGCGTTCTCGTCGGCAGCGTGCGCGGCGGACGGGCCGTGGCAGTTCTCGCAGTTGATGTTGCGGTGCGCGCCGCCGTATTTTTCCTGGTACTCCTCCTCGTGGCACTCGCGGCACACGGCGACGCCGGCGTGTCGCACGGGCTTCGCCATCTCCCGGACGACCGCGGCTTCCTGGTGCGGCTTCGCGGAGAACATCGAAGATGGAAGCACGACGAGGCGCAGCAACAGCACCACCGCCGCGATGGCGGCGATGACGAAGCCAAGGCGCGTGACCTGCTCAGGCAAGCGCATGACCGAACCCTCCTGTCAGCGGGAGCCAGCCGGGCACCGAGCTGCGCGGGCAGGATCCGATCGACGAACTCAAGGACACCGCGACGCCGGGTTGCGTCCGGTACTCTGGCCGATGTGTGCCAGCTCGATGCATGCGCTCCCCCTGTCCGGTGTGGTCAGGCCGCAGGCAAGCTTTGGCCGATCCTAGTTCCTCGTCGTCACTTGCGATCTAGGTGCTTGGCGCAGCCTGGCCCTGGCCGCTGACGGCGGCGGAGGCCCGCTGGCGCTCCCGCCGAAGCCGCGGCGCGACGATGAGCGCGATGCCGTATAGCGCCAGCGCAATAAATAGCGTCGCGGGGCGCGAGTGCTTGAAGTCCTGCGCCACCATCTTGAGGCCGACGACGACCAGCAGCGGGTAGACCAGCCACGCCCACTCCCGGAACCTGTCGTGGCGCGCGCCCCACGCGATCAACAATGTGGCGACTGCCAGCACGCAGGTCCGGACGGTCGCCAGCGCTCCGAGGTCCACTCCACCTTCGGACGATCCGGCCAGCAGGGGCGCGACCATTCCGACTGCGCACCCGGCCGCCGTCAGGACCAGCGCAACGGCGACGACAACCCTCATGACACTGGCCGGCACACCCCCCTCCGGCTGTGGCCGGCTTGCCGCCAGCCAGGCCGCAAGCGCCGCAGCGACGACCACTGCCACCGTCACCACGGCCGGCGCCGTCCACGCCTGAGGGCTCGCGAAGATGGCCCAGACGCCATACTCGAGCGCGTGCGATGCAATGCCCGCGACCAGCAGGTACACGACGCCGTGCAGCAACAGGTACAAGCGGCCGAAGCGCGCCCAGCCCGCCACCGCCACCACCGCGAACACCGCCGACACGCCTGCCAGCCACTGCTGGCTCAGGTCCAGGCCCAGTCCCGCCAGCACCAGCACCAGCGCCAGGGCGGCATAGAACTGCACGTTGCGCGCGTGGCCCTCGCGCCTGTCGACGAACCAGAAGGCCAACGCATAGCAGGCTGCACCGAACAGGATGCTCGCTGCCCCCATCAACACGGCGAGCGTGGCGGTCGTACGGGCCAGCAGGACCGCGCCGCCAAACCCGATGACCAGAGCCAGCGCGGCCTGTGTGACCTCGAACAGCGTGACGTTGCGATCGCGAAGCAGCGTGCGCACAGCGATGCTCGCGAGGTAGGCGGCCACCAGCACCACCTGCAGCAGCATCACGACTCGGACGGGCTCGACGTGCTCTGGCGTGAGCGCACGAAGGGTCACTCCGACCACGGCAATGTCGGCTGCCAGAGCTACCGGCCACCGGATGAAGGTCCAGCCGTACGTGTAGGCCAGCCACATCGTCGCGACGCCGAGCGCGATCAGGTAGAGCGCAAACGGCGCCGCCACGCCCGTCTTAAGCAGCAGGACGAGCGCCGTCGGAACGGCGGCAACGATCGTTACCCACGCGACGGTGTGCAGACGCCGTCGCACGGCCACGAACAGGAAAGCGGACGTGAGCAGCAGCAACCCGAATGCACCGCCGGCAACGCCGATCACCTTGAACCGGGTGGTTGCTTCGAGCAGCAGCGGGAATGCGACCAGCGCTGCGCCCAGCGCATGGAAGAGAGCGCCGGACGACTGTCCCAATCGGCCGGAGCGGTCGGCCATGTAGAGCCAGACGCCGGCGTACAGGAAGGCGAGCGCCACGCCCGCCGCTGGCGCGAGGACCCCCGCCTCGGTCATGGCGCGCAGGAAGAATCCGCCCGCCAGCACGAGGAAGAGGCGGCCGATCATCGACAGCATCACGATCGGGTCGTACGGGTCGCGCTTCGCGCGGGCGCCCAGCAGACCCAGGCCCGGTTCGCGTGCGCCCGCTCCGTCGCCCGTCGCAGCAGGACCCGCGGCCGGATGATGGCCCGCCTCCAGGGCAGCAACCCGTTGCTGCAGCGACCCCACTGAGTCAAGCAACTCCCCGACGGCGGACTCTAGACGAGCATAGCGATCGTCCAAGGTGCCTCCCCCGCTCGCGCCGCTTGTCTGTGTCGTTCCCGGTGCGGCTGGCGGCCAGACCGATTGCACGGCTGTTCGAGGGCGATGACAGCAGCGCGCAACGCAGCAATGCATGAGGGATTGCCGCAAGCGGCCCGTCGAGGACCCTACGACTTTCGGCTACCCGCAGCCGTCACAGACACTGCCTGGGATACCGGGCGAGCACGGAAGCGACGGCCGTGCTCATGGTTCAAGTGGTTCGATCTGCCGGCCGCGACTCGCAGGGCATCCCGTGGTGCCCCGACGCGAGCCACGCCACCCGCTGGCCGCAGGGCGGGACCAGTGTGATCTGCTTTGGGACATCGGGCGTGGGGACAAACGTGGTCCCGCTGCTGGCGTTCTCCGCGCGGGACTAAGCCGACCAGGCCGCACTCGAGGCAGTGGCGCAAGCCGGCAGGTCGCTCGACGACCGGCAGTACTCACGATAGAAAGAGCCCCGGTCCTTGCGGACCGGGGCCCTCACATTTCGGCGCCTGACGGACCTCGGCTGGATCCGTGGTGCCCCGCCCGTCAGCGGCTCGCTACCGTTACCAGGCGCGGCGCGGACGATCGGTCTTGGGCTGTGCCTCGTTGACCTTGAGCGCACGACCGTCCATCGAGTGCCCGTTCAGGCTCTGGATGGCGCGGGCAGCGTCGGCGTTCGACATTTCGACGAAGCCGAAGCCGCGCGGCTGGCCCGTGTCACGGTCGGTGATCAGGGCAACCGACTCGACGGTGCCATGCGTCGAGAACAGGGTGCGGACGGCGGCCTCGTCGGCCGTGAAGGGAAGGTTACCAACGTAGATCTTGCTCATTGAAAAATACTCGCTACTGACGGCCTTCGGCGGTCCGCCCCGTGAAGAGGCTCACCGCGACCCGGCCAGGGGACAAAGGCAAACGAGGCTGCGCGACTGAGTCCCCGAGCCGAAGCGCGAACGATCACAGGCGCGTGGCGACGGCGCCACGTGGATCCGAAACACTTCGATTTAGCGAACTGGGGGTTTTCGTGGCGCCAGAATGGCGCGGCCCGGCAGGAACGGAAAAGAGAAGGGTCACAACCCGACGGGCACTATACACGAACGAGGACCCGACACGCGGACATTTCGCTGGCGCAGCCTGTCGAGCCAGCGGCCGCTGTGCGATGCTCGCGCGCCTGATGTCGATCATCACGCTCATCGATGCCGAACTGGCCTTCGGGCTGCATCCCCTGCTCGACCGGGCGGCGATGACGGTCACGGCCGGCGAGCGGATCGGCCTGATCGGCCGCAATGGAACCGGAAAGTCCACTCTGCTGAAGGCAATCGCGGGCGAGGTGCCGCTCGATGCCGGCGAGATCCGCCGAGTCGACGGCCTGCGCATCGCGATCGTCGAGCAGGAACCGGCGCTTCCGCCCGCGGCCTCGCTGCGCGAAAGCCTCGTTGCACGCGGGCACCTCGAGCGGATTGCGGACGACCGCGCGCGATGGCGTGCCGAGGCCCGCCTGGTCGAGTACCTACACCGCTTCGGACTGGACGAATCGCTGCGTCCGGAGGCGGCTTCCGGCGGCGAGTGCAAGCGCGCAACGCTCGCCCTCGCCATGGCCCTCGAGCCGCAGCTGCTGCTGCTCGACGAGCCGACGAACCACCTCGACATCGACGGCATCGCCCTCCTCGAGGCGCTTCTGCGGAAAGGCGGAACGAGCATCTTCATCACGCACGATCGCGCGTTTCTCGATGCCGTGGCCACGCGAATCGTGGAACTGGACCGCGGGATGCTGCGCTCTTACCCGGGGGCATTCTCGGCCTACGAGCGGCGCCGGGACGAACAGCTGTCGGCCGAGGCCGTCGCCAACCGTCGCTTCGACAAGTTCTGGGCGCAGGAAGAAGTCTGGATCCGCAAGGGTGTCGAGGCGCGGCGCACCCGCAACGAGGGACGGGTGCGCCGGCTGCAGCAACTGCGCGAGCAGCGCGCGGCACGGCGCGAGCGCCTGGGCGAGGTGAAGCTCGCACTCGATGCCGGCGAGCGCTCGGGCAGGCTGGTGGCGGAACTGAAGGACGTCACGAAGCGCTACGGGGACCGGACCATCGTGGAACGGTTGTCGCTGAAGATCATGCGCGGCGACCGCCTCGGTTTCATCGGCCCGAACGGCGCCGGGAAGTCCACGCTGTTGAAGCTGATCCTCGGCACACTGGCGCCAGACTCCGGGTCGGTCCGGCTCGGCACCAACCTGCAGGTGGCCTACTTCGACCAGCTGCGAGAGCAGCTCGACCCCGAGAAGAGCGTGGCCGAGACGGTGTGCCCGACCTCGGACTGGATCGACGTCGGCGGCGGGCGACGACACGTGATCGGCTATCTCGGAGACTTCCTGTTCCCTCCCCAGCGCGCCGAGTCGCCGGTGAGGATGCTGTCGGGCGGCGAGCGCAACCGCCTGCTGCTCGCGCGCCTGTTCGCGCGACCGGCCAACGTGCTGGTGCTCGACGAGCCCACCAACGACCTAGACATCGAATCGCTCGAGCTGCTCGAGTCCACGCTGCAGGACTACCCAGGCACCGTGCTGCTGGTGAGCCACGATCGCCGTTTCCTGGACGAGGTCGTGACCCAGACGCTGGCGGCCGAGGGTGACGGCGCCTGGAGGGAGTACGTCGGCGGCTACAGTGAGTGGCTGGAGCAGAGACCGGCGCCGCAGCCGTCACCCCAGCCCTCTCCCGACCCTCGTGCAGGCGCCGCCGCCGCGAGGCCGGGGTCAGTCCGCGCTCCCCCGACGAAGCCGGCCGCCAAGCTGTCCTATCGGGAAACGCGTGAACTCGAGCAGTTGCCGTTGCGGATCGAGGCGCTCGAGAACGAGCAGCAGGAGATCACCGCCCGGATGAGTACCGCCGACTATCACGCGCAGGGGCCGGAGCGGATCCGGGAAGACCGGCTGCGCAGCGAGGCGATCGAGGGTGAGCTCGATGCCGCGTTCGCGCGCTGGTCCGAACTCGACGCACGGGTCACCGCTCTCAAGCAAGGCTGACCAAAAAATGCCCCCGCGTCGATGCGACGCGGGGGCAATGCGTCCACGGGGACGCCAGGGGGTCAGTCAGGGAAGCGTCTGCGTCCCGCCATCCGTCGGGTCCTTGGTCCAGCCCAGCGCGGGCCAGTCGATCTGCCCGGAGAAATGGCAGTCGGCGCAGTCGCCGCCCATGCCGAGGGCCTGCTCGCTCGGCGCGATCTCATGGTCCACCTTGAGGAGCATGACGGTGTCGACGAACCCGTATTCGGCGACGACGGCCTGCGGGCCCGCGTTGTAGGCCGGAAGGTAGGAGGACGCATCGGCCAGCGAGCCGAGCCAGTCGTACTTAGACCAGTATGCATTTGGGCCCGCCGCCGTTCCGTACAGGTGCGGGATGGCCATGACCTTCCTGGCCGTGTCGGCGACCTGGTTGCCGGTCATCTTCTTGAACGGGTAGATCATGGCGGCCGGATCCTTGTAGCTCGCCGACGGCGAACCGAGGTCCACGGGCGTGGTCGTGTAGGTGTTGTTGAAGCCGACGATCATGCGGTTCCACTTGCCGTCGTAAAAGCGCAGGGTCGGCCGCACGTCGGTGCCCCAGGTGAAACAGCCTTTCTGCTTCACGTAGGTCGTGCGCTGCCCGACACCGTCGGCCGCGACGCCGGTCGGCGTCTTGGCGCAGCCAGCCGGGTGCGTCTCAGTCGGCGCGCGTCAAGATAGTTGTCGCCTGAGTCACGCGGCCTGAGCGGATTTGTTCAGGCCGTTCTCGACGCTGCCGGCGACGGCCTCTCGCTCCGGGTTGAGCGTGACAACCTGAACCGCCCCGGGATTCCCAGAGGCTCCGGTGGTTGACTCAGGCGGCCATCGCCTGAGCCTCGTTGAGTCGATGATATTCCAGTTCGTACTCGGCCGGCGGCACGTTGCCGATCGATTCGAGTAGCCGCCGATTGTTGAACCAGTCAACCCATTCGAGCGTCGCGTACTCCACCGCATCGTGAGTCCGCCAAGGCCCTCGCGCGTAGATCACCTCGGCCTTGAAGAGCCCGATGATGGTCTCGGCGAGGGCGTTGTCGTAGGAGTCGCCCACGCTGCCGACCGAGGCCTCGATGCCGACCTCGGCGAGCCGCTCGCTGTAGCGGATCGACAGGTACTGGCTGCCGCGGTCGCTGTGGTGGATGAGACCGTGGCCGGCCTGGCGTGCGTGCAGCGCCTGCTCGAGCGCATCGAGCACGAGCGCCGTCGACATCGTGCGGGCGACCCGCCAGCCGACGATGCGACGGGCGAAGACGTCGATGACGAACGCGACGTACACGAAGCCCGCCCAGGTCGCCACGTAGGTGAAGTCGGCGACCCACAGCTGGTTCGGCCGCGAGGCGGTGAACTGACGCTGGACGCGATCGGCCGGCCGCTCAGCGAGGTCCGCCGGGATCGTGGTACGGCAACGTCGGCCCCGCACCACGCCGGCGAGACCCAACTGGCGCATGAGCCGCTCCACCGTGCAGCGCGCCACGACCAAGCCCTCACGCTGCAGCTGACGCCACACCTTGCGCGCGCCGTACACCCGGAAGTTCTCCTCCCAGACCCGCCGGATCATCAGGCACAGTTGCTCATCGCGGCGCGCACGGGCCGGCCGACGATCCGCATCCGCCTGCCGGGCCTTCAGCTCGTAGTACGTCGATGGGGCGATCGGCAGCTGGGCGCAGATCGGCTCGACCCCGTACTCGGCGCGGTGCGCGTCGATGAACGCCACCATCACTTCCCGCGGCGGTCGAGCTCCGCCTGGGCGAAAAAAGCCGCTGCCTTGCGCAGAATCTCGTTGGCGCGCTGCAACTCGCGGTTCTCCCGCTCGAGCGCCTTCAGCCGATCACGATCCGAACTCGTCAGACCGGCCCGCAGGCCGCTGTCACGCTCGGCTCGCCGCACCCACTTGCGCAGCGTCTCCGCGGTACAGCCGATCTTGCCGGCGATCGACTCCATCGCCGCCCACTGCGAGCCGTGCTCGTGCTGGTGCTCCAGCACCATGCGCACCGCTCGCTCCCGAACTTCCGCTGAAAACTTGCTCTGTGTTCCCATCGCTCCATCCTCTCAAGGAATGGAGCCTCCCGAAAAGCCGGGGCGGTTCACTCCGGAAGAGTATCCGGGCGTTGCGAGGGACCGTGGGATTGCGGACACTCCGGCACAAGAGTAACCGGCCAGGAGCAGACATCCTCATACAAGGCGACACCGGTGAACAGTGCGCGACGGAGCTAGTGGAAGCGACCTACTTCAACAAGTACCCGCGTTCCGCGTAATCGAAATCCGTCAGCTGGCAGTCGCGTGCCTCGTCGTAGATGTAATAGGCGCGAATCTCGGCAATCAGGCCATTCCGCATGACATACCATTCGGTGCCGCGAAACATTCTGCGATCACCGCCACC
>Ga0316605_10002341_pt1 | contig 10787 bp, 7 predicted proteins | sample OWC_soil_day20_n_FD_207666 | JGI IMG/M metagenome (GOLD analysis project Ga0316605, IMG submission 207666) | Wetland soil microbial communities from Old Woman Creek delta, Ohio, United States - OWC_soil_day20_noCT | ecosystem: Environmental > Terrestrial > Soil > Wetlands | place: USA: Ohio... | reverse complement strand
ATCCCGCCCTCGCCGAGGAGGCCCGGCGGCATGCCACCACCCGCGCTCATCAGCGCGTTGATGTCCATGTTCGCGAGCTTCTTCATCTGCGAGAACTGCTTGAAGCCGGGGATCTTGCCCATCAGGCCGGTCGACGCGCCGAGCTGCACCATCATCTGGCGCATCTGGGCGAACTTCTGGAGCAGCTCCTTGACCTCGACCTCGGTGCGGCCGGAGCCCTTGGAGACGCGCTTGACGCGACCCGGATCGAAGTCCGCGCGGCGGCGCTTCGCCTGGCGACCGCTGGTCGCCATGAAATCTTCCCACGTCGTCGCGACGAACACCTGCGGGTTGAGCCGCTCCTCGGTCGTCATCGACGAGATCATCGCCTCGATCTTGGTCAGCTCGCGATCGTCGAGGTTGACGCCCTCGGGCAGGCCACCGCCGAAGAACGGCAGCTTCTCGAACAGGTCCTTGAGCGAACCCATCTTCTGGATCAGCTTGATCTGCTCCAGGAAGTCCTGCATGTCGAACTTGCCCTTGAGCATGCGAAGGGCGTCTTCTTCCGCCTTCTCTGCATCAACGACCTGCTCGAAATCTTTGACGAGGCCGACGATGTCGCCCATCCCGAGGATGCGCGACGCCAGACCCTCGGGCCGGAACTCCTCGAGCTTGTCGAGGCCCTCGCCCATGCCGAGGAACTTGATCGGCTTGCCCGTGAACTCCTTGACCGACAGCGCCGCGCCACCGCGGGCGTCGCCGTCGAGCTTGGTCATGATCACGCCGTCGAGGTTCAACCGCTGGTTGAACGTCTTGGCGACGTTGACCGCGTCCTGACCGGTCATCGCATCGAGGACGAGGAAGATGTTCGCGGGCGAGACCGCCTTGTCGATGTCCTCGAGCTCCTGCATCAGGGGCTCGTCGATCGCGAGGCGGCCGGCGGTGTCGTACAGCACGACGTCGCAGCCCTCCTGGATCGCCTTCGCGGTGCCCTCGCGGCAGATCGTGACCGGGTCCTTGCCCTCGATCGAGAACACCGGCATGCCGAGCTGGCGGCCGAGGGTCTTGAGCTGCTCGACGGCGGCGGGGCGATAGATGTCGGCCGCGACCAGCATCGGCTTCTTCGCGTGGGTCTTCTCGAGCCAGCGCGCGAGCTTGCCGACGGACGTGGTCTTGCCGGAGCCCTGGAGGCCGCAGACCATGATCCCGGTCGGGCCCTTCTTCGCCCATTTGAACTCGGTGTCCACCGGGCCCATCATCTTGGTCAGCTCGTCCTGACAGATGGCGATGAACGCCTGCTCGGGCGTGATCTTGACGGTGCCGTATTCCTTGCTCTTCGCCTTGAGCTCGACTTCCTTGCCGCGCGCGGCTTCGCGCACGCGCTCGAGGAAGCGCTTGACGACGCTGAACTCGACGTCGCCCTCGAGCAGGGAGAGGCGGACGTCGCGGAGCGCGTCCTCGATGACGTCGTCCGAGAGCTCGGCGACGCCGGTCAGCCGCTGGCGAGCGGCCTTGAATCCCTTGGCGAGGGTCTCCAGCACGACGCTCCTATAGCACGGGAGCGCTAGCCGGCGCGCAAGGCGACGGCACGTACGTCGGGGTCTGGATCCTCGATCAGGCGGGCCAGCGCACCGTAGACATCGGCCACCCCGCGACGCACCCAGGCCGCCCGGGCGATCTCGAGGCGGACGGCGGGATCCGGGTCCCGCGCGAGGTGATCGATCACCATGCCGTCGCCGACGAGCTTGAACTGCCACTCGAGGGAGTGCGCGACCGCGAGCCGGCGCATCGGATCCTCCGACATCGCCCAGGTCGCCACGAGCTGGGTCGCTTCGATCGGGCGCATCCGTCCGATCGCGAGGGCGAGGCTGCGCCCGAGCGCCGCCGCCGCATCGGGCGGGTCGATGAAGTCCGGATCGATCGGGACATCGGCGGTCAGCTCGACCTCCGCATCGGTCTCACCCCGCTCGGACTGCACCAGGGCCGCATCGGCCCGTGTGGCCCCGACCGCCGAGGTCGAGAGGGCGATCGCAGCCAGGCGGCTGAGGAGGCGACGGAGGGAGACCTTGGACATGGGAGGGTACCGAGCGGCAACGTGGTCACGGGACCTCGGGCCGTCAACCCGGGAACATGGGGAGGGGGGCGGCGCATTCCCGTGGATCGCGCCCCGGCCCGCGGGTACGTTCCCCGCCGATGTGGAGGATCGTCCTCGTCGCCGTGCTCGCGGCCCCGGGCCTCGTGCACGCCGGGCCGTCGGCGATCCGCTGCGAGGACCTCGCGACCGCGGAGCTCAGCATCGACGGCCTCCTCGACGACTGGGGCCGGACGGTCCTCGCCCGGGCCGGCTCCGCGCCCGACGGCACGGTCGCCCTGCGCTGCGGCTGGGACGGCACCGCGCTCGCGCTGGCGCTCGTGGTCGAGGACGACCGCGTCGTGCGGCTCCAGGGCAAGGGCCACGAGGACCACGTCACGATCTCCGTCAGCGCGGGGAGCAAGCCGGTCACGCTCGACGTCTATCCCGGCAACGCGCTCGCCAAGGCCCGGCTCGTCAAGCCTGCGAAGGTCGCCGCGGCGGATTCGCTGCAGCCCAAGGGATTCTCCGTCGAGGCGCGGATCCCTGCCGCGCAGCTCGCGGGACTGACGGCGAGCACGCCGGCGCTCGCGCTCGAGATCGTGTTCGTCGACTCGGACAAGGCGGCAGGCGGCGACACGACCGAGATCACGATCCGGACCACGATCGAGCTCGGTGATCGCAAGGATCTGCTCGACGACTTCCTCCGCGCGGTGCGCCTCAAGCGCTCGGACATCAAGTTCGACAAGCTCGATAACCTCGATCCGGATCGCCGCGGCAACGAGCGGATCGTCGCCGGTGGCACCGTGATCGGCGTGCTCACCGATCAGTTCGCATTCGTGTCGCTGCCGGCCGCGAAGCCGGCCGACGTCAAGAAGGTCGAGCTGTTGCCGCTCGGCAAGAAGCTCAAGGTCGTGTCGGCGATCGTTCGCCAGGCGGGGAACGGCGGCAGCCGGGACCTCCTCATGCTGTGGACGGTGTGGAGCGGCCAGCTCCAGCCGCTCGCGCAGATCGAGATCCGCAAGGAGCAGGGGGCCAATGTCCTCGAGTCGAGCTGGAAGCTGACGCCCGCCCGCGGCAAGCAGGGCCCCGAGCTGTGGGTCGAGCCCAAGCCCGCGGTCGGCTGGACCGCCGACACCTGGAACGAGGCACCGGCCGAGGACGCCGACCCGATCCTCCTGCCGTGGGAGACCGCGAAGGGCGGCATCGCGTACACGCTCAAGGGCGCCGAGGTCACGCGCCGCGATCTTCCGGCTCCGAACAAGAAGCGGCGATGATCGCGCGCTCGACCACGGCCGCCGGCGCGTCGGCCTCGATCACGCTCGCGCCGTCCTAGCTACCGCCCTGAAGCGAGCAAGATCTCCGGGTACAGCGGCGTGCCCTCCGGCGTCGCGCGAACGGTCGCGATCACCTCGAGCACCGACTGGATCGGTAGCGAGTCAGCGGCAAGCACGAGCAGCGCGGTGTCGCCGAGATCGGAGTGCTTCTTGCGGAGCTCCGCGAGCTTGCGTCCGAGCTGGACCAGATCGATCCCGGGGTTCGTCGTCATCACTAGGGCCGGCTTGTCCTTTGTTCCGGAGGTGCCCGAGATCGAGAACAGCCGCAGCTCGGTGCTGGTCAGCGCGATCGCTGGCTGGACCCGCGGCGACGGTCCGGTGCCGGGCACGGTGTGCCGGACCCATCCGCTCGCGCCCGCGTCGGGAAGCAGCGAGATCGGGGCGCTCATCGTGTGGGGGCCGGACCGGGCCAGGATCGCCACCTCCGAGATCCGCGCGATCTGCAGCGTCGACAGGATCTGGAGCAGCGTCAGGTACGGCGTGCGTCGATCGAGCTGGAGCATCACGCGCATCGCGCCCAGCTCCTGGCTGTGCTCGCGCAGCCTCGGGATGATCATGCCGAGCGCGCCTCCCTGCAGATCCGCGGCGTCGATCTGTCCGTCGGTGAGCGCGAGCACCACCTTGCCCTTGATGGTCAGCGCCGATGGGGACACCGCGATCTGCGCCGTCGCCCCGTCCGCACGATCGAACCCGGTGCTCGGCACCTCGGACAGCTCGATCCCCGGAGACGTGCTGGTGATGACGGACGGCTTGGGCGCCGTCACGACCGTCGGGTCCGGCTCGGAGATCGGCTTCGACGAGCCGCACGCGACGAGGCTAGCGATCAGCAAGAGGCGCATGCCGGCACGTTACCCCGGGCGCGTCGCGGCGTTGACCGGACCGGGGCGACGGTTTCGGACGATCACGTCGAGGCGCGCAGCACCGTGCGCAGGCGCTCGCAGATCGCGCGATGCCGCTCACCGTACTGCTTCGTGAACACCTCGCGGTGGTGCACGGCGCCGAGGTGCTCCGGGTAGGGCAGGGGGATCCAGCGGCCGAGGCGGTCCATGTCGGCGAACAACTCGCGGTCGAGCGCGAGCCGCGCCGTCACGTCGCCGTACTTGTCGGTGAGCGAGCGCGGGTGGACGAGCGCGGCGAGCGTCGGGTCGTTGGCGCCGAGGTCCTCCAACATCGCGAGCGCGAGCAGCTCGTCGAGAGAGGCCGAACCGTCGAAGTACGAGGTCCAGAACAGCGAGGCACCGTGGACGGTGGCGCGCGGGCTGGGGTACGCGATGTAGCCGATGTCCATCACGGTCCTCGCGATCGTCGGGATCTTGTAGGCGCGATCGAAGCGATCGTACGTGGTGCTGCGGTGTGCCAGGCGGATGTCGACGTCGCGGACGCGGAGGCCGAGGCTCGCGAGCAGCACCGGTACGAGGATGCGGTCACCGTCGGGGGGCGGCATCTCGGCCGCGGCGAGCTCGGTCTTCGCGGTGGCGGCGAAGGCCGCGTATGCCGTCGCGCGCGCGGGCTCCGCCGGCCAGCCGCAGTCCATCACGGTGAGCGCGACGAGCGCGGGTTGCTTCGCATAGATCGCGGTCGCCCGGATCCGCGTCATCAGGCGGCGCGCGGCGAGCCGGTTGTAGAGCATGCCGGCACGCGAGTTCGGGCGGTGGAACAGGGCGCGGCTCGCCTCGGCGAGCGCGAGCTCGTGGTTCGCGCGGTACGGGTAGGTCGCGTGGAGCTCGAGACCGAGCCAGCGGCGCAGGGTCGTGTCGTCCCCGGTCGAGGCGGCGGCGAGTGCGGCGGAAGGCGAAACCCGCGCCTTCAGGTAGGCGCGGATCGCATCGCGGTCTGTCGCCGCGAACAGGCCGCCGAGGTACGCATCGACCGCGGGCGCGAACAGCGCAGCGAGCCGATCGCCCGGCGCGCTCGCGGCCTCGCGTGCTTCGAGGAGCCAGCGCCGCTCGTCGCGCTGGACGGTGGTGTCGCGCGTGACCTCGTCGTTGTCGGATCCGACGAAGCCGGGCCAGTCCGGGTACATCGGCCAGATCGGGCGGCTGTCGGGGCCGTGGCAGTCGCGGCAGTCGTCGGCCCGCTCGGTCGGGAGCTGCGGGCCGAGCGAGCTCAGCGAGAACGCATTCGTCGTCGGATCGACGCTCAGCATGCCGAGCCGGTGCGAGGTCACGCCGTCGTAGGTGATCGAGAAGCCGGTGGTCTGGTCCCACATCACGATCCGCGGCGCGGCTGCGCTCGCGGTCGGACTGTCGGCGATCTCGTCCTGGACATGGCCGCGCTCGCCGACGCGGCGTGCGCCGTGCTTGAGCGTGACGTTGGTCGAAAACCGCGAAGGCAGGCGCGCGAGGATCGCACCGAGGTCGATCGGCGCCATCGGCGTCGCGAGCTGCGCCGCGCACAGGAAGTCCCGGCGATCGATGGGGCCGGTGATCGCGGTGGGGCAGGGCCTAGGAGTGGTCTCGGCGACCGCGGGTGCGCGCGCCGCGGGGATCGGCGCGGGGGGCGGCGCGGGCGGATCGCGGCGCTCGCCACCACACGCGATCAGTGCACCGAGCACCAGCGTGCGCGCGACCCCCATTCCGCGATGCTACGCGAAGCTAGGTCGAGGACGCGGCGTGGCCGTCGTCGTACGGCAGATCGTCGTACTTCTCGTGATAGAGCGTGCCGAGGTGGCGCGACACGAATACCTCGATCAGATCGGGGTCGTACATCTTGCCGGCGGTCTTGCGCAGGATCGCCTCGCACTCCTCGATCGACAGCGCCTGCTTGTACGGGCGATCGGTCGACATCGCGTCGTACGCGTCGGCGATCGCGACGATCCGCGCGACGAGCGGGATGTCGAGCGCGACCATCTTGTCGGGATAGCCCGAGCCATCCCAGCGCTCGTGGTGGTTGCGCACCGCCGGCATGATCGGGTGGAGCATCTCGATCTTCGACGCGATGTCGTAGCCCTTCACCGGGTGCTCGCGCATGTGGATCCACTCGGTGTCGTCGAGCGGCCCCGGCTTGAGCAGCACCGCGTCCTTGATCCCGATCTTGCCGATGTCGTGGAGGAACGCGCCGAACTCGAGCGTCTCGAGGCCATCGGCCGGGTAGCCCGCCTCGCGCGCCAGGACGAGCGAGTACGCGGCGACGCGGCCACAATGGCCCTTGGTGTACGGGTCCTTGGCCTCGATCGCCTCGGCGAGCCCGAACAGGGCCTGCCGGTTCGCGGTCTTGAGCTTCTCGTAGCTCTCCTCGAGCTCCTTCGTGCGCTCCTTGACCACGACGTCGAGCAGCGTCTCGCGGCGCTGCAGCTTGCTCTGATCCATCGACAGCTTGCGGACCAGGTCGCGCTGTTCCTCGACGAGGTTGAGCAGCTTGACGCCCTCACCGACGAGCGCGACCAGGCGGCTGCGCTCGCTCGCCTTGGCGACGAGGCGGATGATGATGCCGGCGTGGTGCGGGCGGTAGTCGAGCTCGACCGCCTCGTCGGGGGAGGACACGAGCGCGATCCGCAGCGCCTCGGGCGAGTGCAGGATGCTGTGCTCGAGCAACCCGACGCCATCGAAGCTGCCGGCGACGTGATACGAGACGATCACGTGGGCGGGCTGCGCGCGCAGCTTGTTGATCGCCTCGACCGTCGAGCGCGAGGTCTCGACCTGCAGCCCGAGGCCGCCGAGGAGCTCCGCGAGCTCGCCGATCGCCTCGGTCTGAGGATGCGCCACCAGGGCACGAAACCGACGAGTCACGCCCTGCACTATATCCGTCGGGCCACGAATTCCGAGCGATAGATTCGGGCCTTCCGGATGATGCGCAGCGCCCCACCCGGGAACTTACGTTGGGCTCCTCACCAACAAAAGCCGACGTGTTGCACGTGGGTTGCAGTGGCTTTCGCAGCGGTAGTCGGTAGAGTCACGCGCTCAAGCGCATGCACCAGGACGTGACGGGGAACCTCGCCGGTCTCAAGGCGAGCGAGATCAAGGCGCTGGAGCGCCTCTACCGCCGGCGCGTCGCGCCGACCGAGGTCGTCTCGCCCGAGCTCGCGACGCAGCTCGCCGTCCAGAGCGCCGAGATCCATCGCCAGGTCGGCGTGCTGATCGATCGCCGGGGCGCGGTCGAGCACGTGTTCGTCGGCGACGCCTCGAAGATCCTCCTCCCCGACGTCGGCCGTCTGCGCGGAGGCAAGGGCCGGTTCCGCGGCCTGCGCCTCGTCCACACGCACCTGCGCAACGAGCCGCTGACGCGCGACGATCTCACCGACCTCGCGCTGCTCCGCCTCGACGCGGTCGCGGCGATCGCCGTCGACGCCGCGGGGCGTCCCGGCAAGCTGTTCGTCGGGCACCTCGTCGCGGATGGCCCGGTGGATCGGCCGTGGCACGAGCTGCCGGCCGAGCAGGCGACGAGCTCGCAGCTCGACTTCGCGGCGCTGATCGCGACGCTCGAATCCGACTTCGGGCGCGCGCGGCGGGTCGCCGAGACGGATCTCGGCAAGGAGCGCGCACTGCTCGTCCACGTGCAGCTCGGGCGTGCGAAGGACTCCGAAGCGCGCGTCGCCGAGCTGCGCGAGCTGTGCCGCACCGCGGGCGTCAAGGCGCTCGACGTCCTGGTGCAGCGCCGCCCCGAGGCGGATCCGAAGTTCCTCGTCGGACGCGGCAAGCTCGAGGAGATCCTCTTGCGCGCGATGCAGCTCGGTGCGGAGTGCGTGATCTTCGATCCGGACCTGACGCCGGGCCAGGCGCGCGCGATCAGCGACGCGACCGAGCTCAAGGTCCTCGATCGCACGATGCTGATCCTCGACATCTTCGCGCAGCACGCGACGAGCCGGGACGGCAAGCTCCAGGTCGAGCTCGCGCAGCTCCGCTACGCGCTGCCGCGGCTGGCCGAGAAGAACACGATGATGTCGCGGCTCACCGCCGGTCCTGGTGGCAAGGCCGGCCTCGGCGGGCGCGGTCCCGGCGAGACCAAGCTCGAGATCAACCGCCGCCGTGCGCGCGAGCGGATCCACCTGCTCGAGAAGAAGCTCGAGAACCTCGCGGGCGATCGCCGGCTCCGCCGCCAGCGCCGCACGAATCGCGACATCCCGATCATCGCGATCTGTGGCTACACCAATGCCGGCAAGTCGACGATGCTCAACGCGCTCACCGAAGGCGATGCGCTCGCCGCCGACAAGCTGTTCGCGACTCTCGATCCGATCAGCCGGCGCCTGCGGTTCCCGCGCGAGCGCGAGGTCGTGGTCACCGACACCGTCGGCTTCATCCGCGATCTGCCCGCGGAGCTGACCCGCGCGTTCTCCGCGACGCTCGAGGAGATGGACGACGCCGATCTGCTCGTCCACGTGGTCGACGCGTCGGATCCGGATCGCGAGCAGCACATCCGCGCAGTCGAAGGCATCCTCTCGGACCTCGGCCTCGGCGACAAGCCGCGCGTCCTCGTGTGGAACAAGGCCGATCGCCTCGAGCCCACGGATGCCGAGCACCTCGCGCGCCACGGCGGCGGCTTCGTCGTGTCGTCGCTCGATCGCGCGACGTTCGGCCCGCTGCTCCTCGCGATCGAGCGCGCGCTGTGGACGCAGGGCAAGGACACCCACGTCGCCCGCACCGCCCTCGGGTGAGCGGCTACCCGCGCTGGGCGCGGCGGATGAAGCCGATGGCGATCCCGACGAGCACGATCGCGCCGCCGATCGCCGCGTGGATCGGCGGCTGCTCGCCGAACGCCGCCCACGTGATCAGCGAGCTCCCGATCGGCTCGCCGAGCACCGCGAGCGCGACGAGGTGGGTCGGTGTCGTGCGGACAGCCGCGTTGAGCAGGCTGTGGCCGATCACCGAGGCGACGAGCGCCGCTCCCACACACGCGAGGATCGACTGCGCCGGGATCGCGGAGAGGTCGGTGCCGATCACGAGCGCCGCGGCGACCAGCACGACGGCCGCGATCGCGTTGACCGCGCCCAGGTAGGGCAGGAGCGGGAGTGCGCTGCGCAGGCGCCGCCCGACCACGAGGTACGCCGCCGCACTCGCCGCTCCGACGAGCGCGAGGCCGTCGCCGATCAGCGCGTCGCCGCCCGCGCTCCAGTCGCCGCCGGCGAGCACGGCGCACCCCGCCGCGGCGATCGCGATGCCGCCGATCTCCCTGCCGCGGACGCGGTCGCCGAGCAGCGTCCCGAACAGCGCCGCGAAGATCGGGCTCGTGCACACCAGCGCGACCGAGGCGGCGGTCGACGTGAACGCCAGCGACGCGATCCACGAGCCGAAATGCACGCCGAGCAAGAGGCCCGACAGCACCACCAGCGGCCGGTCCCTCGGCGCGATCCGCCGCAGGCTGCCGAGCTCGCGCCACCCGAGCGCGAGGAGGATCAGCGCGGCGATCCCGACGCGCAGCGCGGCGATCGCGAGCGGCGAGGCGGGGGCGGCCCACCGGGCGAACGGCGCGCCGGTCGAGATCGCGACGATGGCGAGGAGCAGGCGACCCACGGGTGGTCCTGGTCGGCCGGCCGCTCAGCTCTCCTTGGGCTGACCCTGATCGTCGAGAACGGTGAGCGCGATCGCCATCGCCTTCTTCGCGCGCGCGACCATGGCCTCGTCGGTCTTGATCTTCTGGTACGCGCGCAGGACTTGCTCCTGGTAGCTCGCGTTCTCGGTCTCGACGGTCTCGATCTCCTTGCGGAGCTCGGCGATCCGTTGATCGCGCTCGGCGATCGCCTGGGCGTGCGAGCGCAGCTCGGAGTTGCGATCCGCGATCGTCTGGACGGCCGCCGCCAGCTCGCCCTCGGTCCGCTTGTGGGCGTCGCGCGATCCCGACAGCCCCTTGCGCAGCTCGTCGCGCTCCGCCGTGATCTCGGCGACCGCGCGCTGGTGCTCGGCCTCCTTCGCGGCGAGCGCCGCCTTGTGCTCGGCTTCCTTCGCGGCCATCGCCCGCCCGTGCTCGGCGTCGCCGACGGCCTTGATCCGCACGACCTCGCCGTTGACGACCGCGAGGGCGCGCTCGTGCTGGGCGGTGAGCTCGGAGAGCGCCGTGGCGTGGGCCTGATCGGCGGCCTCGCGCTCGGCGGTGTTCTTCGCAGTCGTGTCCTCGATCGACTTCTTCGCGGCCTGCAGCGCGGCGCGGAACTCCGCGAGCTCGCGATCGGCGGCTTCCTTCTGGGCGGCGAGCTCGCCCTGGTGCTGGGCGGCGACCTTCTCGACCGCGGCGCGGTGGTCCGCCGACGCGCGCTGGATGTCGTCGATCGCGCGCTGCTTGTCGTCGGCGACCTTCGCGAGCTCGGCCTGGTGCTGCGCGGCGAGCGCCGCGGCATCGCGCTGCTGTTGCTCGACGAGCTGCGCCTTGGCGAGCTCGTGCTGCTCGATCATCAGATCGACCTCGCGCTTCGCGACCTCGAGCTTGACGCCGTGGGCGGCGGACTGGCGCTCGAGCTCGACGCGGAGCTC
>Ga0316605_10002339_pt1 | contig 10791 bp, 7 predicted proteins | sample OWC_soil_day20_n_FD_207666 | JGI IMG/M metagenome (GOLD analysis project Ga0316605, IMG submission 207666) | Wetland soil microbial communities from Old Woman Creek delta, Ohio, United States - OWC_soil_day20_noCT | ecosystem: Environmental > Terrestrial > Soil > Wetlands | place: USA: Ohio... | reverse complement strand
ATCAGTCCGTACCCAGCGGGGTCACTGAGGTTGAGCGTCAACCCCCGCTTGTTGCTGTTCATCGCAAGGAACAGGCCAGAGTACTCCCACCACTGCGGGAGCTCCATCGAGGCGCCGCCGGCGAACCGTGCGCCATCGGGCCGTTGGATGGATTCGATGTGGATGACGTCGGCGCCGAGCGCGGCGAGCATGTGTGTTGCGGACGGCCCCGCCCACCACGCGGTCAGGTCCAGGACGCGCATGCCCGCAAGGGGCAGCGGCAGTGACCCGCTGGCGCTCGGCGGCATCTCGACAGGGGGTTGCTGATCGCGTCGCGTCCGCGGCTCGATGCATCCGGTATGCTCACCCAGGCGCGGGGCCGGGCGGCTGGCCGCTGGGCGCTGCCCACTGATCAGGTAGGGTGGTCGTGGGTGCGTGAAGGTGTCGGCCGGATCGCGCACAAACACTTCGCGTGCTACCAGATGTTCGTTGTGCCGGACCGTGTCGCCGTTGTTGATCGGGGCCACGGGGATGTGCAATGCCGCCGCACGCTCGACGATTTCGGCCGTGGTGTGCCGCGTGGTCCAGGCGTGCAGGATCGCTGTCCATTCCGCGAGCCGCATCTGGCGCCCCGCCACCGTGGTCAGCTCGGGATCGTCCAGCAGGTCGGGCCGTTCGATGAGGACAAGGAGGTCGCGGAACATTTGCCCCGCACCGGTGCAAAAACCGACATATCCGTCGGCGCTCGGCTCAATCGAGGGCGTCTCGTTGTAGCGCACCAGGGAGGTGCGCGTGGTGCGCCAGTACAGGTCGGCGAAGTGTGTGGAGCCCGCGGTCATCGCCTCCAACCACGACACGTCAATACGCGCGCCATTTCCGGTGCGGCGCGCACGCTGAACCGCGGCCAGCGCAGGCACGGCCGCATAGGCGCCGCCCATCCACTCGGCGATGCGGCCACCCGCGTGTACCGGCGCCCGTCCCGGCCGGCCGCGATAGCCGATCGAGCCCGACTCGGCCTGAACCGTAAACTCCGTGGCGGGACGATGGCCCCACGGGCCGCCACGGCCGAACGGTGTGATCGACACCCACGTCAGCGCCGGGAAGCGCCGCGGCAGCTCGAGGACGTCCAAAACCCCAATGGGCAGATCCTCGACGACCAGATCGGCGCCGGCGAGCAGCTCGAGAGAGGGCGGATCGCCTGGCTCGCCAACGACGGAGCGCTTCGAGGCATTGAGAAAACGGAAGAACGCGCCGTCCTCCTCGCCCAGCACGGCACCCGTGGCCGACCAGCGCCGCATGGGGTCCCCACCAGATGGCTCCACCTTGATGACATCCGCGCCGGCATCCGCGAGGAGCTTGGCACAGTACGGGCCAGCCACGCCGCTGCAGAACTCAATGACGCGCAGATCACGAAGACAGTCGATAGTCGATAGTTTACAGTCGAGAGTTGTTTTTGCGCCGATCGGAGGACATGGGGGGAAGCTCATTCCAATGAGCGTGGAACCTGGATGATCCGGCCTCAGGCTAACCATAACTATCAACTATCAACTATCGACTAGGAACTTTTGACTGAAAGATTTTCGGATCAGTGCTAACACCCTGCATTGAGCCGTTGCAGCCGGTCCACCGCGTCGAGGTACTCCTCGACCAGTTGGCGGATGACTTCCTTCACCGGGCGGACGGCGTTCAGCCGGCCGACGATCTGTCCCACGGGGTTGTACATCATGGAGCGGCTCTTTTCCGGATGGCGCGTCATGCGGGCCATCGCGGTGGTCGTCAGCATCCCTTGCAGCGGCATGTCGAGCGGCTTGGGCGCATCGGGAGCCTCCCACGCGTCGGTCCACTCGGTGCGCAGCATGCGGGCCGGCTTGCCGGTCCACGACCGCGAGCGCAACGTGTCGCGGCTCGTGGCCTTGAGCAGGCTGTCGATCTGGACCGGTAGCAAGTCGGACTCCTGCACCGTGAGCCACAGGGAGCCGGTCCACACGCCTTGCGCCCCCATAGCCAGCGCCGCCGCAATCTGGCGACCGGTGCCGATGCCACCCGCGGCCAGCACGGGGGTCGGCGCCACGGCGTCGACCACCTCGGGCCACAGGACCACGCTGCCGATCTCGCCGGTGTGCCCGCCGCCGTCGTAGCCGTTGGCCACGATGATGTCGACGCCCATGGCCTTGTGTTTGAGCGCGTGCTTGGCGGCCCCGGAAAGCGCGGCGACCAGGCGGCCCGTCTGGTGGATTTCGTCGACGACCTCCTTGGGCGGTGTGCCAAGGGCATTGGCGATGAGCCGCACCTTGGGATGGCGGAGCGCCGCCTTGAGCTGCGGCGTGGCGGTTGCCAACGTCCAGCCGTGCAACTCACGAAAGTGCTCGCCCTCTGGTAGGGGTGGTATGTCGTGCTCGGAGAGGATCCTCTCGACGAATGCCCGATGTTGCGGTGGAATCATTCCCCGTAGCTGCTCCTCGAGTTTTTCGGGGTCCATCTCGCCGGTCCCCTTCCCCTCGTACTTGGTGGGGATGACAATATCGACGCCGTAGGGTTTGTCGCCGACGTGTTCGTCCAGCCACTTCAGCTCGATCTCCAACTGTTCGGGAAGAAAACCGAGCGCGCCGAGGACGCCGAAGCCGCCCGCTTTACTGACAGCGGCCACGACGTCCCGGCAATGACTGAAGGCGAAAATCGGGAATTCGATCCCGAGTCGGTCACATAGCTCCGTATGCATAGGGTACCTCTGCTTTCTTCTCCCAACTCACCGCAGATGGGCGACGGGGTCACTTCCGTTATCGCAGTTCCTCCTCCAATCCAAAGCGCTCGACGTAAAAGCGCAGCGCGGCTCGGCATTCGGCGACGTCGATGCCGACGGTGGCGGGGTCGTAGACGACGGCGCCGTACTTGCCGCGTGGGTGCGTGGCGAGGAAGGCATCCATCGCGGCCCGCACCGCGGGCGTCATCGGCTGGCCGGCGAGCGTGTAGATGCGTTGCACCATGGCGAAGTCATCGGCCATGAACTCGTGGAAACGCACGTCGATCGAGCGTTCGGCCGGCAACAGGTTGCGGTCGCGGACGCACGCCGCCAACATGGCCTGAATCCGCGCCGACCAGTAGCGGCCATAGGTGAGGGGGTCGGGCCGGTCCACGTTCATGCGGTTGGCGTAGGCATTGAAGATGGCCATTGATACGGTCACCGCCAGCGGATCGCGGTGGGTCACCACGAAGGTTGCATCGGGAAACACGCTCACCAGAGGGCCGAACTGTTCGAGATGTTGCGGCGACTTGAGGACCCAGCGCGTCCCGCCGCGCAGCCACTGCAGCACCTTCAGGACGGTCTTCATATACTGATAGTGGGGGGTCTGGTCGTGGGCGCGGTAGTACGCTTGCCAGGTCGGCATGATGTACATCGACTCGAACAGCATCGTGGAAAAATCGATGGCGAGAAGCTGAATCTCCTCGTGAGAATGGTCGACGGTCATCTCGTGAAAGCGGTTGAAGAGCGGCATCATCGCGTGCAGCACGTCGAGTGCGGCAGCGGTGCGGGTGACACGCGGATCCGGTGCGCCAGGCGCCGGCCGCTCCGCCTCCGGCAGCACGGGTTCGAGGCTCTCCCAGTAGGGCAGCGACCGCAACCCCGGGTCCGCCGACATCAGGTTGTGCAAGTGCGTAGTCCCGGTCCGCGGCAGGCCGACGATGCAGATCGGCCGCTCGATACGCACATCGTGAATCTCCGGATGGCGCTTGAGCAGGTCTTGGACCAGTAAGCGGTTCTTGAGCAGCTGGAGCAGGAAGCCGTACGCGCTCACCATCCCAAAAGGCGCGAGGCCGGCCTCCTCGCGTAGCCCGAAGCAGAGCACGTCGAGCCGCTCTTCGAAGTCCCGGTCGCCGAAGTCGTCGAGCCCGGTCTGGGCCGCGGCGTCAGCGAGCAACACGTTGCGTTCCAGACGGATCTGCGCCGCCAACGGTGCGACCGCCGCCCGCATTTGTGCCATCTCCGGGGAAAACTGGGGGTTGGCCCAATCCTCGATCCGAACCCGTCCCGGTCGTTCACTGGTCATCCTGGCTCCTTTGGTGGCGTCGGTAGATCAATGGCTTCACCCCGATCCGGTTCGGCATGCGCGCAATCGGTGAGACGGGGAAACCGCGGGGATGGTGCCCGCCGCTCACTGGGCCGGCCGGTCCCACGGGCAGTCGCCCCGAGCGTACTCGCAGAACTCGACCCGCTGCCCGTCGGGATCTTCGATCTGGAACATCTTCACGCCGTGTACCAATCCCGGCTGGTTCAGCGGCGTGAGACCCATGGCGACCAAGCGCTCGTAGGCCGCCTGCGCATCGGGCACCTCCACGGCGACGATGGAAATGCCCAAGCCGCGCGTCGGGCGGACGTTGGGGATAAAGCTGCCGCAGATGAGTTCCACCCCGAAGTTCGCCACCCGTCCAACCAACGCACGGCACGTAGCGTTCGGGCCCACCACCGGCGCCAGCGCCGTCAAATCGACCTGGGTATCGTCGATCTGCTTCCAGCCGAGCACCTTGCGATAAAACGCCACCGAGCGCTCCATGTCGGAGACCGCGATGGTGACGTGGGTGACGCGGGTGATCGGGACGTTCGTTTCAGCTCTGGTTGCCACAATGCTTCTCCTCTCTCGAGTAACTTGGGCTTGGGGACCTGGGGGCTTGTGGGCTTGATCCCGCAGGCCCCCACACGCCCCCCCACGCCCTATAGGACTCAAGCGGTCATCCGTTGGGCACCGCGCTCACCATCACGGTCAGGAGACGGATGGGCGTCTCGTTGCGGTTACGCCATGCGTGCTTGGTACCGCGTTGCACCACGCAGTCCCCGGGCTGCAACAGCACCGAGCCATCGTCGAGTTCGAGCTCGACCGGTCCGTCGAGGATATAGACGTAGTCCACCGTCTTGGTGGCGTGAAAGCCTGCGGCATCCACGCCCTCCGTCGCCTGCTCGGCCAGTGCTGCGCGCATCACCGCGTCGGGCGGGAGGGTGGCGATCCGAAAGCGCGTGCCGCCGGCGGGTGGTTCGAGTGACGGCGCGGCCTCAGCCGGATCGATGCCGTAGGGTGCGGCGGGCGTGGTGACCCACAACTCATCGCACCACCCGGCCGGCGCCGCTCCGTCGACCGCGACTCGCGACCGGCCATCGATCACTTCCGTCACCACTCGTCGAACCATCGAACACCTCTCGAGTGAGAGTATCTACCGCGGAGTTCACTGCGTCGGCTCGCGGGATCCAGCACCGTGCTCCGACCTCGGGCTGTCGATACCACGGCTACGAGAATCGTATCCACCGGCACCGATCGCAAACGCATCGGATGATTCGTTTTCAAGTAAGATGGCCGGTATCAAGGCTGCGCTTATGCGTCATTCAGCCGATATCCCGGTGGGTGCAGGCCTCTGGACGTGTCTCAAAACCCTGGCTGCAGACTCGGAGGCCTGCAGCCGCCGAGGAGTGCTTTGTTTGTGCATCAGGACCAGGGGCGGCAGCTCTCCGTGGCTGCCGGAGTCTTGCGACAGCCCCTCTGTACGTGCACCAGATACGGCGGGCACAGAGACCGCGCCAGCAACTGCTGAGCAGATCGGAGCCTGCTGCGTTTGGCGGAGCACAATTCCCGGGAGCGCGGGCGACCTCAGGGCTTCCGCACCTTCGACAGCGGCACCACTTCCGTTCGCAACGGAGCGATTGGGTCCTCCGGAAGCACAAAACGCCAAAAGACGATGCCGCCCGGTTGACCTTCCGTGTCGAGCCAGTTGGAGACGCCCGGGTCGGCATGGGCCACCACCATCCGGAAGCTGCCGTCCGGTTCCAGCTTGGTTTGCCGGCGGTTCAGTGAGACGGTGCGGGTGGTGTAATCGAAGGTCTGCTGGAATCGTGTCCACAAGTTCACATTCGCGAACCGACATTTCGGAAAGCGCCCCTCGATCACCAGCGCTTCATCCGGCTTCAATGCGTACGGGGCCATGGCATAGGCCGCATCCTGGAAGCTCGCGCCGATGCTGCTGCCGGGCTTCGCTGCTGGGTTAAACTGGTTGGGTACGGTCGACACCCAGGTGGGCACTTGGCCGGGTTGCAGGAAGGGGGGCATATCGATGGTCGTGCTGCGCATGAAGTTGATCACCCGCCGGAGACCGGCGGCGACGCTGGCGTCGTCGGGAGCGGGGCGGGGGCCCACGGGATCGAGTGGCTCGATGCTCAGCGGAATCACCTTCGTGCGATCGCCCGCGGCCGGACGCTCCTGCTCGAAGTAGTGGCGGGTAGTGACACTCCCTACCTCCGGATCGATCTTGTACCAGTTCCCCGGGCGCTTCCCGGGGCCCAGGATCAGTTCGTAACTGCCGTCCGGTGCGACCTTCAAATCGTCGACGTTGATCGACAGGGCAACGCCTTTCGGCCAGTGCCCGTCCCGTGTGCCTTGCTCGAGCGTGAACGACGTGTACACGGCACCGGCCGTGTTCCCGCGTACCCGATAGCTGCGGTCCGGACGGATGTAGGCGAAGTAGTAGATGGCATCGGGGTTGTCGCCCATGAACTTCCGTTGCGGCCCGACGATGCGCCGAAATCCGGGCCGCTCGAGATCGGCTTCGAAGACGACGTCTAGCGCATACGAGAGCAAGTGCATGAGGTACCGATGACCGAGCACGATGTCGGCAGGCCGGTCGACTTTCCACTCGGGGCTCAAGAACCGGCTGTCGAGTTCGTGGAGCACGGCGAGCAGGTCCTGATACGCCTTACGGCTTTCACCGGAAGGCCCCGGCCCGCTACCGCCGCCGCCGAACGCCGTCTCGTCCGGCAGCCCGGCTGCTACCGATGCCACGCCCAGGGTTGTCTGTAGATCGCGTCTCGTCATCGCTACGTCCTCCCTTTCGTGATGAAGCGGTGAAATGACACGTGAGCCCCTCGGTGCCCGAAACGTCTGCGCTCCCCAGGCGTCAAAGTTCACCAACCCTGGAATGCCGAGAATGCAGAGATTCCGAACTGCGGGACAGCAACCGCCGCTCTCGGATTCCACGCTGCCAGTGAGTAGCCCGCGGTGGTTGATAATTCAACGAAAATCGCGCGGATTGCCGTCGTCCTCCACAGCACATCTTGGATTTGTGTCACCGACTAATCATCACAGTTCCTTGGCATAGAGTTGGCGACACGTGGATCCCGGAACGTTAGCCAGTCCGTGTTTGGCAATCTCCGTGCTGCCAGATAGTCTTGCGTGGGCTGCGCGCGAACGCCTCGGCATAGCCCGGAACCTGACGTTCGATCCCGGAGGTCGGCATGGCGAAATGGCAATTTACCAAGGGTCTGCATGAGATCGGTCACGGCTGCTTCGCCTATCTGCAGCCGCAAGGCGGCACCTCGCAGACCAACGCCGGCCTGATCGTTGACCACGCAGCCAGCCTGCTGGTCGACACGCTCTACGACCTAGCGCATACGCGCGAGATGCTGGCGGCCATGCGCGATGCGGTGCCCGCCGCGGCGCGGATCGGGACGGTGGTCAATACCCACGCCGACGGCGACCATACTTGGGGGAACCAACTCGTCGGCGGGGCTGACATCATCGGTCACGTCACCCTGGCCGAGGATTTCGCCAACGTTTCGCCCGCGGTCATCATGGACGTCCTGCGGAACCGGGATCAGTACGGGCCGGGTGCGCAGATGCTGTACGAGGAGATCGGACTGGAATTTCGCTTCGACGATATCGTGCTCACGCCACCGACGCGGACCTTCGAGCACGAGGTGCGGCTCAAGGTCGGCGACAAGGCGGTCGAGCTGCTGCACGTCGGTCCGGCGCATTCGCGCGCCGACACGCTGGTCTGGGTCCCAGCGGACCGTGTGGTGTACACCGGTGATATCCTGTTCGTGAGCGTCCATCCGACGATCTGGTCGGGGCCGGTATCGAACTGGCTCAAGGCGTGTGACCTGATGCTGGGCTGGGATGTGGATGTCGTGGTCCCCGGCCACGGTCCGATCACGGACAAGGCCGGCATCCGCCGCCTGCGCCAGTATCTCGGGTACATCCACGACGAGGCGCGCAAACGGTTCGATGCGGGGCTGGGCTACTACGAGGCCGCCTGCGACATCGCCCTGGATCGGTACGCGGACTGGATTGCTGCGGAGCGGATCGTTTTCAACGTCGCTTATCTCTATCGCGAGTTCGGCGCTGCGGACGCGCCGGGCCCTTTTCAAACGCAAAACGACGTGGCGCGCTACCGCGCGGAACACCGTGGCCGATCATGAACCCCCTCCTTACCAAGGAGGGGGAAGGGGGAGGTCGAAGCGTCGCGACCTGTCCAACCTCCCCTGGCCCCTCCTTGGTAAGGAGGGGAACCGTTCTGCGCGCGGCGCAGTGAACCGCAGCCGCGCGGTTCATTGGGAGCTTGTCGATGCACGATGCCCGCTCGCCCGGCCTCCCTTAGCGCTTCCGCAGCTCGGAAATCGGCACCACTTGCGTCCGTAGCGGCGCGACCGGTTCCTCGACCAGCAGGAACCGCCAGAAGATGATGCCGTCGTGCCGGCCGCCGGTGTCGAGCCAGTTGGGCACGCCCGGATTACGATGGGCCAGCGCCATCCGAAAATGACCGTCGGCTTCCAATGTGGTCTGCTTCCGATTGAGCGAGACGGTGCGCGTGACGTAGTCGTAGGTCTGCATGTAGCGATTCCACAGGTTCACGTTCGCGCAGCGGCACTTTGGAAAGCGCCCTTCCATCACCAGCGCCTCGTCCGGGCCGAGGGCATACGGAGCCTGGGCGTAGACCGCGGCGAGGTTGGCCCAGCCAATGTCTGGGCGTGGCGGTTCCGGCGGGTTGAATTGGTTCGGTGTGGTGGAGACCCAACTGGGCACTTTCCCGGCTTGCATGAACGGCGGCTGAGCGAGGGTGATGCCGCGCACGTAGCTTGCCACGCGCTGGATGCCCGCGGCGATCGATGCGTCATCGGGCGCCGGCCGCGGACCGGGCGGGTCGAGGGGCTCGATGGTCAGCGGAATCACCTTGGTCGGATCGGCGGCGACGCAATTCGCCTCCTCGAAGTAGTGGCGTATCGACAGGCTGTCCGCGTCCGGGTCGAGTTTGAACCATCGCCCGGGCCGTTCCGTCGGCCCCAGAACAATATCGAAGCTGCCATCCGGCCCGATGCCCAACGCGGTGTCATCGATGGAACTCGTCACGCGCATGACGCCGGTAGTGCTGCCGGTGTACTGGCTGATCGAGACGAAGACGGCCCCTGCCATGTTGCCACGAATGCGGTAGGTGCGATCCGGCCGGACGCACACCCGATGGAAGATGGCATCGGAGCAATCTCCCAGGACCTTCATGTTCGGAGACTGGTTGCGGCGAAACACCGGCCGTTCGGGATCGCCTTCGAAGAGAAAATCCAGAGCTTGATACAGCAGGTGGAGAATATAGCGGTGGCCGTCCGCAATGTCCTGCGGGCGCTCCGTTTTCCACTCCGGCCCGAGAAAGCGCGCGTCGAGTTCACCGAGCAAGTCGAGCAACACATGAAATGCGTGGCGACTCTTTGTGGTTGCCGGGTGGGTTCCCTCAGTGCCGCTCATAGCGCCTCCGTCGGTTGCGCGCAGTGAGTTCAAGCCGCGGCTCCCTCGAGTTCGATGCCGTAGTGGTCGGTGTAGAAACGAAAGTGGTCGCGGATGCCGGCGTCGCTGAGGCCGTAGTCCTCGGCCGCGTAGCGGTGTTTCCCGAACTTGTCCCGCGGTTTGTCCCGCAGGTATTGGCGAATCCGATCGGCAAAGGCACCGGAAAATTCGAGCCCCAGTTGATCGTAGATGCCGTTGACCGCGGCCACCGGGTCGCGCATCAGGGTGGAGAAGTGCGAATCAACGATCTGCGCCTTTGGAATGGTGCCGGCGGTCCGTTCGCCGATCACCTTCTGCAATATCCCCGCGTAGCCCATCATGACCGTCTGAGCGAGCAGGTTGAGATCGACGTTGTCGGCGCGCGAGCAGCGGAAGATGCTGGAGAGACTTACCGTCGACGGGATGGTCTTTAGCGGATCGCGATGGGTGTGAATGATCTTGGCGTCCGGATACCGGGCCAAAAGTCTGTCGAGCGCGCCGAGGTGGGCGGGTGACTTCCACAGCCAGCGCTGCCGGGGGTGCCCGTGTTGTAACACCCGAATGACATTGTGGTGCCAATCGTAGGCGGTGTCGGGGTTGGCCTCCTGACGCCAAATCATGTAGCTCCAGGCGCCGTACAGCATCACCCACCAGTCGGAGGTGAAATCACTATCGAGGAAGCGGATGCATTCGGCCGGCAGGTCCCAGCGATGCTCATGGGCCGCCTTGATCTCGGGCTGCACGTCGGCCCAGAACTCGTTGACGATCTCCGCAATTTGTCCCTGTGTAATGCCATCGCCGAGAGACGCGGGTGGGGGTGCGACGGGACTGGCAGCTTCCCACGCCAGCGGTGCGCGGTTGTTCGAATCCAACGAGAGGAGCTCGAACAAGATGGAGGTGCCGCTGCGGCCTTGCCCGGCGATTACCACGGGTGCCTCGACTCGTTCGTCCAGGATGGCCGGATTACGGCGCAGGGCGTCGGTGACGAGCAAGCGATTGCGCAGGGCGCGAATGATATCGCCGCGCGTTATCAAGCGTCCGAGCGTGTGCAGCTGGACCTCGGCTTGGATCGAAGCCATCAATCTGCGGTAGGGTTCTTCCCAGGCGGTGCCGCCGAAGTCGGTGAGGCCGGTCGTCTTCGTCGCCACCTGCAGCATTTCGTCGGCGTCCAGGCTGATCATCTGTACGGCGCCACCGACGGCGGAGCCGATGTAATTCAGCCGCCTGACCCATTGAGGCTTTTCCA
>Ga0316605_10002338_pt1 | contig 10791 bp, 7 predicted proteins | sample OWC_soil_day20_n_FD_207666 | JGI IMG/M metagenome (GOLD analysis project Ga0316605, IMG submission 207666) | Wetland soil microbial communities from Old Woman Creek delta, Ohio, United States - OWC_soil_day20_noCT | ecosystem: Environmental > Terrestrial > Soil > Wetlands | place: USA: Ohio... | reverse complement strand
CGGGAGCGACTCGTACCTCGCCGGGTCGGCCTCGTCCACCCGGCCGCTCGCCACCGCGTCGAGCGCGGCCATCAGCGCCACGAAGTTCAGGCGGACCAGGTCCTCGTCGGCCTTGGCCCCGCCGAACGGGCCGGCCTCCAGCAGGACCACGGGCGTGCCCCAGAGGGTGATGTTGTCCCCGAAGGCCCGGACCTCGAACTCCTCGTCGTAGCGGGCGACCTGCCCCGGCGCGAACGCCTCCAGCGCGTCGCGCATCACCGCGCACACCTTCTTGGTGAGCAGCCGCCCCGGCGTCACCGTCCGCGCCTCGTCGAAGGCGACCGACAGCAGCGAGAACGACGACGGCCTGCCCGTCTTGCCGGCCGACGTCCTCCAGCTCTGGTCGTGCAGGTTGAAGCCGAGGGCCGGGCGGAGGCGGTCGCGAAGCGCCTTCAGGGCGCGCCCCTCGGGGCTCTGCAGCAGCAGCGCGTCGCGGTTGACGTCGATGCCCTGTGCGTTTCGTCGCTGGTAGCGCCGGGCGCCGTCCGGGTTCAGCATCGGCACCATGTGCACCGTGAGCGCCTCGAGCATCCGGGCGACCGCCCGGTCGCCGCGGTGGCGCCCGAGGTACTCGGCCATCTGCAGCAACGCGGGCGTCGCCGTCGGCTCGTCGCCGTGCATCTGCGACCACAGCAGCACGTGGAGCGGCCCGCGCCCCAGCCACAGGTGCATCAGGGGGCGACCCTCGACCGACAGGCCGATCTGCTCGATGCTGAACAGGTCGGGCGCCGAGGCGGCGATCCTCTTGAGCCCGGAGACGACGGTCGGGTGGTCGAGGAGGGCGGCGGGGCCGTAGTCGCGGCGCTCGTCCTGCCAGGCGCTCGAGAGCGCGGCGGGCACCAGGGGCGGCGCCGGCCTGGCCTTGCGGGCCTCATCCTGCGGAGAGGCGTGGGGGGCGGCCGCGAGGGCCAGCAAGAGCGCGGCCAGAGGGGTGGGCAGCCGACGGAGCGGGTTCGTCAGGCGCGGCATGAGGGGGAGTATAGGCCCGGCTCGTCACCCGAGGATCCCGGCAAGCGCCGGACCGGCCTCCGGGTGGAGGAACCGGTACCCGAGCCGCGTCGCCTTGGCCGGCTGCATCCTCTGGCTCGAGAGCAGCAGCGCGTCCGCCATCTCACCGAGCGCCGCGCGCAGCGCCGCCTTCGGCGTGCGGAGCCAGCTCGGGCGACCGAGCGCGCCGCCGATCGCGCGCGCGAACTCGGCGTTGGTCACCGGGTTCGGCGACCCGAGGTTCAGCGGGCCGGCGAAGCGCTCGTCCACGACGGCATGCGCGGCGAGACGCACCCAGTCGTCGCGGTGGATCCAGGAGACGAACTGGCGCCCGCTGCCGAGCGGGCCGCCGGCGAACAGCCTGAACGGCCGCGCCATCTCCGGAAGCGCGCCCTCGTCGCGGTCGAGCACGATCCCCGTGCGGAGCAGCACGACGCGGGAACGGTCGGCCGCCCGCAGCGCCTCCGCCTCCCACTCGACGCACACGCCGGCCAGGAAGTCGCCGCCGGGCGCCGACTCCTCGGTCAGGATCTCGTCGCCGCGGTCTCCGTAGTAGCCCTGCCCGGAGCCGCCGACCAGGACGGGCGGCGGGCGTCGCGCCTGCCGAAACGCCGCGACCAGGCTCCTGGTCGCGAGGACCCGGCTCTCGCGGATGGCCTGCTTGCGGGCCGCCGTCCACCGCCCGCCGGCAATCGGCTCGCCGGCGAGGTTCACCACCGCGCCTGCTCCGTCGATCGCCTCCGCCCATTCGCCGGCGGACCCGTCGGGCGCCCACGTCACGCTGGAAACCGCCGCTGCCCGGCTTCCCCGCGTCAGCAGCACCACCTCGTGGCCCTGCGCCGCGAGCTCGGACACGAGCGCGCGCCCGAGGAACCCCGTGCCTCCCGCGATGACCACCTTCACGGCTGCCTCCGTCGTGCCGCCTTCGTCGCGCTGCATTCGCGCCCGCGCTCGGCGGGGAGACGCGGAGACAGCGCACGGGCCTGGCCTCCAACCTCGTCCTGCTCCGGGTCCTCGGCGCTTCCCTGCGCCCCTGCGCGGAACGTGGGCCCCGGTCGCAGCGTGAGTGCGTTCAACCGGTCAGCCACTGCTTGAGCATCGTCCAGCGGCGGCGCACGCGCCGGTCGGACACCGCGATGGCGAGCGCCTTGCGCTGGCCGACCAGCACCACCAGGCGGCGGCCGCGCGTCACCGCCGTGTACAGCAGGTTCCGCTGCAGCATCGCGTAGTGCTGCGTGGAGACGGGGACGACGACGGCCGGGTACTCCGAGCCCTGCGACTTGTGGATCGTCGTGGCGTAGGCGAGCGCCAGCTGATCCAGATCCGACGCGTCGTACTCCACCAGGCGGCCGTCGAAGTCCACGTTCAGGTGCGCCAGCGAGGGATCGATCGACGCGATGAACCCGAGATCGCCGTTGTAGACGTCCTTGTCGTAGTCGTTCTCGACCTGCATGACCCGGTCGCCGGGGCTGTAGGTCCAGCCGAAGCGCTCGATGCGCGGCTCCCGCCCGGGGTTCAGCAGCTTCTGCAGCTCCGCGTTCAGCGACCGCGCGCCGAGCACCCCGCGGAGCATCGGGCACAGCACCTGGACGTCGCGCATCGGGTCGAGCCCGAACCGGGCCGGGATCCGCTCGCACACGATCTGCAGCAGCCGCTGCGCGGCCTGCTCGGGGTCGTCGGCCTCCCAGAAGTAGAAGTCGGAGTCGCCGCCCGCCGGCGTCAGCTCCGGCATCTGGCCGGCGTTGATGCGGTGGGCGTTGACGATGATCCGGCTCTCGCTGGCCTGCCGGAAGACCTCGGTGAGCCGGACCACCGGCACGGCGCCCGAGTCGATGATGTCGCCCAGCACGCGCCCGGGGCCGACCGACGGCAGCTGGTCCACGTCGCCGACCAGCAGCACGGCGGCGCGCGGCGGCACCGCCCGCATCAGCGCGTGCATCAGGGGCACGTCCACCATCGACATCTCGTCCACGACGAGGAGGTCGCACTCCAGCGGGTTCGACTCCTGCCGCCGGAACCCGCCCGTGCGCGGGTCCACCTCCAGCAGCCGGTGGATCGTCTTCGCCTCGCGGCCCGTCGCCTCGCTCATGCGCTTCGCCGCGCGCCCCGTCGGGGCGCACAGCGCCAGCCGCACGCGCTTGGCGGCGAGGACCTCGAGGATCGCGTTCAGCAGGGTCGTCTTCCCCACGCCGGGGCCGCCGGTGATGACCAGGGATCGGCTGCGCAGCGCCAGGCGGAACGCCTCCGCCTGCATCGGCGCGAGGCGCATCGAGAGCCTCTTCTCCACCCACCCGAGCGCGGCGTCCGCGTCGATGGCCGGCCACGGCAGCGGCCCCGAGGCCTGCGACCGGGCGCGGAGCGCGACGATCCGCTCGGCGGCGTGGAGCCCGGACAGGAAGATCGCCGGGGTGAGGTCGGCGGTGTCCGCGACCACCGTCCCGGCCTCCAGCTCCATCTCGATCGCCCGCTCGATCAGCTCGCCCGGGATCTCGAGGAGCCGCGAGGCCGCCTCCTTCAGCTCGGCGCGCGGCAGGCCGCAGTGCCCTTCGTCCATCGCCTCCACCAGCGCGTAGCCGATCCCCGCGCGGGCGCGGATCAGCGCGTGCCGGTCGATCCCGAGGCTGGCGGCGATGCGGTCGGCGGTGAGGAAGCCGATCCCCCGGATGTCGGCGGCCAGGCGGTACGGGTTCTCGGTGATGAGGGCGATCGCCTCGTGCCCGTACGCCTTGAAGATGCGGACGGCGCGCGAGGAGCCGACCCCGTGCGAGTGCAGGAAGAGCATGATGTCGCGGACGCTCTTCTGGTCGCGCCACGCCTCGGTGATGCGCTCGGCCCGCGTGGGGCCGATGCCCTCGACCGTCCGCAGGCGCCGCGGCTCCCGCTCGATCACGTCGAAGACGTGGGCCCCGAACGCCGCGACCAGCCGCCCGGCGAGTTGCGGGCCGACGCCCTTGATCAGCCCCGACGAGAGGTACTTCGAGATGCCCTCGATGGTGGTCGGCGTCACCGCCTGCATCGAGGACGCCTCGAACTGCAGGCCGTGCGTCTTGTCGTGCCTCCACGTCCCCTCGGCCTGCAGGAACTCGCCGGGGGAGGCCGCCGGGGCGTGGCCGACGACGGTGAGCAGGTCGCGGCGGCCGCGGACGCTCAGCCGCAGCACCGTGAACCCGTTCTCCTCGCTGTGGAAGACGACGCGCTCGACCACCCCGGTCAGGTGCTCCACCGAGGCGGGCGGGCGGTCGAGGAGGCGTGGCTGCTCCACTACTCGCCTGCCGCCATCGCCGGGCCGCCGTGGTGCCGCGGCTTCTTCATGATGAGCACGAACGGGATGATCGCCAGGAAGACGATGGCGAGCAGCTTGAAGCCGCCGATGAAGGAGAGCATGGCCGCCTGCTGCTGGACCATACCATAGACTGCGGCGTACGCGCGCTGGGCCGCGGTCGCCGCGTCGGCCCCGCGGGCCATGAACGCCGCGCGCAGGTTCTCGAGCATCAGCTGGGCGGCCGGCGAGTACGGGTCCACGTGCTCCACCAGGATGCTGCCCTCCACCTGCCGGTACCGCGCGAGCATCGTCTGGATGGTCGCGATCCCGATGCTGCCCCCGATGTTGCGCATCAGGTTGAACAGGCTCGTCGCCTCGCCCATCGCCTCTGGCCGGATCCGGTCCATCGAGATCGTCGTCAGGGGGACGAACAGCATCCCGAGCCCGGCGCCCTGGAGGAACTGCGGCCAGAAGAAGTCCCAGAAGCCGGCGTTCAGGTTCATCCGCGCCAGCCAGTACATCGTCAGGCCGTTGATCAGGAAGCCGGCCCCCACGATCCTGCGCGGGTCCGTCTTCTCGATGGCGATGCCCACGAGCGGCATCACCACCAGGGTGCCGAGGCCGCGCGGCGCCATCAGGAACCCCGCCTGCAGCGCCGAGTACCCCATCAGCGTCTGCAGCAGCACCGGCATCAGGACGAGGCTCGCGTACAGCGCGAAGCCCATCACCGTGATCAGGCCGACCCCGGTGGCGTAGGTCGGCTCCGTGAAGAGGCGGAGGTCCACGACCGGGTGGCGCGTCGTGAGGGCGTGGGCGATGAAGCCGCCCAGGCCGATCGCCGCCAGCACCATCAGCGTCGTGATGAGATCCGAGGCGAACCAGTCCTCGCGCTGCCCCTGGTCGAGCGCGATCTGCAGCGAGAGGATGCCGACCGACAGCAGGCCGATTCCCCAGTAGTCGATGCCCGCCCGACGCCTGATGTACGGCGGGTCGAACACGTTCGCCCGCACCATCGCATAGGCGACCGCGCCGACCGGCAGGTTGATGTAGAACACCCAGCGCCAGGACCAGTTGTCGGTGAGCCACCCGCCCAGCAGCGGCCCCAGCACCGGCGCGACGACGATGCCGATGCCGAAGAAGGCCATCGCCTTGCCGCGGTCCCTGGGCTCGAACGCCTCGAGCATGATCGCCTGCGAGAGCGGCTGCATCACGCCGCCGGTCATCCCCTGGACGATGCGCCAGAGGATGAGGATCGGGAGCGAGGTCGCGAGGCCGCACATCACCGAGGCCCCGGTGAACCCCGCGATCGACAGCAGCAGCAGGCGGCGCCGGCCGATCTGGTTCGCCAGCCAGCCCGAGATGGGGAGGATGATCGCGTTGGCCGCCAGGTAGGAGGTCAGCGCCCAGGTGGTCTCCTCGATCGACGCGGAGAGGTTCCCGGCGATGTGCGGCAGCGCCACGTTCACCACGGTGGAGTCGAGCACCACCATGAAGGTGCCGAACATCACCGCGATCGCGATGATCCAGGGGTGGGCCTCTCCCTGTCCCTCGCTGCCGCCGCCCGGTCCCGTTGGGGCTCGTTCCATGCAGGCTGTCACCACGCGGCGTGGTTCACGGCACACTCCGTGGCGGAGAGCGTCGAACGGAGCACTCCTGGCTTCACCGGGTGTACACCGTGGCCACGACCGACATGCCTGGCCGCAGCAGGTGCCCGGGGTCCTGTCCCTTGTCGAGCGCGATTCTCACCGGTACGCGCTGCACCACCTTCACGAAGTTGCCCGTGGCGTTCTCGGGCGGCAGCAGGCTGAACCGGGCCCCCGTGGCGGCGGCGATGCTCTCGATGTGGCCGCTGTAGCTCCTCCCGTACGCATCCACGGAGATCGAGGCGCGCTGGCCCGCCCGCATGTCCTTCAGCTGGGTCTCCTTGAAGTTGGCCGTCACCCAGATCGACGGCCGGCCCGGCGTGCGGGCGCCGTCCTCCAGCGGCACGATGGCCAGCAGCGGCTGCGCGGGCTGGATCGTCTGTCCCGGTTCGACGCTCCGCCGGCTGACGATGCCGCTGACCGGCGCCTGGATGGTGGTGTACTCGAGGTTCAGCCGCGCCATGTCGAGCGCCGCTTTCGCCTGCTTCACACGCGCCTCGGCCGACAGGACGCGCGCGCGGGTCACGGCCACCTGCTCGGGCGCGGTATTCGCCGACCGCAGCTCGGCCTGCGCCTGGGTCAGGACGCCGGTGGCCTGCGCGCGGCGGCTCTCGGCCACCGACACCGCCTGGGTGGCCTCGTTGACCGCGGCCCTGGCCGACTCCACCGTCGCGTTGGCCGCCTCGGCGCCCGCGGCGGCCGCGTCGTACTGCTGCTGCGAAACCTCGTCCTTCGCCAGCAGCGGCTTCAGGCGCTCGAGGTCGCGGTTGGCGCGCTCGGCGTTGGCCGCCGCCTCGCGCAGCCGCGCCTGCGCGAATGCCAGGCGCGCCCGCGCCGCCTCCACCTCGCGGGAGGCCCCCTCCGCCCCCGCCTGCGCGCGCCCGACGCTGGCCCCGGCCGAGCTCACCTGGCTGGCCGTGGTCGTGGAGGTGATCGGAACGCCCGCCTCCGCGGCCGCCAGCGCCGCCTGCGCGTCGGCGTCGTCGGCCTCCGCCCGCGCGACGGCGATCCGGTAGCCCTCGGGGTCCACCTCGACCAGCACCGCGCCCGCCGCGACGTACTGGTTGTCCTCCACCTTCACGCTCGTGACGGTGCCGGCCACCCGCGAGGAGACCGGCACGATGTGGCCGTCCACCTGTGCGTCGTCGGTGGACTCGCGCCCGCTGTAGTACCACCACCCGGCGGCGACCAGGGCCAGTCCGAGCGCGGCGCCGCCGAGCACGAACCACCGGGCGCGCGGGCGGCGCCGGAGGAGCGCGATCAGGCCGTCGCCGGCCTCCCGCTCGCCGGGCCCGGGCCTTGTCGTTTGGTCGGTCATCGTCTGCCGTCCTGTCCGGTCGTCGAAGGCGCCCCGCCCCGCACGCCGCGCCACTCGGCGGCGGTGCCCGTCGCGCGGGCGAGCGAGAGCTTCGCCAGGTTGTGGGCGAAGAGCGCGGAGATGTAGTTCTCCGTCGCGGTGGCGAGCGCCTCCTGTGCCTGGACCACCTCGATGTTGCTCGCCACGCCAGCCCCGAAGCGGTCCTGCGCCTGCACCAGCTGCTCGTCCGCCAGGTCGGCCGCCGTCCTCGCGACGCCGACCCGCTCGTCGGCGGCCCGGACGTCGAGCAGCGCCGAGCGCACCTCGAACTCGATCCGCGCCCGCAGGTCCTCGACCTGCGCCCGCTGCTGCTGCAGCTGCGCGTCGGCCTGCAGCAGGCGGCCGTGCACGCGCCCGCCCTGGAACAGGGGCACGGTCACCGCCGCCGTGACCGCGTAGGTGCCGAGGAGCGAGTCCCAGGCGTTCGAGCTCCGGCCGATGTCCGCGTTCACCCGCACGCTCGGCAGCCCGGTGCCGATCGCCGCCTGGCGGCTGGCCTCGGCGGCCCGGACGAGCGCCAGGGCGGCCTGCAGGTCCTCGCGCGACTGGTAGGCCAGCTGGAGCGCGCTCTCGAGCGTCGCGGCCTCGGCCGGGACGTAGGAGCCCTGGTCGGTCAGCTGCACCTCCTGCGCCAGCGGCAGGCCGATCGCGCGCACCAGCGCCAGCCTCGCCTTCGCGCGCTCGTTCTCGTAGAAGATCACACGCTGCTGCTGCGACTGCAACTGGACCTGTGCGCGGAGCACCTCGATCCCGGCGACGATGCCCGCCTGCTTCATGGTGGCGGCCCTGTCGTACAGCGCCTGGGCGGTGGCCAGCTGCGCCCGGGCCGCGTCGATGCGGGCCGAGGCAGTCACCGCCTGGAGGTACAGGCTCGAGACGGTGTAGACGACGAGGTCGCGCACGTCCTGGAAGCTGTGCCCGGCGGCGGCCTCGGCCGCGCCGCCGGCGCGGGCGCCCTGGATGGCGGCGTAGTCGAAGACCGGCAGCGAGACCCCGAGGTGGACGGCCGAGACATCGAACGGCCCGATGATCGGGGACTCGCCGGGCGGGACGGGGAAGCCGAACTCCTGAAGGTTGATCTCCTCGCGCGCCTGCGAGATGCGCAGCGCGGCGCTCGGGAGCACACCGCTCAGGGCCTGCCAGCGGCCGCCGGCGGCCGAGAGGCGCGCCTGCTCGCCGAGGACGATGCCGAGGTTGCGGGCGAGGCCGCGGGCGACGGCGTCGGCGAGGGAGAGCGCGAGCGTGCCCGGCGTGGCCTGGCCGGACGGGACTCCGCCGAGCAGGGGGTTCTGCCCGGACTGGAAGATGCCGGCGCCCGGGGCGGGGAGCGGGGATCCGCCCTCGCGGGGCAGCTGCGGCTCGGCCTGCGCCTGGGCCTGGGCCTGCGCGCGGGCCGGCGCGGGGCCCGCGGTGCCGACGAGCGCGGCCGCGAGGAGCCAGGGCCCGGCGGCCGAAAGGGGGTGCGTCATCTGGGCGGTCGTCCTTTCCGGGCCCCGCGCGGGCGGGGCCGATCGGCCGGCGACGAGGAGCAATCGAGGATCCCGCGACCATGATCCCAAGCGCGGCGGCCTCTTGACAAGCGGCGCCCGCGGGAGTTAACTAACTGGTTAGTTATGACACGCCGCCCCTCCTCCCGCGACGCCATCCTCGCCGCCGCCGTCGCCGAGTTCGCCGCCCACGGCTTCCGCGGCGCCACCGTCGACGCCATCGCCCGCCGCGCCCGCCTCAACAAGGCGATGATCTACTACCACTTCGACGACAAGCTCGCCCTCTACCTCGAGATCCTCCGCGGCATCTTCTCCGTCATGCGCGACCGCTCCGCCGCCATCGTCGCCTCCAGCACCACCCCCCGCGAGAAGATCGCCGCGTTCATCGACGCCCTCGGCAGCGAGGCCGACGCCCGCCCCCACCTCCCCCGCCTCATGATGCGCGAGATCGCCGACGACGCCCGGCGGCTCGACCCGCCCACCCTCCGCATCATGGCCGGCGTGTTCCAGAACCTCCGCGCCATCCTCGACGAAGGCTTCGAGAAGGGCGCCTTCCGCCGCGTCAACCCGATGGTCGCCTACTTCCAGATCGTCGCCCCCACCCTCTTCTTCCGTGCCGCCGCCCCCCTGCGCGAGGCCATGAGCCGCCAGGGCCTCGCCGAGCTCCGCATGGAGGCCTCGGCCTTCTCGGAGAACCTCAAGGACAGCGCGCTGCAGGCCCTCGCCGCCGGCCGCCCGGAGGCCGGGACGCGCGCCGCCAAACCCAGGCGCGCGCCCGAGGCGCCCGCGCCCAAGGCCCGATCCGCTACGACCGGAGACCGCCCATGAGACAGACCCCGATCGCCCTCGCCGTCGCGCTCGCCTCCGCGCTCGCCACCCCCGCCTGCCGCCCCGGCCAGCCGGCCGGCAGCGTGCGCGCGTCCGGCACCGTCGAGGCCACCGAGGTCCAGGTGGCCGCGCTCGTCGGCGGGCGCCTCCTCGAGCTCAAGGTGGCCGAGGGCGATCGGGTCGACGCCGGGCAGCTGGTCGCGCAGCTGGACGCCGCCGACGCGCGGCTCGCCTTGCGGCGTGCACAGGCCGATCGGGCGCAGGCCGACGCGCAGCTCCGCCTGATCCTCGCCGGCGCTCGCCCCGAGGAGATCCGCCAGGCCGATGCGCAGGTCCAGGCCGCCCAGGCCGAGACGGCCGCCGCCAGGGACGACCTCGCCGGGGCCGAGGCCGACCTGAAGCGCTTCGAGACCCTGCTCGAGTCCAACTCGGGCTCTCGCAAGCAGCGCGACGACGCGGCCACCCGCGTGGACATGGCGAGGGCGCGCGTGAGCGCCGCCGACGAACGGCGGCGGGCCGCGGCCGAGGTGCTGGCGCGCCTGCAGAAGGGCGCGCGCCCCCAGGAGATCGACGGCGCGCGCGCAAGGCTGGCCGCCGCCGACGCCCAGATCGCCACGCTCGAGAAGGGCATCGCCGACGCCACCGTCGTCGCCCCCGTCGCCGGCATCGTCACGCAGAAGCTCGCGGACGTGGGCGAGATCCTGGCGCCCCGGACGCCCATCGTCACCGTCGTGGACCTCGATCGAGCGTGGGCCAACATCTACATCGACGAGCCGCTGGTGCCGCGCGTCCGGCTCGGCCAGAAGGCAACCATCCACACCGACGCCGGCGGGCCCGGCATCCCGGGCACGGTCACCTTCGTCTCGCCGCGCGCCGAGTTCACGCCGCGCAACGTGCAGACGGCCGAGGAACGCTCGAAGCTCGTGTACCGGATCAAGGTGTCGGTGGACAACCGCGAGGGCGTCCTGAAGCAGGGCATGCCCGTCGAGGCCGAGGTGCCGCTCGGCTAGGAGCTAGGAGCTAGGGGCTGGGAGCTAGGGGCTGGGGGGCTGAGAGCTGGGAGCCAGGGCTGGCAGGTGACGCGATGGCCGAGGTTGCGCTCTTCTTCGAGAACGTCGTGAAGCGGTTCGGCGCGACGACCGCCGTGAACGGGGTGTCGCTCGAGGTCGGGCGCGGCGAGATGTTCGG
>Ga0316605_10002337_pt1 | contig 10802 bp, 6 predicted proteins | sample OWC_soil_day20_n_FD_207666 | JGI IMG/M metagenome (GOLD analysis project Ga0316605, IMG submission 207666) | Wetland soil microbial communities from Old Woman Creek delta, Ohio, United States - OWC_soil_day20_noCT | ecosystem: Environmental > Terrestrial > Soil > Wetlands | place: USA: Ohio... | reverse complement strand
CCGCTATATTCCATACCCTGCCGCCGGTTAACTCTACGTTACTCTCTTTCAATCCATAATCATCAATTCTTATGAAAGTTCCGCACCAAACAGTAGTAGGTGGCTTCAACGATTAACGATGGCTTCCGGAAAGTCTCATTTTTCATATTAATAATTTTATGCTAAGTTACAACCCGCAATCGTTAAACAATCCTGATCCATTAAAAGTATTATAAAGTAACCTTAAGGCATTAGTGTAATTAACCTGGCTTCATATAAACTTTTTTATCATAACAGGAAGGTATGTAGGATGAATGCAAAAAAAAGGCGGTCTTGTTTTAGTGTCTTAATTTCTGTTTTCGTCATCCCTCTTATGCTTTTCGCTGCTATTTTGGGGTGCGTAACAGCGTCATCTAAAATCGATGAAATCATTCGTAGCAATGAAGAATTATCGAGGTTGGACAAGACTTTAAACAATTCATATCTACAAGCTCTAAACCAGGCTGACATAAAGGAAAAAACAATCGAAAGCCAAAGTCAATGGATAACAAATGAACGGAATGTATGCCAAAGTGTTGAATGCATCAAGAACGCATACGAAACTCGAATCCAAGAACTGGCTTTTTCATCATCTTACGGTATTGTAATATTTAGAGACCCTAATCGGAATACGCCGTCACCCAAAGATACAGCAAATCTATTAAAACCAGAGAAGGCAGAACAACATGATAAACTTATCCAAACGCAAACGAAGAAGTCAGCATCAGCAATTGGTTCGTCTAACAAGACACCAATAGTTAATAAATTAAGAAGCCTTATACTCACAGGCATGGTTTCTACCTTAGCAGGTGAAGCAGGCGTAGCTGGAGCAACAAATGGTTTGGGCGCAAAAGCTCGATTTAATCATCCCTTTGGCATAACTACAGATGGCAGCAATCTGTATGTATCTGAGATCACTAACCAAACAATTCGAAAAATAAAAATTTCGACAGGAGAAGTTACAACTCTAGCTGGTGAGTTTGGAAAGCGGGGAGCAACTGACGGTATCGGAAGAAGTGCAAGATTTAATTTTCCATATGGCATGGCTACGGATGGCACCAATCTGTATGTTGCTGATTCTCAAAACAGTGCTATCCGTAAAGTAGTAATTGCAACAGGCATGGTAACAACATTAGCTGGCACTCCGGGTAGAGCTGGCACTTCTGATGGCATGGGAATGGCTGCGCAGTTTTCTTCTCCTCAGGATATTACCATCGTCGGAAGTAACCTTTATGTAACTGACCGACCTGTCAATACCATACGCAAAGTTGTTATTTCTACAGGTGAGGTAACAACTTTTGCGGGTGAGGCAAAGGCTTGGGGATTCGCGGATGGTAGAGGCGCGATTGCACGATTCTGTTTGCCTGAGGGAATCACTACTGATGGAACCAACTTATATGTTACGGACTGGCTCAATAATACCATCCGTAAGATCGTAATAGAGACGGGCGAAGTGACGACCTTGGCCGGGCCGGATAACGCTACCTGTGCCCTTCATAATAGGAATGGAAAATGTCTGGGAGGTTCCAATAATGCATCAGACGATGGTTTGGGCGCAGCTGCGCGATTCAATTATCCTGGTTACATAACTTGTGATGGTAAAAACCTGTATGTGATGGAAGGTGGTCGAAACATTCGCAAGATTGTAATTGCAACTGGTGAGGTTTCAACTTTGTCAAACATTTTGATGGGTTTAGGTTCAACAGCCGCTATCAAGGGCATTACTAATGATGGCATAAGTTTATACGCGACAGATATTAACGGACATAGTATTATCAAAATTCAGTGAGATAGGAGCTTAGCGGCTCAAGAGCGCCATTGTATCGACAGATGCAACTATCGTTAGCGTTTTCGCAAATGTCTCTGGTTAGTGTAAGTTTTGCTGACCGCCTAAAAGTTACTTTCTTGCGTATTTACAAAAGAACCGGTTGGAACTCTCCTTCTGGATTTTTCTCTATCTTCATCAATGCCCTAATCAATAAGATTAGAAATATTAAAAATCATTTGTATGTAAATGAGTGGTATGATGTTGGCACATATGATATTACCCTTTTTAAAATACATTCAAAATATCAAGAATTATTCACATAAAGACAGGGAGGTGTTTTCATGATGCATCAGCTCAGAAAATTACTATTTTGCTGTATGACGATTCAATTAATTCTTATGGCACCATCGATACTTTATGCAGCAACCTGCTCAAACAACTGGTTGCATCCTTTGTCACAATCCATGGAGACGGAAATCATGTCCGCTTCAATGACAGAATACGCAAATGGCGAAAAGTATTTTTCCATGAAAAAGGGATGGAAAACAGTACACGTTTATTATCTGCTTGGCGCGGTTTTAGTGAAAGGCCTCGATGATAATGAAATAGATTTCAACAATATTTTCTTGTATCCAATGGTCTTCATACAGGGAGGAGTTCTTTCAAAAGCGTTTCCTCAAGGTCCTTGCAGCATAAACCAAAAAACACCTATTGCGTTGCCCGAAGCCGAGGGGGAAATAGCCACTACATCACAGGGTGTTATTGCCTATAAGTATAAGTTAACTGGTCAAGCGAATGTAAAATACTTCAAGGGTGTTGTGAAATACACGCTTCCCGAAACAGCTCCACCTGACGATACTGTTGTAACAGGATATAAACTTATCGGGATAACAAAACCGTATCCGGTAGTCGGCGGCAAAGAAATACCAGCAACAACAATCAAAGATTTTCGACGTGTCATGGCCTCTACGGCAGGGTTTGCAAAAAAAGAGCAGGCAATGAAGGATGCTATAAATATCCTTCGTGGACATAGTGTGTCAACGCCTGACACCATGAAACCCGAAGATATCATCTTAGCAAGGGAAGTGAAAACCAGCCCTGCAGACAGTAATGAACTATATCCCCTCCAAATTGGCAATCTATTTGGTTATGTGAATAAAGCCGGAAGTGTTGTTATAGAACCCAGATTTAACTTGGCATTTTTCTTTGAGGGTAACGTGGCCAGGGTTCATATAAACTACAAATGGGGGGTGATAGATAAAACCGGCCGCTTCGTCATTGAGCCACAATATCAGGAGATTGGACCTTTTCGTGATGGATTAGCCTGTGTAAGAAAAGATGGGAAGGTTGGTTTCATAAATGAAAAAGGGAAGATCATTGTAGCGATTGAAAATGACTCTGGGGCGATGTCAGAATTTAAAAACGGTGTGGCGATAATCCTAAAAAACAATAAACGTTTTTTTATCGATAGAAATGGTAATTACATAACGGAAGATCAATTCTGCGAGGCAGCACAATGCTCATATCGTAAAACTCCACGTCCTATGCAAAAAGATGGCAAGTGGGGGCTTCTTAGCGTAAAAAATGAATTGATTCTGGAACCAACATACAATTACGATCATATTAACAATGAAAAAGACGGATTGTTTTTAGTTAAGAAAAATGACCAGTATGGCTTCATTGATAGAACAGGAAAGCTTGTTATCGACCTGCAATTCGAGCACGCTTATGACTTTGAAGATGGTTTGGCAGGAGCAAAAACGAACGGGAAATACGGTTTTATAGACAAGACAGGACGTTTTGTTATTAAACCGCAATTTGATTCTGTAAGGGGATTTGAAGACGGAATTGCTCCCATTATGATGAACAAGAAATGGGGTTTAATTGACAAAATAGGGCATTATATTGTTAATCCGCAATTCGAATCTACTTCGTTCCACTTTGGTATTGGAACAATTGAGAAGAATGGTAAATCGGGTTTGGTTGATCGGACAGGAAAAGTTATCATTGAACCGATATTTGATGGTCGACCATGGTTTACCAATGGGCTTGGAGCATCTGAGTATGCAATAGTAAGAAAGGGCTTAGAACAAGGTGTCATCAATAAAAGCGGTAAAATCATCATACCCATTCAATCTTCAATTATTAGTATGTATCCAAATCCTGCGCAGCCGAATACACCGACCGTTATGAGAGTCTCAGGATTATCACATGAAGGTTACGCGGACACATCTGGGAACCTTTTTATAATGACGGATAAAGTCTGCGGTCAGTATGTTGTAAAGAACCGCAAAGGCGAAATCACCTGGCCTCGAAACATTAAAGAACTTTGCAGACAATAGAAGCTTGTCGCACTGGTCAGGATTAGACAACCATCTGAGTTTGCCAAGGTGGGGGAATGTCAAAAATCATTGTTAATGTAATAGTCATTTTTTGCGCCAAGGAATCGCCCTTGCTGATTATTGTAATCATTAAATATCATTTCCCATTGATAGTATTAACAAACAAATTTGTGTCGTGAGTGTAATTTGTATTGATACATATTAACTTATAGGGGGGGGCATGGCGAGTCGCTTACGCCTGCGACGCTTGCAGAGAGGAATAAATTCTCTGAACTAGCTACTATGCTGCGCAAATGAGAACGGCAGTTAAAACTTGCAACTGGAAAAAAACAGCTTACCGAACACAACAATATTGCAACATTGGTAGATACTTTAACACTTAACAATGCCTTCCTGCAATGAAGCATTTTGAGGGACATACTTCCTTTCAATCCATATCATTGACGCAAATAAAATCAGCAGAGCGCCACACGTTTTGTGGCCAGAATTGCCTTGAGATACAAGACTGTATTTTCTATGATTCCATCATCAAAAGGGAATTCTTTTCACTTCTCTATACGCCGGAAAACGAGATACTGCAGGAAAAGGAGAGCCGCAATACCAGACATCACAAAAATATAAAGAAGGTGTTTGTATCGCTCGGTAAAAGGAAGTCGTGCATTGTTACCTGCAAATTTAGAATTTGGGAATGCTTGTCCAAGGCTGGCAATAGGTATATCGAGGTTTTGTTTTGTAATTACTCCTGATAAATCGTATTGAGGTTGTTGTGCTATCGGATTACCCCAGAAGAGATACATCTTTTGAGCGGAGTTTTTGAAAACCAATAATCGTTCATATCCTTTACCGGTAACATTATTAATGGAAAGAGGCGGACTGTCGAGATTTTTGAAGACCAGTCGGAATTTCCTGGTCGCAACAGATGGTATGTCTATTGCCAATTTAGATTCATGCATGGTTGCCGTATTAAAATTAAAAATTATTCCCCTTGCCCAACGTTCCCAATCCCCCGTATTTCCTTTTACCTGAACTTCTACCAAACGCTGAAAGTTGCGTTCTGCAGTGTTGATCATTAAACGATCAACAGGGAATACGGTGTTCATGCAAACAATAAGGCTGCTTTCTTTCCGGGAGGGGTTGATTTCCGACTTTTCAATATTTCCATTGATTACGTATGTCTGTTCCGGCCTTACACTTTCCTGCAATACTTTGACATCGCTGATGGTTAATGGCCGTGCATCATTATTGTTTATTCTAAGGGCAATATATCGAAAACTGATTTGGGGGAAAGTTATACGCGTAAGATAGAGTTGCTCCATTTTGGTGATGCTGAAAATAACACCATCTCTGCGAACGATATTCCAATTTTTGCCATCCGCACTGCCAAGCACTTGTACCTGATGGAAAAAATCAGTATTTGGTGTAATGATTTCCACGGCGTTGACAGTTATTCCCGGCTTGTCGATTAGAAGTTCCAGCCACGTTTCTCCTTTTTCGGTCAGGGAAAGGTTTTGCATCTGATGAGGTATTTCTTCCTGCTGCTTTCTGTGTCTTTTCTCGATGATCTGCCAGGCCACTTCTTCTTTACGGTCAGTAACTACTCTTAAATCTGCAAAAGGTGGTTTAGTTGTCATATCGCCTAAATGCTGAGGGATTAGGTATACACCTGCCAGGTCACCGTTGGTCCTGTTTGCAGAAATATTAATTTCGGCATATCTTTCCCAAAGTCGTTCATCAAACGTGCCGCCCAAGCCAACTGCCGTCCAGAGCAATAGAAGGGCGCAGCAAAAAAGCGTAGAGAAAAGAAATCTATTCATGGCTGATCTTCCTCGAAGATGAAGTTTTTAAAACGATTATAACCATAGGACACAGCCAGAAGGAGTAATCCGAGCACCACAAATGAAATGATTCGATAAAAAGTTTCTAGTTCGGACAGGTCTATCAAAAAGACTTTTAATACGGTTACACTCAATAGCAGAATACCCAGTATTCTTGCCTCGCGAAGACGTTTTAAAATACCGACGCCTGTTAAAAGAGATGCGTACAACCCCCATAGAACGGAAAGGGAAAGCTGATAAGCGTAATGAGAATCCGTAAATCTAAGAACCTGGCGCGGCAAACGGAAACGAAAGAAATCATGGACTTCGATAGACAGCAAGATTAGTGACAGTGCCTGGGTGATGATAAAGATGATTTTTAAAACGTTACTCTCGTTTGGAGCAAGATTTTCTTTGTAATGCGAAATGATATACAAAAAGATATAAAAACCCGTCACAGCAGTTGCACAGACAAGGAACCGGCCATTGAAAACTGGCACGAAGCTCTGAAATGGCTCAAAATTGAGGTTGATGTCATACAAAAAACGTATTAGCACCAGCAAACCAAGCAGATAGGCTCCCTGTCTCAACTTCGGCAAATCCATCTTAAACCCAAACCATCCCATGACTACCATTTCAGCGGTCAAGGCAGGCATGATCCATCGCTGCTCCAGAATAATAAAAGTTGCAATAACGGTCATGATCACTGAAACAGTTGCATAGGAGACTACTTTTGTGAGAGCATTGGATTCCTGTTTATCAACAAGCATGGCCAAAAACACCTCAACAACTGCCATGCCCAGTGTGAAAATCTTTACAGGCCAGGTAATTACCCAATGACATTGGGCGAAAAAGGCCAGAAAGAAAAAAGCGGCGGAACCAAAAATTACAATTTGATCAAATATCGTATCTATATTTTCATAATACGATCGGGATATAAAAATATGTAAATTATATAATATAAAGAACACTAAAACTATGCTGGAGGCAAGCCACTGTTGTGTGTCGCTGTAAAATTCCGAGTGCCAGCCGAAATAAAGAAGAACCGTGCCGAGCAGAGATGCAACAACCAGCGAAGGCCACTTTCGAAAACGAACCAGTAATAGCGTTCCTGTGTCCAGCAGGAGTATATATCCAAAAAGCGTGAACGGCTGATTTTGTCCAGTGGAGAGCATAATCGGAGTAAGAAAGCCACCCAAAAGAGCTATGGCGGCCAGAGAATAGGCCGTATATCTTATAGACAGAGTCATTCCTGTCGTAGTAATCGCCAGCATGCCGGCTGCTGCCAATGGAGCTGGTATCAGATGGTAAAGGGCAAACGCCGCATACAATGACAAGTAAAGCACAGCCAAAGCGCAACCGCTGAGCATCTGGCCATATAATCCCAGATTCTTTTTTTTCTGAAGGTACTCGCCTGCACCTAAAAATATGGCACCCCATAAGATGCCTAGGACGACTCTGCCCGTTTCACCGATTATTTTGTTGTCAAAAGAATATTTAAGAAAGAAGGCAACACCGAAGATAATGGCCAGTACACCTATACGTCCTATCCATCGGGTGCCGATGGCATTTTCAAGAGAAGAATCGATCGCTTTGTTTGCCTCTGTTTTCGGTTCAGCTTTACGAATAAAAGCAGCATCCGGTATTTCTATTGTATTAGAAGTCTGTGCTGAATTTGTTTCCTCAGCTTGAGGTTCGCCCTTTAACTCTGCTACTTCTTTTTCAAGGATGTAAACTCTTGAGATAAGCACATCTATACACTTGTCAATTTCATCATTGGACCGCATAGAACACCTTCAGACTTAATTTATTTATTCATAAATATGTATTCAACAAACAATTGATTTATGAATTCTATTTTTCTGGTGAATTGAATGTAAAATAGCACAACATCTTTATTTCTAAAAGGATAATGTTCCAAAACTGTGAAGCAATGATCAAATCTCTTCTAATTAACGCTCTATTGTTAGACAGATGGATTTTCAAAAAATAGTTCCTAACGCTCGACCGGTTTTATTATTCTAGAGGGACCTATTAAGAATTATGCCAGATTATGGAGATAGGATATTAAATTCACCACCGGATAATCTGATTAACGAGGATAAAATATTACATATAATATCCAAGTTTTATAATAAAAAATTTCTTGATAATGCTTAAATATTAAATTATCACATATTAAACAAAAATATTTCATGCATTTTTACCCCGCAAACTTGCTGATCTTCGGTTATTACAGGGAATGTATGTAAACATGTATTTGCTCTAAAGGAGATTGAATGAAATTCTTCGCGAAGTTAGGAATCGGTATTTGTTTAAGCATTTTTTTATTGTACATCGCATCGCTTCAACTTATGAAACTTGAGAATGTCCCATCTAAATCTGAGAATGTTCCACCTGCTGTGATGAAACCTGAGAATGTCCCATCTAAATCTGAGAATGTTCCACCTGCTGTGATGAAACCTGAGAATGTCCCATCTAAATCTGAGAATGTTCCACCTGCTGTGATGAAACCTGAGAATATCCGGCCTTATGAGACGAGGGTAACCATGGGGCAGAGCTCGACCTGCAGTTTCCCCGGGTTGCAACTTCCTTCTGACTTTTCGGTATTTGCAGCCGGAGCATATTCCGGTAGAAAGATCGCCTTTCAAATTGATCAGAGCGGTCATGAGGGCACTCAAATCGATGTCGCGGTGAATAGCCCTAAAAAACCAGTTGTTCTAATGCTTGGCGCTTATGAACCAACAATATGGAATATCGGTTGGTCGGAGGGCACAAATATTTTAGCCGTACTGGTGAGCGGTTACCATCGACAAGTCGTCTCTGGCTTAGGAAAACAAACTCCACTCCTTATAAGCACATATGATAACCGTGGCCCATGTAATTATTTTTACGTTACTAATGATAAATTGGATTCATTAAATCCAAAAGCACGAAACTTGTTTGGTCGTCCAGTTGACATGGTATATCCTGCAGCAAACGGCTATATTGTTATAGGCGAACCAATAGCCCCCGGAACCAAGCTTGTTACATCCTCTGATATTTCACCTGATGCCTACATTGATAAATCTGCACCACTGGCCGGTCAAGCAGGTTTAGAAGATGCCCTCAAAAAAGGGTTATTGAGAAAAGCTACTGCAGCCGATGCTGAGGCTTGGTCCAATGCAGTTGATATAAATTCACCAAAGCGAGACGTTCCTCCTGTGGCAGGCGAGGGAATCCCGAAACCACCTAGACCGAGAATGTATAACGCCTATGTTGTCATGAAACCTTTCACATACCCATCAGGTCTGCATGGTGCACAGTCAGCGACTTTTTTTATTCCAAAAGGCTTACCAAAACCCATGGGCAATCCTGGCCACTCGGCTGTGTACGATTTTAATACGTTGAGTTGCAAGGGAGCATTGTGTGGTAGGCACTAACCCGGCGCTCAAGCCGAGCGCGGCCCGTTGGGCTCTTCAAGCAGAAGTACGGAGGGAAGAAACTGGCACATGAAATCACATAAATATCACACGATATTGCTGGCTATAGTATTGACATTCTGGATCTGGTCAGGAATCGAACCGCACGATACCCGCCTCACCTGGGTCCTCGAAACGTTCCCTATCATGATTGCATTACCGGTCATCCTTCTTACGTACAGGAGATTCCCGCTGACCAGTCTCACCTATACACTTATTGCCGTCCACTTCATGATACTGATGCTTGGAGGACATTACTCTTACGCGAAAGTGCCTTTGGGTTTTTGGATGGAAGACTGGTTCGGCTGGACGCGGAATAACTATGATAAGATAGGGCACTTCATGCAGGGTTTTGGCCCGGCTATATACGTGCGTGAAATTCTTGCGCGAACTTCGCCATTAAAACATGGTAAGTGGCTTGGCTTCATATCGGTTGCCGTTCCTCTCGCTTTTTCTGCGCTCTACGAAATCATCGAATGGCTGGCCTCCCTTTCCAATCCTAATGATACGGAGGCCTTCCTGGGAACACAAGGCTATATTTGGGACACACAAACCGATATGTTCTGGTGCCTAATAGGTTCGATCGTTGCCCTTGTTTTACTTTCGAAACTTCATAATAGGTATCTTTCAAGAATGAACGGATAGTATAGTAGGGAAAGAATCGTGTCCTTGATACGGCACGTAAGATAAATGGAACAGAATAATGCCTTGCCCAATATATTGAATAAAAAGGGTAAATAAATAAACAAAATAACAAGCCAAGCACCAAAACAATGATTAAAAAAATCCGAGTTTCCCAGATAGTAAACTCATGCAAAAATGAGTTTTCCTGCAGTCTCGTTACACCTTTTCAAATAGTAATCATCAACAGTCAGAATTTTTAAAATCATTTATTAGTAGGTGCTATACATAACAAACTAGATACTCAACACAATCAGGTTGAGAACGCCAAAAGCCTCCAAGTATGTGGGTGAGCAATGCCGACAACATAACGCTTTGATTGAGAAGCGGTGCTACCTTCTGGTCAGTTGCCGGTATTTGATACGGTGCGGCTGGCTGGCGGCGGCGCCCAGTCTACTTTTGCGGTCTTCCTCGTATTCGGAATAATTGCCGTCAAAGAAAAGAACTTTGCTGTCGCCTTCAAAGGCCAGGATGTGCGTGCAGATTCTGTCCAGGAACCAGCGGTCGTGGCTGATGACGACAACACAGCCGGCAAAACTCTCCAGAGAGTCTTCCAGCGCGCGCAGGGTGTTCACGTCTAGATCATTCGTGGGTTCGTCAAGCAGCAGGACATTGCCGCCTTCCTTGAGCATCCGGGCTAGATGAACACGGTTGCGTTCACCGCCTGACAGCATCCCTACTTTCTTTTGCTGATCGGTGCCGGAAAAATTAAACCGCG
>Ga0316605_10002335_pt1 | contig 10806 bp, 12 predicted proteins | sample OWC_soil_day20_n_FD_207666 | JGI IMG/M metagenome (GOLD analysis project Ga0316605, IMG submission 207666) | Wetland soil microbial communities from Old Woman Creek delta, Ohio, United States - OWC_soil_day20_noCT | ecosystem: Environmental > Terrestrial > Soil > Wetlands | place: USA: Ohio... | reverse complement strand
TTTCGGAGAAGCGGTGTTTTCTTCGAGTCTCGGGTCCTCCCGGCCGATGCTTCCGGCGCGTACCGCCCGAACCCCCAGGCCCCAACAAAACTTGTTTCAGGCCACCCGTGACTGAATGGTTACCCCGCCCGGCATTTTGCTTTTGCAATGACCTACCCCTTGTGTTATAAATACCCATTGAGAAAGTGAACCAAAAAGGGGGGAGGATAGCCGATGTCCGGTCATTCAAAATGGAGCACCATCAAGCACAAGAAGGGGGCCGCCGATGCCCGCCGCGGCAAAATTTTCACTAAGCTCATCAAGGAAATCACCATTGCGGCGCGCATGGGGGGCGGCGACCCGGCAGGCAACCCCCGCCTGCGGAGCGCCGTTCTGGCCGCGAAGGCGGAAAACATGCCCAAGGACAACATCGAGCGGGCGATCAAGAAGGGGACCGGCGAGCTCCCCGGGGTCTCTTACGAAGAAGCCACGTTCGAAGGGTACGGGCCGGGCGGCGTGGCGGTCCTGGTGGAGATCCTCAGCGACAACCGCAAACGCACGGTGGCGGACATCCGCCATCTCTTTTCCAAGAACGCCGGAAATTTAGGCGAGGCCGGATGCGTGTCCTGGATGTTTTCTAAGAAGGGCGTAATTGCTTTCGAGAAATCCCGCGTGGACGAAGAGAAGCTCATGAACGCGGCTCTGGATGCCGGAGCCCAGGATGTGCAGGAGACGGAAAAGGAATTCGAGGTGCAGACGGACCCGGGCGACTTCGAAGAGGTGAAAAAGAAGCTGGAAGAAGCCAAGCTTCAACCGGCCTATGCCGAAGTCACCATGGTTCCCCAGAGCACGGTCCGCTTGACCGGCAAGGAAGCGCAGCAGATGATCCGGCTGATGGAGAGCCTGGAGGATTCGGACGACGTCCAGCATGTCTACGCCAATTTCGACATCCCCGAATCCGAGATGGAGCAGATCAGTGCCTGAAACCGGCCGGGGGCTCCGCCGGAAACCGGCGGCGGCAGGGAAAGCCCTGCGCGTCCTGGGAATCGACCCGGGGATGGGGGCCACCGGCTTTGGCGTAGTGGAGATGGAACCCGGAGGGACGATCCGCTTCCTGGGAAGCGGGGTGATCCGCCCCCGGAACGCTCAGCCGTTCGCGCAGCGCCTCTGGCAAATCTTTTTTAATCTTCGCTGCCAGATCGAAGTCTACCGGCCCCACCTCATGGGCGTCGAACGCCCCTTTTTCGGGAAAAACGTGCAGAGCGCCATGATGCTCGGACAGGCCCGCGGGGCGGCCATCCTGGCGGCGGCCGAAGCGGGTTTGCCGGTTCAGGAATTCAGCCCCCTGGAAGTCAAGCAGGCGGTGGTCGGCTACGGAAGGGCTTCCAAGGAACAGGTCCAGGCGATGGTGCAGGCGATACTGCCCCTGCCGGGCAAAGTCGCCGCCGACGCTGCGGACGCCCTGGCCGTGGCGGTCTGCGTGGGCCACTCGTTCCGCTGGCAGAGACGGGTGACGGCATCCTCCGGGATGGGAACACCGCCGCGAAGGACCCACCCGGGCGGGAAGAAGGACGGCCGCGAAGGGGGCGAGGAATGATCGCCCAGATCCGGGGTCAGCTGGTTGAAAAACGGCCGGGCATGGTTGTCGTCGAGACCCAGGGAATCGGCTACCAGGTCTTCGTCTCCCTGAGCACGTTTTACGATCTGCCGGAAGCAAACCAGGGCGTCCGCCTGTACACTTACACCCATGTGCGCGAAGACCTCCTCCAGCTGTTCGGGTTTTCCACCTTCCTGGAAAAGGAAATCTTCCAGGTTCTCATCGGCGTTTCGGGGATCGGGCCGAAATTGGCCCTGAACATCCTGTCGGGCATCGCCCCCGGGGAGCTGATCGCCTCCCTGCAGGCCGAAGACGTTGCCCGGTTGACAACGATCCCGGGAGTGGGGCGTAAGACCGCGGAGCGGCTGGTTTTCGACCTCAAGGAGAAGATCGGGAAAATCGCGGTTCGCGACGAGGTGCCGAAAGAGGAAAAGCGAAAAAAGGAGCAGGTCGTGGAGGATGTGGTCTCCGCCTTGGTGAACCTGGGGTACCGGAAGAACCAGGCGGAGGCGGTGGTGGAGCAGATCTGGCGGCAGCGGCCGGAAGCTTCCCTGGAGGAGGTGCTGAAGGCAAGCCTCCGGGCGCTGGCGGCGGGATGAAGGGATGAAAAAAGAGGAAAAAAGGGTGCCCGGTTCGTTCCTGCCCCCCCGGGAAGTTCAGCCGGAGTTCTCCGAGGAAGACCTGCGGGACGAGGTGCAGCTGCGCCCCCAGAGCCTTGGGGAATACATCGGGCAGGAGAAGGTCAAAAAGAACCTGCAAGTGTTCATCGAAGCAGCCCGCAACCGCCAGGAGGCGCTGGACCACGTCCTTTTCAGCGGTCCGCCGGGTCTGGGCAAGACCACCCTGGCCTACATCATGGCCGCGGAACTGGGCGTCAACATCCGTGCCACCTCGGGGCCGGTCTTGGAGCGCCCGGGAGATGTGGCGGCCATCCTGAGCAATCTGCGGGAACACGATATTCTCTTCATCGACGAGATTCACCGGCTCAACCACGTGGTCGAGGAAATTCTTTACCCGGCCATGGAGGATTTTCAGATCGACATCCTCATCGGGCAGGGGCCCAGCGCGCGGTCCATCAAACTGAATCTTCCCCGTTTCACCCTGGTGGGAGCCACGACCCGGGCCGGGCTGCTGACGTTTCCGCTCCGGGACCGCTTCGGCATCAACCTGCGCCTGGAATTTTACTCCGCCGGGGAACTGGAAGAGATCATCAGCCGGTCGGCCCGGCTCCTCGAAATCGCCGTCGATTCCTCGGGAGCCCGGGAGATCGCCATGCGGTCCCGCGGGACGCCGCGGATCGCCAACCGCCTGCTCCGGCGGGTTCGGGACTTCGCCCAGGTCTGGAACCAGCTTGAGGTGGACCGGGGAGTGGCGGACCGGGCCCTCAAACTTCTGGAAGTGGACGAGCGGGGGTTGGACCGGATGGACCACAAGATCCTCCGGACCATCCTGGAAAAATTCGGCGGGGGGCCGGTCGGCCTGGAGACGCTGGCGGTGGCGGTCCACGAGGAGAAGGACACCATCGAAGACGTGTACGAACCCTACCTGATCCAGAGCGGGTTTCTGGACCGGACCCCGCGGGGGCGGAAGATCACGCCGCTGGCCCAGAAATATTTAGGAAAAGAGCTGCCCGAGGCGATGCAGGAAAAATTGTTCTGAGGACCCTGAAAAGGTTCGACGGCGTTCCCTTTTCGAGAAAGAACCCTTATGGAACCCATCAAAACAGCAGCAGGAAGAACGAAGTTCATTTTCATCACCGGCGGGGTTCTTTCCTCTCTGGGGAAGGGCCTGGCCGCGGCCTCCATCGGCGCCCTCCTGGAGAGCCGCGGGCTCCGGGTGACCAATCAGAAATTGGACCCGTACATTAACGTGGACCCCGGGACCATGAACCCCTTCCAGCACGGCGAGGTCTTCGTCCTCGACGACGGGGCGGAAACGGACTTAGACCTCGGGCATTACGAGCGCTTCACCTCCTCCCGTCTGAACCGCCGTAACAATTTCACCACCGGGCAGGTGTATTTTTCGGTCATCAGCAAGGAGCGCCGGGGAGACTACCTGGGCGCGACCGTGCAGGTGATCCCCCACATTACCGATGAAATCAAGCGCAACATCCTGGCGATCGCTGACGACGCCGACGTGGCCATCATCGAAATCGGAGGCACGGTGGGCGACATCGAAAGCCTTCCTTTCCTGGAGGCGATCCGCCAGCTGAAGACGGATCTGGGGCGCCAGAACAGCCTCTATATCCATTTGACCCTGGTTCCGTTCATCAAAACGTCGGAGGAATTAAAGACCAAGCCGACTCAGCACAGCGTCATGAAGCTGCGGGAGATCGGCATTCAGCCGGAAATTCTCATCTGCCGCACGGAGCAGATGCTCCCCCAGGAAATCAAGGCCAAGATCGCTCTCTTCTGCAACGTGGACAAGGACGCCGTGATCACGGCGAAGGACGTGGAGAGCATTTACGAGGTCCCCCTTTTCTTTCACAATGAAGGCCTCGACGAAAAGATCATCCAGCTCCTCAACATCTGGACCCGGGCTCCCCGCCTCGAGAAGTGGGAAGCCATTCTCCAGGCGATCAAGAACCCCCGCGGTTCCGTGGACATCGCCATTGTGGGCAAATACGTCAACCTGAAAGACTCCTACAAGAGCCTGAACGAGGCCCTGATCCACGGGGGCATCGCCAACCGCTGCCGGGTGAACCTCCACTTCGTGGATTCGGAGAAGATCCAGAAGGAGGGGGCGAAAAAGTTCCTGGCCGAGGCGGATGGGATCCTCGTGCCCGGCGGGTTCGGCGACCGGGGCATCGAGGGCAAGATTCTCGCCATCCAACACGCCCGGGAAAACCAGACCCCCTTTTTCGGGATCTGCCTGGGCATGCAGCTGGCAGTCGTCGAATTCGCCCGCAATGTCTGCGGTCTGAAAGGGGCCAACAGCAGCGAATTCGACGCGGAAACCCCCCATCCGGTAATCGACCTCCTTCCGGAGCAGAAACAGATTATCGAGAAGGGAGGGACGATGCGCCTGGGAGCTTATCCCGCGACCTTGCTGGAGGGCACCCTCGCCCACCTGGCTTACCAGGACCTGCAGATCTCCGAGAGGCACCGCCACCGCTACGAAGTGAACAACGATTATCGCGAAAAACTGGCCGGCGGCGGATATCTCTTCAGCGGCCAGTCGCCGGACGGCCGGCTGGTGGAGATCCTGGAGCTGCCCGGCCATCCCTGGTTCCTGGGCTGCCAGTTCCACCCGGAGCTGAAATCCCGGCCCCATTCGCCGCACCCGCTGTTCCGGGAATTCATTCACGCTTCCTTAAAGGAAAAGCGCAAGAAACGGAGAAAAACGGCTTGAATTCCCTGGCGCTTTTTCCCGTAAGAGAGGTCGCCGTCGGCCCCGTGGTAATCGGGGGGCGAAGGCCGGTAGCCCTGATCGCGGGCCCCTGCGTGATCGAGTCGGAAACCGCCTGCCTGGAGGCGGCCGGGTTTTTACGGGACCTGACCCGTGCTCTCGGAATTCCCCTGGTTTTTAAATCGTCCTATGACAAGGCCAACCGCAGTTCCCTATCTTCCTACCGGGGACCCGGGATCGAGAAGGGGCTCAAAATCCTTGAGCGGGTCAAGAAGGAGTATGGGGTCCCGGTGCTTTCGGACATCCACCGCTTCGAGGAAATCGGGGAAGCGGCGACGGTCCTTGATGCCCTGCAGGTCCCCGCCTTCCTCTGCCGGCAGACGGATTTTGTTTTGGCGATTGCGGGGGCGGGGAAGGTCATCAATGTGAAAAAGGGGCAGTTTCTATCGCCCTGGGACATGCGGAATATTGTCGAGAAGATCGAGTCCACCGGCAACCGTTCGATCCTCCTCACGGAGCGCGGGGCCTCTTTCGGCTATCACAACCTGGTCACGGACCTGCGCGGGCTGGTCGTCATGCGGGAGATCGGTTACCCCGTGGTGTTCGACGTGACCCACAGCCTGCAGCTTCCGGGGGGGCTCGGCTCCTCCTCGGGAGGGCAGCGCGAGTTTATTCCAGCCCTGGCGCGGGCGGCCTGCGCGGTCGGCATCGACGCTCTCTTCATGGAAGTTCACCCTCGCCCCGAGGAAGCCCTTTGCGACGGCCCGAATTCCCAGCCGTTCGCCAGTCTGAAACCCCTCCTGGAACAGGTCACGGCCATCGACGCCCTGGTGAAGTCCCGGTAAAGGAATCGCTTCTTGGCGCCAAGAAAAAATTGGAGGAAAAGAGCCCTGAAGATCCGGCTGGTCCTGCTGGATGTGGACGGCGTCTTGACGGATGGGAAGGTCTCTTACGGCGGAGACGACGAAGAGATCAAATCCTTCGACGTCAAGGACGGCCAAGGCATCAAGCTTCTCCAGGAAGGGGGAATCGGGGCGGGAATTCTCTCTTCGCGCAGGGCTCGGGCCGTTACCCGGCGGGCCCGGGAATTGGGGCTGCGGCCGGTTTGCCAGGGGATCAAAAATAAGGGGGACGGACTGGCCGCCATTGCCAGGAGGAAACGGCTGTCCGTCGAGGAAATTGCCTTTTTGGGGGATGACTTTGCGGACCTGCCGGTTCTCCGGCGCGTCGGCCTGGCCGTCGCCGTGGCCGACGGCGTTCCCGAGGTTCGGCGGGCCGCCCACTTTATAACCCGGGCCCCAGGCGGAAGGGGGGCGGTCCGGGAGGCGGCCGAGGCGATTTTAAGAGCCCAGGGGAAATGGGCCAAGATCATAAAGAAATACGGGGGGTAGGGAGCAGAAAGAGCACCGCTCTCTTTTTTCTTTTCCCCCGGTTCCCTGAGCCCTTCCTCCGTTTTTGCGCGCGATTTGGGTCTTTACACCCTCTGCCGGCGAGTGTTAAAATATTCTCGGTTTGACCGAGATGGAACCAGACGGATGAAACGGTTTCGTTCACTTATCGGATTGATCATCTTGGCCAGCCTCTGCGGGGTCGGGTTCCTGGCGTGGTACACCATTTCTCCGCCGGGGGGGAAGAAGATTTCCACCGGCGAACCGGCTTCGGCTGCGGACCTGAAGCTGGACCAGCTGCGCTACACCGAGACCCGGGAGGGGGTCAAGGAGTGGGAACTGGAAGCGGCCTCGGCCCAATATTTTAAAGAGGAAGGGTCGGTGGTCTTTGAAAAAGTGCGGGCCGCTTTTTTTGGGAAAAACGAACAGGTCTTCAGCCTGGAGGGCGAAAAGGGGCGGCTTAACACCCAGACCAAGGCGCTCGAGGCCTTTGGGGGGGTGAAACTGGAGACCAGCGACGGCTACCGCTTGGAGACCCGGAGCCTGCGCTATCAGGCCGACAAACGTGAACTCACCACCGGGGATCCGGTGGAAATGCGCGGGCCGCAGGGAACGATTAAGGGAACCGGGCTGGTCGTCCACTTGGACCGGCAGCAGGTGAAAATCCTGCGCCAGGTCACGGTTGAGCTCACGTCCTGGAACCAGACGGGAGAACAAAGGGCAAAACCATGAAAAGAGCCATCTGGCGCGGATTGATCGCGGGAACCGTTTTGATCTGGACGGTTACGGCCTGGGGGAGCGAGAAGAACCCGCTGAATCTGGGGAAAGCAGCCGGCGGAGCGGCCAACCAGCCGCTTCGGGTCACGGCCCAGGAACTCGAAGCGGACAACAAGAACCGGGTGATCACCTTCCGCGGAAAAGTGGAAGCCCGGCAGGGGGGGCTGTTCATCAGCGCCGATACGGCCCAGGTGTTTTACGAGAAAAAAGAAGAGGGGAACGAAATCCGGGAAGTGGTGGCTACCGGCAACGTCCGGGTGCAGGACGGGGAGCGGTTCGCCACCGGGCAGAAAGCGGTCTTTGCAAATGCCGAGCAAAAAATTACCCTGACCGGCCAGCCGAAGGTCTGGCAGGGGAAAGATATGGTCAGCGGAGAAAAGATCGTGGTTCTTCTGAATGAAGAGAAGAGCTTTGTCGAGAGCGGGCCGGGCCGGCGAGTGGAGATGATTCTCCACCCTAAAGGGGAGGGCCGGCCGTCCAAAGGGAACCCATGACCCCTCGGCCTACTCTGACAGCCAAGGGGCTCAAGAAACAGTATCGCGGAAAGTGGGCGGTTGAGGGAATCGATCTGGAATTTAAGGCCGGGGAGGTGATCGGCCTCTTGGGCCCGAACGGGGCGGGCAAGACCACCAGCTTCTACATGATTGTCGGCTTGATCAAGCCGGAAGCGGGGGAAGTTTTTCTGGGAGAAGAGGAGATTACGGATGCCCCGATGTACATCCGGGCCCGGAAAGGGGTGACGTACCTGCCCCAGGAGCCGTCCGTTTTCCGGAAACTGACCGTCGAGGAGAACCTGCAGATCATTTTAGAAACCCTGGATCTGTCTCCGGGAGAGCGGCAGGAACGCCTGACCCGCCTTCTGGAGGAGCTCCGGATTTCCTCCCTGGCCAAGAGGAAGACGTATTCCCTTTCCGGGGGGGAGCGCCGCCGGGTGGAGATCACCCGCGCCTTGGTCATTTCTCCTCGGTTCATCCTCCTGGATGAGCCGTTTGCCGGTATCGATCCGCTGGCCGTCGTGGATATTCAAAAGATCATTGCCCAGCTCAAAGAAAAGGGGATTGGAGTGGTGATCTCGGACCATAATGTTCGCGAGACTCTGGGTGTTTGCGACCAGGCCTATATCCTCAATCAGGGGAAAATCCTGGAGCGGGGAACTCCGGAAGAAATCGCGCAGAGCCGCAAGGCCCGCGAGATCTATCTGGGCGAAAAATTTCGGTTTTAAAAAAATAGCGGGCGGCGGGAAGACGCCTCCTTTAAGAAATCATAAAGATTGATGATCTCGTAAAAAGTCGGCAAACCGATGGTTTCGTAAAAAGCTCCAGATGCCAGGCGGGCAAAAACTGAGGAGTGAGGCGCACTTACAGGTGCGCCGCAACGACGAAGTTGCAGCGCAATCCCGCTCCGAGCGGGACAGATGGACTTTTTACGAAACCGTCAAGATTTAAGGGCAAAAGGTCGATGCAGGTAGCAGAGCGAACAGAATTTCTCGATCCCCGAAACTTGGAAAGGGTCTTTTCGGTTTTATGGCCTTAGAAATCCGTCAAAGCCTAAAACTCACCCAGCAGCCGATCATGACGCCGCAACTGCAGCAGGCAATCAAGCTCCTGCAGCTTTCGCGGATGGAGCTCATGGATCTGATCCGCCAGGAGGAAGAGGAGAACCCGATCCTGGAAGAAGTGGCCGAACCCGTCGGCGAAGCCGAACCCCTGGAGCCTTCCTACGAGAGCCTGGCTCCGGCGACCCCGGAGAAAGAGCGGGAAGACGAGCGCGAGGACCTTCCGCCCGTGGATTGGCGCGGGGAAATGTACGCGCGGAGTTCATCAAAGGACGGCGGGGACGAAGACGACCGGCCCACCTTCGAGAACTTCCTGACCAAAAAGGCGACCTTGGCCGACCATCTTCTTTGGCAGCTGCGCCTGAACGATTTCACCGAAGCGGAATGCCTTGCCGGAACCCTGGTGATCGGGAATTTGAATGAGGACGGTTTACTGCAGGCGGGGCTGGAGGAGATCGCCGCCAAGAGCGGCTTGAGCCCGGAAGAGACGGAAGTGGTCCTGCGCAAGATCCAGGCGTTCGACCCCCCGGGCGTGGCCGCCCGGGATCTCCGCGAATGTCTCCTGATCCAGGCGGGTCATTTTTACCCCGACGACGAGGCGGTCCGTAGAATCATCGAGGAGCACCTGCCCCAGTTGGCGAAGAAGAACTACCAGACCATCGCCAAGGACCTGGGCGTCCCCCTGGAGGAGGTCGGGCGGGCGGCGCGGCTCATCGGCGAGCTGGATCCGAAACCCGGCCGCTATTACAGTGACGAGACGATTCCCTACATTACCCCGGATGTCTACGTGTACAAGATCGGGGACGAGTACGTGGTGGTCCTTAACGAGGACGGGCTGCCCAAGCTGCGGATCAATCCCTATTACCGCGATGTTCTCCGGGAGCGGCCTCAGGCGGCGGGGGGAGCCAAGGAATACATCAATGACAAGATCCGTTCGGCGCTCTGGCTGATCAAATCCATCCATCAGCGCCAGCGGACCGTGTACCGGGTCACGAAATCGATCATCAAATTTCAGCGGGAGTTCCTGGACAAAGGGGTGGCCTATCTGAAACCCATGGTCCTCAAGGATGTGGCCATGGACGTGGAAATGCACGAATCGACCATCAGCCGGGTCACCTCCAACAAATACGTGCACACTCCGCAGGGGATTTTCGAGCTCAAATATTTCTTCAACAGCAGCATCAACACCGCCCGGGGCGAAAATATCGCTTCCGAGAGCGTGAAAGAAAAGATCCGCCAGATCCTGAGCAAAGAAGACCCGCAGAAGCCTTACAGCGACCAGGAGCTGGTCGAAATTCTGAAAAAGCAGGACATCCTCATTGCCCGGCGGACCGTGACCAAGTACCGCGAGATGCTGGGGGTTCTTCCTTCCACGCGAAGGAGGCAAATCCTTTAAACCCAGGAAAGAGAGGCGTGAAGCATGCAAGTTTCCGTAACCTTCCGTAATACGGAATCCAAAGAAATTCTCCGTGACTATCTGCAGGAAAAAATCTCTAAGCTCAAAAAATATTTCGACTATCCTTTGGAGGCCAATGCCGTTCTCACCGTGGAGAAGCACCGTCAGATCGCCGAAGTGACGCTGGTGGCCAACCGCATTACGATCAACGCCCAGCAGGAAACCGAAGACATGTTTGCCGCGATCGACGGGGTCCTGGAAAAGCTGGAGCGCCAGATCCTGAAGTACAAAGACAAGATCAAGCGCCACAAGAACCATCCGGGGATGCCGGAGGCGAGTTTGCGCATGGATGTCTACTCCGCCGAGAGCTTCGAGGAAGGGAACGAACCTCGGATCATCAAAAGCAAGAAGATCGTCGCCAAACCCATGTCGATCGAGGAAGCGGCCATGCAGATGGACCTGCTCAACAACAACTTTCTGGTTTTCACCAACCCCAGTTCGAAGAGCCTGAACATCATTTACCGGCTCAAGGACGGGCACTACGGGCTCATCGAGCCGCAGATCGATTGACCGGCGGGAAAAGCCAAGCTCGGGGAACGGACGTCTTTTCCCGCGCGAACCCTTTGAAGAAAGAGCCCAGGCCGGGATGGGAGCCGGCGCGGGCTGAGGATTTTTTATCGGCCATGAAAATTTTGGAAATCTTGGATAAGCGGTTTATCGTCCCCCATCTTGCCGCCCGGGGGAAAGAAGGGGTCCTGCGGGAGCT
>Ga0316605_10002334_pt1 | contig 10813 bp, 7 predicted proteins | sample OWC_soil_day20_n_FD_207666 | JGI IMG/M metagenome (GOLD analysis project Ga0316605, IMG submission 207666) | Wetland soil microbial communities from Old Woman Creek delta, Ohio, United States - OWC_soil_day20_noCT | ecosystem: Environmental > Terrestrial > Soil > Wetlands | place: USA: Ohio... | reverse complement strand
GGATACGACGCGCTCCGCAAAGCGCTGCAAGGGATGGGCCCGCACGATATCCAGTCAGTGGTCAGGGATTCCGGGCTCCGGGGGCGTGGCGGAGCAGGCTTCAATACGGGAATGAAGTGGAGCTTCGTCCCGATGGGGAACGACGCCCCATCCCCAAAGTATCTCGTCGCCAACGCGGATGAGATGGAGCCCGGGACCTTCAAAGACCGCCTCCTGATGGAAGGGAATCCTCATCAACTACTTGAGGGGATGATCCTTGCCGCGTACGCGATCCAGGCAACCGTCTCATACATTTTCCTCCGTCACGAATACACGCGCTCGGAGGAAGTGCTTAGACGTGCGCTGGGCGAGGCTGCCGAACAGGGATATATTGGAAAGAAGATCCTGGGCTCCGGGTACGACCTGGAGATGTACGTTCACGTCAGCGCCGGCCGGTACATGTGCGGAGAGGAAACCGGACTGCTGAACGCACTGGAAGGGAAAAGGGCAACACCCCGGGCCAAGCCGCCGTTTCCACAAGTGAGCGGTCTGTGGGGAAAGCCCACCATCGTGCAGAATGTGGAAACTCTCTCGAACATCCCGCACATCGTGCGGAAGGGGGCGCAATGGTTCAAAGACCTTAGCAAAAGCGCGGATGCTGGCACAAAACTCTATGGCGCCAGCGGCAGGGTGAAAAAGCCAGGACTCTGGGAGCTTCCCATTGGAACGACGGTGCGGGAGCTGCTGGAAGAGCATGCCGGGGGCATGCGTGACGGCTACAGGTTCCGGGGTTTGCTCCCCGGTGGCGCGTCGACGGACTTTCTCATTGAAGAGCACCTCGACACGCCGATGGATTTCGACTCAGTGCAGAAGGCCGGGAGCCGGATGGGAACTGGAACCATGATCGTGCTTGATGATCGTACGTGCCCTGTGGGAATGATTCACAACCTGGAGCACTTCTTTGCACAGGAATCGTGCGGATGGTGTACGCCATGCCGGGAGGGCCTTCCCTGGACGGAGCGCCTGCTCAAGGCCATTGAAGATGGATCGGGCCAGCCGGAGGACATAGCGCAACTCGAGGCGCACTGCAAGTGGTTGTCACCGGGCATGACGTTTTGCGCGCTTGCACCCGGGGCCGTCGAGCCCCTGCAGAGCGGGCTGAAGTATTTCAGGGAGGATTTCATGCGGCATATTACCGAACAGCGCTGTCCATGGAGATGACGCATGCCTTCGATCATCGTTGACGGAAAAACCTACCAGGTCCAGGCAGGCACCAACCTTCTCCAGGCAGTCCTTTCCCTGGAAATGAACCTCCAGTATTTCTGCTGGCATCCGGCGCTGGGGTCGGTGGGAGCATGCCGACAGTGTGCCGTCCTGCAATTCCGTGACGAGAAGGATACGAAGGGGAGAATCGTCATGGCATGCATGACGCCCGCCAGCGAAGGAACGAGAATCTCCATTACTGCTCCTGATGCTCACGCCTTCCGTGAACATGTGATCGCCTGGCTCATGGTGAATCATCCGCATGACTGTCCCGTTTGCGACGAAGGGGGAGAGTGCCATTTGCAGGACATGACGCTCATGTCCGGGCACAACTATCGCAACTACCGGTTCTCGAAGCGCACGTTCAGGAACCAGGATCTCGGCCCGTTCATCAACCACGAGATGAACCGATGCATCGAATGCTATCGATGCGTCCGGTACTACCGGGATCTTGCGGGAGGGAACGACCTGAACGTGTTCGCCGCCCATGACCATGTGTACTTCGGTCGCCACGAAGACGGTACGCTCGAAAACGAATTCAGCGGGAATCTGGTGGAGGTCTGCCCGACCGGTGTGTTCACCGACAAGACGCTCCGGAGTCATTACACCCGCAAGTGGGATCTCCAGACCGCGCCGTCGATCTGCCATCATTGCGGGGTTGGCTGCAATACTATTCCGGGGGAACGCTACAATGTGCTTCGCCGGATCCTGAACAGGTACAACCATGACGTGAACGGGTACTTTCTCTGTGACAGGGGTAGGTTCGGCTACGAATTCGTCAACAGCGCAACGCGGATTCGGGAGCCGTTCGTCAGGTCGACGCGCGGTGCTCCCGCGCTAAAATCGATAAGGGAGGACGCGCTTCAGCAAGCCGCGTCGATCGTTTCCTCCCGGCATGTCATCGGCATCGGATCCCCGCGCGCATCCCTGGAGGGGAACTATGCGCTTCGAAAGATCGTCGGCGAGGGGAATTACTACTCCGGGCTTCCTGCCGTGGAGAACCACCTGGTACGGCGGATTCGCGAGATCCTGCAAAGTGGGCCGGCACGGTCCGCCTCACTGCGCGAAGTGGGAGAGGCCGATGCCATCCTCGTGTTGGGAGAAGATCTCACGAACAGCGCTCCGATGTGCGCCTTTGCGGTGCGTCAGGCGATCCTGAACGCCCCACGAAAGGCGGCGGCGAAGCTGGGCATCGCCGCCTGGAACGATGCGGCCGTCCGCGAGGTGGTACAAGACCGTTACGGGCCGCTCTATGTCGCATCCGTGTCATCGACCCGCCTGGATGACGTGGCCACCAGGACGTACCATGGTCCCCCCGATGATATTGCGCGGCTCGGCTTTGCCGTTGCGCACGCTCTTGAAGCGGACGCTCCAGCCGTCGAGGGCGCGGGAGAACGCCTCAGTTCACTCGCGGAGGAGATTGCCGCGGCGTTACGGGGAGCGGAGCACCCGCTCGTGATTTCCGGCATGAGCCTGCGAAGCAGTTCGATCGTGGAGGCAGCCGCGAACGTAACCTGGGCACTTTCTCGTGCAGGGAAAGAGCCGCGCATCAGCTTTTCGGTCCCGGAGTGCAACACGATGGGGGCCGCATTCATTACGGGAAAGGATCTCGAGGAAGCATTCGACCGTGCCAGGGATGGCGCCGCGTATACTGTCATCATTCTGGAAAACGACCTCTTCCGCCGGGCGGATGGAGTCGCGGTGGAAGAATTCCTGGGCAACTGCGAGAACGTGATCGTGCTGGATTGCATCGATCATGCGACGTTTGCAAAGGCCGATGTTGGTCTTCCCGTGAGTTCGTTCGCGGAAGGGGACGGGACCCTGATCAATAATGAGGGACGGATGCAGCGATTCTTCCAGGCGATGAATCCCGATCCCTTGATCCAGGAAGCGTGGCGGTGGCTACGTGACATAACAGTACATGGAGGAGCGGACGGTGTCAGTTCCTGGGAATGTCTGGACGACGTCACCGGTGAAATGAATGCGGCGATTCCGGGTTTCGGCGAGCGTGCGGCACACGTTTCGCCCCCGGCATCATTCCGTATCTACGGGAAGAAAGGAGCCCGCCAGCCGCACCGGTACAGTGGACGTACGGCGATGAATGCCGACAAGACCATCCATGAGCCGCCTCCTCCTCCGGATCCGGATTCTCCGCTCCGGTTTTCCATGGAAGGATACCATGATGGCGGTGATCCGGCGATCATACCGATGTTCTGGGCCCCCGGATGGAACTCTCAACAGGCCATCAACAAATTCCAGCAGGAGGTGGGCGGTCCGCTGCGGGGAGGAGACCCGGGGGTGCGATTGCTTGAGCCCGATGGTGGGCCCACGCCGTCATTCTTCGTTTCCGGTCCCGGAGCATTCCGGCGGCGCAACGGCGAATGGCTCGCGTTGCCGATCTATCATATCTTCGGGAGCGAAGAGCTCAGCAGCCATGCCTTCGCCCTTTCTCAGCGTATACCCTTGCCATATGTTGCGCTGAGCGTTGGTGATGCCGGCAGCCTGGGGCTCGGCCAGGATGAAGAAGCCGCGGTCGAGGTCAATGAGCGCGTGTATAGACTTCCCACGAAGATAAAAAAAGACATGCCCGATGGGACTGTGGGAATTCCCGTGGGTCTGAATGGCCTGGAGGGACTCGTTACCCCCGCATGGTGCAGGGTGAGGAAGGAGGGAGCCCGATGAGGGGTCTGATGGGGATAGCCGTGCTGCTGGGGGTGTTCACGGTGGCTCCCGGCTTGATCTGGCTGGAACGCAGACTTCTGGCCCTCTGGCAGGACCGCTACGGCCCCAACCGGGTCGGACCGTTCGGGATCTTCCAGGTTGTGGCTGACATGGTGAAGATCTTCGCCAAGGAAGACTGGACACCGCCATTCGCGGACCGGCCGATCTTCGTCATCGCTCCGGGGATCATTATGGTGACGGTCCTGATGTCCTACGCGGTGGTCCCGATAGCCCCCGGCATCGGGGTCGTGGATCTGAACATCGGTCTCCTGTTCTTTCTCGCCATGTCGTCCCTCGGTGCCTACAGCGTTGTCCTGGGAGGGTGGTCATCGAACAACAAATACGCGTTGATCGGATCGCTCCGTGCGTCGGCACAAATGATCAGTTATGAAGTGTTCATGGGATTGTCCCTGCTGGGGGTCGTGGCGCAGGCAGGTTCATTCAACTTGCGGGATATCGTAGAGGCGCAACGGGAGATGTGGAATATCGTGCCTCAATTCCTCGGCTTTGTGTTGTTCATGATCTCGGGAGTTGCCGAGACACGTCGGTTGCCGTTTGACCTGCCGGAGGCGGAAAGCGAGATCGTCGCCGGCTTCCACACCGAATATTCGGGGATGAAGTTTGGCATGTTCTTCGTCGGCGAATATATCGGGATCGTCGTGATTTCCGGGATGATCACCACATTGTTCCTTGGAGGATGGCACGGACCAGTCCTGCCGCCTGTCGTCTGGTTCATGCTGAAGACGTTCATCTTTGTCAGTTTCTTTATTCTCTTGCGTGCGACCCTTCCGCGCCTCCGGTTTGACCAGCTCATGGGACTCGGGTGGAAGGTGCTGTTGCCCCTGGCGCTCCTTAACACCGTCGTCACGGGAGCCATTCTCCTGGCCAGAATCCCGTCACCATGAGGTAACGTATGCTCAGTATCCTGCATGGCCTGTGGATCGTCTTTCTCCACATGTTCAGAAAGCGCGAGACGGTTCAGTACCCCGACGAGAAGCCCGTGTTCGCTCCGCGGTACCGGGGCCGGATCATCCTCTCACGGGATCCCGATGGCGGGGAGCGGTGTGTTGCCTGCTATCTCTGCGCGGTGGCCTGTCCGGTCGACTGCATTTCCTTGCAGGCGACGGAGGATCTCACGGGCCGGAGATATCCGGAGTTTTTCCGGATCAATTTTTCGCGCTGCATATACTGCGGGTACTGCGAAGAGGCATGCCCTACCTATGCAATCCAGCTGACGCCGGACGTGGAGATGAGCGAGTACGACCGCAGGAACATGGTGTATGAAAAGCAGGATCTGTTGATCGATGGCCAAGGAAAATACCCGGGATATAATTTCTACCGCGTTGCCGGGATGGCGATTGGCGGCAAAGACAAGGGCGAAGCGGAGAACGAGAGGGCTCCCGTGGACATCAAGAGCCTGCTTCCGTGAACCATGGAGGTGACCTTCTACATATCGTCAGCCATCGCGCTGCTCTCCACGGCGATGGTCATTACACGCCTGAACGCCGTGCAGGCTCTCCTGTATCTGATCGTATCTCTCCTGGCAGTCGCACTGGTGTTCTTTGAGCTTGGCGCGCCGTTCGTCGCCGCTCTTGAGGTGATCATTTACGCCGGAGCCATCATGGTGCTCTTCGTTTTCGTGATGATGATGCTGAACCTCGGCGGGTCGGCGCTGGAGCAGGAGCGGCGTTGGCTGAATCCGCGCATGTACCTGGGGCCCGTGCTTCTGGCGCTCGCGCTTGGAGGTGAGATGGCACTCATGATCGGCAACACTGGACCCGCGGCGCATGCCATTGCCACTGTGCCTCCCAAGGAGGTCGGCAGAAGCCTCTACCTGGTGTACCCGGTTGCCGTGGAACTTGCCGCAATGCTTCTCCTTGCGGGCCTGGTGGGTGCGTACCATCTGGGCGCCGGGAAATGGACGAATAAAGAGGAAGAGATCACGCCAGGGTTCAGGGATCGCAAGGCCCCGGGGAACCCCGCGATCAAGGAGCGATCAATATGAATGGCGTACCTCCGGAACATGCACTGATGCTCGCATGCGGCCTATTCCTGCTTGGCATGATCGGTCTTGTGGTCCGACGGAACATCGTGTTCATGCTCATGTCCGTGGAGATCATGCTGAATGCGACCGGGCTGGCGTTTGTGGCTGCGGGGGCTCAATGGGGGCAACCTGACGGTCAGATCATGGTGATGTTGATCCTGGCGATGGCGGCCACCGAAGTGGCCGTTGGTCTCGCACTGGTGTTGCTCCTGAATCGCAAATTCAAGACGCTCGACGTGGATTCGGCGAGCACGATGAGAGGATAGGATGCTCGACCTTCTCTGGTTGGTGCCCACACTGCCTCTGGCGAGTTATCTTGTTCTTGCCGTCGGCGGCAAGCGGCTCTCCCGTGCCACCGTGTCATGGCTTGGCGCAGGATCCGTGGGCTTATCTGCCTGCCTGGCCCTTGCCCTTGGCGCCGGCTTCCTTGCCTCTCCGCCGCCCGACCATCGTTTTGTGCAGGTGCTCTGGATCTGGATGAACACGGGAGGCTTTAATCCGGCAATCGCCTTACAACTGGATGAGCTTTCGCTTCTCATGGTGCTGGTTGTGACGTTTGTCGGGTTCCTTATCCATCTGTATTCCGTCGAGTTCATGGCGGATGACGAAGCCTGCAGCAGATTCTTCGCCTACATGAATCTCTTCGTCTGCTCGATGCTCATTCTGGTGCTCGCGGACAACCTGCTGCTCCTCTATCTCGGCTGGGAGGGGGTCGGGCTGTGCAGCTATCTGCTCATCGGCTTCTGGTATAAGGACCCCGAGAATGGGCGCGCTGCGCGTAAAGCCTTCATTGTCACGCGGATCGGCGATACCGCGTTCGCCATCGGGCTCTTCCTGCTCTTTGTGCACCTGGGCACGCTCACCATTCGCGATATCCTGGAACTGGCACCGGCCCACTGGGCTCAAGGTTCCGGCATGGCGGTGGCTGCCGCCGCGCTGCTGCTTGGCGGAGCAATTGGAAAATCGGGACAGCTCCCCCTGCAAGTCTGGCTTCCTGACGCGATGGCCGGCCCGACACCGGTCAGTGCTCTGATCCACGCGGCAACGATGGTCACGGCCGGTGTCTACCTGATTGCCCGTCTGCATGTGCTTTTCTCTCTTGCCCCGGCCGTCCAGAACGCCGTGGCGGTCATTGGGGCGCTGACCCTGCTGCTCGCGGGCTTCAGCGCTCTCACCCAGCGGAATATCAAGCGAGTGCTTGCCTACTCAACCATCAGCCAGATCGGCTATATGTTCCTCGCGCTGGGCGTCGGAGCCTATTCCGCCGCGATGTTCCACTTCTTTACACATGCATTCTTCAAAGCTCTCCTATTCCTGGGCGCCGGGGCAGTTATCATGGCGCTCCACCATGAACATGACATGTTCAAATTTGGAGGGATGAGAAAAGAAATGCCCCTGGTGTATCGGACGTTTCTGATAGGCAGCGCGTCGCTAGCCGCAGTTCCTTTCGTGACGGCGGGGTTCTATAGCAAGGATCTGATCATCTGGGAATCATGGAGCGCTCCGGGGGGAAACCCCTGGTTGTGGGGCGCGGCACTGGTGGGTGCGTTCATCACATCCATCTACACCTTCCGCATGGTGTTCGTTACCTTCTTCGGAGAGCCCCATGGCCACGCTGCTCACGGGCCGGGCATCCGCATGACGCTGCCGCTTGTAGTCCTCGCCTTTTTTTCCATCGTGGCGGGCTTCCTGGAGCTTCCCCACACGATGGGGAACGTGACTTTCTTCTCCGACCTCATGCACACCGTACTTCCGGCAGCAGAGGCTGAGAATGGTCGGGGGAATGAGTTACTCTTCCAGGTGATAGCAGCGGCGGTTTCTCTCTCGGGTATATTGATCGCCTATCTGCTTTACTACAGGCGTTCGGCAGTACCCGAGCGGCTGTCGGAGATTCCTGTCATCGGGACCCTTGGCCGCCTTTGGTTCATCGGCTGGGGATTCGATTGGCTGTATGACAGGCTTCTTGTCCGCCCGTATGATTGGCTCGCGCGCGTCAACAGGCGGGACGTGGTCGACGCTGTGTACGGTGCGATCGCATACATCACGTTAGGATTCTACCTGCTCTTCAGCCGCACGCAGACGGGCAAACTACGCCAGTATGCGGCGGGCATTGCGCTCGGCGCAATCATTACTATTGCCGTGGTGATATTCCTGTGATTCTTCTTGTGTTGATCGCCCTGCCGATCCTTGGCGGAGCCGGTGCCTGGATCTTCGGACGCAACCAGCTTGCCGCCCGCGTGATCGCCCTTGTGTCGCTTCTGGCAGATCTTGTCATTTCCATTTGCCTCTGGATGCAGTATGGCACCGGCACGCTCGAGAATGGCAACTGGATAATCACGCTCGATTATCCCTGGATGCCGGACCTCGGGATCGGACTTGCCTTTGCCCTTGACGGCATCAGTATGCTTCTTGTTGTGCTCACGGCATTCCTCGGGGTGATTTCGGTCCTCATCTCCTGGAACGAGATCCACGAGCGTGTTGGGTTTTTCCATTTCAATCTTCTCTGGATTCTCGGCGGAGTGACGGGCGTGTTCCTGGCGATGGACCTCTTCCTATTCTATTTCTTCTGGGAGGTCATGATAATCCCGATGTACTTTGTGATCGCCATCTGGGGATACGAAAACCGCGTGTACGCCGCCAATAAGTTTTTCATTTTTACGCAAGCCAGCGGCCTGCTGATGCTGCTGGCCATCCTTGGCCTTTTCTTCGTCCACGGGTCGGCGACGGGCAACTACACGTTCCGGTATTTCGACCTGCTGGGGACGCCATTGAGCCAGGAGACAGCGCGCTGGTTGATGCTCGGCTTCTTCATCGCGTTTACCGTGAAGTTGCCCGCCTTTCCGTTCCATCCTTGGCTACCCGATGCGCACACGCAGGCGCCGACAGCGGGGAGCGTCATCCTGGCAGGACTCATGCTGAAGACAGGGGCCTACGGCCTCATCCGATTTGTCGTTCCGCTGTTCCCCGGTGCCGCCCTCGAGTTTGCTCCTGTCGCGATGACCATGGGAGTGATCGGCATCGTGTACGGAGCGTTGCTCGCATTCGGGCAAACGGACCTGAAGCGGCTCGTCGCGTACACCAGCGTCAGCCATCTGGGTTTTGTTCTGCTGGGCGTGTTCGCCTGGAACGAACTGGCGCTCCAGGGTTCGATGGTGGAGATGATTTGCCATGGCCTCAGCACCGGGGCGCTCTTTATCATCGTGGGGATCCTGCAGCATTCCATCCATACCCGCGATATGGAAAAGATGGGTGGGCTCTGGGAGCAGGTACCCCGGATGGGGGCGGCAGCCATGTTTTTCGCCATGGCCTCGCTCGGATTGCCGGGGCTCGGCAATTTCGTCGGCGAATTTCTCGTCCTGTTGGGCGCCTTCCAGGTGCATGTCACGCTCACCGCCATTGCCACGGCCGGCCTGGTGGCCGCAACCATCTACTCGCTCTGGATCATGCAACGGGTGTTTCACGGAGAGCGGCGGGGGCAATGGAATGTTCCTGATCTCACGGCTTTGCAGACGGCTGTGATGGCCGTGCTCATTGCCGCATTGATCTGGATAGGGCTCTTCCCGTCACCCGTGCTTGATACCGCTCGTGGCGCGATTCTGGAAATGCAGCGCTCGACCGGCAACGCGAGGATCCTCGAACCGCCGCCCCAACAACAGGAGCCCGGACGTGAGGCGATCGCGGACGGAGAGGAGATGAAATGACATGACGCCGGATGTGACGGCCTTGCTTCCGCTTCTCCCGGTAACGCTCGCGTTGCTCGTGGTCCTCTTGCGCTCCTCCATCAGGAGGAATCATAGCGCGGCATTTACACTGACCTGCATCGGTCTTGTCGGCGGGCTGGCGGGCATCATTCCTGCGGCAGGGGTCGTTCCCAGGCAGGTCACATCCCTCCTCATCATCGATGGTTTCGCTCTCTTCTTTTCCGGAGCAACGCTTGCTGCCGGGCTCGTGGTGACGCTCATTGCTCGCCCGTACCTTGACGCCTGCGACGAGCGAAAGGAGGAATTCTACGCCCTCCTGCTATTGGCTGTGCTTGGCGCGCAGGTGCTGGTTTCGAGCAGGCACTTTGCCTCCTTCTTCCTGAGCCTGGAGCTGCTGACCGTATCGCTGGTGATCATGATCGGCTACCTCCGGGCGAGTAACCGGTCACTCGAGGCAGGATTGAAGTACCTTTTCCTTGCAACGGCTTCATCGGCGTTTATGCTCTTTGGCCTTGCCCTCCTATATTTCGAGTTTGGAAGCATGGAATTCGGCACGATTGGAAGCGTGGTTCGGGATGGGACAGTCCGGCATGCTTCACTCCTCACGATCGGGGGAGCTCTGTTGTTCGTCGGCGTGGGCTACAAACTCGCCATCGTGCCGTTCCACATGTGGACCCCCGATATTTATGAAGGGGCGCCGGCGCCGGTCACGGCCTTTGTTGCAACTGTGCCCAAAGGCGCAATGATCGCTTTCCTGCTTCGGCTCTTCGTGGAGGCTGGGTTCAATCAAACGGCCCCTCTGGCCGTTGCAGTGAGCGTGCTGGCGGCTGCGTCGATGTTCATAGGAAACTTCCTTGCGCTGCGACAGGACAACCTGAAGCGCCTTCTCGCGTATTCTTCGATCTCTCATATGGGCTATCTGCTCGTTGCCGTTGTGGGTGGCGGCACGATGGCCACCGGAGCGGTGGGATATTATGTCGTGGCCTACTACGTCACCCTGCTTGCGGCGGTAGGAATCGTCAGTCTACTTTCCAGCGGGCATCCGGAGCTGATGGACATTGAGGATTACCGAGGATTGTTCTGGCGCCGGCCGGGAATAGCGACC
>Ga0316605_10002333_pt1 | contig 10814 bp, 8 predicted proteins | sample OWC_soil_day20_n_FD_207666 | JGI IMG/M metagenome (GOLD analysis project Ga0316605, IMG submission 207666) | Wetland soil microbial communities from Old Woman Creek delta, Ohio, United States - OWC_soil_day20_noCT | ecosystem: Environmental > Terrestrial > Soil > Wetlands | place: USA: Ohio... | reverse complement strand
CGATACACAGTCTACCGGATCAGCTGCATCATACGTGTTGCCGAGTGTGATCCGGCGGACAGCCGATAGACATACACTCCGGAAGCCAGGGATTTTCCTGAGAAGTGCGCATCGTACCTGCCGGGAGTCCGATCCTCATCCACGAGGACATCCAGCTCTCTTCCGAGCAGATCGTAGACTGCCAACCGGACATGTGCAGTTTTCTGGATATCGAACCGGATGGACGTCCCCGGATTGAAGGGATTCGGAAAATTCTGCCCGAGTTGAAAGCCGGAGGGTGGAGGGGGTTCAATGGTGGTCTCTCCCGCCATATCGGTACAGCCGCTCTGGAACGGGAGCAGCGTGAGCATGCGGGGTGTTCCCGCTGACACCACAAAAGGCACGGAGCCAACCCTCAGGACTGTATCGACGGGGTAACTGTACTTCTTCCAAAGAACCCGACACACCACTGCCTGATACGAACCTGAAGCGAGCCCGGTGACGCGCGCGCAGAAATCGAACGTGCAGATGCACCGTGCTTTGTTCCGGACAGTATCCGTCTGCTCTACATAGAGCGTGTCATGGGAAAGGCGCGTTTCCATCACATATAACGACGCACAGTTCAAACGCGCGCCGATATCCCAGACAGTGACCGTATCTCTGTCTACCGTGACGTACACTGAATCCCTCTCCTCACTTGCAGCCGTCAAGGCGACGGCGAGGATCAAGACGAAGAGCATCGTGTGTTTCATAACGCACTCCTTGTTGAACCTGTTCATGATGCTGGACACCGTGTTAGCCCTGCCGCACGAACAAGGTATCGGTAGCTGCAACGCGAGAAACTAGAATCGTACGGTCACCCCCGCCACCGGAAAGAGCGGAAACAACGGGATCTCTTTCACACGCGCCCGCCAGACCAGGCGCTGGTCGAACACGATGCGGTCTCCGTTGTCCGGTCTCAGCTCAATGGCCATAGGATCGAGCAGACCATATCCGTTGATGAGCTGGAGCGACACTTCACCTCGAACCCCTGCAAGCGCGAACCGGTGCATGACCTGCAGCTCGAGACGCTGGAACCCCGGAAACCGCCCCCCGTTGACATCGATGATCCCGCTGTAGCTGGCATACGATCCCCGGACACCCGCATTGTCCATCTCCGGGGGAATGGAATGACTCTGTATGAACTGGTTGGCATCCGTCCCGCCTGCCGCGAGAACCGCCAGGATGCTGAATATCCAGGTTTCATCGGGCATGTATGCGGCTGCAGCATGGATGATATGGCGCCGGTCAAAGAGCGGAGGAAACGCGGTGCCCCCGTTCAGTTCTGCAAAGGTCTGGTCTGTCCACGAGAGCGTGTAGCTGAGTGTGCCCGTGAAGGAGCCGGTGCGCTTCCTGAGTGAGAGATCCAGCCCGTACGATTTCCCGGATCCCGTTACCATGCGGGAGTACAGGCCACCCGTGTCGAGCGGTGAATCTTCCCACTGCACATCGTGCAAATGAGTCACCGTGCGGTAGAAGCCCTCGGCCGAGAGCGCGACGTCGCCCTTCCCTATCCCCTGGCTGCCTCCGATCGTGAACTGGAGGGATGTTGTTGGGGATACTGCATCGGTGGATGGATACCAGAACAGCGCGGGATAGTACTGGAAGACGCCGCTACTTCTGTATGGATGAAGGAACTGGTTGACCGAAGTGGCAGTGGCGTAGATCCGTGTACCATCCGAGGGAGTGAAAAGCAGCGAGAATCTCGGGTCCACTGCGGAAAATGACTCTGCCGGTCCGGTGAATGTTGTTGCGCGTGCCCCGACCTCGGCCTCGAGCCGCGGGGTAATCGCCCAACGGTCCTGGATGTACACTGAGAGGTCCCATGCCGCCTGCGACTGAAGCGAGAGCGGAGCCAGTTGCGTGTCGAAACTGCTGAGCATGCCGTTGATCCCATGGCGGACCACCTCAACCCCGCCGAGGAGCGTATGGTGCTCATCGTAGTAGTGTTCGGCGTGAGCCCGAAGAGACGCGTCCTCAATTCTATAGTGTGAATTCAGCGGACCGCTCGCCGCGAGTCCGAGTATCCCTGACGACACATGGTCCAGGTTGAGACTATAGCGTGTGTACACGGCTGAGGCGTGAAGGAAGACCGAGGGAGAGACTACCGTCATCCATCGGAGGTTTGCCGTCGTGTTCGCCCACGAAAACGCGTTGCTCAAAATCGCGCCGTTTGCCGCCGCACTGTTCGTGTACCGGTCACGCCCGGCATAGCCGCTGAACGACAGGCGCGAGTCCCCGGCAATCCGGTGACTCACCTTGGCTATGAACTCTGTGGATCCAAGCCGGCTGGGCATTCCATGCTCATCCAGCCCCGGCACCAGCACGTCAGGATACGCTCTGCGCCCGGACAGCAGATACGTCGTGTTGCCTCCGATCGGACCCTCGATGGCGAGGTGGGAACCCAGAAATCCCGTTCCGGCAATGCCCGAAAACCGTTCCCGTGTCCCGTCGCGGAGCGATAGATCGAGGATCCCTCCAATCCGCCCACCGTACGAGGGGGGGAGCCCGGACTGGCTGATTTCGATTTCATTGAGCACTTCAGGATGAAACGAGCTGAGGACTCCTCCATAGTGGGCCGGATTGTAGATGCGTGCACCGTCCAGCAGGTATTCATTCTGGTCGGTCGGAGAAGAGCGGACGAAGAGTCCGCGTGTCATGCCCCCGGCGGTTCCGTCAGTCATTCTCTGCCCTTCAACCGTTACTTCCTCCAGCGGGATACTCTCCTGAACCAACGCCACTTCCCGTGTCACAGGATCCGGCCCCCCAATCGTCACGGGCACGTTCGCCGTGTGATATCCCACGGAACGAATCTCCATGACGTATGCACCAGGAGGTACCCGCCGGAGGCAAAAGAACCCGAATGTATTTGTGGGGCACCAGCGGATCGCCGTCCCCGCCTCCTCCCCTGCCTGTTCGCGAAGGACCACATTCACGCCTCCCAGGCTGTTGCCTGTCAGGGAGTCAGAGACTATTCCTGAGATAGTGCCGGTGACCCGCACTGGTTCTATCCGCTTCTGTCTGAGGATGACCTGGGATCCCGATGCGTAGGCCTCAAGCGGCGTGTTCTGGAGCACCAGTTGAAGCGCTTGTTCAAACGTGCAGCCCGGACTTGAAGCGCTGATCACGACATCCTCCACGTCCCGGTCGAGATAGATGATCGGCACACCATACCATCTGCTGAGTGAATCGATCGCCGCAGCAAGAGAGTGACGCGGGAGCGAGAACTTCAATTCCCGCTTCTGCGCCTCTGCCTGGAGCAGCACGGCGAGGAGGAGAACACTAATACTAATAGAGAACAAACGTGTTCGCGTCATGACGGAGTCGAAGGGATGTAAGTTGAGCGAGCGTACGCAGAGCCGACTCCGCGTTGCGGCTGTCCAGCACCCCGCTGATGTGCTCGGCGGGCAGTACCGGATGGTCAACGCGGACTTTTATGTTGAAACGTGCTTCCAACTCCTCGCACACAGCAGCCAGCGGTGTTTTCTGGAACAGAAGTTTGCCATGCAGCCAGCCCGGATAGTCTTCGTACATGATCGGTTCCGGTGCGGATGCAGCTCTTCCGGGCGGGACCGTGAGCATCATCCCGGCCTGAAGCAGCGTGGCCTGCTGCGTGCCATCACGGTTGACTACAACGCGCACCGTTCCGGTCCGCACAGCCACTTCGAGCCATCCCCGCCGGTCGCGGACGTTAAACTCTGTCCCCAATACCTCTACAGCGCCTGAAGAAGTCTCCACCACGAACGATGTCCCGGTCTTCTGCACATGAAAAAACGCTTCACCCTTGAGGCGTACGGCACGTGAATCCCCCGGATCGTGCCGGCTCACCATGAGTTCAGACGTGTGGTTGAGAATCACTTTGCTGCTGTCGGCGAGCTCGACGGTTGACATCTCGCCCTTCCCTGTGGAGTAGACGAGAGTATTGTCAGGCGAAGAGAAGTGCAGGACCGCAACCACGCCCCCCGCCGTCGCAAGAATGCCTGCCAGAAGGACCGGCCGCAGGTAGCGGGCATAGCGTGGTACCGGGACGCGCTGCGATATCGCTTCTTCGTCCGGCAGCAGATTGCGCAAATACTGCCACTGGCGGTGCGTTTCCGGATCCTGAGCATGCAGCCACTCCCGATCTTCATCCAGGATTCGCGCCAGATCGCGCCCGGTGCTTCCTGCGTGGTTGGCAGGACCGCTCTGAACACCCGGTGTGCGGGCATCTTCCGCACCAGTCTCATGCAAAAGAGGATCGTTCACCCGCTTCGAGGGAAAGAATCGTGAGAGCAAATTCGTCATTGTGTTCACCGCCTCCTGCACTATTAACGGACAGGCCGCCGCTTACCCCTATCGAATCGAAACCAATTCTGCCCGGGCCGTATACACGGGTGCCTGTGTTCTGTCGAGCCGTGTTCAGTCGAGGTTGGACCAACAGGGTCAGTTGAGCCGCAAACAACAGTTGCAGATGAGCTATTCCGGCGCTATTTTGAGACAATCATTCGGGAAATCTCTGTGCCGGATCAGGGCGAAGAAACAACGCTTGTCAGACGTGTGAAGGAGTCGGACCTTGAAGCCTTCAGGCTTCTCTTCGAACGGTACCAGCCGGTGTTGTTCAGGAGCGTGCTCTACCAGGTGCGTGATTCAGATAATGCGCATGACGTCGTGCAGGAGACCTTTCTAAGGGTGTGGGAAGGCCGCGCATCGCTCAAGCCCGGGCTCAGTTTCGTGGCATTCCTCTTCCGCATCAGCACAAACCTCGTCAGAGACAAGCAGCGTCATGAATTGACAAAAGTGAGATCCCGTGACCAGATCCCGCCCCCCATTCCTCCCCCCGATGCAGATCCCCTGGGGGCTGCGGAGCACGCGCTCCTGTCGGACGCGGTCCGGCGCATCATTCGCGATGAACTTCCGGATCGGTGCAGAATCGTCTTCGAACTCAGCAGAATCGAAGGGCTGAACACAAGAGAGATTGCAGAACGCATGGGGATCAGCGAGAAGACCGTCGAGAATCAGCTGACCAAAGCCCTTCGGATTCTTCAGAGAGGTTTGCGGCCGCTCAGAAATCCGTAGGTCAGTGTTGGGCACGCTCGCGCAGGCCTGCAAGAAACTCCAGACTCACTGGAGCATGCGTATCCGCTCGGCGCAAGAACGAAGTGGAAAAAAGAGGCCTTGCCCTCGCGACGGCCTCGAAGATCAGAAATGAGCAGCTTCCCGCCATCAAGGTGGTGAATGAAGGCCGGTCCCTCTTCGTGGGCAACTCCCATGAGGGGATGAGGTCGTAGAGAAACTTAAGCAAGTGCAGAGATTCAGATTCAAGCGGTTGAGGGTAACTCTCTGTAGCGAATATGGTTCTGTGCTTCAGTTCTGTATCTTTCTTCGCATCCTGCAAATCATCTACCAGTTGAAGTACGCACCCATATTCGAACGCCATGTCCAGCCAGGCCCAATCCCTGACACTCCCGGCAATCAGCGCGTCCACAAGGACCGACGTCCCCCCTTTCATCATGGATGTCCGGAGTACATCGGCACGTGCTGCTGAGCCCTGTTGGCCGATCGAGCAGCACTGCGCTGCATGAATTGCCTGGAGACTCTTGTGGATGAGGGGGTACGCCGTGCGGGGGAACTCCTCGGCAATCATGCCGATGAGCGCGAAAACTGCGGCTTCACGTGCGTCTTCCGGCTCTTGCCCCGGACTCTGGAGCTCAGTCCCTATCCTTGCGCCGAACCGCTTCTTCTGATCGGCATTAACCTCACGGTCATCCAGGAAGTTATCCGTATATGGATAAAGCAAGCTATAGGCCACTGCTGAGGGAGTCACTGCAATTGGCAGATCGGCAAGGTACTGGAAGCTGCAAAACACCCACAGGTTTCTCAGCGCCTGGGCGAGTTGGTCGGATGGGATATCCGGATCGAACATGCGAGCTCTCCGCACAAAGTCCGCAGTTGCATCTGCGAACTGGCCGGAAGGCAGCGCAGGAGAGTTCCCTGGGTCCGGGAGCACGAAAAGATCCGTTATCGCCAAACGCCGGAGCGTGGAGCCTGTGATTCCACCTGGATTACGGAAGAGCGTCTGCAGGTCTCTCCGTTTGTCCTGATCATCAAGCACCCGGAGTATGCGTTTCTCGTTTGCCCCTTTCTCTGATCGCCCATACGTCGGCATGTTCGTGGGAAAGACGGCAGGCGAAGTCTCCCACTTATGCACCGTCTGCGCGGTTAGCGAGGAGATCGCACCTTCAAACTCCCATTCTTCCGGAAGTGCAGCGGAACGTGTTTCCATGATACAAAGATACGAAAAGTCCGCGAATCGGTTACAGCAGATTCGGGGGCACTTGAATCGACAACATTGAAATCAATAACATTACATTTTTCTCAGTTTGCGCCTCTTGCCGGCAGTTCGTATCTTCGGCGAGCCCCGTTGATCGCACGAACAAGCTTCTTCTGACGGGAGCAACAACTGCGGAGACGATGATGACACTGATTCTGCCCGCTCTACTCTGCTCGGCTATAGCTGCCGGCGCCAGCACCCCGGCCCCGGATGAACCGGCCTCCCGGCAGACCATCCCGGACTCACCGCCGATCGATGATTCCGTCCTTTTCACCGCGGATGGAGCATGGTGCTGGTTTCAGGATCCCCGGGCAGTGTTCGTGAACGGACCGCCCCCTGTCACATATGCATGCTGGATGACAAGCAAGGGCAAGCTCCAGATAGGTGCGTTCGATCATGTCCGCAAGTCGGTGCAGATCTTCACCCTGAAGGAGCGATGGGATGTGGATGACCACAACGCTGCCTCGATCCTTGTCCTTTCCGACAATCGGCTGATGGTGTTTTACGCGCGGCACAACAAACGCGGCCTCTTTTGCCGCACCACGGTCCGTCCGGCCGACATCACCGCCTGGGAGGATGAAGTCCTGATCCTGGATGCTCCGCGGCTGACGTACAGCCACCCGGTGTTTTTGAAACGGGAAGGGACCTACTACGTCTTCTTCCGGGGAGAGACATGGAAACCGACGTTTTGCACATCTAAAGATGGGCGTGTGTGGAGTCCGCCACAGGTTCTCGTGCAAGATGCAGGCCGGGAAGCGCGTGACATCCGGCCGTACCTGAAGGTAGCTTCAGACGGAGAGTCCACTATTCATTTTGCATTCACCGACGGCCATCCTCGCAATGAGGCGCACAACTCTCTGTATTACCTCAAGTATGCCGACGGCGTGTTCCTGGGAGCCGATGGCACGAAAATAGCGGGAATCCAGGAGCTTCCCGTCTCTCACCGCCAGACTGACTGTGTGTACGATGGCAAACGAACCGGAATCCGTGCCTGGGTTTGGGATATCGCCATCGACGCAGAGGGTCAGCCGTGCATCGCGTATACGCGGCTTCCTGCCGACACTGACCACAGGTATCACTATGCACGATGGGTGGGAGATCGATGGCTTGACACAGAGGTCACGTCAGGAGGCCGGTGGTTTCCCCAGACACCCGATTCTGCGGAAGAGCCGGAACCCCATTATTCCGGCGGGATGGCCCTGGCCCCGCAGGATCCCTCAGTCCTCTACCTCTCCCGCCAGTCTGCTGACGGTTTTGTCATCGAGCGATGGAGCACGAACGACCGGGGGCTGACGTGGACCTCGCGTCCTGTTGAGACCGCGCAGCACGGCCTTAATGTCCGCCCGGTTGTGCCCCACGGCGCGTCAGGTTCACCCGATCACGTGTTGTGGATGCACGGGCGGTACATCCATTTCTCGGACTATCACACACAGATCCGGATGGCACCGCGAAGCCGCTGACGGAGTTGTATCAGGGAAATCGCTCACCGGTCAGCTGTTCGCTCATCTCCCGGAGCCGGGATGAAGTGCTCGGGTCCCGCGGCTGCTACGATGTGGGCAGTCCTTTCCTTGCGATCGTTTCCATGACGTCGCAGAAGCGGTCCAGTTCGCTGAGCGACGTATAGATGTTCGGAGTGATCCGGTTGCCCATGAACTCGTCATGATTGATGGCGACGGTAAAAATCTTGTGCGCATCCATCAAATACGTCGTGATCGCAGCAGGATCCACTCCCACGATTTCGACCAACCCGATTCCGCACGACTGGTCGGCATCGAAGGAAGTGTGAAACCGCACATTGGGAAGATTCTTGAGCTTGTCAGCCCAGTAACTCCGCAGGTACCGCAGCCGCGCTTCCTTCCGTTTGCTTCCGACTCCCTGATGGAAAAGAATCGCCTCTCCGATTGCCAGCCGCATCGCAGCCGAATGTGTTCCAATCTCCTCAAACTTGCGGATATCCGCCCGCTGCTTCTGCTCTGCAGCCATGAGAGGCCAGACCTTTTCGATCTTTTCCCTCTTGACGAAGAGCAGGCCCGTTCCCTTGGGAGCGTATAACCATTTGTGAAGGCTGCTCGCAAAGTAGTCGCACTGCAGATCCTTTAACGCAAAGTCAAGGTGAGCGAAGGAGTGAGCGCCATCGACGATGCATTCGATGTTCCTGCTCCGTGCAAGATCGCATATCGCGCGCACTGGCGTGATCTGGCCGGTGAGAAAGATCACATGCGAGATCAGGATCACCTTTGTCCGTGGTGTAATCCCCTGCTCGATCGCGTCGGTGATCTGCTGCAGAGTCCGGGGTGGTGTGGGGTATTTCACCTGCTTCATCACGATGCCCTCACGCATCTGGCGCTGGCGGATTGTCGTCAGCATGCGAGGGTAGTCCTGGGTCGTCGTGAGAATCTCATCGCCGGGCTTCAGGTCCAGGCCAAAGAGGCAGGCCTCCAGTCCTTCTGAGGCATTCCTCACTATCGCCAGTTCCTCGGGATCGCAACCGAAGAGTCCGGCGAGACCGGCACGCACGGTCTCACTCTGGGGCTCGAGGATCTGCCACATCGTGTAGGGCGGAACGTCTTCCTGTTCCCAGGTATAGCGGACGAAAGCCTCGGTAACGATGCGCGGCGAGGGTGAGACTCCCCCATTGTTCAGGTTGACGATGCTGCGCGTGCAATTGAACGCCTGCTGGATGGAGAACCAGAAATCCTCGTCGGTTGCCGCGTCGGCGGCCGAGAGATGTGCGACTCTCCCGGCCGCTGCCTGCACGTCCTGATACAATCCTGCGACGGTCGCTGATGTCAGCGCGGCCAGGCCGATCCCCTTTCCGACCTTCGAGATGAACTCCCGGCGATCGATGTCTGTTCGCAGACTTCGGAGCGAGTCGTTCATGGGTTCCTCCGTTACCGCTTTCGGGTTGTGGGTGGTGTATCCGCAGGAGCGGTCTTGTTGCTCTCTCTCGTCGTCGGCGGAGTGATCTGATCACGCTTCTGGTCCGGCTGCGGCGCAGGCGTGGGTTTCCCCGTCCGCTCGCCAGTCGAAGGCCGTGTCCCAGCGGGTTGCGCGGGCTGTGGGGGTTTCGTTTCCTTCGTCTGCGTTCCGCCCGGCTGCTGCCCGGATTGCGGTGTCGGGGCAGGCGTCGGCGAAGTTCGCTCACCGCCTGACGGGCGCGTGCCAGCAGGTTGTCTGGGGGGCGTGGGTGACGTCGCTTTCGGCGGAGGCGCCTCTGAGCTTCCCTGTTTGTCTGCAGGAGGTTGTGTTGTCACCGGACCGCCGGGTTGTGTGGGTGCCGGCGTTGATGGCGGCGTAGGCGTGGGAGTTGGTAATGTCCGGCCACCGGTCGAAGGCCGCGTGCCGATTGGCTGTGTTGGTCTGGTTTCTTTCGGTGGGGTTGCTCCGGACTTCCCCTCTCCCTGCCGGTCTGCAGGCGGTTGTGTCGTGACAGGGCCACCGGGTCTCACCGTAGGTTGCCTGCCGGCGTCGGGCTTCCTCTCCGCTGCGCGGGTCTCCGGCTTCCATGGCCCACTCGGATTCTGTTTCTCGTATCGCCGCAGGCCCTCCTTCTTCAGGTCCGGTCTCGAGTACATGTCCCTGTATGCATTCTTCTTCACGCGCTCTATGACGACAGGTGCCTGAGCCCGCATATGGCGGTAGTAGTGCCCGTATGCAGCGCTTTGGCGGTAGTGCTCCCAGCGCCTGAAGTGTGCCCAATAGTAGTGATGATGCTTGTACTGATATCCCCAGTATGAATGCCAGTAGTACGGTCTCCACGGACGCCACCAGGGAGGGTAGTACGAGTAGTGCCAGGGTGAATGCCAGGGCCGGTATCCCGGCTCGTAGAGGTGTCTGACGAGTCGCCACCGCGCAACATGGAATGGCGTGGTGGTGATGATGACGACTGGCCGCCCATCGAACGTTTGCCCGGTCTCCACGGTCGAAACCGTATATCCCGGATTGGCCGTTGTACCCTCGGCCGTTTCGGAGGCGGGATCATAGTTGGGTTCGATGATGTAGTCCTTGCCGTACAGGGCTTCATCCCCGATGATCTGCACGTACACTCTGTTCTCAGAGGTCTGTTTGACTTCGATGACCGCCACGTCCTGAGATTGACTCTCGCTGAGGTCAACCTGCAGAACGATATTGTGTCCGTTGTCTACGACGTAGTTGTACACACGGATGTAGTCGATCCTCTGATCCCCGTTCAGATCGAGGTTGTTGATGTTCAGCGAATCAGAATTCAGTCTCTTCTCGAATTCTTCGAGAGTTGGAGACTGTTGGAAGACCGTCAAGACGGCATACAGGTTGAGATTATCGCCGGGCAGTCCCAGGGAATCAGGCTGCACGGCCTGCTGCGCCTGCGCGGTCACAGCGCAGACCGCCAGTGCAACCCACGACAGAAAGACACAGCTTCTTGACATTTTCAAATCCTCCATTTCTTGTACACGAACATACCAAATGCCACAGAGTTATGCAATCAACTGCGGAGATGCTGCATTTT
>Ga0316605_10002330_pt1 | contig 10817 bp, 14 predicted proteins | sample OWC_soil_day20_n_FD_207666 | JGI IMG/M metagenome (GOLD analysis project Ga0316605, IMG submission 207666) | Wetland soil microbial communities from Old Woman Creek delta, Ohio, United States - OWC_soil_day20_noCT | ecosystem: Environmental > Terrestrial > Soil > Wetlands | place: USA: Ohio... | reverse complement strand
GAAAAAATATGGTTCAGTGCTTAATAAAAAAATTGATAATCATAGATCGGGTTTAATTATTACAAGCACTCTATGGCGCATACGTGAAACTTTGGGTCAGGAAAATACAGATAAATTGATTGCTGAAGCAATACTTGATTTAAATAAATATATGGATAAGCGCAATTCTTTTTATATAGCTGAGGCAAATGAAGAATTGCCGGATTATATTTGTTGGTATGATTTATACTTTGGCCTTTTAGACAAGGATAAAGAATTTTTTAAAGGAGCTAATAAAGAACTAATCAAATCCTCATTTAAATTAACAGGATTCCCTGTTGAAAAAATTAAATATGACAGATGAAACAACACATATATGGAATGATTTTCATAAAGAGCTAAAAGCCTATATTGCTAAAACTATACATAATCAGGTAGATGCAGATGATGTAGTTCAAGATGTTTTTTTGAAAATAACTCTTAATATTGATAAAGTAAAGAAAGCAGAGAATATGCGCCAATACCTCTATGGAATTGTAAGAAACGTGATAAACGATTATTTTAGAAATAGATTATATAAAAATAACAATATTGAAATTTCCGAAATACTTTTGAGCGAAGAATCCAAGTCGCTTAACTCTGTTATTGCAGAAAGATTAAAACCTTTTATCAATGAGCTTCCTGAAAAATACAAAGAAGCCTTACTTATAACTGAATTCCAAAATATTTCACAAAAAGAATTGGCTGAAAGATTAAATATTTCTTATTCAGGAGCAAAATCCAGAGTGCAACGAGGTAAAGAAAAATTAAAAGAACAGCTTTTAGCCTGTTGTGCTTTTGAAAGAGATGTCTATGGAAATATAATAGATGTCGAAAAAAATAAATGTAATTGTTCTTGATTTTTTGCGTCTTTTTATCGGTTTCTTAGTGTTACTATCGAATGACAATGTTGTCATTCATTAATATTAGTAAAATGGAGAAAGAAGTTATTAAAGAAGAAGTTAAAAAATCTTATGGGTATATTGCAATGAACAAGAGTTCGGCAAGTTGTTGCAATGGTATCAGTTTTAACGAAAATGCAGCCGATTATTCTAATATCAATGGTTATCAAAAAGAAGCCGATCTATCTTTAGGCTGCGGACTACCTACAGAAATTGCCAATATAAAAGAAGGAGATACAGTGCTCGACCTTGGCTCTGGTGCCGGGAACGATGCTTTCATTGCCCGTAGTATTGTTGGGGAAAAAGGTAAAGTAATAGGGATTGACATGACTCCGGAAATGATTAACCGTGCAACACAAAACAATCATAAATTAGGCTATGAAAATGTCGAGTTTGTATTAGGAGAAATTGAAGAAATGCAAGGAGTATCGGATGGGACCATTGATGTAGTTATCAGCAACTGTGTCATGAACCTGGTACAGAATAAAGAAAAAGCATTTAAAGAAGTTTTCAGAGTACTTAAATCAGGAGGTCATTTTAGCATTTCAGATATAGTATATGGCGGATATCTTCCAAAAGGAGTGCTTGAGTCTATCGAAATGTATGCCGGTTGCGTGGCTGGGGCAAGCGAAAAAACCGGCTATCTGGAAATAATAAAAAACATTGGGTTCCAGAATATTCAGCTGAAGAAAGAACAAAAGATTCAATTATCGGATGAATTCCTACTTAAAAGTATAAGTATTGATGAATTAAATAAATATAAACAATCTAATTCTGCAATTTATAGTGTTACGATTTATGCCGAAAAACTTTGATAAATAATGAATACATAAGATAAAAAGAGGGCAGAAGCGGGATATCCTGTTTCTGCCCTCTAAAATTCAAGAGGCCTCCTTGGCTAAATTTTGATTTTATATGCCATGTCAACTATGGTTTCGTGAAGAAAGACCAATGCGTGTGAATAATTTTCCATTGCCCGTTTGACCCAAGTCGATACACTTCGGTGCAGTTCCACTTAAATACTTTGTCTTCTTTGTAAGAGTGAAGGCTGAAAGTCAAAACGGCCATGTCATTCATAGCTGTTACTTTCGGGTTGAGCATTTCGTATTTGGACACATTAATTTGCCCTTCCATTGGTTTATAATACTTTCTGAGGTTATCTAATCCGTCTAACCGCTGTTCGGTGGCTGGGTCAAAGTATGTAACATCTTCGGCTGATAGGTTAAGATAACCGCTAGGGTCGCCCTGATTCCATTTTTCAAGAGCTCCTTTTTCCAAAGCAATAATTGTTTCGGAAATGTCCTTGTTTTTTGTTTGCGAAAAACTCATTGGTGCGAAAAAAATTAATAGCAACAATGTTAATAAAATAAACTGTTTCATTTTCATAAAGTTATTTTTAATTTCAATATATGAATCAGAATTTTAAGTTAGTTACTTATTTCTTACTAAGCTATTTTAAAGTTATTAATTGGAGAGAAAAAAGATTTTCGCAAGAGGTGGAAATTTGTTTCTACCCATTTATTATAAATTGGTCTATTAATTCCCGCAAGTGTGGTAAGGTGGGGGGAAAGGAGATGATTGTATAGATTTCAACCAATTGGTTACTTTAATTGCATTGTTGTCTTTATTATAAGTTGCCCAGTCTCCATCTTCACACAGTAATTTCGCTTTGTATTTTCCTGAAATACTTTCAAAAGCGTAGTAATAATATTTTATTGAACCTACATCACCACCGTGTGAAATCCGGTCAGAAAATATATCTGACTTAATTGCAAAAGAGATATTATTGTAATAGGAAAGCAATTCCTGAGAAATGTGGCCTATTGAAATATTGCAAATTGATAGATTTTCATTTATTTTTTCCTGAGTGATATATCCATTTGAATCCGGCAGGTTATACCTATCTGGGTTTAAGTATGCCTTAACAATTCCGGATTTATCAATAATCCAGCCTTCTCTCTGATGTCCCCATGCGTAATTTTCATATGAGTATACAAAATATCCGCCACTAATCTGTTGATTACTTGGCGATTCAGAGGTTGAATCGGATGATTCCGTTGTGTCAGAATTCCCTCCAATAGATAAATCTTTTGTGCAACTTGTGATGCAAAATGACAAGAGAACCATTCCTGTCAAAATAAACTTCTTCATGTTTCTTTTTGAATTGATTTGTTAATATTAGTTTATAAATACAGGTTTAGATATTTTCCAAAGAGACACAAAAGGTGAAAATGAAGCAAAAAGATAACAATGAAAGCGTATATTTTAGAATCGAAGGTGTATTATTTGACGATGAGAAGAAATTTACATCAATATAAATTTTGAATTAAAATGTCTTTCATAAAAACATATAACCAAATTATTGCGTTAACTGATTATTTATTTTCATTATTACGGTTCTGCTCAAAAATATCCATGGCCGTTCACAAATTTCAAATCCACAATTTGTCAATTTTTGAATTATTGAGTTGAACATGTATTTCGACACGTGAAATCTTTGTTCAGAAATTAAAATTTTCGTTTCACTCGTAGAAATTTTTGCAAGATCACTTATGATATTGTCAATATACTTCATTTCGTGAAATGAATAAAAAGCGAGAATAAAATCGACTTTTTCCGTCAGATTAAGGCTGTTTTCCTGGTTATTATGAATTTGAATTTGCTTTTGTAAATCGCTATTTATTATTTTTTGTTTTAAGATATCGAGCATTCCTTTTTGTATATCGGTGGCGATAACTTTTCCTTTGTTGTAAAGTAGTGTTACAATCTCTAACGTAAAGTAACCTGTCCCACAACCTAAATCAAGCACAGTCATATTCGGTTGGATGTGCTTTTTTAATATTTTTCTTGGATTTTGCACCAATAATCGAAATCGACTCTCCAAAAATCTCGCCTTTCCTATTGGGTGCAAATGAGTATTTTGAATATTACTCATATATTTATTTTTCTGTCTTTAACCTTTGTCCCGAGAAAAAGCAAAGTGATAACCACGAAAATTGCAACTGTGTCAGGTATCAATTGCTTAATATTTCCGTTATTTCCTGACATAGTAAAGTATGTTATCACAATCCAGCGTATTGTTAAAATCGCAATTATTATCCAGGCAACAAACTTAACTTTCGACATATTTTTATTGAAAGCCATAAATAGAAGAAAGATTCCAAAGATGAGATTTTCAACCCCAATTATGTGCCATACATATATACATGCAACTTTTGTATTAGTATCAATTTCTACATTATTTAAGGTTGGCAAAGTCGTTGCAATTCCGTTCAGTGTGTGTGTAATTGCAAACAGAACACATAAAAGCCCAACAATTAAGTAAAAGTAATTTCGTACCATTTTAGTTTTAATCATACGGTTAATGCGTTCAAGTTAATTTTATCAAAGTTTTTTATAATTTTTCTTCTTTATTTTAAGTAAGATTTTTGGAATTATCGGAGCAATGCCTTTTTTTGTCCAACGCTGATTGTAGTTTACCGAAATAGCAGTGTTGATTTCGGGGATGTACACTACTTGTGTTCCCCAAAAGCCAGAATGTGTATAGGCTGTCATTCCATCAACTTCAATTTTCCAAATACCCATTCTGTAATCCATCGCTTGTTGTCCTGTTTTGTATTTAATTGGAGCAAGCATTGTGTCTAATGTTGCTCTATTGTGGAATATTTTATGATGAAACAGAGATTGATAAAAACAGCTCAAATCGGAAGTTGTTGACAACAAGCCTCCTCCTCCATAGTAATCGAATGATGGATGAAAATAATATGTGTCAACATTTTCAATATATTGATGAATACGTCTTCCAGTAGAATCCACCTTAAAATCTTCCATGTAAGTATCTTTTATGCCCAATTTTTTAAGTTGCAATTGCTCTAATATAGCATCACCCATAGATTTTCCTGTGATTTTTTCGATAATTTCACCCAATAGAATGTAGCCTGTATCGGAATAGCTAAATTGCTCATTAATAGCGCCAATTGGTTTCGTATAAGTTACAAGATCATTTATTTGCTCTGTACGTGTCCACACATGGCGGGTTCTCATGAATTCAATTTTATACTTGTCCGAATTTGTATGCTCGGAAAGTCCACTTGAATGTGTTAACAAGTGCCTAATATATATTTTATCGGGATTGTAACCTCCGTTTTTTAAAATATCATTATGCTCTTCTGAAATATATTTTGTTATTGGATCGTCGAGACTAAGTTTTTTATCTTCCCATAATCTAAGAATGGTAGCAGCAACAAATGTTTTAGTAACACTTGCAATTCTGAAAGTTTGATTTGGAAGTAATTTGGCTTTTTTGTCCTTGTCAGAAAATCCTGATGCACCGTTCCACGAAATATTATTGTCAGTAGAGGTAATGTTTACTAAAATTCCGGGAATATTTTCAATTAATTCACTATCCAAAACTGACTGTAATTCTGAATTATATATTGATTTTTTGCTATAGAATGTAGTATTACAACTAATACACAATAACACTGATATAACTATAATTAATGGCGGTTTTATGATTAGATAATTGTGTTTCATAAGAGTATTTATTTTGCAAATTCTTATATTATTTTTTGTATTTCAACCGTTGGATCCTCATTATCATCTCAGATTATTTTTGTCCGGAGAGTTGATAAGAATCTGCCAATAACATGTACTAAAATTATATTCTATTTTTACGAAAAGCAGAAATCAAAACGCCTATCAAAAATGTCAATATTACCCAAATCCAAAATCGTTCTTGTGAGACGTCTTTTTGCATTATCAATGTTGGCATAAGAGGGACAAAGGCATTAGAAAGACCATGGGCGTAAAGTCCAGAAAAAGGTCTATTACCTGAGATTTTAAGAATCCATGAAAAAATGAAAGAGTATCCAATCATTAGAAGTATAAAACCTCCGAAATTCATATAAATTTGACTTGTACCACTTATAAACCATAAAGGAAGGTGCCAGCACGCCCAAATGGTTCCCAAAATTATGTTTGCTGGCCATATTCCGAGTTTTCTTTCAAGTAAAGGAAGAGCATAACCACGCCAGCCAAATTCTTCCTGACCTCCTCCAAGAAAAATCATGATTAATATAAAAGGGAAAAAAACCCATATTGAAGGTAACAACATCGGGAGTCGTTTTTCACCAAATAATTCTGGAAGAAACCATGCAATGAATGTGCTGCCTCCAAAAATTAATAATGGAAGCACATAGGCTTTCCAACCGATATGAAAATCAAGAAAAGTTCTTAAGTATTTAACTAAAAAATCTTTGTGACCACTTTCTTTTTTTAAGGCAAAAATAGCACCAGCTAAAGGTCCAAAAGCACCTAAAGATATCATTGGTAATCTCAAGGATGATAAGAATTCCTCTGTTACAGGTATGATTCTTAGGCAGCCAAGAGCTAGTGGTATCCAAAGTATCCACGACCAAAAGAATGTAATTAAGAAAAACAGGGTAGGGAAGCGAACTTTTTCATTCATGATTAATTTGATATGCTGTCATAAAGAATACATTATTACCAAAGAAACTGCACATGCTGTCGAGTATTTTTACCTGACTAATTAGAGAGCATTTGTTGCTTTCCGCTTTGCAAATACTTCTTGTGTCAAATTCCATTTATTGCCATCATCATCCGACAGATATGCCTCCCATTTAAACGATTCTGGTTTTATCTCTTTAAACACCCATTTTGATAGATTAGATTTCTGTCCAATGGCCACTTCTTGTTGGATAATCTGATTATCTATGAACGAAACATTGAACAAGAATAATTGTGCTCCAATTCCACGAATCCAAACGACCTTTACTTGATCTTCGTTTTCATCATAAAACCGAATAGTTGTACCATACTGTCCTGCTGGATATTTTCCTGTGTTTCGTAATGAACGACTTGGACATATCCAGTTATCCTGAATAGCCCTACCCTCAAGAATCCATGAAAAAAGCCATTCTCCTGGGACTTTCCATGTTGTACCATCTTGGTTATGACCAACCCAATCAAAATCCCAATCTCCGATTAGCGGTTCATAGGGCTTCAATTTTTCATGTGTAGAAGGATGCGGAATAGAAGATACAAGTGTTTCAATAAAAAGTGAATTCATATTATTTTTTTTAAAATTAATAAATTATTTAAAATTTAGTATTCAAACAGATACACGATATCAACCCGGAAGCACTCTGAGCATAAATAATATATTGTAAATAACTACCGTAGACTCTATTTTATTTGAAAAACAACAAGAGTCTTCGATTATATTATTACCATAAAATTTGGATATCTTTAGTGGCACTAAACAAACGTCTCATGTAGAGGTTTCTTTCAAATTTTTGTTGGTTTATTATAGATGAAATATTATGTTCCAAAAACGAATCATAATAATTTTTGGGAGAAAGATAATCTCATTAAGACTAATTTCGAAAATATTGAGGGCGATTCTGCTTATTTTTGGATTGAATCTGCCTATATAAACATTGAAAGGATGATAATAAATAATATCGTATTGATTTAAATTCTTACAGCATTTATGATACGGGCTGGAACACGCTCCAAATGCAATGATCCAAAATTTCCTTCTTTGTCATCAGTTCCTGAATATACACCGATTACATCAAGTTGTACCGAACTTTCTATTACAAAAAAACCTTCTAAAAAAGAAGGAAGATTGTTTAACAATGTGCCAAATCCAATATAATCATACTCTGTTGTTGCATCGGGACCGAGTTTGTGATCGGAAAAAGCCGTAATTGGACCAGATTCACCATTAGAGCCAGAAACAGCAACCTTTACAAAATATTTAATTTCTTTGTGCCAAGGGTTGTGGATGTTTACACTCGTATAATATATACCTGGATTTATAGGCAGTATTTTCCTATCATCTTTAATTTTTCCTTGAATAACTTTTACCGCATATTGGTAAATTTTTTTCAATTCCACATGATCTAGCATAATCTTGTTTTTTAATTAACATTTCTTCAATAGAGAGGCTGAAAATGAGTAGTTCCGGCATGCGTATAATACTATACAACTTACTTCGGTTCTTACTATTTTCCTCCAAATAATTAGTTTTGTTTTTGTTCTATTCCGGAAAGAATTTCTCGTGCCTTGTCAAAATTTCCAATTTCCTGATATATACTTGCCAGATCGTAATAAGGATCAAGAAAATCATCAGGTGCATATTCAATAGCTTTCTCGATGTACCTGATACCATCTTTGGTATGTCCCATCTTATGAAGAACCAGACCCAATCCTTTGTTTGCGTAAGAATTATCGGGACTGATAGCCAGAATACGCTCATTTACCTCTTTTGATCTTGGATAGTTGCCAATGAAGAAGTTAACATATCCTATCAGAGCAAGGATCTTTTCATCATTTGGGTTCTCCATTAATAGATGTTCCAAAATTACAGATGCCTCCTGTAAATACCCTTCCTGCGCCAGAATAAGCGCTTTTGGGAAAAGTTCTTCCTGTTTTTCGTAATCCATAATTCTTTTTTTCAATTGATTTGTTGCTACTTTAAAAGCACAGTAGGGATTTTCAGATTTCATCGTACCGTTCATTGTCAGACGTGTATTTGGACATCCTCCAAGGCAGGTATCTCCGTATATGCAACCCAGGCATATCCCGTCCAGATTACTTCTGGTCATGTCTCTCATCCATTTGAATGCATTCTCATCATTCCATATTTCTACAAGGCTTCTTTCTTTGATATTTCCCTCTATATAAGAACGGTCACGAATAGAAGTACACCCTAAAATATCCCCATTATGCAAAATGCCAAATCCCCTGCGACCGGCATTGCAACCGGACCAAGACGCATATGATGTGCTTCCCAGAGTAATAGCCCTGATTAGCTCTTCCTTTTCTGTATAATATCCTAAACAATCAGCCGGATATACAGTTATTTTTTTCTCTTTAGCTGTTTTCAGACAAAAATCAAGTATCGTATCAACATCTTCCGGATCAATCAGTTTATCTTTATGATTAATCATATTACCCATTGGTATGCATATTTGAAGCTGCCATGAGTCAACTCTGGTATCAATTAAAATGTCTTTAATCTGGTCAAGTTCTGCCAGGTTTGTTTTGTTAATGCTGGTTATTGCGCCAGAATACTGCCCATGCTTTTTAAGAAGCCGAAAACCAGCCATGTCTATATCAAAAGAACCTTTACATCTTATTGAATCGTGAGTTTCGCGAGTGCCGTCAAGGCTGATGGCAACAGTGCCAATTCCGCATTCTCTCATCGTTTTTACAGTCTCTTCGTTTAGTAACCAGCCATTTGTAATTATATTAGGAATGACATTATTCTGATTCAATCGTTTAGCAAGCAAAGGCCAATCTTTTCTTGTCAAAGGTTCACCCCCGGAAAGAGTGACCCATTTCATATTGAGTTTTCCGATTTCATCACAAAGAGCAAGGGCCTCTTCTGTTGACAATTCATCCGGAAGTGCATGACTGCAAGCCGAACCGCAATGCATGCAACGCATATTGCAAGCCATTGTAATTTCCCACACAGCCGTAATAGGTGTATATGTAGCCATATCTTTTTTTAGTTAATAACAGACAGGTGCTAGTTTCCCAGCACCTGTCCAGATTTATTATTCACATTTATCCGGGAAATTATAACGCATCATCGGAGGTATATTATACTTCTGAATAGGGGTATTTACATTATACAACGGACGAGGCAGAATGCCATACTTGATCACTTGTGGGGGAGCACAGCACATATCGTTGTCGGGAGCACAACATACACCGTAATATACACGTGGGTCTGTTGGTGGTGCACAGCATACGCCATAATATAACCGTGGGTCTGCGTTGCAAGCGCACTGAGGTAATACTCCATAAGCAAGCCGCTCATATGCATCATCACAAGGAATACCATATTTAAGAACTGGAGGCTGATATGAATACAACGACCTTACATCTCGGACGGTTGCTTTTTGAGAACCGACAAATCCCTTGATTTTCATATCGTTTTCTGCAGTAGCAACTGCCTTTACAATATTAATCTGGTAAGTGACTGTCTGTACTGGATCTTCCAGTTTCCATGCAGCTGCAAGTGCAAATTTCACACAAGCTTTTCCAACACCAATTCCCTTAATGTGAAAAACCTGAGAAACAGAGGCAACAATTCCGGGTGATGTTGGGATCACAGAAATACCTATTAAACGTACCAGCCCTGATAATTCCGAAAGCTCCCATCCATAACCGGTTGATCCCATCATTGATTCAAGAGATATATCAATCACCTGACCAATTTCAATTTGAACTACTTCATCTTTTTTTTCTTCTTTCATTTTGTTTTTAATTCTAGGTTAATAATTAAAATATGTTCCGGAGAATTATTCCGGAGAAGAGACTGACTGAAATATCAAAAATGCTTATTACCGTGGGTTACTCTATAATAGTCGAATTCTCCAAAGTAAACTTCATCTTCATCGCGAATAACTACAGTGTAGATGCCGGTATTTATCAATGGAATGCTATAATAATTAAGAGTTCCATTTGTTATTAACAGACTTTGATAAACGATTGATCCATTCGAATCAATTACAGATAAAGTAAAATTTGAGAGTGGTTTTTCAAACCGAACCGATAACTGACATAAACTTTTATCGATCCACACAGATGGTATCTGGACTAGTGAACGAGGTCCGGGATTGGTTGGATCTTCTTGTCTAAGTTCTACCTCCTCCTGACTAGAAACTTGAGCAAAAGAATTTACGGAGGGAAGAATAATAGCAAAAGCGAAAGAGATAATAAACACAAATTTTTTCATAATATCAGATTTAGTTTTTTAAAATTAGCACAAAACAACTTAATGATTACTAAATCATTGAGTATTTGTGAGTCATTTTTAACTAAGTAATATACTGATAATCAATGGCGTGCTAAACTAAT
>Ga0316605_10002328_pt1 | contig 10819 bp, 16 predicted proteins | sample OWC_soil_day20_n_FD_207666 | JGI IMG/M metagenome (GOLD analysis project Ga0316605, IMG submission 207666) | Wetland soil microbial communities from Old Woman Creek delta, Ohio, United States - OWC_soil_day20_noCT | ecosystem: Environmental > Terrestrial > Soil > Wetlands | place: USA: Ohio... | reverse complement strand
TGGACACCAGGTACCAGCCGCGCGGATGCAGGCCCTGCACGCCCTGCACGTCCCAGGCCGCCGGCTGCACCGCCGCGATCCAGGCGTTGTTGTTGCCGACCCAGAGCGAGGCCAGGCCGTTCATCAGCCGATCGCACACGCGCCGCACCGGCTGGGCCGGCACGAGCAGCTTGGTCAGCGCCGGCGGCACCAGGCACAGGGAAATGATCACCGTGTTCAGGCCGAGGATCGTGGCGGTGACGGCGCCGCGCAGCGGGGCAGGCAGGCGACTGAGCATGGGCTGGTACTTGTTGTGGGGCGGCGAGCATTGTGGGCTACGACCGCGCGGCCCGTTCCGCGCTGCCGCAACAACGCTGCAGGCTCAGGGCACGATCACCGCGCCCTGCACGGTCAGCAGCTCGCGCAGCACCGAGCGATGGCAGCGCAGTTCATTCTCGCAATAGCAGCCGACCGAGAAGTTGGTCTGCCGCGACAGTTGCGCCAGCAATGCAATGACATGCGCACGCTCCGGCTCGGCCATCTCGGCGCGGTAGCGGCGCATGAAGGCCTGCCACTGCGCGGGCGTGTCGGCCTGCTGGCCGAGCTTCATCGTCTCGACGCTGGGCGCCAGGTTCGGGAACCACAGGTCGTACCAGTCCTGCTTGGCGAACTCGGCCTTGGGCACGCCGCGCGGCGGCCGGCGCACCGTGCCCAGGCGCAGGCCCTCGTCGGCGGCGCGCGGGCTGCCGAGGCGGACGATGCGCACGGCCATCAGGTGCTCCGGTTCAGGGCAGCGTCACGCCCGCCGCCGCAGCGGCCGCGCGCACCGGCGCGGGCCAGTTGATCATGCCCGGATCGGCACCGCTGGCCATGCCCATCAGCCAGGCCGGCTCGTCGCCGACATTGCGGAAGCCCCGCGATACGCCCGCCGGGATGCTGATCGTGTCCCAGCGTTCCAGCTTGACGCTGCGTTCACCCGTCGGCCCCCAGAACACCTGCCAACGGCCGCTGAGCGCCACGAACACTTCCTGCGTCAGATGGTTGTGCAGCGGCGCCGATTTGCCGGGCTCGCAGCACACCAGGTTCATGTGGAAGCCTTCGGCGGCCAGCGGCGCGCCGGGCTGCTGGCCCAGCACGCGAAAGGTGCTGCGCTCGCAGCCGGGGATGGCGGCGTCGACATAGTCGTCGGTGGGCAGCAGCGCACGAAAGCGCGCGACGCGCGCTTCCATCGCCTCGACCGAGGGGCAGACATCGGTGATTGGCGCCTGGGCCGCTGGGCTGCTCATGGCCATGCAGTGTGCCTCAGCCGAGGTCGATCTTCACCAGCTTGCGCCGCCCCGATGCGCCGGCCTTGATCGACACCGCCGACTTGGCGCACTGGAATTGCCGCGCCACCAGCGCGATCAGCTCGGCGTTGGCTTTGCCCTCCACCGGAGCGGCCTTCAACTGCGCCAGCCAGCTGCCGTCCTCGCCCTGCGTCAGCAGGCTGCAGCGCGCATTGGGCTTGACCTTGACTTCGATGATCGTGGGGCTGCCGGCCATGCAGTGATCAGCCTGCGGCCAGCAGCGCCTGGAGTTCGTCCATCGAATCGACCAGCGCATCGGCACCGGCCGCGGCCAGGCACGGGCGCGGCGTCATCGCGGCGAAGCCGATGGCGCGCATGCCGGCCGCCTTGGCCGCGGCGATGCCGGTGGGTGTGTCCTCCACCACGGTCCTGCGCTGCGGCGTTTCGCCCAGGCTGCGGGCGGCGTGCAGGAACAGGTCCGGCGCAGGCTTGGGGTGCACCACGTCATCGGCCGTGAAGATGCGTCCGGCAAAGCGCGGCAGCAGCCCGGTGTGGCCGAGCGTGAATTCGACCTTCTTGCGGTTGCCGTTGGAGGCCACGCAAAAGGGCGTGAGCAGCAAATCCAGCAATGGCTCGACGCCACGCACGGCCACCAGGCCGGCTTCGAAGGCGGCGCGCGTGCGCTGGCCAAAGCGCTCGACGAAATCCTCCGGCGGCGTGCCGCCGAGCAGTTCGCTGACGCGTGCCATGCACACGGGCAAGGAGCTGCCGATGAAGCGCTCGACCGTGGCGTCGAAGGACAGCGTCACGCCCAGCTCGGCCAGCATCTGCTGCAACACGCCGTGGCTCAGCCTTTCGCTGTCCACCAGCACGCCGTCGCAGTCGAAGATCAGCAGCTCGATCAAGACGGTCACAGGCCGGGTTCGTGGATGACGAAGCGCTTCAGCGTCGGCTGCACCACCTCCCAGGTGCCGACAAAGCCGCGCGGGATGACGAACTCGTCGCCGGGCCGCACGGTGACGGCCTGGCCGTCTTTCGAGGTGATGATGCTGCAGCCTTCGAGGATGCGGCAGTACTCGTCCTCGGTGTAGCGGATGCTCCACTTGCCCACCTCGCTGTGCCACAGGCCGGCGCTGAAGCGCTGGTCGGGACTGGCGTGCTGGACCCAGGCGGTCTGCTTCGGGTTGCCGGACAGCAGTTTCTCCGGCGCGACGAAGTACGACTCGCCGGCGCTGGCATCCGCCACCAGCCTCTGCATGTGCGCCGCGGCGGGCATGGCGCTGTTCATCGGCCGGCGGCAACGGGCTGCACCGCGTCGACCTCGCGCGCGCCGAAATCGCCGGGCATCACGATCTCGAGCAGCTCCACGTCGGCGCTATGGCCCAGTTCGCGGTGGTGGATCTGCGGCGGCTGGTACACGCTGGAGCCGGCCTCGAGCCGCACCACGCCCTGGCCCTCGTACTCGAACTCGATCCAGCCCTTGAGCACGTAGACGAACTGGAACTGTGTGTCGTGCAGATGCGGCTGGCTGGAGATGTCAGTGCGGCCAGCGGCGCGGATGACATGCGCCACCACGCGGCCGTCGGTGGCCTGCCTGATGCCCAGGTCGCGGTACTCGAAAAAGGCGCGCAGCCCGCGCTCGAACAGCGCATCGCGGGCATGGCTGGCGACGAAGCCTTGGGTGGTCATCGCAAACTCCTCGAAGGGTGTGTTGTCCGGCGCGCCGGGCGCCTCACCAATGCAGGTGCCGGGCATGGTCCGGCGTGTATTCGGCCAGCGGGCCGATCATCGTCTGGGCCGGGTCCAGTCGCGCAGCTGGCTGCACGTAGGCGAAGGCGTCGAAGACGCTGCCGTCGTCGACATGCTCCACGCCGATGCGAACGCGGCGGTAGCCCTGCGGGTCGTCGACGCGTTCCACCCGGTCCATTGCCGCCAGGTCGGCGGCCTTCACCTGGAACAGCTGGCCCAGCACCTGCAGGCCCTGACCGGGCTGCAGCACCAGGCAGGGCAGACGGCCGGCGCCCACCAGGTAGAAGGGCAGGCGCTCGCGCGTGCGGAAGCTGCCGGGCTGGCGCCGCCCGGTGTTGACATGCGCGTTCGGGAAGCCTTCCTTCAACGAGCCGTAGACGAAGAGCAGGTCCATGGGGGCGATGGAGTTCAGGGGGCGATGGCATCGCGGCTGGTCGGGATGGTACCCAAGCACCTCGCCTGACCCTGGCGTCTGGCTCGTGGCCAGACGCCAGGGCCTTGCACCGGCGCCGTCGGCGCGGCCCAGCGCGCTGTCCACCGGAACCAGATCGATCCGCGAGCGGCCGGTGCGCAGTTGCGCCAGCGCCTGCGGCCGCAGCAGGCCGTGGGTGTCGCAGACCAGGCCGATGCGCGGCGTGCGGTTCACCCGTGTCCCGTGCTGCCCGTGCCGTCAGGCAGGTATCCGGTTGGATGCTTCTGCGACATCGATCAGCGTGCTGCGCCGGGACACGCCGCAGCGCGATCGACAACGATCAACGTTCCGCCGGGTAGCGGTGGAACATGTGGAACTGCGCGTCCTGGCTCCAGCCCCGTGCGGCATACAGGGCCTGCCCAGGCGGGTTGTCGCGCGCGACATTCAGCGTCACGCGCACGGCGCCCAGGGACCAGGCGTACTGCTCGACGGCCGCCAACAGCTTCGAGGCCACCCCCTTGCGCCGGCCGCTGCCGTGCACGAACAGGTCGTTCAGTATGAACACTCGCGCCAGTGCCACCGACGAGTAGCTGGGGAACAGCTGGGCGAAGCCGATCGCGGCCTTGCCCTCGGCGGCGATGAAGACGACGGACTCGCCATGGTCGAACCGAGCCTGCAGGAAGGCCCGCGCCGCGGCCGGGTCCGATGGCCGACCCTGGAAGACGCGGTACAGGTCGAACAGAGGTGCCAGATCGTCCAGGTCGGACAAGGCGGCCTGGCGCACGTGGATGTCGTTCATGGGGTCGCAGGGGTAGCAAGCCTTGAGGGGCCAGGCGCCAATCAGGGCCGGGCGTGTCATGCGTAGGCTATCAGCGCGACCGCATCGCGTAGCTCCAAGTCAGCCCTGCCGCGGCCGTTGCGTGCTGAACACGAGGTACTACATGCACGGGCCCGCCGCCGCGCTCAGAGCTCGCCGTCCCAGCAGTCCAGGCTCGGCCCGCGTCGGGCGATGACTTCAAAGGGCTGCTCGCTGTCCAGGCTGCCTTCAGCCAGGTACTGGCCCGAGTCGGGGTGCTCGCAGATCTCGGGCTGCTCCAGCCTGCAGCGGATCAGCCGTCGGGCCAGGGCCTGGGCGGTTTCGGACATGGGGTCGGCATGGCGTTCGCGGCGCAGGGCCTGTTGAGAGGATCAGCCCGCAATCTCGGGCTCCACCAGCGCCGCCAGCTGGCTCAGCGATTCCTGCCAACCCAGGTAGCACATTTCCAGCGGAATGGGCTCGGGGATGCCGGTCTGGCTGATGCTCAGCTCGGTGCCGCAGAGCACCGGCTTCAGCGACACGGTGACCTCCATCACGCCGGGCAGGTTGGGGTCGTCGAAGCGGTCGGTATAGCGGATGCGTTCGTTCGGCACCAGCTCGAGGTACTCGCCGCCGAAGGCATGGCTGTGGCCGGTGGAGAAGTTGTGGAACGACATCCTGAAGCTGCCGCCGACCCGCGCGTCCATGTGCTGCACCTTGCAGGTGAAGCCGTGCGGCGGCAACCATTTGATCGTGGCGTCGGGTTCGAGGAAGGCGCGATAGACCTTCTGCGGCGGGCTGCGCAGCACCCGGTGCAGGCGTACGGTGCGGTCGGACAAGGTGGGCTCCTCTTCAATGGTGGCTTGGTGGCGGGCGGCGTTGCCGGCACCGCTCACCTGAAGCACGACGATCGAGTGGCTCGGCTTTCGACAGCGGCGGTCCGATGTCAGGGGTGCGGGCCCCAAGGCGCGGCCAGCAGAAGCTGGTTGGCCTGTGTCTTGACCAGCGGCCGCAGCTGCTTGGCGAAGGCCATGAAGGGCTCGTCCTCGAACAGGCGCTTCCAGAAGGCGCGCCGATCCTCGTCGCTGTCGAAGCGCCACAGATGCACCAACTGGTGCAACTCACCGGTGTCGGAGACGAAGTAGCCCACCAGGTTCTTGTCGAAGCCTGCGGCCTGCAGCGCCGGCCAGCCCAGCGTCGAATACAGGCGGATGACCTCGGCCATCTGGCCTACGGTGACCGAATAGGTGCGCTTCTCGTAGATGACGGGCATGCAGGGTTCTCCTTGGCGGCTTGGGGCTTTGCGTTGCATCGGGCCGGATGCCTGCACGATGCCGCGCGATGGCCTGCCGCGCCAGTGGCACTTTCCCAGGAGGACCGGGCCGGGCTCCCGGCCTGCCCGCGCAACGTGTCGGGCGCCATGATCAGCAAAGCCCTCAGCCCGGCGCCGAGTGGCACACGACGCAGAGTCTGTTGCCTTCGGTGTCGCGGAAAATGTGCCGCGTCGTTGTAGGCGCGGTACTCAGGCCCCTTCGAGCATGAAGAGCATGTCCAGATCACTCGTGCATTGCTTCCGAAGCGCAATGAGCGGCTTGTACTCTGCTGACTGATACCACTCGTCAAGTGACATCATGTCCGGGAACTCGATGATGACCATACGCTCGGGCTTCCAGTGCCCGCCCTCGGGCTGCCGGTGAGTTGCGCCCTTTGTGAGGTACCGCCCACCACAGCCTGCGATCAAGGGCGCAACCTTGGTTCGATATTCTTCGAACTTGGCTGCGTCAGTGATGATGTGCTCAACGACCAAGTACGCCGGCATGAGGGTCTCCTCGTGTGCGTTGAAGAAGTATTGGGCGCGTCTCGTGCGGCCTGCCGCAAAGCGTCAGGTTGAGCGAGGGGTTAGCGAAGTAATCGGCCTGCTGCCGCAAATCGCGCCGAAGAAACTCTGGCGCTCGGCGTTGTGGCAAGGTGGAATGCGGCGCCGCGGAAGACCGATGTAGCAGTGGTGCGTCCTGCCCGCGGGTTAGCGTGGTCCTGGGTGACGTCATCGACATTGGTAAATCGGCTTGGCGGTATGCAGCCACCGGGTCGATGTTCCGTTTGAGAGAGTGAGCAAGACGACGTACCCGATGCGGCGCCACATTCCACGACGAATGATGGAGCAAGCCATGGCCCAACGCAATCGAAGCATCAGTCTGAAGCCGGGCAGGTCCCGAGCGGCACTGACCATCACCCATCCCAATGTCGCCGGCATCGACATTGGCAGTGCATCGCACTTTGTGGCCGTACCGCCCGATCGCGACGACGAGCCAGTGCGCGAGTTCGCCAGCTTCACGGTCGACCTCAACGCCAATGCCGAGTGGCTGCAGGCCTGCGGCGTGGACACCGTAGCGATGGAATCCACCGGCGTGTACTGGATTCCACTGTTCGAACTGCTGGAGTCGCGTGGCTTCACCGTGTTCTTGGTCAACGCGCGGCATGTGAAGAACGTCTCGGGCCGCAAGTCCGACGTGCTGGACTGCCAATGGCTGCAGCAGCTGATGACCTACGGCTTGCTCAGCGCGGCCTTCCGTCCGGCCGAGCAGGTGTGCGTGCTGCGCGCGCTGGCGCGCCAGCGCGAGATGCTGCTGAAGTCCCAGGCCCGGCACGTGCAGCACATGCAAAAGGCGCTGACGCAGATGAACATCCAGCTGGCCAACGTCATCTCCGACGTGGTCGGCGTGACAGGACAGAAGATCCTTCGCGCCATCGTGGCCGGCGAGCGCGATGGCCTGGCGCTGGCCGCGTGCAAGGACGTGCGCATCCATGCCAGCGCCGAAGACATCGCCAAGAGCCTGCAGGGCAACTGGCGCGCCGAGCATGTGTTCGCGTTGAAGCAGGCCTTGGCGCTGTTCGACTTCATCGGCACGCAGCTGGGTGAGTGCGACCGGGAGATCGAAGCGCAGCTGCAAGGCCTGCAGGCTCACGACGGCGAGCCGGCCAAGGGCAAGAAGCGCTCCAAGGCGCGCAATGCGCCGAAGTTCGAGCTGCGCACGCAGCTGTTCAGGATGTGCGGCGTGGACCTCACGCGCATCGACGGCATCGACGTGACCACGGCACTGGTGGTGGTCTCGGAAGTCGGCGCGGACATGTCGCGCTTTGCCAGCGTCAAGCACTTCACTTCCTGGCTCGGCTTGTGCCCGGGCACCAAGATCACGGGCGGCAAGGTGATGAGCGGCAAGACCAGGCGCTGCGTGAACCGAGCATCGCAGGCGCTGCGCCTGGCCGCCGCGGCGCTGCGCAGCAGCAAGTCGGCACCGGGTGCGTACTACCGCCGCATGTGCTCGAGGATGGACAAACCCAAGGCCGTGACCGCCGCGGCGCACAAGCTGGCGCGGCTGATCTACACGATGTTGACCAAGGGCCAGGAGTACACCGACCAGGGTCAGGACTACTACGAGGAGCGCTACCGTGAGCGCGTGCTGCGTTCGCTCTCCCAGCGCGCCGCCAAGCTTGGCCTGAAGATGGTCCCGATCACGCAGCCCTCTTGAAAACCAACTTCCAAATCAATCACTTGGAGGGAGTTTCTTGAGAGGCGTCAGTGGGCGGCAGTGCCAACCTGTAGAACTTGGTGTCAACGGCCATGATCGGGAAGCTCTCCGGCAGCGCCTCCTTGGCCAGCTCGTGAAAGCCGTTCTTCTCATAGAACCTGTGAGCCGCTAGGAACTTGGCGGTTGTGCCCAGGAAGACCTCTCGTACACCGTGAGCCTGGCACCAAGTGAGCAGCGCTTGTAGCAGCGCCTTGGCGACACCATGCTCCGGCCCCCGGTGCGAACTGGCGACAAACATCTTGCGGAGAGCTGCCTGATCGTTTCCGATATCGAGCAGAGCCAGTGTGCCGACGACGTTGCCGCCATCCAGTGCGACCCAGAAGTTCCCATTGTCATGCTGATAGAAGGCAGCAATGTCCTGCAGATCTGGTTGCGCTTCGAGGGTGATCGGGATCTCGAACTCGGACTGTTGAATCGGCAGGATTACCGACACGACACCATCGGTGTGTTTCGGGGCGAACGGGACGATGTCAACCATTGGGTTTCTCTGACGGCTAACGAACAGCGTTTATCCGACGCCGAGCCAAAGCTGATTGCAGGCACGGTGGTGCATGTCGTCGGATAAACCTCGTTGGACTGAACCGCCGCGCAGGCGGTGGAGTGGGCAGTGTAAGTTTCAGCCGCCCGTATCGGCAATGTCGGCACGCACTGCGCCGCAACTCGGGGTGGTGTACTTGCCGCACGGTGGCGGCCGAGGCGGCGCACAAGCCCGGTAAGCCCGGCAATAGGTGCGCAGGTGCACCGTTGCGCCAAAGCCGGCACACGAAGTCCCGGGCCCGCGATCACGAACAGGCCCACCAAGCAGCTTGTGGCGGTGCTGGGCCGTCATGGCGGGCCTCGACATGACGCAGGCAGTGTGGCGGCGATGGCTGTCCGGTCGGCAGCGCGCTGCTCGATCACGCGCCAGTGGCCGACCTTGCAGTGTGGGCAGCAGGTGATCTCGATGGCCGCCACGCGGCGCATGAAGGCCTGCGCGTCCTCGCGCGCCTGAGGGTTGGCTTGCGGCATGGCCAGCAGCTTGCGCGCCAGCGCCAGGCGTTCGGTCTTGGCCGCCGGGGCCAGCAGCCCGTAGTGACGAATGCGCTTGAAGCCGACTGGCAGCACATGCTGCACGAAGCGGGCGATGAACTGCTCGCCCGGCATGGCGATCGTGCGCTTGCCGCCCGTGGCATCCGCGCGCACCCGCAAGCGCACCTGCTCGCCCTCGATACCCACCAGCCGCTCGTTGCCGATGGCCGTGCGGTGGGTGTAGCGGCTCAGGTAGTCCAGCACGCTGGCAGGCCCGGCCAGCGGCGTCTTGGCGTACACCACCCAGTCGTGGCGGTGCAGTGCCTGCACGCGCTGCTGGCGTGCCAGCGCAGAGTCGACTGGGTCGCGCGGCAAGCCGCCGGCTTGACCAGCTTGTTGCAGCGCCTGCACGAACTTGCCTCGGAACACCCGCGACAGCGCGTGCACCGGGAACAGGAAGCTGCGCGAGCGCTTGGGCTGGACCCAATTGCCACGGCCGTCGGCACCGGGCTGCAAGGCCCCGCAGGCCATCAGCGCATGCACATGAAGATGGCGGCGCAGATCCTGCGTCCAGGTGTGCAGCACCAGCGTGAACGCACCGATGCCGCCCAGCCAACGCGGGTTGGCCGCGAACTCGGTGAGCGTGGCCGCCGCGCACTGCATCAACGTGGCGTAGACCCAGCGCGCGTGGCAGGCGCCCAGCGCGTTCAACTCATGCGGCAGCGTGAACACCAGGTGGCCGTAGGGCACGTCCAGCAACTCGCCCAGCCGTGCGGCGCGCCAGGCATCGCGCTGGCGCGTCTGGCACTGCGGGCAGTGCCGGTTCCTGCACGAGTGCCAGCGCCACTGCTGTACCCCACAGCCATCGCAGCGCAACCGTTCACCACCCAGCGCGCTGGTGCGGCAAGCAACGATGGCGCGCCAGACCCGCGCCTGTGCGCTGCTCAGCGTGTGTGCGCGCAGGTACTCAGGCCCGAAGCGCTGCAGCACTTCGGCCAGCGTGGTGCTCACGCGATCAGTGGTTGGCGACCGCTGGCAGCGCCCCCAGCAATGCCAGCGGCTCGGCCTTGGCGCCGTCGGGCGCATCCGGGCGCGCCAGATGCAGGTAGCGCATGGTGGTGCTGACGTGGCGGTGCCCGAGCCACTGCGACAGGCTGTACAGGTCGACCCCGGCTTCCAGCAGGTGCGTGGCGTAACAGTGGCGCAGTGTGTGGATGCCGCCTTGCTTGGTGATGCCGGCATCGGCCCAGGCGGCGCGGTACCAGCGCTGGGCACTTTGCGCATGCAGCGGCTGCGCCGGGTCTTGCGCGGCGTGGAACAGCCACTGCGACGGGTGCGCGATGCGCCACCACGCGCGCAGCAGCTGCAGCACGTCGGCGCCCAGCGGCACGTAGCGGTCCTTGGCGCCTTTGCCCTGCACGACGCGGATGCACATGCGGTCGGCGTGGCTGTCGATGTGCTCCACGCGAAGTTGGCACAGCTCGGTCAGCCGCAGCCCCGTGCCGTAGGCCAGCATCAGGAAGGTGCGCGCCTTGGCGTGCCGCGTCACGGCGAACAGCCGGGCGAGCTCCTCGCGCGACAGCACTTCAGGCAGCTTTTGCGGGGCACGGCCCAGCGGGATGACGAAGGCATCGCCTTGCAACCCCAGCACGCTGGCGTACAGGAAGCGCAATGCACAGCCAGCCTGGTTGACGCTGGAGCGCGAGAGCTTGCGCTCGCGCAGCAGGTGCAACAAGTAGCGCTGCACTTCCTCGGCACTCAAGGTGTCGGGGCTGCGACCGTAGTGCCGCGCCAGCCCGGCCACCGCACCGATGTAGGCCTCTTGCGTGCGCTGGGCCATGCCGCGCAGCACCAGCGCGTCGAGCATGCGTTGTCGAAGGGGTGTCATCGCCGTTCTCCTCGATCTGCGCGGGCACTTGCCCGCATCGATCAAGGTACGACTTCGCCGACTACTTCACTGCTCGGGAACCCACCACCGCTTCAGCGGTTTAGTTCAACG
>Ga0316605_10002327_pt1 | contig 10819 bp, 7 predicted proteins | sample OWC_soil_day20_n_FD_207666 | JGI IMG/M metagenome (GOLD analysis project Ga0316605, IMG submission 207666) | Wetland soil microbial communities from Old Woman Creek delta, Ohio, United States - OWC_soil_day20_noCT | ecosystem: Environmental > Terrestrial > Soil > Wetlands | place: USA: Ohio... | reverse complement strand
AGGAGTGTGGCCGAAGGTCGGGGAGACGGTCGTAAAGCACGATCGCTGGGTGAAGCCGGGGAGCCGGGCGGCCGGATGCGAACGGCCCCCATGCCCGGAGGCGGAGCACTCTTTGCGATCCACCCATACGAGCGAGGGGGGGATCAGCCGCCGGAGAGGATACGCATGACGGCGACCTCGTCGCCGTTCCGGACGGGGTGGTCCTTCTCGTTCGCGAGGACCATGTCGCCGTTGACGGAAACGATCAGGGAGCTGTTTTCGAGTTGCCGAACCGCGCGGGGCAATCGCCGGTTCAGCGCCATACGAAGCTCGGCGACGCTTTCCACCGGCTCGTCGACGATGACCGCCCCCTCCGGGGCCCCGGGGATCCCTTCGGGCAGCCGGACCTCCGTGGCGAACCCGGTGGTCGCCTCGGCGAGGCGGCGATGCCACGCGAGGGACGGTACCCCGGCGCCGTTCAGGCCGAGGATGGAATAGTAGCGGGCCCTCATCGCCCGGAACTCCGCCCGGTCGATCTTCTCCCCCGCGAAGGGGCCGACCCGGACCTCCTCCTCGAACCAGCGGTCGGGGAGGGTGTCGTCCTCCTCGGTCAGCCCCAGCCGGCAATTGATCAGCCGCTCGATCCCGGTGATGTTGCGGCCGATCTCGTCGAGTTCCCCGGGAGTGAACTCCTCCCCGGTCATCTCCTTGAGCTGACTCGCGAAATCCTCGTAGTCGGCGGTAGAGGGGGAATTGAACAGCTTGGTCGCGAAGCGGCACATGCCGACCGCGTCGCCAACGGCGAAGATGTTCTCGCACTGCCGGACCGCGTGCTCCTTCCCCTCGTACCGGTTCGGTTCCGGCGCGACGTGCCCGCCGTAGAGGGCGGTCTTGAACCCGACGTCGTCGTTGATCCGGGCGTTGATCTCGAGCGTGGGGCGGTTCCGCAGGTGATCCATGCCGCGGGTCGCGACGGCGAGCCCGAGCGCGAATCCCTTGAGGATCCGCGCGTCGTGGGGATCGGACTGGAAGAGCCCCTTGACGGCCATCCGGTATTTCAGGGCTTCTTCCGGATACCTCCCCTTCTCGACCGCCCGGCCGGAGTCCGCGATGACGTCGCCGAACCCCTCCCGCGCGGCCGTCAGGAAGAGGAGCTTTTCGACGGCCTCGACGTTCCCCCAGGCCAGGTCGAGCCCTCCCGTGTCCGCCGCCGTGATGATCCCGCGCTGCCAGAGCTCCATGGCCCAGGCGATCGCGCTCCCCGCGCTGGCGGAGTCAAGCCCGAGGTCGTTGACGATGTTGTTCAGGCGCAGGACGTGCTCGGGCTCCCGGACGCCGATCATGGGGCCCATCTTCCCCAGGGTGACGTAATCGGGGCCGTCCCCCTTGTCGTACCGGTCGTACACCCCGTCGCCCCGGGCGCCCCGGTAGCTCTTCTCTCTCGCGTGCACGATCCCTGCCTGTTCCGGGTCGTAGCCCGCGTTCCCCGCCGCCCCCGCGAGGGCCCGGGCGCCCCACCCCCCCTTCCCTTCCGGGGTGAGGTCGTTCAGGGGGCGGCAGCGGATGGGGCATTTCAGGCAACCGTCCATGCCGGGACGGTAGGCGTCGAAGTTGTCGGCGTCGAGCGTGTCGTGCCAGCGGGTCTCCTGGTTGTTTTTGGTCCCCATGGCGCCGAGGATGCGGCTGGGCTTGTAGAGGAACGGAGTGCCCACGGTCTTCAGGGCGTACCGGACCACGCTGGTCGAGAGGATCTTGCGGGCGATGTCACGGTTCTTCTCCTTGAAGGCCGCGGACAGTTCGGGCGGGCCGCAACGCCCCCGGACCAGTACGGCCTTGAGCTTCAGGGAACCCATCTTGGCCCCGGGGCCGCCCCGGGCGTAGAGGGCCTTCGGCCCCCCCATGATCCCCGAGCAGAGGACCTGGTTCTCCCCCGCCCGGGTGATGCGCGCCAGCGCCATGTCCTTCCGCTCGGTGCAGGAGAAGTCCCTCTCCACGGCGCGGGTGACGTCGGCGTTGTCCATCCCCACGTAGGGGTTCGCATCGTGGAACCGGACCTCCCGGTGCGAGATTTCCAGGAGGGTCCACCCGGGCGCCTGCCCGTACAAGACGAGGTGGTCGTAGCCGTGGAACTTCAGGAACGTGGGAAAGGCGTCCCCGCAGTTGCTGTCCAGGACGGCGCGGCTGTCGGGGGAGATGCTGCTTGCGTTGCCCCGGCAGGCGGTGGGGACGGCGCCCGTCAGTCCCCCGCTTCCGAAGATCAGGGGGACCCCGGGGGAAAGCGCCTCCGGCGCGTCCGGCAGGAGATTGTAAAGCAGGAACATGTTCCCGCCGCGGTTGGACAGGAAGGTGCGGAACACTTCCCGGGGGAGGAACCGGATAAAGTGGTCCCGGCGTTCCAGGTCGACGAACAGCACCGCTCCCTGCGTCGGGTATTGCGGACCATCGAACATGCGGGCCGACAGCCGCGCCACCCTCTGCCGGATGTCCATCATCTCTCCACCATCCACCAGTTCGAGGGAAGAAACACATATTCCCCGGTCTTTGGTGAGAGCCCAGAGGGCGTAGCGGGGGGTTCCACGAAGCGGCGTATGGAGCGGAGGCAAAGATTGCGTCGAGCGGAATCGCAGCGAGCGGGCGAAGGTCGCGAGCGTAGCGGAGTGGAAGCCCCCCGCGAGCCCGTCGGGCCCTGCTGGTCGCTACGGACCGCCTGGGTCATTTCGGCTCCAGCGCCTTGACCAGACCGCGGACCATGGTGTTGTACGGGGTGGGCATCCCGGTCTGAACGCCGTACTCGATGATCTTCCCGTTGATGTAGTCGATTTCCGTCCGCCGGCCCGCCTCGATGTCCTGCAGCATGGACGGTTTGTGGTGCCCTGCGTTACGGATGTAGTCGATGCAGTACGGGTAGTAGTCCGGGCCGAGGTGGAACTCGTTGGCCCGGGCCACGGCGGCGCCCTCCTTGATGAGGAGATCCACCAGGTGGTAGAGGATCGGGTCGGTGATGATCTCGAACATGGTCTTGCGGGTGATGGCGCAGATGGGGTTCATGCAGGCGTTGAGGACGGCCTTGCGCCAGACCATGTCATGGATCCGGTCGGTGTGCACGGTGTCGAGTCCGCACCGGGTGAGCGCCTCGCAGATCCCGACGGCGGCGTCCCGCGACTGCGGGTCGAGCTCCTGGATCCGGTGCGGGCGGTGGTGGAAGGCGATCCGGACGTGGGCCGGCGCGAGCGGGACGCACCCGAGATTGACGACGGCCCGGAGGACGTGCCGGGCGCCCAGGTTCCGGGCGAGGACCCGCTCTGTGTCGATGCCGTTCTGCCAGCTGACGACGTACCGCCCTTCGCCGACGAACCCCTCGAGGGCGGAGGCGATCAGCGGGAGGGCGGTGGCCTTGACGGCGACGATGATCACGTCGGGGGGATCGCCGATCAGGTCGTCGACGAGCGTCGTGACGTGCGCCACCCGGGCCTGCAGGGTGTCGGTCCCCTCGATGCGGATCCCGGGGTGCAGCGCGGGCTCGATCAGCGCCGGCACGACGTCGCACAGCGTGACCTCGTAGCCCCCCCGGGCGAGAAAGGCGGCGACGATCGCGCCGACGGGCCCTGCGCCGATCACCGCGAACTTCTTCGGCTGATAACGGACGTTTCCCATCGGATCGTTTCTCTCCCTGGAGGCGTTACGGTGAGTGCTCTGCCTCCCAGAACGACTTGGAATCGAGGATCTTGACGCCGTTGGCCTGCAGGATTCCCATCGCACGGTCGGTGTCGCGGAAGCGGAAGACCACCACCGCCTTCCCGGAGGAGCCCCCGATCAGGCCGTACATGTATTCGACGTTCACGTCGCCCTCCTTGAGCGGGAGGAGCGCCCGGGCCAGGCTGCCCGGGGTGTCCTCGATCTCGGCGGCGATCACGTCGTCGATCCGGGCCGGAAGCTGTTTTTCCATGATCACTCTCCGGGCCTTGGCGACGTCGGACACGAGGATCCGCAAAACCCCGTAGTCCGAGGTGTCGCTGATGCACAGGGACCGCAGGTTGATCCCGGCGTCCCCGAGCGCCTTGAGCGCCTCGTACAGGCGGCCGGGAGCGTTCTCGAGAAATATGGACAACTGCTTCAGCTTCATGGGGCCGGTCTCCCTCTACTTCTTCTCCGAATAGTCGTAGAACCCCCGGCCGGTCTTGCGCCCGAGGTACCCGGCCTTCACCATGTTCCGCAGCAGCCCGGGGGCGGCGAAACGGGGCTCCTTCGTGTACTTGTAGAACATCTCGCCGACCAGGTAGGAGATCTCGACGCCGGTGAAGTCCATCAGCTCGAAGGGGCCCATCGGCATGCCGGCGCCGAGCTTCATCGCCTTGTCGATGTCCTCGGCCGACGCGACCCCCGCCTCCAGGAGGCGTACCGCATCGATCATGTAGGGGATCAGCAGGCGGTTCAGGACGAAGCCCGGCGTGTCCTTGCAGGTGATGGCGGTCTTTCCGAGCTTCGCCGCCATCGCCAGGGCCAGGTCGGTCGTGGCCTTCTCCGTCTGCATGGCGGGGATGACCTCCACCAGGGCCATCATCGGGACGGGATTGAAGAAGTGCATCCCGACGAACCGGGCGGGGCGCTTCACCATGGAGGCCATCTCCGTGATGGAAATGGAGGAGGTGTTGGTGGCGTAGATCGCGTCGTCGCCGCAGACGGCATCGAGCTTCCCGAAGAGTTCCTTCTTGACGTCCACGTCCTCGAAGACCGCCTCGAAGTGGAACGGAACGCCCTTCATCGTGCCGACGTCTGTGGAGAAGCCGATGCGGTCCAGCGCCTCCTTCATCTGGTCCGCCGTGATCTTCTCCTTCTTGACCATCCGCTCCATGCTGCCGGCGATCGTCTTCCGGGCCCGGGCCCAGACCGCGTCGCCGACGTCCACCACCTTCACCTGGAAACCCGCCTGCGCCGCGACCTGAGCGATCCCGGCGCCCATGCTCCCCGCGCCCAGGACCCCTACGGTCCGGATATCCTCGACCTTCATCGTGCGCCCTCCTTTGGATTGGTTGGAATGGGAATCATCGGCTCTGAAAGTCGGGTTTCCGTTTCTCGGCGAACGCCCGGAGCCCTTCTTTGGCGTCGTGGGTCCCGAGGTTCGCGAAACCGTACCGGCGCTCCACGACCAGGGCCTGCTCCATGGGAAGGTCGATCCCCTCGCGGACGGCGGCCTTGATGTACCCCATCGCCTTGCCGGCCCCCGCGGCGAGCTGGCCGGCGAACTTCATGACCTCCTCCATGAAGCTCCCCGCCTCGAAGACCCGGTCGACGAGGCCGATCTGGAGCGCCTCCTCGGGCCCCATCGCCCTCCCGCGGAGGAGGATGTCCATGGCCCTGGCCAGTCCCACCAGGCGGGGGAGCCGCTGGGTGCCGCCCGCGCCGGGAAGGATCCCCAGGGTCGCCTCCGGCAGGCCGATGAGGCCTTTCCCGGCGGCCATGAACCGGTAGTCGCACGCCAGGGCCAGCTCGCATCCGCCGCCCAGGGCGTGCCCGTTGATCGCGGCGATCGCCACCTTCTTCATCCGGGCGAGGGTGTTGTTGGCTTCCTGCAGGAGCTTCGAGAACGCCTCGGAGTCGTCCCGGCTCATGGCGGCCATCTCCTTGATGTCGGCCCCGGCGACGAACGCCTTTTCCAGGGCGCTGGCGACGACCACGACCGTCACGTCCTCCATCTTCTCCGCTTCGCCGAAGGCGCGGAATAACTCCTCCCCGAGCTCCCGGTTCAGGGCGTTCGAGGGGGGGCGGTTGAGCGTGATGGTCAGGATCCGCCCATCCTGCTGCATCGCGAGGAACTGGTATGGCATCGGCTCGCTCCGTTTCAATAATACGGCGCCAGATCGTTCGGGGCCCGGACTCCGGGCTCGCGGGGGGCATCCACTCCGCTACGCTCGCGACCTTCGTCCGCTCGCTGCGATTCCGCTCCTGGCGGGGGACACTCTTCCCCTGCATCCCCCAACAGATCAAGAATGTCCCCCTCTGGGCTCCATACGCTGCCCCACCTCGCAAACCGTACCGGTGGGGTACCCCTCCACCGGGAAGTATGGGGCGCCTTCGTGGAACCCCCCGCTGCGCCCTGCGTCCAGGTTCCCGTGTTTGGGAACATACACTCAGCCGACTTTCAGGACGATGGAGGCCGCGGTGTCGCCGGCGGCGCAGCCCGAGAAGAGGAGGTACCCTCCCCCCTTCATCGCCGTTTCCTCGATCCCTTCGATGATCAGCCGGGCTCCGGTGGGTCCCTGGGGATGGCCGAAGATGAGGGAGGAGCCGTAGTTGTTCATGCCGTTCACGTCCAGCCCCATCACCCTGGCCATGACCAGGTCGTTGGAGGAGAACGGGTTGTGCGTCTTGATGACGCCCACGTCCATCGCCTTGATGCCGGCGTCGTCGAGGGCGGCCTGCGCGGAAGGGGCCACGGCCGCGGCCATGAACCCTTTTTTCGTCCGGGAGAAGCCGTATGAGACGACCCGGATCTCCACCTTGGGGTCGGCGGAGAGTTCCCGGGCCTTCTCGCGGGTGGTCACGGACACGCCGCAGTTGCCGTCGGCGGGGTATGTCTGCGTCCCGTAGGTGTGCACGCCGTCGGGGAGGACCGGGCGCAACGCCGCAAGCCCTTCCTTCGTGCTAGGGAATATCCCCTCGTCTGCCTCCACTGTGACCGTCTTCTTCTTCGAGAGCTGTACCTCGACCGGGAACATGTACCGCTTCTGGAACTCCCGGCCGTTCGCCAGCCCGTCCTGGTACTGCGCCTGCCGCCGGAGGGTGATCGCGTCGCACTCCTCCCGGGTCACGCCGTTCTCCTTGCAGACGTTCTCCGCGGTCTGGATCATGGCGCCCCCCGCCCAGGGGTCCTTGCCGAAGTTGTCCATGACCCAGTCCTCGGCGATCACCTGTCCGCCGGGTCCGCCGGGGTTGGGCCAGACGGCGTGCGGCCCGTTGGAGCACCGGTCGGCGAGCAGGCACCAGGCGTTGCGGAAGAACCCCGTCTCGATCCCCATGCCGGCCTGGTAGATGGACACGGTGGAGGTGGAGCACGCCTGGCTGACGAGGATGCCGGGGGTCCCCGTGGCGCCCATCAGCGCCGAGGCCCACGGCCCGCTGTAGAACCACTGCTTCTGATAGACGGTGCTGCCGACGAGGACGTAGTCGAACATCTTCGGGTCCCACTTCCTCGACTCGAAGAAGCGGCGGGAGGTGTTCGCCCCGAGGATGATGGAGTGCTCGTTGGCGAGGGCCCCCTGCCAGCGGACGAACGGGGTGCTGTAGTACCCACGGTATGGGATATACGCTTTCGTCAGCACGGGTGCGTCTCCTTTTCACGATACGATTTGGGCAATACCGATTTGGGCAATACGGTGCGGAGGGCGCAGCGGGGGGTTCCACGCAGGCGCCCCATACTTCCCGATGGAGGGGTACCCCACCGGTACGGTTTGCGAGGTGGGGCAGCGTATGGAGCCCAGAGGGGGACATTCTTGATCTGTTGGGGGATGCAGGGGAAGAGTGTCCCCCGCCAGGAGCGGAATCGCAGCGAACGGGCAAAGGTCGCGAGCGTAGCGGAGTGGAAGCCGCCCGCGAGCCCGGAAGCACCGTGTACCCGGATCATATGCGGATCCGGCCGTCGACGGCGTACACGGCGTTCTCGAACGCCATCACCGGGTTGAGGTCCATCTCGCGGATCTCCGGCAGGTCGGCCAGCAGCGCGGAGACGCGCAGGATCAGATCGACGACCTTCTCCCGGTCCACGCCCTTCTCCCCCCGGACGCCGTCGAGCAGCGCCTTCGCCTTGAGGGAGGCGAGCATCTCCCGCGCCTCCACCCGCGTGACGGGGGCGATCTTGAAGACCACGTCCTTCAGCACCTCGACGTAGACACCGCCCAGCCCGAACATCACCAGGTGTCCCAGCCCCCTCTCGGCGCTGGCGCCCACGATCAGTTCGCGGCCCCCGGGGAGGAATTTCTGGACGAGGAAGTTCAGCCTGCCGTGCTTCCCGAGCCGCCCCTGCAGGTCCTGGACCGTTGCGCGGACCGCGGCTGCGTCCCGCAGGTTGACCACGACGCCCCCCATGTCGCTCTTGTGATCGATCTTCTCGGAGTCGGCCTTGACCACCACCGGGTAGCCGATCCTCGCGGCGGCGGCGGCCGCCTCGTCCGCGGTGCCGGCCACGTTCCAGGGGGCGACCGGGATCCCGTACGCCTCGAAGATCGTGTAGACGTCGGTGGCGGAGAGGACGGTGCGGCCCTCTTTCCCCGCCTGCCCGACGACCGCGCGGGCCCGTGCGGCGTCCGCGCCGGGGAGGCTTTCCGGCTTGCCGATGTCGCGCTGCCGCAGGCGGCCGTACCGGACGAGGGCGCCCAGGGCGTTCGCGGCGTCGCTGGGGTTCGCGTAACAGGGGACCCCGCCCTCCTTGAGGATGCGCTCGGTGATGCGGAACCGCTCCTGGGTGAGGTCCGTCATGAAGTTACAGACGATCGGCTTTTTCCCCATCCGGCTGACCGCCGCGATCTCCCGGGCGACGGCGTGGGTGTCGGTGAAGGGGGCGGTGACGAAGTTCATGAAGATGCTGTCCACACCGTCCTCCTCGAGGAGGACGTCGAGGGCGGCGCGGAAGTGCGCCCCGCCCGCGGTGGCCACCACGTCGACGGGGTTCTCGATCGCCGCCTCGGGGAGCAGGGTCTCTTTCAGCCGCGCGATGGATCCGTCGGAGAGCTTCGGCACGTCGAGGCCGGACGCAACGAGGACGTCGGTGGCGATGACGGCCGGGCCGCCGGTGTTCGTGATGATCCCGACCCGGTTCCCGGCGGGGACCGGCTGGGAGGCGAACGCCTTGGCCGCCCGTACCATCGCTCCTTCGTCGGTGAAGGAGAGGATGCCGGTCTTCTCGAAGATCAATTCGGTCGCGATGTCCACTCCGGCCAGCGACCCGGTGTGGGACGAGGCCGCCTTGGCCCCCTGCTCCGTTCGCCCGGCCTTCATGGCCAGCACCGGTTTCCGGCGCGCGACCTCCCGGGCAGCCGCAAGGAACTCGTTCGGGTCGGAAAACCCTTCCGTGTAGAGGAGGATCGCCTTGGTCCCCTCGTCGTCCCCCCAGTACCGGAGGATCTCCGGGATGGAGATGTCGCACGCGTTGCCGTTGGAGGCGTACATGCGCATGCCGATCCCCAGGTCGAACAGCGCCTGCATGATCAGGGCGCCGACGCCCCCGCTCAGGGCCACCACGGAGACAGACCCGGCCTCTGGGTAGGTGAAGGTGAAGTTGCAGTACGCCCTCAGGGCGGGGTCGGTGTTGATGATCCCCTGGCAGTTGGGGCCAAAGACCCGTACGCCGCCCCTCCGGGCGTTCGCGAGGAACGCCTCCTGGAGCTTCTTCCCCTCCTCGCCCATCTCGCTGAATCCCGCGGAGTTGATGACGACCGCCTTGATCCCCTTCCGACCGCACTCCTCGATGGTCTGGGGGACGAACTTCGCGGGGATGATGATGTGGGCGAGGTCCACCTCCCCGGGCACCTCGGAAAGCGACTTGTACGCCTTGATGCCGCGCACGTCGGGGGCGGTCGGGTTGATGGGGTAGATCGCCCCCTTGTACCCGTACTCCTGGAGGTTCCGGATGATGACGTTGCCGATCGACAGCTCCTTGGTCGAGGCGCCGACGATCGCCACCGCCCGGGGCTTGAAGAGCGCGTCCAGCATCCTACCTGCCCTCCGCGATCTGCTCGATGAACGCTTCCACGTTCGTCTTCGTCTGCTCGTCGGAAACGCACCGGAGGTCGTTGAGGTCCCCCGAGATGACGAGCCCGGGGATCCCTGTCGCCGCCTCCAGCCGCTGGGGCATGCCGTAGCGGCTGTTCGAGTTGTAGGGGCACGTCTTGGCGTCGTGGTAGATGATCCCGTCGATGCGGAACTTCGCGAGCATCTCCCGGATGTACCGCTCCTTGTACGCGTCGGAGCGGACGATGAAGAGCTCGAGGTACGCCTTCGCCATGCTCCGGAACGGATCCCTCCCGTCGAAGGCCGGGAAGATCCAGCTGCTGCAGTAGGTCGACGCGATGACGTTGGCCTTGAGGGTCGCGAACAGCTCCGAATGCTGGCGCAGGCGCCCCCAGACGGGCATCCCCTCCCAGTAGATCCGGGCCTCCTCCTCGTCGACGGCCCCTACCCCATCCCGTATCCTCTGCTCGAGCTCGGCGAGGAGGACCTTGTAATAGTCGATGGCCTCCGGGGTCCCCCGGAGGACGACGGCCGGCCCCATGTGGATGGTCCCGTCGAAGAACGTGAGGGGGGCGGGGGCGGCGGTGGCCGTTTCCAGGACCTTCTTCCACAGCTCGGTGCACTCGCGGGAGAGGGACACCGTCTCCCGGAGCCGCTCCATGTCGAGCTTGCTTCCGGAAATCTCCTCGAGCGCCGGGACCAGCGCCTCGATCTGCCGGGCGACGTCGTCGATGTGGGCGTCGGTCACGTCGTTGACGTTCTTGGGGGAGGTGACGCCGATGGAGGGGACGCCCAGCTTCCGGGAGTACCAGGCGAACCAGTCCTGGACGTCGCGGCACTGGTTCGTGTTGTAGACCAGCACGTCCGGTTTCGGCACAGACTCGATCCCCTTGTACGCCTTCGAGAGCGGCGTGATGCCCTTGATGTAGGAGCCGATGTCCGCGGTCAGGTAGGAGCAGATGTCCGGGGAGTAGCCGATGGCGTTCGCCTCGGGGATCAGGTCGGTGGACATGCGGGTGGCGCCGAGCATGGCGCCGTGGTTCTCCGGGAAGTGGACGGCGAATCCCATCGCCCGCAGCAGCTCCGCCGGGCCGACGCTCGTGCACCACGCGACCTT
>Ga0316605_10002322_pt1 | contig 10836 bp, 5 predicted proteins | sample OWC_soil_day20_n_FD_207666 | JGI IMG/M metagenome (GOLD analysis project Ga0316605, IMG submission 207666) | Wetland soil microbial communities from Old Woman Creek delta, Ohio, United States - OWC_soil_day20_noCT | ecosystem: Environmental > Terrestrial > Soil > Wetlands | place: USA: Ohio... | reverse complement strand
CTGTGATCGCGAAGCGATGACCGCGTTGATCGACGCCGCGCTCGCGGAGCTCGGTGTCCACCGGCTCCTGCTCGCGATCCACGACGTCAGCTTCCCGTCCGATGCCGACGAGGACACCGGGCGTGGCTCGCCCTCGACGCGCGCGTCGCAGCGGTTGCTCGCGTTCGCGCGCGAGCTCGGGTTCACCGGCATCCAGCTCGGCCCGCAAGGCCAGACCTCGCGCGACAACCCCTCGCCCTACGACGGGACGATCTTCTCGCGGCACATCGGCTCGATCGCGCTGCGCTCGTTGCGCCCCGGCGGTCCGTTCGCCGGGCTCGTCAGCGACGCGACGCTCGCGACGGCGGTGCTCGACACGGCGGGTGGTCCCGCGCAGCACCGGCGGGCGCACGACGTCGCGCACGCGATCGTCGACGAGGCGTTCGCGAGCCTGCGCGGAGGCGCGCGCCCAGACATCGCCATCGCCGTCGCCGCGTTCCGCTCCGACCACGCGAGCTGGCTCGAGCGCGACGCGCTGTACGCCGCGATGTCGGCCGCACGCGGTGGCGAATCGATGCGGTCCTGGCCCGAGCTCGACGCCAGGTTGTGGCACCCGCGGCCCGGCGACGAGCAGCGGAGCGCTGATCGGCTCCGCGAGCTGACGGCACAGCATGCCGAGGCGCTCGATCGCCATGCGCTCGGCCAGCTCCTGGCGCACGAGGAGCACGCCCACCTGCGGACCACCTGCGCCGCGCACGACCTCGTCCTCTATGGCGACTTCCACGTCGGGTATGCCGAGGCCGATGCGTGGGCACACGCGGCCGCCTTCCTCGCCGGCTATGCGATGGGCGCACCGCCGAGCCGCACCAACCCCGAGGGGCAGCCGTGGAACTACCCCGTGCTCGACCCCGATCAATTCGAGGGGCGGGCCCGCGCCCTGCTCGTCGCGCGCGTCGACAAGGCGTTCGTCGAGTACGACAGTCTGCGGCTCGATCACCCGCACGGCCTGGTCTGCCCGTGGGTCTACCGGACCGACACGACCGATCCAGCGCAGGCGGTCCGCGACGGCGCGCGCCTCTACGAGTCACCGGATCTCGCCGATCACCCCGCGCTCGCGCGGTTCGCAATCGCGCGACCCGATCAGATCGTTCGCGAGCGCCCGCGCTACAGCGACGACTGGGTTCGCGATCTGACCGACGAGCAGGTCACCCGCTACGCGGCACTGTTCGAGGCGATCGGACAGTCCGCGGTGCGGCACGGGCGTGCCCGCGACGACCTCAGCTGCGAGGTCCTCAGCACGATGCCGCTGCCACTCGCGCGCGTGCTCCAGCGGTTCGGGCTCGGGCGCTGGCGCGTCACGCAGAAGGCGGACCTCTCGAACCCAGGCGACGTGTACCGCAGCGAGAACGCCGCCCCCGCGGACTGGGTGATGCTCGGCAACCACGACACCGCACCGGTGTTCGCGCTCGTGCGCGACCTCACCGAGGCGAAGCGAACGCAGTGGATCGCGCACCTCACCGAGCGCCTCGCCCTGCCCGCCGCGTCCACGCAAGCGCTCGCTACAACCCCCGGCCACCTCGCGACCGCGATGCTCGCGGAGCTGTTCGCGTGTGCCGCCGAGAACGTCTCGATCTTCTTCGCCGACCTGTTCGGCATCACCGAGCGCTTCAACGTGCCGGGCCTGGTCTCCGAGGACAACTGGCGCGTGCGCCTGCCCGCCGACTTCGACGTGCGTTACGCGCGTGGCCGCGAGACCGACACCGTGCTCGACGTTCCGCGTGCGCTCGCCCTCGCCCTCGATGCACGCGGCTCGACCTCGGGCCTCGCGGCGCGCCTGCGCGCGTAGCTCACCGCTTGCGCAGGTACAGCGCGGCGAGCGGCGGCAAGGTCAGCGAGAGCGAGTGCGCGCGGCGGTGGGCGCGCACCGGCGAGGTCTCGACCGAGCCGAGGTTCCCCACCCCCGACCCGCCGAGCTCGACGGCGTCGGTGTTGAGGAGCTCGTCGTACCTCCCGGCCGCCGTGACGCCGACGCGATAGTCATAGCGCGGCACCGGCGTGAAGTTGAGGACGACGAGCGTCCGGTCCGACGGAGAGCGCGCGACCCGCTCGTAGACGAGCACCGAGCGCGCCGCATCGTCGGCATCGATCCAGTGGAAGCCCGCGGGTTCGCAGTCCAGCTCGTGCAGCGAGGGGTGCGTGCGGTAGAGGCGGTTGAGCTCGCCGACGAGCAGTGCGACCTGGCGATGTGCCGGCTCCGCGAGCAGCTGCCACGGCAGGGCGTCGTCGTGATTCCACTCGGTCCACGGCGCGAGCTCGGAGCCCATGAACAGCAGCTTCTTGCCCGGCTGCGAGTACATGTACGCGTAGAGGAGGCGAAGGTTCGCGAACTTCTGCCAGTGATCACCCGGCATCTTGCCGAGCAGCGAGCGCTTCCCGTACACGACCTCGTCGTGCGACAGCGGCAGCACGAACGCCTCGGTGTGCGCGTAGAGTCCGCGCATCGTGAGTTCGTCGTGGTGATGCCGGCGCTGGATCGGATCGCGTGCGAGGTACTGCAGCGTGTCGTGCATCCATCCCATGTCCCACTTGAAGTCGAACCCGAGGCCGGTGTCGCGCACGGGATGGGTGACCCGCGGCCAGGCCGTCGATTCCTCGGCGACGGTGATCGCCGCGGGCTGCTCGCGCCGGATCGCCTCGGTGAGCCGCTGCAGGAGCTCGACCGCCTCCAGGTACTGGTTGCCACCGTGGACGTTCGGGATCCACTCGCCGGGCTTGCGGCCGTAGTCCCGGTACAGCATCGATGCGACGCCGTCGACGCGCAGCCCGTCGACATGAAACCGCTCGAGCCAGAACAGCGCGCTGGACAAGAGGAAGCTGCGGACCTCGGGGCGACCGAAGTCGAAGATCGAGGTATTCCACTCGGGGTGGAAGCCGAGGCGACGATCGGCGTGCTCGTAGAGCGGGGTGCCATCGAAGTAGACGAGGCCATGCTCGTCGGTCGGGAAGTGCGCCGGGACCCAGTCGAGGATCACGCCGAGGCCGGCCTGGTGCAGCGCATCGATCAGCGCCATCAGGTCCTCGGGCGTGCCATAGCGCGACGTCGCCGCGAAGTAGCCCGTGGTCTCGTAGCCCCACGAGCCGAAGAACGGATGCTCGGTCAGGGGCATCAGCTCGACGTGGGTGAAGCCGAGCCGCGTCACGTGCTCGACGAGCTTCGGCGTGATCTCGCGGTAGGTCAGTGACCGGTTGCCCTCCGCGGCCACGCGCATCCACGAGCCGAGGTGGACCTCGTAGATCGCCATCGGTGCCGTGCGCTTGCTCGTCGCGCCGCGGGCGGCCATCCACGCGGCGTCGCCCCAGTGGTAGTCGTCGATCGTCCAGATGATCGACGCCGTGCCCGGCGCGACCTCGTGGCGGAGCGCGAACGGGTCCGCCTTCGCGACCTCGTAGCCGGCCTGCCGCGAGCGGATGTGGAACTTGTACAGCGCACCGCGCCCGACGTGGTCGACCCGGCCCTGCCACACGCCGGTGGAACCGACCGGCGCGAGCGGCGACGCCCCCGGGCCCCACGCGTTCCACTCACCGATCACGCTGACCGCCGCGGCGTGCGGAGCCCACACCGCGAACTGCGTGCCCGCGGCATCGGGGTGCGCGCCGAGCGTCTCGTAGAGCTTCGGGTGCGTGCCCTCGCCCATCAGGTGGGCGTCGAGCTCGCCGAACGCGCGCGGTGCGGTCACGATCGGCCCGGCATCACGGAACGGACTCGAGCGGATCCGAGGCGCGAACCTGCGAGCGAAGCGCGAACACGTGGGCTGACAGGACCTGCGGATCGAGCTCGACGAGGTTACGCCGCTCGCGCCACGTGAAGCGCGCCTCGCCGAGCAGGTCGTGGACCTCGCAGTCGGCATCGATCGGCAGCCCGAGCGCTTCGAGGTCGAGCTCGACCCAGCCGCTGTGGGTGTGCTTCGGATCGAGGTTGACGATGCACAGGACGATGTCGTCCCCGGCGCGCTTGCTGTAGGCGATCAGCCGCTCGCTGTCGGTCGCGTGGAAGTGGAGCGAGTGATTCGCCTGCAGCGCGGGATGGTCGCGCCGGATCTGGTTGATGCGCGCGATCACGTGGCGCAGGCTGTCCGCACGCGCGAGGTCCCAGGTGCGCAGCTGGTACTTCTCGTTTTGCGCGAGCTCCTCGACGCCGGGCCGCTGGCCGTGCTCCATCAGCTCGAACGAGGGGCCGTAGATTCCGTAGTTGCTCGACAGCGTCGCCGCGAGCACCAGGCGCGACACGAACGCGCCGCGCTCGCCCTCCACGAGGTGCTCGGGAAAGATGTCGGGCGTCGTCGGCCAGAAGTTCGGGCGAAAGAACTCGGGCACGGCACCGCGCGTGATGTCCTCGAGGTAGCGCGTCAGGTCCGGCTTCGACGTGCGCCACGTGAAGTACGTGTACGACTGCGAGAAGCCGCTCTTGGCGAGGGCGTACATCAGCTTGGGTCGGGTGAAGGCCTCGGCCAGGAAGATCGCATCGGGGAACCGGGCGTGGACCTCGCGCAGGCACCACTCCCAGAACGCGATCGGCTTGGTGTGCGGGTTATCGACGCGGAACACGCGGATGCCGCGATCCGCCCAGAACACGAACACGTCGCGCAGCGCTGCCCACAGCGCCTGCCAGTCGGCGGTCTCGAAGTCGAACGGATAGACGTCCTGGTACTTCTTCGGCGGATTCTCCGCGTACTGGATCGTGCCGTCGGGCCGCGCCCGGAACCAGGTCGGGTGCTCCGTGACCCACGGATGATCGGGCGAGGCCTGGAACGCGATGTCGAGCGCGACCTCGAGCCGCCGCTCGCGCGCGGCGCGCACGAACCTGTCGAAGTCATCGAGCGTGCCGAGGTCGGGATGGACACTGGTATGCCCGCCGTCGCCCGCGCCGATCGCCCACGGGCTCCCCGGATCGTCGGGCCCCGCGGTCGGTGCGTTGTCCGGTCCCTTGCGGAACGCGCGCCCGATCGGGTGGATCGGCGGCAGGTAGACGATGTCGAAGCCGAGCTCGGCGACGTAGTCGAGCCGGCGCTCCGCGTCGATGAACGTCCCGTGCACGCCGGCCGCCCCGGTCGAGCGCGGGAACAGCTCGTACCAGGCCGAGCACCGCGCGAGTGGGCGCTCGACGACGACCTCGAGCTCGCGGTCGAACACCGTGGCGAGCGTGCGATCCGGGAACCGCGCGAGCTCGGCGCTGACCTCGGTGCTGATCGCCCGCGCGACGCGATCCGCGATCGGGACCTCCGGGCTGCGCAGCTCGGCCGCGATCCCCGCGAGCGACGCCCCGCGCGCGACGGCGGCATCGACCAGCACCGCACCCTCGAGCAGCTCCACCGCGACGTCCGTCCCGGCTTCGAACTTGCGCTGAAGCCCACGCTGCCAGCTCGCGAACGTGTCGACCCAGGCGACCACCGTGTAGCGGTAGCGGCCGAGCCGGCGCAGCGGGACACTCGCGTGCCACGCGTCGTTGCCCGCGTGCTCGAGCGGGACCTCGGTCCACGTCCGCTCGCTGTCGTGGCGGTACTGGAGCACCGCGGCGATCACGTCGTGACCGTCGGTCACCACGTCGGCCTCGACCGCGAGCGTCTCGCCAAGCACCCGCTTCACCGGGTACCGCCCCCCGTCGACCTCCGGCCGGACCGCAAGCGTCGCGACGCGACGTCGGCCATCGCTCGGCACACGAGAGGGAGAGAGATTGTCCGTCGCACTCATGTCGGTCTGGGGATGTTCCGAACGTACGCCAAGTCAGCGCGTGCCGTCGCGGATCCAGGCGGCGCGCCGCTTCGACCACGCCGCCTCGTCCGTGATCTCGAGCTGTTCCAGCACGCGGGCGACCTCCTGCTCCCGCACCGCCGGATCGAACTCGATCGACGAGTGCAGCTTGCGAAGGCAGACCGGGCACGGGTGCAGCGGGCGCCGATCCGCCTCGGCCTGGTGGTTGGACCCGGCGACGACACACTCCCAGTGCACGCAGTGCGACAGCCCGAACATGTGCGCGATCTCGTGGACGAGCGTCCACGTCGCACGGCGGAGCATCAGCGCCTGCCATCCCTCCTCCCGCGGATCGCCGAAGAACGCGGGATCCTGGCGCGCGAAGCTCTGCACGCCGACACGGTCGCGCAGCGACGCCATCCCGAACACGAAGTTCCACGACTCCTGCGGATACAGGTCCTCCATCGTCACCGCCATCAGCCCGAACGCATCGTCGGGGAGGCGCCGGGTGAGCCAGGTCAGCACGTCGGGAGCGAGCAGCTGGCGCTTCTTCGTGGTCGCGTGGATCCGCCGCTTCGCCGGGACCTCCGCGAGCGTGACCGCGGGCAGGACGCGGACCTCGAGCTGGAAGAACGCGTGCACGATCGCCGACAGCGATCCGAGCGCGGGCGCCTCGCGCGGGAACTCGCCGAGTGGGAGCAGATAGATCACGTTGCGCTGCGGCCCCGGCACGCGGGTGTCGGCGCGCAGGAAGTCGTCGAACGTCTGCGGCGCCTCGGGGTGCTGCGCGAGCCAGTCGTCGGGCGCGGGATCGCGCATCGGCGTGAAGTCGCCCGCGGGATCGAAGGCCCGGCGCAGCGGGGGCGTCAGCTGGGACGTCTCGCCGATCGCGGCGACGCGCGCCTCGACGACAGGCTCGGGCGCGGTGACCGCCGGCGGTGCGGCATGCGGTCGCGGGGGCACTGCGGCATCGGGACCGCAGCTCGCGAGCAGCACGACCGCCGTCACGAGAGCTCCTCGCATGCCCGGACGAGTATCGCGGATCCGGTCGGACCGGGTTCGGGCCATCGGCCTAATCTATCGGGCGCGTGCCCTCGCACGAGGTGGTTGCATCATCACGCGCGATCGTCGATCGTGAGGACGCTGTGCTGGTAGTTGCTCCGTGACGGCCGACCACGATCCACAGCAAGCCCGGCGGCTGTTCGCCGTGGCCCAGGCGCTGCTCCACATGGGCGTCTGGGAGTTCGACGCGCGCACCGAACAGCTGTACTGGTCCGACGAGCTCTACCAGATCCTCGGGCTCGCACCGGGCGAGGTCCCGCCGACGTTCGAGCAGTACCTCGCCCGCGTCTATCCGGCAGACCTCACCGCCGTCAAGGCGCACTTCTCTCGCGCGCGCCGCGAACGCTCACCCAGCTCTCTCGAGTTCCGGATCGTGCGCCCGAGCGGCGAGATCCGCACGATGCAGAGCCGCGTGCGTGCCGAGCTCGACGACGCCGGCACGATGCTCCGGCTGATCGGCGCGGACCAGGACATCACGGAGACCAAGGAGCTCGCGTCGCGCCTCGTGTTCTCGGATCGGATGATCGCCGTCGGCACGCTCGCGGGCGGCGTCGCGCACGAGATCAACAACCCGCTCGCGACGATCGCCGCACAGCTGCAGATCCTCGACGAGGCCCACCCGGATACCGGGACCCGGGACGCCCGGCTCGCCGTCGAGCGGATCCGCAAGATCGTCCGCGGCCTGACCGCGTTCTCGCGCAACGACGACGAGAGCCGCGGCTCGATCGATCTCAACCACGTCCTCGAGCTCGCGATCGGGCTGACGAGCAACGAGATCCGCCACCGCGCGAAGCTCGTGAAGCAGCTCGGCTCGCCGCCTCTCGTCAGCGCCAACGAGAGCCGCCTCGGCCATGTCTTCATCAACCTCCTCGTCAACGCGGCAGAGGCGATCCCCGAGGGAAATGCCGACCGTCACGAGATCCGCGTGTCGACCCGGGTCGATGCGGCCGGCTGGGCGATCGTCGAGGTGCAGGACAACGGCGTCGGCATCCCGCGCGAGCTGCTCGGCCGCGTCTTCGATCCCTTCTTCACGACCAAGGCGGTCGGACAGGGCACCGGACTCGGACTCTCGATCTGCCACGGCATCGTGCGAGCCCTGGGCGGCGACATCACCGTGCGCAGCGAGGTCGGCAAGGGCTCGACCTTCTCGGTCGCCTTGCCACCCGCGACCGACGCGCCTCGCAAGCGCCCCCCGAGCGACTCGCCCAGGTCGAGCAGCACGGTGCGCGGTCAGGTGCTGGTGATCGATGACGACGTGATGTTCTCGACGTCGCTCCGGCGGCTGCTCTCCGCGCAGCACACCGTCACCGTGTGCAACAGCGGCCGCGAGGCGCTCGCGCGACTCCAGGCCGGCGAGAAGTTCGATGCGATCCTGTGCGATCTGATGATGCCGGAGCTGACGGGCGCCGAGCTCCACGCCGCGCTGACCGTCACCGATCGCGAGCTCGCCGACCGGATCATCTTCATCACCGGGGGGGCCTTCTCGCCGGCCTCGCAGAAGTTCCTCGAGAGGATCACCAACCTCTGCTTCGAAAAGCCTTGCGACATCACGGAGTTACGTGAAGCTGTTCGCCGGCGCGTCGACGCAAGCCGAACGTGATCCCCTCCCCTACATAACGCACTGGGGTGGCCGATACACCCCGTGCCCACACAGGCCGCTGTAGCAAATCTGCACCAGCGACGGGATGTGAGGCGGTACAAGGCTCGGTCAAGATGTCGCTCTCGCCCACCACGACGCAGTCCTCCCTCACCCCCGACGTCCGTCCGATCCGGGTCCTGGTTGTCGATGACGACGGGCTGCAGCTCCGCGCGGTCCAACGCCGCGTCCGGGACAACAAGTCCGTCGAGGTGACGGTGGTCGACAACGCGATCGATGCGTTGCTCGCGGTGGGCGCGATGAAGCCCGACCTGGTGGTGATGGACGTGTTCATGCCCGGCCTCGATGGCCTCGAGGCGTGCCGCCGGATCAAGGCGAACGCCGACACCCGCGACATCAAGGTCGTGCTCGCCAGCGCGGCGATGACCCACGATCTGATCGCGTCGGCAAAGAGCGCCGGTGCGGCCGACGCGGTCTCCAAGCCGATCGATGTCGTCGCGCTCGCCACGCCCCCGGCGCCGATGCCGATGCAACCGGCCCGGCTCGCACACGGCACGCTGCCGCCGCCGATCGCGGAGGCCGCGGTGCCGACCATGCGCGGCGCCGACCTGCTCGTCGCGATGCTCGAGGACGCCGGGGTCGATGTGGTGTTCGGCCTCCCGGGGGGCGCGATCTCGCCGGTCCACGATGCGCTGCTCGACTCCAAGATCCGCGTGGTCACCACGCGCCACGAGGCCGGCGCGATGTTCGCTGCCGCCGCGCACGCACGCTCGACCGGCAAGCTCGCCGTCGTCGCGGTGACCTCGGGCCCGGGCGTCCTCAACTCGATGACCGGCCTCGCGACCGCGTGGTGCGATGGCGTCCCCGTCCTCCTCCTCGTCGGTGAGGTCCCGCGCGCCGCGCATGGCAAGGGCGTCCTCCAGGACGGCTCGTCGCACGGTCTGCAGATCGTCGAGATGGCGCGCCACGTGTCCAAGCTCGCCTTCGAGGTCCCACGTGCGAGCGCGCTCCCTCACCTCCTCCGCCGCGGCATCGCCACCGCGCTCTCCGGCCGTCGCGGCCCGGTCGTCATGACCCTCCCGCTCGACGTCACGACGGCGCAGGTCGCGCGCCCGCGCGCCTCGGGGTCGATCATGATGGCCGGCAGCGTCGAGCCCGAGAGCCTCGACGAGGTCGCCCTGCTGATCCGCACCGCGAAGCGCCCGCTGATCCTCGCTGGAAGCGGCATCCGCGGCAACGCCGCACCGGAGCGCCTGCGCATCGTCGCCGAGCGCCTCGGCTGCCCGGTCGCCACGACGCCCAAGGGCAAGGGGGTGTTCCCGGAGGATCACCCGCTCGCGCTCGGCGTCCTCGGTCTCGGCGGTCACCCGTCGACGCGCGCCTACCTCGAGAACGGCGCCGACGTCATCGTCGCGATCGGCACGAGCCTCGGCGACATGTCGACCGACGGCTTCTCGCCGCTCCTCCAGGCCTCGACCCTCGTGCACGTCGACATCGATGCGCGCCAGGTCGGCAAGAGCTACTCGCCCACCCACGCGATCGTCGCGTCCGCGGCGGACTTCCTCGGCGGCCTCGCCGACCGCCTCGGCGAGTGTCCGGTCGAGGACGCGAAGCCGCGCCTGGCGACCGGCGTCCAGCGCTTCCCGCTCGCGTCCTCCGCCCGGCCCGACCGGATCGCGTCGCACGACGCGATCACCACGCTCCAGAGCCTCCTCGCCCCCGACACGATCTACACCGTCGACTCCGGCGAGCACTTCCTGTTCGCGGCGCACTACCTCCGCATCAACCACCCCGACGCGTTCCTCGTGATGACCGGCCTCGGCTCGATGGGCCAGTCGATCGGCGGCGCGATCGGTGCCCAGCTCGCGTATCCCGGTCGCTCGGTCGCGGCGATCGTCGGCGACGGCTGCTTCGCGATGAATGCCTTCGAGATCGCGACCGCGGTCGCCGAGGGCCTCCCGATCCGCGTCTTCGTCTTCAACGACCAGAAGCTCGGCATGGTCGAGGACGGCCACAACACGGTCTACGGCCGCAAGCCGTCGTACCCGACCAATCCGCTCGACGTCTGCCTCGTCGCGCGCGGCCTCGGCGCCGCCACGCTCCGCGTCGAGACCGTCGCGCAGCTCGCGGCCGCGGCGGACCTCGTCGCGACGACGCCCGGCCCGGTCGTCATCGATGTCGCGATCGACTGCGACATCCACCTGCCGAAGATCGACCGCGTCGCCGCGATGAAGAACCGCCCCGTCAGCAACGCGTTCGGCGTATCGGTGGCCAGGCCGACCGTCGTCAACTAGCCCGAAAGAAGATGACCGTGACTGACCTCGCGGACCCCGCTCTCTACGCCGACGAGTTTCCTCACGAGGTATTCCGCCAGCTGCGGTTGCACGCCCCGGTGTCCTGGCAGCCGCAGGCGCGCGGCACGGGGTTCTGGGCAGTGACGCGCTACGGCG
>Ga0316605_10002320_pt1 | contig 10842 bp, 4 predicted proteins | sample OWC_soil_day20_n_FD_207666 | JGI IMG/M metagenome (GOLD analysis project Ga0316605, IMG submission 207666) | Wetland soil microbial communities from Old Woman Creek delta, Ohio, United States - OWC_soil_day20_noCT | ecosystem: Environmental > Terrestrial > Soil > Wetlands | place: USA: Ohio... | reverse complement strand
ATGATCCGCCGTTGTCGGTAGATCGGTAGACTCCCATGCCCTGGCCATTGTATCCTTCGATCCCAACGAACAGTCGCCCGGCTTGGTCAATGGCGAGCGTAGCAGCGTTGAGATAGCTGAGCCCTAGATTGCATGCCACCCAGTGCATCCCGTCGTCTGTAGAACGCATGATGCCCCCGGGGTTCGCTGATACAACCAAGGCACCGGAAGTATCCCGGATAACAGCCCTCACGCCAAAACCCGTTCGGACAAACGTCCAGGTCGAGCCTTCGTTGGTAGAACGGCAGAGTCCGAAGTGCGCGCTGTCATCCGTCGTCACCGCGAGAAGGTCTGCACGCGGATCTGCGAAGACCGGGCCAGCGTAATGAATAGCCGGTGGAAGTTGGATCCGGGACCAGGTGTCACCATGATTGGTGGAGAGGTATGCGTCCTTGAATGGTCCGGCCCCATCTGCCTCCGCAAGAAGCACGCCACGTGCGGACGCCGCGAGCGCAAGAATGGTGCCTCCGTACGGACCATTGGTCTGTTCCCATGTTCCATTCTGGGAGTATGCGATAGCGGATACCGTCAGGATCAGGAACAGGCTTCGGTTCAATTTGGAACGCACATCGATAAGCATGTTTATCTCACAAAGATCATTGATTTCGTTTGCGTAAACGTTCCGCTGTTCAGCCGGTAAAAGTAAGCTCCACTTGCCACACCGCTTCCCGGTATCCACGTCACCCGGTGAAGGCCCGATGACTGCACTTCATCAACCAGAGTGACAACGTGCTGACCAAGGATGTTGAGGATCTCCAATCGTACCGGTTGACGATCGGGAATGGCATATTCTATTATAGTTGAGGGATTGAAGGGATTCGGATAGTTCTGGAGCAATGAGTACGTAACGGGCACCTGGTCCGGAAGACGGGAGACACTCGTTGCCTGGTTGTTGACCGTGATGGTATCGTGGAAGATGCCCTTATTCCCTAGATCGATCAGAATTCTCACGGGCGCCGTATCCAGAGAGTCCCACACAGGAATGATGCGCTGCCGGCTGTTGGCCGTCAGGGCAATGCCCCCGTGTTCGAAGTGCGCGGTTCCGGACTTTGACACATCTGAAAGCGCAAGATCATAAAGCTGTGGCGACCCCCTCCCGGTAATATCGATGGCTTGATGGTTCACGATAGTGAATGTCAAGGAATCATCCGGATTCAGAACCACATGATCAATCTGGAACTGTTGTTCCCTGTCAGCTCCCGCAATGATCGCTTCGAGTGAGCCGGCCTTCTGTCCGGAGTCGGCGCTGCTGATCGTCATGCCGTCCGAGAAACCGAACCGATCGTGTTGGGAGGGACGCGCATCGGTTCTGTAGAAACCGTAGTACGTTGAATCTGCGAAGACGGCCGTGCGAGCAAGTGCATCCACGAATCCACCAAGCTCCATCGTGTAGCGACCCGCCGGCAGAGAGGATCCGATCGGTGAATGAGGAAACCCCGTAATAGGGATGATGGGAATTGCTCCGGGGATGCTGTCAGCGACAACCGAATCCGCGTATGCCAGCCTGTGACCTGCCTCGTCGCGGAATTGCGTGACGGCTCCGGGTGGGCCGAAGACTTCGACACGGCCTGGAGCGCTGTAGATCGAGGGATCATTTACGACAGGCATGTCAAGCTGCTTGCCAAGAATAGCGGAATTGAAGAAATGACTGACCGGCTCGGAAAGATACAGTTCCGACCTATTGGCCCATCCTAGCGGAGCGTAGAGCCAGCGCTGATTATCAGTGGCAACGGAAAAGCGCACACTGGTATTACCCGGTAGGTTGTTATCGTACACATAGATGTACGATATCTCAGGGATCAATGAGTCTGTTTCCACCCGGTAGGGGGTAACAGCATGACCGCCGGTGGGAGCATAGAAGCAGAGGAACCGGTCATCCCGGTCATCCGAGAGAAACATCTTCTTCACTTCAGCCAACGTTGTATTCGTTGACGTGCCATTGACCCCTCTGATGTACGATTGAAAAGCATGTCCGAACTGGTAGAGAAAGAGGTGGTTGATAATTTTCCGGATTGCTTCGGTGGTGTCGAGCTGATTCAATGTATTGAAAGGTGGAAGCGAAGGATATGCGCTCCTGAACGCGGTCGCATCATCAAAAGCCAGCAGGCTGGACCCAGCAAGGCCGAAGCATGATCCCGCCCATTTCCCTTTGATCGCCCTCCAGAAGGCAACAGCTGTTGGTCGGTACGCGATGATGGGCGGGGCAAGGCCGATATAGCACTGAGGCCAGCCAAAGGTCTCCACGAAGAGGGGCCAGTCTGGGAAATCGCTTGGTCGAGCGGTATCAGCCGGTGAGATCCACCCGGCGGGATAGTGTACACCGGTATAAGGATCAATGCCGGTCGCGTAGTTGAATCTTTGGAACCAGGCCTGCGGCCACATATGCACGGAATCATTCGCGAAGCTCCAGCCATGCGCACCGGGTGCAAACGCCTCATAGGTGCTATCGGGGCGGTACCTCGTCAGCAGAGTTCCCTTCACCTTGAACAACTCGCTCTCGCCGAAACGCGATGGGTCGTCTCTTGAAGTTATACGAAAACGGCAACGGGTGGAAATCTCCTTTGCGACCTTCCAGGGGTAGGCCCTCTCCTGTCCGGATGTATCCGGTGTAATCACCCTATAGGTCTTTCCGCTGTCGGCGCTGAACTCGATACGCACATGCCCGGTGTCAGCGCTCTCCCAGTGAATCGTTTCCATTTCGCCGGATACCCAGAGTTGACTCTTGACTGGTGCAGTAATTACGTAGCTTCTGCCTATCCCTTTCGAGAATTCCGAGGTGTTACCGGAATCGTCTGTTGCAATCGCCGTCATGTGTTCGTTTGTCGAAACCACACCAGGAAGCGTAGCGAAGAACGTAACCGTTCCCGATGGACCGGTATGAGTCGTAATTGATCCAAGCGGCTTTTCCCCTTGGCCGAACCCTGTGGGATCTCCATGCGGATCGGCAAAGAAATCGATCGCGTACGTACCCGACGGCGAGCTGATAAGATGCCCGTACACATCTGTCGTTGTGGGGTGGCGTTTCAGTGAATCCAGTACGGGATAGTTTTGCAGACCATTTGCCCCGAGGTCGGCATCAAGCGTATCGTTCGCATTCACGCCGGGAGGGAAGAGATCGATCCCGAGGGCTATGTTCCCGAATATGGAGTTGTTTCTGAGGAGATTCTTGCGTCCTCCGGTAACGGACACGCCTGCCCCTCCGTTGAATGCGATAGTGTTGCCGTCGTCCGAAGAGGCTCCGCCGACGGTGTCGGATGATGCATTATTGATGAGCACGCCATGGAGCCCGTTTCCCATGGGACTCGCGTAGATAACGGAAAGGCCAATCCTGTTTCCCTTCACGCGATTTCCTGACGCGCCCTCGTTCCGGATTTCAATTCCACTGAGAGTGTTGCCCGAGATGATATTTCCTTCTATGAGGTTGTCCGGAGCCCCATCGACAACCACACCCTTGTTGTTAGGGATCGCGATCAGCCCCAATTCGCCGACGCCGATGTAGTTGTTGAGCACCTCGTTCTTCCGCGCAGTGCCCACGAGGAATATACCAGGTGACAGGTTCCCGGAGATGATATTGCGTGAGCCGAAGGCACGACCTCCAATCGTGTTCGCGATTGCATCGCGCAGGAACACTCCATTGCCTGCGCTCCCCATCGCATTCATCCCCGTTGCATCGGTACCGATATAGTTGCCGAGGATCTGTATGCCTGTCACGGTGCTGTCAATGATGGCGATACCGGATCCGCTCGCCGACCCTGCAATCACATTTCGGGCACTGGATTCAGTACCCCCGATGGTATCATTTGAAGCCCCACCGATGACGAGAATCCCTTCCTGTGCGTTGCCCAGCTTCACCGTGCCGGAGATGTCCGTTCCAAAATAGTTTCCCCGAATGACATTCCCCTGTGCCCCGGTTCCGACCAACGCGGCGGCTGAATATCCGTTTCCGGAAAAGATGTTCCGGGAGAATGTATTTCTCCCCCCGATCCGGTTGTTCGCGGAATAAACGATTACGCCATTATATTTGTTTCCTAACGCCACGGTTCCCGATGCGTCTGTGCCGATGAAGTTGCCTTCGATAACGTTACCGCCGTTCGTCCAGAGAATGATTGCTGTGCCGCCTAGGGCGTGGTTGATCGCGAACCCCCTGATGGTCGTATTTCCTGCAAAGACGTCGAATACCTGGTACGGGCCGAGGAGACTTGCGTTAATTTCCACGAGGGGTGTCGCGGTGAACCCTGGTTGTGTGGATGCGTCGATTGTCACCGGATCAGTGATATTCGGAAGCTTCGAGAGAGGAATGATTGTGTGTACTCCCGGGCCGGGAATGTCGAAGCCAATCAGATCTAAGCCAGGACTGTTATTCGCGTCGCTGATGGCTTTTCGCAAGGATCCGTCTCCGGTGTCATTGGTCGTCGTCACAAGAAATACCGCAGCGTTCTTGTCTTGCTGGAGGTGAGGTGCGACGTGTGAAGCCGCGATCAATGAAGGAGGCAGAGAATCCGGGGAAAATCCTTTCTCTGCCTCAGAAATCGCCGTACCCGGGACCGGTATCGATTCAGCAGCAAACCCGTGCGTTTGTCCTGTACTTTCGAACGGTATCCCCCCGATGACAACACTCAGCAGAAGAAGTGTAGAGCAGCGCATATCCAGACCTTTTATCAGTTGATTGCCCTCATTTCACGATCAGGAGTTTGCGTGATAGAACGACGCCGTCGGCCTGAAGGCGGTACACATATACACCTGATGCATAGCCTGCGGCATTCCACGTCACCCGGTGCACACCCGCCGCTCGCTGGTCACTGACAAGTGTAGCAACCAGGCGGCCCAGCGGGTCGTACACGTTTAGCGAGACGTAGGAACGTGCCGGAAGCTCGAACTGAATCGTCGTAGAAGGATTGAAGGGGTTTGGATAGTTTTGATGCAGGGCCCATCGGTCGGGGATCAATCCTTCAAGCGGAGAAGCACTGGAGACCGATCGGACGCGCACGAGACTGAACTTCCTTTCTGTCGCTGATCCGCCGGGTCCGCTGACGCTCAACGTCACGGAGTAGTTGCCCGGAGCAAGGTACGTGTGCGCGGGGTTGATTTCATTGCTGGTGCTACCGTCCCCGAAATCCCAGAGGAACGATCGGCTTCCCTCCCACGATTTGTTGACGAATGAGACGACAAGAGGTGCGCTCCCCGAAATCATTTTCGCCTCGAATGCAGCATGCGGAATTAGTGTTTGCCTGAAGACGTCTCCCGACTGAGGGGAAGCGGGCGCAATGCCTCTTTTCCAGACGAGCATCTCATGATCCAGATAGAGGCCAGAATAGGCTCTAAACCCATCGTTGGCCGTCAACTGCGTAATCACGTTGCCATCGAAGGCCACGATGTTTCCGTCATGCAGCCATGCGATTTTGCCGTTGCTCATCCAGTTCCAGAACAATATGGAATATGTCGTGCGTGCGACGAAAGAACGGCGGTCGCGTCCGATGTCGTAGTACCACATATCACCTGTCACCGAGGTCGCGAGCTGTGTGGTGTTGTCATACCACACAACGGCAGTACCGTCCGTGATAGGATTGTTCTTCGATGTTCCGCCGCTCGTGAGTTGCGTCCTGATGTGGTTTTTCGTGTCATACATCATCACCTGTGACGTGCCGCTTCGCTGTTCCGTCCATACGACCTTTCCGTTCCGGTAGCTGTAGTCATATCCAGCCGCAGAATCGCTCAATGCAATGGTCGTGGATCCATCGAAGAACATGAGCCGCTGGGTTTTGCCGCTCAACCAGCACGCAGTGTTTGCGAAACACAACACGTTGCCCGTGATCCCGCTGTCCGAGGAGAGCATCGTGAGTCGTTTTGCGGCCAGCTCATAGAGCCATGCGTGCTTGATCTGATCGGAGACCGTCGTCCGGGGGCCGAAAAAGCCCACCGAACCCCCTGCGATGTACGGATTTTCTGCCTGGACCGTATCCAGGAATTTCACCGGAGAATGAACGCCGTCGTAATAGAACAGGGAATCGAAATTCTTCCGCCAGAGGGCATAGCCGTCATTGACCATGATGAAATCTTGAGCGGTCACGGAATCGGTGAGCTGGATCGTTGCCGATCCATTCCATGCGAACAGCCGCATGTTCGATGAGTTCGCGTAGTTGCCCCACATCACAAGAGAGCTGTCAGCGGTCTTGAATTTGGTCTGCTCCCAACCGTTGAGTGCGTCCGTGGTAAGTTGCCGGTATGCGATAGGTCGGCTCAGGTCAACGGCATCTCCCAGCGTCCAAGCTATCAGATCATGATCGACAACTGGATTCTCTCCTGCTCCTAGATCCTGTATTTCCGCGGTCTGAACGGAATAGGATCTGAGATGTTTGGCGGCCCCGGTTCCTGACTGCCACACCAGGAGACCATTGCTGATGTGGATGTTGTACGCTCCAAGAGAATCCCCGATCGTCATCGTCTGCCGGGTCTCCGAGTTGTAGATTGTGATGGAGCTGCTGTTCGAGATGGTGTCCCGCAGCAAAGCAACAGCAATCCCGTTGCTGACATCGTAGCCTGTAACAACGGAAGATCCTCCCGGGGATTCCGCGATGGTCAGCACTGAGTCCCCCGTGTAGAACTTCACCCGTTGTGTGCCCCCTGCTGTCTGGAGCCATACGATCTGCCCGTCCCGGAGAATCGGGGCACGGTTGCGGGTGCTGGTCGTTTTGGAAATGTTGGTGGTCCCCCCTCCATCGAACATGAAGATATTGGATGAGGCCGTCAGCAATTCGGAGTCTGCTGCCACCCACGTCACCTGTCCATGATGGATGCTGGGTGCGGTATTCCACGTTCCCGCCGAAAGCAGGGTGTCCGTGTCCGATGCGAAACGATGAAGGACGATTTGCGTTGACGGTCCGGCTCCACGACGGGCATATGCGGCAAGATCTTCGGAGACTGCCACCGGCTGGGCGAGATCAGGATTGTATGATTGTCCCAGCGAGAGCGCACGCCACGCATGCATATCAAAGGCCTTCACCTGCTCGCCGGATGAATTCCAGATGATATAATCACTGCCAATGGCCGCCGTCGGGGCATCAAGATTTGAATCCAGCACGGTAATTCCTGCTCCGGAGTAGTATGCCAGACTGAGCTTGCCGGTATTGGGATCCGGATCTGACCATAAGAGTCTCCCCCGGTTAATGCCAATAAGAGTTGGCGCGTTGGCGCTGAAGGTGACATTGATGATGCTGTTGAGGCGAACGTCCTGAGCCTGAGCAGGGACGCTGATGGTGAGTAAAAGGAGCGTGGCCAGTACGATGGATTCAAATCTCATGGGGTCCCTCCGGAATTGGAGTCCTCTCCACCGATCGGCGGATAGAACAGGGATAGAAAAGCATCTTTTGAAGTCGTGATGAGAGGAAGGAGTTGCCAGCGGGAAAGATCCTGATCTCGTCTACTCGCTGAGGAGGAACTATTCGTCGAGCGTGAAAGCCCCCTACACACAAGACCTCCCGGGACTGCCGGTGATGGACTCCCTGGTGGATGGGAGAGGCACGTCCCCATTCGCAATGAACGGAACAGCAGCGGAACAACAACGGCTAAAGCATGGAATCAATAACAACCACCGATTCGCATTCGTTCCCGTCACGATTGAATGGCAGAACCCAACCAAGCGTGATGGTTTACATCAATTTATCCCGTAAGGGGGACTTGTTCCATCCATCACACCGTCTGTTCATAATAGTGATGTGCAGCCCGCTCAGGACCGCACTCCGGTAAACAGCACCACCCGTTTTCTCAGGTTCACCAGGATTCGGGATTTGTTGCCGAAGCCCCTGATGTGGTCGCTGGCTGTTGTAGAAGGCATCGTATTCCTCCAGAATCCTCTCGATCTGACTTCTGCCAATTAGCAGGAAATTGTCCGGCGTCTCTCTTCTCACCGTCCTGAAGAACCGCTCCATGATGCTGTTCATACTCGGCGCTTCCACGCCTGTTCTGACCGATACTAGATTGTAGACCAGAAAGTCGAGATTAAACATCAACGTAATGTCATGGATCAGATATACTCTCCTGGCTATAATTTCGCTCAAGAGCATCGACTGTTGGCGGACGAATTCCCTTGTAGGATTCTCAGTCAGGGCAAATGACGTCAGATGGAATTAGTCCCCCCCAAGGGATCGTGACAGCACGATGAGGAGAAAAAAAAGCGCCCTCCATGCGTGGAAGGCGCGGTCAAAGGTGGGTCACTTAGCTCAGTTTAGCTTAATCACTCAGCTTAGTTTGCCATCGTCGTGGACAAAACTGCCTTTTTTTGTCGGGGCGCCGGGATTCTGCGCCAGAGGCGCATCCGCCGTCCCGCCGACGGCGGGACAAACTGGCGGAGAACCCGGGACCTCTTGGTCCCGAAGATTCTTAGAACCACGCGATCCGGCAAAACAGGGGCAGTTTGCCTGCTCTGAATTACAGGAAGCGCATCGAATTACACAGGGCTCCTACAATCTACCTACAATCGACTCGGCTGTTGGAGTGCAGACAATGGGTCAATCGCTCACCTCAACAAAAGAAGCCTGCGCGTCTGTACGAAGTCTCCAGCTTGCATCCTGTAGAAGTACACCCCGCTCGACAATCCGCTGCCGTCGAACTTCACCTCGTGATAGCCTGCCTCCTGTTCGCCATTCTGCAGGAGTGCGACCTCCTGGCCGAGCATGTTGAACACCGTCAGGGTCACGTGCGAACGACTGGGCAAACTGTAGCGTATCGTTGTGCCCGGGTTGAAGGGGTTGGGGTAGTTCTGCTCAAGCGAAAAGCCGGCAGAAAGGATGCCACGTTCCCCTTCTACAGTGGTGATCATCTCTGACAGGGGTCGACACCAGACCCCGCTTCCATGGATTCCTGTATAGAGATACTCGCCGCAGACCATGAGAGCTTTGACCGCGCGATTCGCCAGACCGGTATGTGAAGCTATCCACTCCTGACCCGTATAGGTCAGAAGGTAAACACCGTTGGCGGTCCCCGCAAAAAGAACGGTGCCGTCTGTCCCGTTGGCGCTGACTGCAAGAGCATGAACGTTCGTATTCGTGAGGCCGCTATCGATAGTTGTCCAGCTTGCGCCATCATCGGTAGAGACAAAGATGCCGCCTTGATGAGGCCTCGGCCAGGGATCAGGATACACCATGTAGTTGGCACAGGCGAAAAGACTCCTTCCGCCTGTGGGATTTGGACCGATGGCAAGAGCGTTAACACAACGGTTCGGCAGGCCCGTATTAACTGCCGTCCAACTCGTACCGCTATTCGTTGAATGAAAGACGCCGCCGCCCTGACTGCCCGCAAAGCAAGTCGTACCATCTATTCCGGTGGGGCCGACAGCAAGTGCAGTGATAAATGTAGCGGTCAAGCCGATATTTGTCCAGCTGGCGCCGCCATTGGTCGAACGAAAAACTCCGCCGTCACATCCGGCAAGGACATTCGTATCGCTGACGGCAAAGGCAGCGACAGCGGTATTGTTCAATTCGGGATTGGGGCCCATCCAGGTCTCACCATTGTCCGTCGAGCGGAAGAGGCCGCCATAAGTCCCGGCAAAAAGATTCGCGCCGCCCGCCCGCTCCTGGCTGACGGCAAGCGCAACCACGTCGGGATCCGAAAGGCCAGCATTGAGGCCAGCCCAGTGTGTACCGCCATCGGTTGAACGAGAGACGCCATCTCCCAGGGTTCCGGCGAACAGGTTCATGCCGTCCCCTCCGGCAGAGGAGAACGCAAGGGCCCGTACATCTGTGCCGATCAGGCCGGTGTTTGCAGCTGTCCAGCTTGCGCCGTCGTCGGTAGACAGGAAGACCCCCCTCGCTTCCGTGCCAGCGAAGAGGTACGAGTCGTTTGCCCCATTGGAGCTGACGGCAAGGGCTGAGACTTCATTGCAGGCCAGGTTGGTGTTTACCGCTTCCCAACTCGCGCCTTTGTTGGAAGAACGAAACAAGCCACCTGCAGTCGCCGCGAAGAAACACGTGCCACCAGTGCTGCCGGTTTTGACAGCGAAAGCACGAACGTGGCCGTCCGTCAGGCCAGAATTGGCAGCTGTCCAGGTTGCCCCGGCATTGGTGGACCGAAAAACTCCGCTATCGGTTGTGCAGGCAAACAAATCAGAAACCACTGCTCCGTTCGGGCTGATGGCAAATGATGTTATATTTTTGCTGGTTAGTCCGCTTCCCCGCAAGCCCGACCAGTAAGCCGCGTTGGTCGAAATTCGAAAGGCACCATATTCCGGAATTCCAGCCAGGACGATCGTACCACCTGTGTCGTCGAGACAGACAGCGAGACATGCGACATCGGCCATTGCGCCGGGCTCCCAAGGCGGCAGGTTCTTTCTGATGTCCTGCCAGCTCTCGCCGTTGTTGGTAGAAAGAAAGACACCGTTGGTGGTACCGGCAACCAGATTCGTTCCGCCTTTGCCGTCGGGGCTTGAGGCAATCGCACCGAAATACCCATTCGGCAGGCCATTACTGATTGCTGTCCAGTTCGAGCCGTTGTTGGTGGAGAGAAAGACGCCCACAGATCCGGCGAATAGGTTCATGCCGTCAGTACCATTTGGGCTCACGGTGAGTTCCATGACAGGGAACATCAGGCCTGCGTTCGCAGGTGTCCAGTTCGTGCCGCTGTTTGTCGAGAGCCAAACGCCTTCCTTATTCCCTGCAAAGATACTCGTACTTCCTGAACCTCCGGGGCTGACAGCGAAACAATACACCCTACCGCCATAGGGGCCATTGGTCTGTACCCATTGACCGGGTGCAGAGGATTGCAGCAAGAGGAGGATGAGCGTGAGGGAAGACGTGGTGCGGCACAACATTC
>Ga0316605_10002318_pt1 | contig 10848 bp, 9 predicted proteins | sample OWC_soil_day20_n_FD_207666 | JGI IMG/M metagenome (GOLD analysis project Ga0316605, IMG submission 207666) | Wetland soil microbial communities from Old Woman Creek delta, Ohio, United States - OWC_soil_day20_noCT | ecosystem: Environmental > Terrestrial > Soil > Wetlands | place: USA: Ohio... | reverse complement strand
AGGTCGGGGGCCACCCGGGTGGTGCGCTGATGGGAGCGGATCCAGCCCTCGGCCTCGAGGTCGCGGTACGCCGCCAGGACCGTGTTCCGGTGGACGCCCAGGGTCTGGGCCAGGGTGCGGGAGCCGGGCAGGGCGTCGCCGGGGCGCAGTCGGCCCCGACGGATGTCGCCCCGAATGGCCTGGGTGATCTGCTGGAACAGAGGGGCCGGCCGCTCCGCCTCGGTGGGGGTCTGCAGGGCGACGGGGAAGCTCCAGGGGCGCATGGTCTAGTGTGAATTCAAAAAGTGGATCTTTTCAAGGTTCCAGTGGCAACGAATCCTGGGACTGGCCCCGACGGCCCAGGAGCTTCCATGCGCACCTCGAAACCCCACGCTGAACTCGCCCCGGCCGCCTACCAGGGCCTGCTTCAGATCTACCGGTATGTCCGCGGCTCAGGCCTGGAGCACAGCCTGCTGAACCTCATCGAACTGCGGGCCTCCCAGCTCAACGGCTGCGTCTTCTGCATGGATATGCACGCCACGGAAGCGTTGCAGGGAGGCGAGGCACCCCGGCGCTTGCACATCCTCGCGGGCTGGCGGGAGGCCACGGCGTTCACCCCCCGGGAGCGCGCCGCCCTGGCCTGGACCGAGGCCCTCACGGAACTGCCGAAACACCTGGTTACTGACGCGCTCTACCAGGCCACCCTGGCCCACTTCACCGAGCAGGAGCTGGCGGATCTCACCTACGCCATCACCCTCATCAACGCCTGGAACCGCGTGGGTGTGGCCTTCCTGCCCGACCTGCCGAAGGAGCCCGCATGACCGGGACCCTCACCTTCTCCCTGGACCGCCGCCCCGAGGTGGAGGCCATCCGCGCCCTGTACGCTGCATCGCCCCTGCGTCGGCCCATCCACGACCCCGAGCGCATCCGCCGCATGTTCGAGGGCTCGAACGTCGTGATCACGGCCCATGCGGGCGACCGGCTGGTGGGCGTGCTCCGGGGCTGGACCGACTTCGTCTACGACGGCTACATCTGTGACCTGGCTGTCCATCCGGCCTTCCAGAAGGCCGGCGTCGGGCGCCGCCTGCTGGAACTGGCCAAGGAGGTCGGCGAGGGCGTCCAGTGGGTGCTGCTCGCCTCCCCCATCGCCAAGGATTACTACGCCCACGTCGGCTGGGACCACATCCCGAACGCCTGGCGTTTCGCCCGGAATGGGTGGAACCCCGCCTCGGTGGAGGCGTACCAGGCCGAACACGCGGACCTGGCGGCGAAGGCCTGAGCGCCGGTTTGCCGGTAGAATGAACGGGGGCTTCGGCCCCCTTTTTCTTGGAACCCGTTCGGCACCATGAGCCCTTCCAATGCCATGCCCTGGGATCGTCCCGCCCCCGAGCGGGAGGGGCTGCCTTCGGCCTGGTCGCTGTTCCCGGAGGACTTCGCCGCCCTCGGCTGTCCCGGCAGTGCGCTGGAGACCTTCAAGCGCCTGCACCGGCCCTGGACATGGAAGGACGGCGGGCCGGACCTGGGCACCGGCATTCGCCGCTGGCTGGAAGGGGTGGCCGACCTGCGCCTGCCCCGCATCGCCGAGCGGCAGCCCTCGGCGGACGGATCGACCAAGCTGGCCCTGGAGCTGGCCGACGGGAAGCGCATCGAGGCGGTGCACATGCCTCGCAAGGTACGCAACCCGAGGGTGACCTACTGCATCTCCAGCCAGGTGGGCTGCGCCATGGGCTGTACCTTCTGCGCCACGGGCAGCATGGGGATCCTGCGCAACCTGCAACCCGGCGAGATCCTGGGCCAGGTTCTGGCCCTGATGGCGGACCTCGGCCCCGACCGCGGCCACGAGCTGACCTTGGTGTTCATGGGCATGGGCGAGCCCCTGCACAACCTCGACCACCTGCACCGCGCCATCCGGCTCATGTGCCATCCGGCGGGCCTGGGCCTCGGCAAGAACCGGATCACCGTGAGCACCTCGGGCCTGGTGAGCGGCATCGAGAAGCTGGCGCGGATGGAGCCCAGACCCCTGCTGGCCCTCAGTCTGAACGCCACCACCGACGAGGCCAGAGACCGGACCATGCCCGTGAACCGCGTCTGGAACCTGGCCCGGCTGCGCCAGGCCCTGGATGCCTGGGGGGCCAAGCGGGGCGAGAAGTTCTGCTTCGAGTACGTGCTGCTGGCCGGGGAGAACGATCACGAGGCTGATGCCGACCGGCTGGCCGATTGGCTGGGCGACCTGCGCCGGGGCCACAACCTGAACCTCATCCCCATGAACGAGCACGGCGCCAGTGCTTTCCGCGAGCCCGCCGAGGAGCGCGTGCAGCAGTTCGCCGAGTGGCTGAAGGCCCGGGGCTGCTTCGTCACCGTCCGCCGCAGCCGGGGGCGCGACGTGCAAGGCGCCTGCGGGCAGCTGGTGAAAGGGCGCACGGGACCTGGGCTGTAATGGGCGGAACGGGCTTGACCCTGACCCGTCCTTTCCGGAAAACCCTTTGCGCCATGCGCCCATTGCCCTGAATCTTTTTGAATGCGCATCCCGGTTCATCAGCTCCCCCATGGCCTCGGCCTCGAACTCCCCGTGGCGGCCACGGCCCATGCGGCGGGCATGGACCTGCGGGCCGCGATTCCCGAAGGCGAGACCTGGGTGTTGACCCCTGGCCATCGCCGCCTCGTGCCCACCGGCCTGGTGATGGCCATCCCGCCGGGCTTCGAGGGCCAGGTGCGGCCCCGCTCGGGCCTGGCGCTGCGCCATGGCCTCACGGTGCTCAACGCCCCGGGCACCATTGACGCCGACTACCGCGGCGAGGTGCAGGTGCTGCTCATCAACCACGGCGACGCGCCCTTCGAGCTGCGCCGCGGCGAGCGCATCGCCCAGCTGCTGGTGGCGCCCGTGGCAAGCTTCAGCTGGGTGCTTGAACCCACCGTCGAGGCCCTGGGCGGCACGGCGCGGGGCGAGGGCGGCTACGGCAGCACGGGCCGCTGAAGTCCGGGTTACCTTCCACTGGATTGGTGGTTCAAACAGCTATAGGATCGGTCTCCCCTCTCCAGGAGATCCCCATGCGCCGCACGGTCCTCGCCCTCTCCCTCACCGTCCTTCCCGTGGCCGCAGGCGAGCCCCTCGCCTATGCGGATGGCGCCACGAAGCTCGCCGGCTACGTGTCCCGGCCCGCCGCCATCAAGGGCAAGGTCCCCGGCGTGGTGGTGATCCACCAGTGGATGGGCCTCACCGACCACGAGCGCAAGGTCTCGGATGACCTGGCCAGGCTCGGCTACGTGGCCCTGGCGGCGGACATCTACGGCGAAGGCGTCCGGCCCGCCAATACCGGCGAGGCGGGGAAGCTGGCGGGTTCCTTCAAGGGGGACCGCGCCCTGTATCGCCGCCGCATCGCCGCCGCCATCGAGGCGCTGAAGGCCCAGAAGGGCGTGGACGGCTCGCGCTTGGCGGTGATCGGCTTCTGCTTCGGCGGCACCGGCGCCCTGGAGGCGGCCCGGGCCGGGCTGCCCGTGAAGGGCGTGGTCTCCTTCCACGGCGGGCTGGACGCGGCACCGGGCGCCACGCCGGCGGCCATCTCGGCCAAGGTGCTGGTCTGCCACGGGGCCGATGATCCCTTCGTGCCCGCCAAGGACGTGGCGGCCTTCCAGGGCGAGATGCGCCAGGCCAAAGCGGACTACGTGTTCACGGCCTACGCCGGGGCGGTGCACGCCTTCACCCAGAAGGAGGCCGGCAGCGACAACGCGAAGGGCGCCGCCTACAACGAGGCGGCGCACCGCCGCAGCTGGCAGCACATGAAGGATCTCTTCAAGGAGATCTTCTAGTCCGCGACATGGAAACGCCCCGCCGGGGCGGGGCGTTTCCGGCGTTCCCGGGCGGTCAGAAGCCCGAGCGGTTGGGGTAGGCGGGCTTGGGCGTGGCCGTCGGAGGCGCCTTCTTGAGGGCGGCTTCGACCTCCTGGATGGCCCGGTCCAGCTGGGGATCCTTGCCCTGGGCCAGCAGGGCGGGATCGTCCATCACCTCGATGTCGGGGTCGACACCGTAGCCTTCCACCACCCAGTGGCCTTCCTTGGAGAAGATGCCGAAGGTGGGCACGGTGACGCTGCCGCCGTCCACCAGCGCGGGGGAGCCGCTGATGCCGATGAGCCCGCCCCAGGTGCGGCGACCGACGAGGGGGCCGAGGCCCGCCTTCTTGAAGTAGTGGGGGAAGAGATCGCCGCCCGAGCCGCTCCAGCCATTGATGAGCATGGCCTTGGGACCGTCGTGGGCCACGAAGGGCCACTGCCAGTCCTTTCCGTCCCGGACGCCCCAGTAGTTGATGGTCTTGCGGCTGAGCATCTCGATGAAGCGGTCGGGGATCTGGCCGCCGCTGTTGAAGCGCTCGTCCACCACCAGGCCGGCCTTGTCCCACTGGCCGCGGAACTGCTTGACGAGGTCGGTCTGCCCGCCGAGGCCGGTGTCGGGCACGTAGATGTAGCCCAGGCGGCCATTGGAGACCTTCTCGACGTACTTCCGCTTCGCCTCGATCCAGGACCAGTAGCGCAGCTGATAGTCGTTGGCGACGGTCTCCACCAGGATGTCGTGGGCACCGTCCAGGCTCGGCTTGTCGTTGACGGTGAGCAGCACGGTCTTGCCGGCCAGGCCCTGGAAAGCCGCCCAGGGATCGGTGCGGACATCCAGCGGGGTGCGGTTGACGGCCAGCAGGTAGTCGCCTTCCTTCACCTTGAGGCCAGGCTGGGCGAGGGGTCCCTTGACCTGCGCGTCCCAGTCGGCGCCGCGCAGGATGGTCTTGATGCGGAAGGCGCCGTTCTCCAACGCGAAATCCGCGCCCAGCAGGCCAGTGCCCAGGCGGGCCGGCATCTCCTGGTCGCCGCCGCCGCGGTAGGCGTGGGAGGCGTTCAATTCGCCGATGAGCTCGCCGAGGACGAAGTTCACGTCCTCGCGGGTGACGCAGTCCTTCAGCAGCTTGCCGTAGCGGGTGCGCATGGCCTTCCAGTCCACCCCGTGCATGCCGGGGTCGTAGAAGTAGTCGCGCTCCATGCGCCAGGCGTCGTTGAAGATCTGCTGCCACTCGGCCTGGGGTTCCACGGTCATGCGAAGCTCGCCGGTGGGCAGCTTCTTGTCGAATTTCTGGTCGGGCTTGAGGTCCACCAGGGCGTAGTCGGTCTTGCGGTTCACCAGGGCCTTCTTGCCATCGCCGCTGAGGATGGCGCCATCCAGATCCCCCACCACGGACTTCTCTTCGCGTTCCTCGAAGTCGTAGATGTAGAGGGTGGTCTTGGTCTCGCCCATGGGGTTGAGCTGCGGGGCGCGGGTGTAGACCAGCTTGCCTGAGGTCGCGGCCACGTTCATGTAGTAGCCGGCCGCAGGAGGCAGCAGCACCATGCGGGATTCCAGGCCCTCGAGGTCGATCTCCACGGGCTTGGGTGCCTCGGCCTTGTCGGCGCCATCTTTCTTGTCAGCCCCGTTCTTCTTGTCGGCCCCGTTCTTCTCGTCCTTGCCCTTTTCGGTCTTGTCAGCGTCCGCATCGTTCTTGGGGGCGATGGGCGAGGGTACGTCCTTGCGCAGCGGGATCGCGGCGAGACGGGTGGTGCCGGCGTAGATCCAGGTGTTGTCAAGGTCGCTGTAGGCAGGACTGAACTGCTGGCCCGTGGAGAGGAAGAGATACTTGCCCTCGGGATCGAAGGCCGGGTCCCCGGCGTTGTAGTAGGCGGAGGTCACCTCGTGCTTCTGCCCGTTCCGGGTGTCGTAGAGCACCACCACGCTGTTGCGGTTGGCGGTGTCGCGGGGGTAGGCGAGCCAGCGGCTGTCGGGCGACCAGGTGGCGCGGAAGCCCTCCAGGGGCTCGTGGAAGAGGAACAGGCCCTTGTCCACCTGTTGCACCTTCCCGGTGTCCAGGTCGCAGAGGTTGATCCGCATGGCCTGGTCCACGAAAACCACCCGCTTGCCGTCCGGCGACCAGGTGATGTGGTAGCGGAAGCCCGGGCCCATGCGGGTGACCTGGCGCTCGGAGCCGGAGCCGTCGGCGGGCCGGACGCAGAGCTCGTACTCGCCGCTGCGGTCGCTGAAGTAGGCCACCTGCTTGCCATCGGGGGAGAGCGCGGGGTAGCGCTCGGCGGCACCGGGCGTGCGCGTGAGGTTGATGACGTAGCCCTTCTCGGCGGGCACGGAGAAGATCTCGCCGCGGGCCTCGAAGACCGCGCGCTTGCCCTGGGGCGAGAGGTCCGGGTTCCGGAGCAGACGGCTGGCGTTCTCTTCACGGGCCTTCAGGGTGGCGCCGTCCGTGACGACCTCGATCTTCACTTCCACCACCTTCTCGGTGGGGAGCTCAATGCGGTGCAGCCGGCCGCCGGCTTCCACCACGATGTCGGAGGGGCCGATGGCGGGGAAGTGGGCGTCGTATTCCTTGAAGAAGGTGATCTGCTTGAAGGCCTTGGTGGCCAGGTCGTAGGACCAGATGTTGGCGCGCTTCACCGAATCCCGGTCGGAGAGGAAGTACAGCTTCCCGCCGTGCCACATGGGCATGGAGTCGTTGGAGCCGCCGAGGCTCGGCAGGCGGCTGGCGGTCTTCTTTTCCAGGTCGTAGAACCAGATTTCGGAGGCCATGCCGCCGCGGTAGCGCTTCCAGGTGCGGAAGTCGGTGCTGACGGGCTGGTAGGCGAGCACCTTGCCGTCCGGCGACAGCGCGCCGAATTCGGCGTAGGGCAGGGGCAGGGCCTCGGGCAGGCCGCCGCCCTTGGGAGCCCTGAAGAGCTTGCTGAAGCGGTCCTTCCCCGATTCCATGCCGGAAGCGAAGAGCAGGGACTTGCCGTCCGGCGTCCAGTCGACCATGCGGTCGTTGCCGGGGTGGTGGGTCACGCGGGTGGGGATGCCGCCGGTCACCGGCAGCACGTACACATCGAGGTTGCCGTCGTAGTTCGCGCTGAAGGCCAGTTCCTTGCCGTCCGGCGAGAAACGGGCGAAGGATTCCTCTCCCTTCGGGATGGAAAGCCGCTGGGCCACACCCCCGGTCTTGGGCACGAGCCAGAGGTCGTTCGCGTACGTGAACGCGATCTGCGTGGCCGATACATCGGGATACCGCATGAGTCGGGCGTCCATTTGAGCTGAGGCGCTCATGGATGCTGCCACGATCAGGGCGGATGAGAAGCGTGGAAGAGTGCGCATGGGCTGCTCCGGGGCTCGTGAAGGGTCCATGCATCTTACGTGGGGGTGTGGCGAATCGTTGAGTCCAGGCTGGATCTTGCGCGAGGTTACGCCGTGTCTTGCGTCAAACAACCTTTGCATCAAAAATGATTCAGGCATCGTCTATAGCCCCTGCCCAAGTTTATCGCCCTTCCTCTGGAATCCCACATGGACACGCTGTTCACGGTCTGGCCCCTCAACGAGCGCAGCAACCTGAATTGGCGGATGGGAAACCCTGTCCCCCACAGTCACCCCTTCCACCAGGTGTTCTTCATCAGGGAAGGGACCGGCACCCACTGGGTGGATGGCGTGGAGACCCGCATCCACGGGCCCTGGGTGATGCTGGTGGCCAAGGGCAAGACGCACCTCTACCTGCCCGACGTGGAGGACGACGGCTGGATGTTCGATTTCGGAGAGGACTTCCTCGATTCCGACGCGTCGTGGGTGTTCTCGGATTTCCTGGCCACCTCGAACCTGCCCCTGCCCCAAGACGAGCTGGTCCAGCAGGCTTCCGTCCTGGCCCGGCTCATGTGGGACATGGGCAAGGTCAAGACCGATGAGTCCCGGCCCGTCCTGCGCCACCTGCTGTCCGCCTTCCTGCATCTCCTCCAGTCGAGAATCCGCGAGCAGGCGCAGCACAACCAGACCCACCGCACCTCGGACTTCAAGCTGTTCCAGGCCTTCCTGCGGCAGCTGGACGACAGTTTCACCCGCGAGAAGGAGGTGGAGTTCTACGCGCGCCAGCTGCGCTGCACGACCCGCCGCCTGGGCGCGGTGTGCAAGCTCGTCCTCGGCAAGACACCCCAGGTGATCATCCAGGAACGCTGCATGCTGGAGGCGAAGCGGCTGCTGCTCCACACCGACCAGAGCATCCAGCAGATCGCCGCGAGCCTGGGGTGCGAAGACCAGTCCAACTTCACGAAGGCGTTCCGGAAGGCCACCGGGGAGACGCCCACCCGTTTCCGGAAGTCGCGGGACCTCGTCCAGCCGGGCTCCACCGAGGCGATGTAGGTCACAGGCCGGAACTCCGGACCGAGATTTACCAGAAATGGGCGCTCGGGTACCGAGAGGAAAGGGGCTGTTCGGGTCTAAGCTCTGGCCATGCCATGGGCAATTGAAAACCCATTGGTCATCATTAAATCAATCATTGAAATGTTGCGACTAAGCAACGTGACGGAGGTCTGTCGTGAAATCCAGAACCCTTCTTTTCTCCCTTGTCGGAGCGTGTGCGCTGCCGCTGAGCCTGTCGGCCCAGGCGAGCGACGTGCAGATCTACGGCACCTTCCTGCCCTTCCTCGACCACGTGAAGACCAGCGGCGCCACGGCCCCGGGCCTCTCCCCGGCGAACGGCGGCGCCACACAGGTGGCGGCCTCGGCCTACACCGGCGACCTGGGCAACCTGCCCGGGCGGAACCGCATGACGTCGGGCACCTCGAACCTGGGGTTCCGGGGCAGCTTCAAGGTCAACGACGATCTGAAGATCATCTGGCAGATCGAGAGCGCCATCAGCCCCGACGGCGACGCGCCCAACAGCCTCACCAGCCGCAACAGCGCCCTGGGCCTCGAGGGCAGCTGGGGCCGGGTGTTCTACGGCAATTGGGACACGCCCTACAAGTACCCCCTGCTGTTCGTGGGCGCCCTGCGGGGATTGAATCCCTTTGACAACGCGCTGACCGCCAACCCGGGCTTCAACGTGCCGGGCACCACCACCCAGAACGGCCGGGCCAACGCCAAGGCCGACGCGGCCTTCAACCGGCGCCAGGGGAACAGCATCCAGTATTGGAGCCCCGTGGTGAACGGCTTCTCGGGCCGCGTGGCCTACTCGGTCAACGAAGGCAAGACCGCCGCCACGACCACGGTGCCTTCGGTGAGCCCGGAGCTGTGGTCGGCGCTGCTGAGCTACAAGGCCGGGGCCTTCAACATCAGCTACGGCTACGAGCGCCACAGCGACTACTTCGGTCTGGCCCAGCTGGGCGGCTCCGCTGGCGCGACGGCCACGAATGCCACCTCGAAGGACGAAGGCCACGAACTCATCGCCGCCTACGCCTTCCCGACGGGAACCAAGGTCTCGGCCATCGTGGAGCGCCTGAGCTACGACACCAGCGACACCGCGGTCGGCAAGGTGAACCACTACGAGCGAGACGCCTGGTACGTGCTGGTGCAGCAGCGCTGGGGCGACCATCAGCTGTTCGGGGCCTACGGCAAGGCCAATGCCGGCAGCGCCACGGTGGTGGGCGGCGGCCCCGTCACCACCAACGGCCTGGGCGGCGCCCAGTGGAGCGCGGGCTACACCTACAGCCTGACGAAGACGGCGGACCTCTACACCTCGGTCTACGGCATGACCAACGAGCGGTCGGCCAGCTATGCGCTGTTCCCGCCCGTGGGCAGCGGCGTCGCCCCTGGCGCCTCCACCACCGGCTTCGGCCTCGGCATTCTCTACACCTTCTAGTTGAAGGCGGGCGCGGGTGCAGCCGGTCAGCGACGGCACCCGCGCTCCGTTTCCACGTGAGGCACTCACGACTTTTGGAGCACGCCATGGGCAATTTGGGAATGACAGAAATCCTGCTGATCGGCGCGGCACTGCTGATCTTCTTCGGCCCCTCGCGGCTTCCCGAGCTGGGCAAGTCGCTGGGCAGGAGCATCCAGGAATTCAAGAAGGCCGGCCGTGAGCTCACGGCCGATGTTCAGGAACAGGCCAAGTAGCCAGGAGGCCGGGCGGGGGATCCACCCGCCCGGTGCCCCGTGACAGGAACCCATCCATCAAGGAGGAATGAGGCATGAGCCAGGACCATTTCCAGGAAGACCAGGAAACAGATCAATACACAAAGCAGGTGATCGAGAACGGCCTGTCCCGCCGGAGCTTTCTGTCGCGGGCGGCTGGTGGCGCGGCCGCCGCAGGCCTCTTCGGGCTCTCCAGCCTGCCTGTCGCAGCGGCGGGCACCTCGGAGCCGAAGGGCCTGGATTTCGCGAAGAGCTCGGACGGCGGAGCGACGCTCTCCTTCCTGCCGAAGCCGAAGCCCATCCGCGACCGCGAGATCGCCGAGACCCTGACCTTCGACGTTGTGGTGGTCGGCGCGGGCGCCTCCGGCGTTCCGGCGGCCCTTTCCGCCGCCGAGAACGGCGCCAAGGTCGCGGTGATCCAGAAGGCCCCCTTCGCGCTCTCCCAGGGCAACACCGGATCCGGCGTGGATCTGGCCACGAGCGAGAAGGCCGGCATCGAGGCGCTGGTCGCGAGGCTCATCGCCGACAGCAACCACCGCTGCAATCCCAAGCTCATCCGGCAGTGGGCCTACAACTCAGGCGAGGCTGTGCGGTGGGTCATCGACCGCGCCAGGCAGGGAGGCTCCCCGGTCGTGGACCAGGGCAGCCCCGTCCAGCGGGCGATCCTCAAGGTCAACGGCTACAGCATGGGCTATGTCACCTCCTTCTTCGGACCCAAGCCCTACACCACGGGCGACGGCATGCGCCACCTGGCCAAGACCGCCGAAAAGGCCGGCGTCCGGTTCTTCTACCGGATGCCTGCCGTCCAGCTCGTGCAGAACAAGGCCGGCGAGGTCCTGGGCGTGATCGCCAAGGGACCCAACGGGAAATTCACGAAGTTCCTGGCCAAGAAGGGCGTCATTCTGGCCACGGGCGACTACCAGAACAACAAGGCCATGTCCGACTACTTCGTGCCGGACGTGAAGCACCTGGAGCGCAAGCAG
>Ga0316605_10002317_pt1 | contig 10855 bp, 8 predicted proteins | sample OWC_soil_day20_n_FD_207666 | JGI IMG/M metagenome (GOLD analysis project Ga0316605, IMG submission 207666) | Wetland soil microbial communities from Old Woman Creek delta, Ohio, United States - OWC_soil_day20_noCT | ecosystem: Environmental > Terrestrial > Soil > Wetlands | place: USA: Ohio... | reverse complement strand
CAGGCGCGTCGGGGGCCGGGCGGCGCGGGGCGGGGCCCGCGATCGCACTCAGGCCGCGTTCGCGGCCCTGGGGACGATGGCCGTTCCCGGGCCCGCCCTCCCGGGCGCCGAAAAACGGCCCCCCGAGGTGCCGTAAAATGTCAGTCCATCTGCTTCCGCAGCACGGTCGGAATGTCGTAGTCGTCGACCCCCGACCAGTTGGGCCCGAACCCGCCCGGGTCGTCGCCGCGCGTCCCCTGCGCCACCAGCTTGCGATAGAAGGGGACCTTCTCGTTCGCCTTCTCGGCGGGCGCCGCGGCCGGCGGGCTCGCCGCCGCGCCCGGCGTCTCGTAGCGCGCGGCGCCCGCGCTCGCCGGGCGCGCCGCCGGAGCCACCGCCGGACGCGAGTCCTGGACCTCGCCCGCGTAGCGGAAGCCGGTGGCGATCACGGTCACCTTCATCTCCTCGTCGAGGTTCTCGTCGAGCACCATGCCGGAGATGATGTTGGCGTCCGGATCGACCGCGCTCTGGATGATGCGCGCCGCCTCGGCGACCTCGTGCAGCGTCAGGTCGCGGCCGCCGGAGATGTTGATCAACACCCCCTTGGCGCCCTCGATCGAGGTCTCCTCGAGCAGGGGCGAGCTGATCGCCCGCTGCGCCGCCTCGAGCGCGCGGTTCTCGCCCTTGGCGATGCCGGTGCCCATCAGGGCCATGCCCATGCCGGCCATGATCGCGCGCACGTCGGCGAAGTCGACGTTGACCTCGCCCGGGATGGTGATCAGGTCGGAGATGCCCTGCACGGCCTGGCGCAGCACGTCGTCGGCGATGCGGAAGGCCTCCGCGAGCGGTGTGCCGCGCTCGACGAAGTTGAGCAGGCGTTCGTTGGGGATGGTGATCAGCGTGTCGACCGAGCCGCGCAGCTCTTCGATGCCGCGCTCGGCGACCTGCATGCGCCGGCGCCCTTCGAAGCCGAATGGCTTGGTCACCACCGCGACGGTCAGGGCGCCGATCTCGGACGCGAGCGACGCCAGGATGGGCAGGGCTCCGGTGCCGGTGCCGCCGCCCATGCCGGCGGTCAGGAAGATCATGTCCGCGCCGTCCATCAGCTCGAGCACCTTCTCCGTGTCCTCGAGCGCCGCCTTGCGGCCGACCTCGGGGTCGGCGCCCGCGCCCAGCCCGCGCGTGATCTGCTCGCCCAGCTGGAGCTTGACCATGGCACGGCACTTGGCGAGCGCCTGCAGGTCGGTGTTGGCGGCGACGAACTCGATGCCGCGCAGGTTGGAGGCGATCATGCGGTTGACGGCGTTGCCGCCGCCGCCGCCGACTCCGATCACCTTGATCTTGGCCGGAACGGCCTCCACGGCGGGCGCGGCCTCCCGGCCGGCGTTGCGGCTTCTCGAGTCCTGATCGTCGAACAGGATCATGGTCGTCTCTCCTCGGGTTCCTTTGGATTTCATGCGGCAGCCGCCTCAGAGCAGGTCGGAGAACGCGCTGCGCAGACTGCCGACGAAGTTGCGCATCCGGAAGCCGCGCCGTGGGGCGCGGGCCGGGGCCGCCTCGGCCGCCGCCGCCCAGCGCAGCAGGCCGGCCGCCGCTGCCCAGCCCGGCGAGCCGAGCACGTCCACCAGCCCGCCCAGCCCGTGGGCGACGCCGTACCGGACGCTCGAATTGAAGACCTGGCCGGTGAGCTCGAGCAGGCCGTCGAGCTGGGCGCCGCCGCCGGTCAGCACGATGCCGCCGCGCAGCTGACCGTCCCAGCCCGCCCGGCCGAGGTCGCCGCGCACGAGCGACAGCATCTCCTCGGCGCGCGGCTGGAGGATCTCGCAGATCTCGCGGCGCGGCACCACGCGCGGCGCGCCACCGGCGACCGCCGGCACCGAGATGCCTTCCTCGTCCTGGACCATCGAGAGCAGGCAGCAGCCCTCCTTGAGCTTGATCCGTTCCGCTTCGGCGTAGGGCGTGCGCAGCACCATCGCGAGGTCGTTGGTGAAGTGCCCGGCCCCGATCGGCAGCACCGAGGAATGCCGCGCCTCGCCGTCCTCGAACAGGGCGTAGCCGGTGGTGCCGGCGCCGACATCCAGCAGCAGGACGCCCAAGTCCTTCTCGTCCGGGGTGAGCACGGCCTCGGCGGTGGACAACGGCTCGAAGACCATCTCCGCCACCTCGATGCCGGCGCGGTTGATGCAGGTCAGCAGCGTCTTGGAGCGGGCGGTCTGGCCGGTGACCAGATGGACCTGCACCTCGAGCCGGGAGCCGAGCATGCCGAGCGGATCCGAGATGCCGCCCTGCTCGTCGACCACGAACTCCTGCGGCACCGCGTGCAGGATCTCGCGATCGGACGGCAGCGCGGCCGATTGCGCGGCATCGAGGACGCGCTCGATGTCGGCGCGCGTGATCTCGCGGTCCTTGCGCGACACCGAGACCATGCCGCGCGCGTTGACCGAGCGCACGTCGGCACCCGCGATGCCGACCCAGGCGCGCGAGATCTCGACGCCCGCCATCACCTCGGCCTCCTCGCTGGCGGCCTTGAGCGCTTCGACCGTGGCCTCGAGGTTGACGATGTTGCCGCGACGCGTGCCGCGGTTGGGGGCCTGCCCCCGTCCGGCGATCTCGAGGCCGCCCCGGCCGTCCCGCTTGCCGATCAGGACCGCGACCTTCGAGGAGCCGACGTCGATTCCCACCACGTAACCTTCAGCCTTGGCCATCCTCAGGACCTCTCCACGACAGGTTGAAAGACGATCCGGCGTTGCGCACGGAGATCGACGAATGCGAGGCGCGGATAGCGCCCCTCGAGATCGGGAAGCAGCGCGGCGAGCGCGGGCAACCGCTCGGCGAGGGTGCCGCTGCGCACGAGGAGCGGAAACGGCAGCGCGCCCAGGTCGAGGCGGTAGTCGTCCTCGCCGAGCGCGGCCACCTCGGAGAGCGTGGCCGCCCACGCCGGCGCCGCGGCGGCGAGCTCGTCGGCGACCGCGAAGGCCCCCGCCAGGTCGACCTCCGCGGTCGTGCCGACGCTGACCAGCAGGAGGCCCGTCGGGCCCTCCGACCCGACCAGCGGCGCGATCACCCGGCCGTGCCGGTCGAGGTAGGCCAGGCCGGCCGACGAACGCAGCAGTCCGGCCGGCCGCCGCTCGTCGAGGATCAGCCGCAGCCGGTTGGGCAGGCGCTTCTCGACCGTCACCGCCGCCACCCAGGGATGCGCCGCCACCCGGCGCTCCACGTCCTCGAGCGGCAGGCGCAGGAGGTTCTCGCCGCGCAGGGGTGCGAGCGCGCCCTCCACCCAGGCCTCGTCCACCCAGCGCTGGCCGGAGAGCTCGAGATCGGCCAGCGCGAAGGCGGGCGAAGAGAGCGCCCAGGCCACCACCATCGCGGGCAGCCCGACCACGGCGACCGCCTGCACGAAAGGACGGCCGAGCGTCGCCCACGCGCTGCGCCGGCGCACGCGCACGGCCGCCGCCGGGCGCCGGAACGGCAGCACCCGCGCGGCCTCGAGCGGCGGCAGCTCGCGCCCCTTCATCGCTTCGCCTCCGCGACCAGGTTCTCCGCCAGGCGGTAGATGTCGCCCGCGCCCAGCGTGAGCACCACGTCGCCTTCGGAAACGCCGTCGAGCAGCGCCGTCGCCGCGTGCCAGTCCGCGCAGTAGGCGACGCGGCCGTGCCCCAGCGCACGCGCGGCGCGCGCCACCAGCTCGCCGGTCACGCCCGGGATCGGCTTCTCGCGCGACGGATAGACGTCGGTCACCACCACGCGGTCCGCGCCGAGCAGAGCGCGGCCGAACTCCTCGGCGAGGTCGCGCGTGCGCGAGTAGAGGTGGGGCTGGAAGACCGCGTGCAGTTGGCGCCGCGGGAAGACCTGGCGCGCGGCCGCGAGCGTCGCGGCGACCTCGGTCGGGTGGTGGGCGTAGTCGTCCACCACCTCGGCGCCATGCCACGTGCCCAGCCGCTCGAAGCGGCGGTGCACGCCCGCGAAGCCGGCGAGCGCGCGGGCGATCGCCGGCACCGGGATGCCGAGCGCCAGCCCGACCCCGATCGCCGCCAGCGCGTTGCGCACGTTGTGCAGACCGGGCAGGGGGATCTCGATGCCGCCCAGCTCGCCCGCGCCGCGCTGGTGGAGGCGGAAGCGGCTGCCCGCCGGCGTGGTCTCGAGCTGGCGCGCCGACAGGTCGTGGTCGTCGTCGAGGCCGTAGGTCACCACGCGCCGGTCGGCGAGCCGCGGCAGCAGGTCGCGCACGTTGGGATCGTCCGCGCAGGCGATCACCTGTCCGAAGAAGGGCACCCGCGACGCGAAGGCGCCGAAGGCGTCCTGGATCTCGTCCAGGTCGCGGTAGGTGTCGAGGTGATCGCGGTCGATCGAGGTGATGACCGCGAGGATCGGCGCCAGCGACAGGAAGCTGCGGTCGAACTCGTCGGCCTCCACCACCATGTAGTCGCTGCGCCCGAGCCGCGCGCCGGTGCCCGAGACGCGCAGCCGCCCGCCCACGATCACGGTCGGGTCGAGCCCGGCCTCGGTGAGGATCGCACCCACCAGCGAGGTGGTGGTGGTCTTGCCGTGGGTGCCCGCCACGGCCACGCCGTACTTCAGCCGCATCAGCTCGGCCAGCATCTCGGCCCGCCGGACGACGGTGATGCCGCGCGCGCGCGCCGCGGCGAGCTCGGGGTTGTCCGGGGCGATCGCGGACGAGATCACGACCAGGTCGACGCCTTCGAGATGGGCGGGCGCGTGACCGAGGGAGATCGCCACCCCGAGCCGCTCCAGCCTCGCCACGGTCTCGCCGCCGGCGAGGTCGCAGCCCGAGACCTTGACCTCGTACTGCGCCAGGACCTCCGCGATGCCCGACATGCCGGCGCCGCCGATGCCCACGAAATGCGCGTGCCGGAGCCCGGCGAAGCGGTGGAACATCATCGGCCGCCTCCGGCCAGCGCTTCGATCCGGTCCGCGATCGCGGCCGCTGCCGAGGGCAGCGCCAGGGTGCGCGCGCGCGCCCCCATCGTCGCCAGCGCGGCGCCGCCGCGCGCGAGCTCGCCCAGGCGCCGGCCCAGCAGCTCGGCCGTGAGGCCCTCCTCCTCCAGCACGACGGCAGCGCCCGCCTCCGCGAGCCGGCGCGCGTTGTCGCGCTGATGGCCGCCCGCGAGCGCGAGGGGGACGAGCAGCGAAGGACGCCCGGCGGCGCACAGCTCGGCGAGCGAGATCGCGCCCGCGCGCGACAGCACCAGCGTCGTGCGCGCCAGCTCGCGCGCCACGTCGGCGACGAACGGCACCACCTCGACCCTGGCCTCCGGCACGCCGCTCTCCGCCCAGCGCGCGCGCGCCGCCTCGGCGTGCTGCTCCCCGCACTGGTGGAGCACGGTGAGCTCCGGCGCGAGCCCGAGCGCGACGGCGACCGCGGCGGGCAGCAGCCGGTTGAGCCGCTCGGCGCCCTGGCTGCCGCCCAGGGCGAGCAGGCGTGGCCGCGCTCCGGCGTCGAGCCCGGGCACCGCGAAGAACTCCGAGCGCACCGGCACGCCGGCGACGAAGCTGGGGCAGGCGAGCGCGCGGCCCGCCTCGGGCCAGGCCACGGCGGCGGCCGCCGCCAGGTGCGAGAGCCAGCGGTTGGCGGCGCCCGGGCTGGCGTTGGGCTCGATCAGCAGGAGCGGACGACGCGCCCAGGAGGCGCCCAGCGCGGCCGGCGCCGACGCGTACCCGCCGGTGCCCACCACGACGTCCACGCCGAGCTCGCGCAGCCGGCGACGGGCCCGCAGCGCGGAGAGCGTCACCGTCGCCAGCGCGCGGGCGCGCGCGACCGGTCCGCGCCCGACCAGCGGCCGCGCCGCGAGCGGCACGAACGCCACGCCGCGCGCCTCGACCAGCCGCCGCTCCATGCCGTCCGGCCGGCCGGCGAAGCTCACCCGCCACCCCCGGCGCGCGAGCTCGGCGCCCACCGCGAGCGCCGGGAAGACATGTCCGCCCGAACCACCGCCGGCGAGCAGGACGTGGCGTGCCTGGGTTCGCGGGTCACGCGCATCCTCAGCCATGCTGGGAGACGTTGAGCAGCACGCCGCAGGCGATCAGCGAGGCCACCAGCGACGAGCCGCCGTAGGAGAGGAAGGGCAGCGGGATGCCCTTGGTCGGTACCAGGGCGATCGCCACCGAGATGTTGAGGAAGGCCTGGAGCGCGAGCAGGACCGCGAATCCCCAGCCCAGGAACCTCCCGAACGGGTCCGGAGCGCGCAGTCCCGCGCGCACCCCGCGCCAGAGCAGGAGCGCGAAGAGGCCGACCACGGCGAGGCCGCCGAGCAGGCCCAGCTCCTCGGCCACGATCGCGAAGATGAAGTCCGAGTGCGGGTAGGGCAGGAAGTAGAGCTTCTGCACGCTCTCGCCCGGACCGAGCCCGAGCACCCCGCCCGAGCCGACCGCGATCAGCGACTGCAGTGCCTGGAAACCAGACCCGAGCGGGTCCTTCTCCGGATCGAGGAAGGCGAACAGCCGCGCCCGGCGGTAGGGCACGGAGATGACCAGGAACCAGAGCAACGGCGCCGCGAGCGCACCCGCCGCGGCCAGGAATCGCCACGACAGTCCGGCCAGGAAGAGCAGCACCGCCGCGCTGGTGATCAGCAGCACGGCCGTGCCCAGATCGGGCTGCAGCACGATCAGCCCCGAGAGCAGGCCGGTGGTCGCCGCCACCGGCAGCAGGAGCTCGCGCGAGTTGACGAGCTCGAGCTTGCGGTCGATCTGGTAGGCGAGGAACGGAATCAGCGCCAGCTTCGCCAGCTCGGAGGGCTGGATCGACACCCCCGCGAAGAACAACCAGCGCCGCGTCGAGTTGAGCTCGGGACCGAACAGCACGGCCACCAGCAGCACGACCACGCCGCCCAGCAGGGTGTAGATCACGCGCGGATCGCGCAGCCGGCGGTAGTCGAGGTGCATGACCAGCGCCATGCCCGCGAAGCCCACCGTCGCCGCGATCAGCTGCTTGAGCAGGAACGGGTTGAGCGCGCGCCCCTGGGCGCGCACCATGGGCGTCGAGGCGGAATAGACCATCACCAGCCCCAGCCCGACCAGGAGCACGACGGCGGTGAAGAGCACGCGGTCAAACGCGAGCTTCTTGGCCACCGCCCCTCCCTTCGGTCACCAGGCCGGGCAGCCCGCGCACCAGGCGCTGGAAGCTCTGGCCGCGGTCGCGATAGTCGCGGAACTGGTCGAAGCTCGCGCAGGCCGGCGAGAGCACCACGGCGTCGCCCGTGCGCGCCCGCTCGGCGGCCTCCGAGACCGCGGCCGCGAGCGTGCCCGAGCGCGAGAGCTCGGTGGCGCCCGCGAGCGCCCGTTCGAGCTCGGCCGCGGACTCGCCGATCAGGTAGGCGCGGCGGACCTTGCGCAGCGCCGCCGCTCGCAGGTACCGGAAGTCCGCGCCCTTGTTGCGCCCGCCCAGGATGACGTGCACGCTGCCGTCGGCGAAGCTCTCGAGCGAGCGCGCGGTGGCGGCCACGTTGGTGCCCTTCGAGTCGTCGAAGTAGGTGACCCCGGCGCGTTCGCCGACGCGCTCGAGGCGATGGGGCAGCCCGCGGAAGCCGCGCAGCCCCGCCGCGAGCCCCGTCGCGGGCGCCCCGGCGGCGAGCGCGAGCAGCGCCGCCGCCATCGCGTTCTCCAGGTTGTGAGGGCCCGGCAGCGGCACGTCTGCGGCCGCGAAAAGCTGCCGGGCACTCGCGCCGGGAGCGCGCTCGACCACCCTGCCCTCCTCCAGCCGGCAGCCGTCGGCGACCGGCGTCGAAAGCGAGAAGGAGCGCCGGCGCGCGGCGGTCGGGCTGGCGGCGACCTCGGGCTCGTCCGCGTTGAGGACCGCCACGTCGTCGCGGGTCTGGCGCGCGAAGATCCGCTGCTTGGCGGCCAGGTAGCCGGCGAGGTCCCGGTGACGGTCGAGGTGGTCGGGCGAGAGGTTGAGCAGCGCCGCCGCGCGCGGCCGGAAGCGGTCGATGGTCTCGAGCTGGAAGCTCGACAGCTCGACCACGAAGGTCCGCCCCGCGGCGCCGTCGACCACCGCCGCGAGCGGCAATCCGATGTTGCCGCACACCTCGACCGGGATCCCGGCGTGGGCGAGCAGGGCGCCGGTCATCGCGGTGGTCGTGGACTTGCCGTTGGAGCCGGTCACGGCGACCACCGGACCCTCGAGGAAGGCGAACGCGAGCTCGACCTCGGCGACCACCGGCAGGCCCGCCGCGCGCGCGGCGGCGAGCAGCGGGTGGTCGAGCGCCACGCCCGGACTGACCACCACGGCCTCGACGCCCGCCGGCAGCTCGCTCTCCTCCACGCCGCAGCGCAGCTCGACGCCCGGCGCGTCCGCGAGCCCGCCGAGCTCGAGCGCCGCGGCGGGGCGCCGGTCGGAGCCGACCACCTCGACGCCGCGGCTGGCGAGCAGGCGGGCCGCCGCCCCGCCCGACAGGCCGAGGCCGAGGACGTAGGCGCGGCGCAGGCGCGCGGGGTCGAAGGCTCTCGTCATCGCAGCTTCAGGGTGGAGAGCGCCACCAGCGCGAACACGATGGACAGGATCCAGAAGCGCACGATGATCTTGGGCTCCGCCCAACCCGAGAGCTCGAAGTGGTGGTGGAGCGGCGCCATGCGGAAGACGCGCTTGCCGCGCAGCTTGAACGAGCCGACCTGCAGGATCACCGAGAGGGCTTCGAGCACGAACAGGCCGCCCACCACGGCGAGCAGGATCTCCTGCTTGGCCATCAGCGCCACGACGCCGATGCCGCCGCCCAGGGCGAGCGAGCCGACGTCGCCCATGAAGACCTCCGCCGGGTGGGCGTTGAACCAGAGAAAGCCCATCGAGGCGCCGGCCAGCGCGCCGCAGAAGATGGTGACCTCGGCGACGCCGGGCACCCAGGGCACCTGCAGGTAGCCGGCTACCAGCTTGTTGCCCGCCACGTAGCAGAACACCGCGTAGGTGGCGGCCGCCACGCCGGCGGCTCCGATCGCCAGGCCGTCCAGCCCGTCGGTGAGATTGACCGCGTTCGACGAGCCGACCAGCACGAAGACCACGAAGGGCACGTAGAGCAGTCCCAGGTCGAGCACGAGCTCCTTGAAGAACGGGAACGCGAGGGTGGGCGAGAACGGCTGCGCGCCGGGCAGCGTCGGCAGCAACGCGCCCACCGCCGCCGCGACGCCGATCTGGAGCAGCAGCTTCGCGCGCGCGGTCAGGCCCAGGTTGCGGCGCGCCCGTACCTTGAGGAGATCGTCGAGGAACCCGATGCCGGCGAAGGCGGCGGCGACCGCGGTCGCCATCCACACGAACGCGTTCTCGAGGTTCGACCACAGCAGCGTGGGCACCAGCCAGGCGAACAGGATGAGCAGGCCGCCCATGGTCGGCGTCCCGGCCTTGACCTGGTGGCTCTCCGGACCCACGTCGCGGATGTTCTGGCCCACCGAGAGGCGGCGCAGCGTGCGCACGAACCAGGGTCCGCACAGCAGTGAGAGCAGCAGCGCCGTGACCACCGCGGCGGCGGTGCGGAAGGTGATGTAGCGCACCACGTTGAAGATCGCGTACTCGTCGCGCAGCGGCAGCAGCAAGTGGTAGAGCACGCCCCTACCCTCCCGCCTCGGCACGCCGGTCGGCGAGCGCGCGCTCGATCTCGTCGCGATCGGAGAAGGGCAGCCGCGCGGTGCCGACGATCTGCTCGCGCTCGTGCCCCTTGCCGGCCACCAGCACGGCATAGCCGCCCTGCGCCGCCACCGCGAGCGCGCGCCGGATCGCCTCGCGCCGGTCGGGCACGACCCGGTAGTGCCGGTTGCCCGAGGCGCGCAGCCCCTGCTCGACCGCCGCGATGATGGCGAGCGGATCCTCGGTGCGCGGATTGTCGGAGGTGACGATCGGCAGGTCGGCGAGCGAGCCGGCGACTCGACCCATGAGCGGGCGCTTGCCGGGGTCGCGGTCGCCGCCGCAGCCGAACACGACCACCACCCGCCGCCCCGAGATCTCGCGCAGGGCGCGGATCGCCGCCTCGAGGGCGGCGTCGGTGTGCGCGTAATCGACCACCACCGGGAAGGACTGGCCGACCTCCACCGGCTCCATGCGGCCGGGGAGCGGGCGCGTCGCGGCGATCGCCGCCGCGATCGCCTCGTGCGGCAGCTCGAGCGCCTCCGCCGCCGCGGCGGCGGCCAGCAGGTTGTCGAGGTTGTAGCGGCCGAGCAGGGGCGACCGGAAGCGGAGCGCCCCGCGCGGGGTCGCGAGCTCGCCCCGGATGCCCGCCGTGTCCAGCTCGGCCGTGGCCGCCGCCACCGCGCCACCGGGTCCGAACGAGAGCGCCCCCGGGAGCCGCTCGGCCAGTCTCCGCCCCCAGTCGTCGGCGGTCGGCACCACCGCGCGGCCGCCGGGCTTGAGCTGGTCGAAGAGGCGTGACTTGGCGGCGAAGTAGTCCTCGAGGTCACGGTGGAAGTCGAGATGGTCGCGCGTCAGGTTGGTGAACAGGCCGACGTCGAACCCGACTCCGGCCACGCGCCCCTGCACGAGCGCGTGCGACGAGACCTCCATCGCCGCCGCGCGCGCGCCCAGCCGGCGCATGGTAGCGAGCAGGCGGAAGAGCTCCGAGGCCTCGGGCGTGGTGCGCTCCGCCTCGGGCGCGTCGAGACCCGGGAACCGGTAGCCGAGCGTGCCGATGCGGCCGGCCGGCCGGCCCGCGGCGTCGAGCATCGCCGCGACCAGCTCGACCGTCGTCGACTTGCCGTTGGTGCCGGTGACCCCGACCAGGACGAGGTCGCGGTCGGGGTGACCGTGCAGCGGTGCCGCGAGCGGTCCGAGCAGCGCGCGCGGCTCGGCGGCGACCAGCCACGGCACCTCGGGCGCGAGCCCTTCCGGCCGCGGCCGGTCGGAGATCACCGCCACCGCGCCGCGCGCGATCGCATCGGCCCA
>Ga0316605_10002316_pt1 | contig 10856 bp, 8 predicted proteins | sample OWC_soil_day20_n_FD_207666 | JGI IMG/M metagenome (GOLD analysis project Ga0316605, IMG submission 207666) | Wetland soil microbial communities from Old Woman Creek delta, Ohio, United States - OWC_soil_day20_noCT | ecosystem: Environmental > Terrestrial > Soil > Wetlands | place: USA: Ohio... | reverse complement strand
GACGCTGCTCGACTGGGCCTTCCGCCTCGACTTCGAGAAGAACGGCCCCAGCATCTACCGGCTCGCCCGCACGATGCGCGAGGGCTGGCTCCGCTACCACAACGATCCGGATCCGCGCGTGCGCGAACGCATGCGTCAGGCCGGGCGGGAGCTGCGCCACGGCTACGGCGCGGCGCTGTTCGCCATGGAGAAGTACATGCGGCGCCAGAACAGCGACGTGGCGCTGAAAATCCGCGAACTGCGCAAGGCGATGGAGCGCGACTGGGGCCTGATGAGCCGGTGGGCCAACCGGGCGCTCGGGCCGGCGGTACTGTGGTCGGTGCGCCGCGATGCGCGGCGGTACCCGCGCGGCCGCCGCATCGAGCCGATGACGTTCTTCGAACGGCGCAACTGGCCCGAGCCGGCCTGACGTCAGGCGCCCAGCCGGACGGCCTCTTCGATCGTCGCGACGTGGATGGCCGCCGTGTCCTCGACCCGCCGGGCATAGCCGCCCGCGAACACGATCACCACGGGCACGCCCGAGGCGCGGGCGGATGACAGCACCAGGAAGTCCCGCCCGCGAAGCCCTTCGTACGTCAGGCACAACCCGCCCAACTGGTCCTCCACGTACGGGTCCGCGCCGGCCACGTAGACCACCAGGTCCGGCCGACTTGCCATCACCGCGGGCAGCGCCCGCTCGAGCGCGCGCAGGTAGTCGCCGTCGTCGGTGCCGTCAGGCAGGCCGACATCCAGCGACCCGCGCGGCTTGACATGCGGGTAGTTGTGCTCCTGGTGGATCGAGAAGGTGAACACCGACGGGTCGCCGTCGAAGACGAAGGCCGTCCCGTTGCCCTGATGCACGTCGGCGTCGACCACGGCGGCCCTGGCAATCACGCCGTCCCGCTGCAGCACGCGGATGGCCACCGCCACGTCGTTGTACAGGCAGAAGCCCTCGCCATGCGACGGGAAGGCGTGATGGAAGCCGCCGCCGATATTGGCCGACGCGGCGAGCGCGGGCTCGGCGCCCGGCGGGCCGGCGCCGGCCCGTCCACGCTGCGCGCCCGCCTGGACGGCAAGCCTCGCCGCCGCGATCGTGCCGCCGGCCATCAGCCGGAACCCCTCGGCCACCGAGGGCGACCACGGCAGTTCGAGCAGGGCGAGCTCAGAGGCCCGGAATCCGCCGCTGCGCGTTTTCTCGAGGAACTCGGCCGTGTGGACGAGGGCGAGATCCTCCCAGGCCGCCGGGTCCGGTTCGATCAGGGCCGCGGCGTCCGCCAGGCCTCGCGAAACGAGGCCGTCGCGCACCGCTGCGTACTTGCCCATCTGGAACACGTGCGCGCCGATGTCGATCTGGTAGCGTTCGGAGTAGACGATGTCCACGGGACCTCTTACCCTGCAACGCCGGCCGCTTCCGCCGGAGCCGGCTCAGTCCCTTCGGGACCGTCGTGCGGCGAGGCCGGCACGGGATGCAGCGCCAGCGCGAGCGCCTCGTCGATGGTGGCCACGAAGTGCACCGTCAGGTCCCGCCGCAAATCCTCGCTGATGTCTTCCTTGATGTTCTTCTCGTTCTGCCACGGCAGGGCGACGTGACGGATGCCGACGCGGCGGGCGGCCAGCACCTTCTCCTTGATGCCGCCGACCGGAAGTACCCGGCCGCTGAGGGTGATCTCGCCCGTCATCGCCAGGTCGCCCCGCACGGGCCGTCCCGTGATCTCGGACGCGATCGCCGTCACCATCGCCACGCCGGCCGAGGGGCCGTCTTTCGGAATTGCTCCCGACGGCACGTGGAGGTGGATCTCCGCGTCGCGGAAGAAATCGCCCGCGACGCCGAAGCGGTCCGCGTTCGCGCGGAACCACGAGAGCGCCGCGCGGGCCGACTCCTTCATCACGTCGCCCAGGTGCCCGGTCAGCGTCAGCGACCCTCCGCCCGGCATCCGCGACGCCTCGATGAAGAGCACCTCGCCGCCGGTCGGCGTCCAGGCCAGCCCGATCGAGACGCCGGGGTTCTTCGTCCGCTCCTCCACCTCCTCGTCGAGGAACCTCGGCGCGCCGAGCAGGTCCATCACGAGCTCGCGGGTGACGGTGACGGGCTCCTCGCGTCCCTCCGCCCGCATGCGCGCCACTTTCCGGCAGAGGGCGGCGATCTCGCGCTCCAGGTTTCGCACGCCGGCTTCGCGCGTGTAGCCGCGGATGACCGTGCGCAGGGCCTCGAGCGCAAAGGTGATGTACTCGGGCGTGAGTCCGTGGTTCTGCACCTGTTTCGCCACCAGGTGCTCGACGGCGATCTTCAGCTTCTCCTCTTCCGTGTAGCCGGGCAGCTCGAGCACCTCCATGCGATCGCGCAGCGCCGGCGGGACGGGATCGAGCACGTTCGCCGTGGTGATGAAGAGCACCTCCGACAGGTCGAACGGCACGTCGAGGTAGTGGTCGCGGAAGCTGTTGTTCTGCTCGGGATCGAGCACCTCGAGGAGCGCCGAGGCAGGGTCGCCCCGGAAGTCGGAGCCGAGCTTGTCGATCTCGTCGAGAATGAACACCGGGTTCTTGGACTCGGCGCGGCGCAGGCCCTGGATGACCTGGCCGGGCAGCGCACCGATGTACGTGCGCCGGTGGCCGCGGATCTCGGCTTCGTCGCGCATGCCGCCGAGGGACACCCGCACGAAGGTCCGCCCCAGCGACGTGGCGATGGACTTGGCCAGCGACGTCTTGCCCACGCCCGGCGGCCCGACGAAACACAGGATCGGGCCTTTCACCGCCGGATTCAGCTTCCGTACCGCGAGGTACTCGAGAATGCGGTCCTTGGCCTTCTCGAGGTCCGAGTGGTCCGCGTCCAGGATGGCCTTGGTGCGGGCCAGGTCGATCACCTCGTCGGCCCGCTTCGCCCACGGCAGGGCGACCAGCCAGTCGATGTAGGTCCGCGCCACGGTGTACTCGGCCGCCGCCACCGGCATCTTCGCCAGGCGGTCGAGCTCGCGCAGCGCCTCTTTCTTCACCGCCTCCGGCATGCCCGCGGCGTCGATCTTCCCCCGGAGCTCCTCGATTTCCTTCGCCTGGTCGTCACCCTCGCCGAGCTCACGCTGGATGGCCTTCAACTGCTCCCGCAGAAAGTAGTCGCGCTGGTTCTTGCCCATCTCGGACTGGACCTGCGACTGGATCTTGGAGCCCAACTCGAGGACTTCCAGCTCTTTCAAAAGGATCCGGTTCAGCGTTGCCATGCGCTCGCGCAGGTCCAGCGTCTCGAGCATCTCCTGCTTGAGCGCCGTCGTGATCGTGCTGAGGCTCGACGCGATGAAATCGGTGAGCCGGCCGGGCTCGGTGATGCTGAGGGCCAGGGTCTGCAGGTCGTCCGAGAGCAGCGGGGAGAGGGACACCACCTGCTGGAAGCTCGACTTGATGTTCCGCTGCATCGCGTCGATCTCGAGGCGGTCGGCGTCGGCGGTCGTTTCCGCCGCGCGGCGGACACGCCCACGCAGGTATGGATCGGTGGCCACGATCTCGTCGACGTGCACGCGCGCCAGCCCCTGCACGATCAGCCGGAGGCTGCCGTCGGGCAGCTTGAACATCTTGTGGATGTGCGTGGCGGTGCCGACGGTGTACAGGTCGCCCTGCCTCGGCTCTTCCACCGCCGCGTCGCGCTGCGTGCAGACCGCGATGAGCTTGCCCGCGCCGATCGCTTCGTCGATCAGGCGCACCGAGCTCTCGCGCGCCACGGCGAGCGGCATGAAAGAGTTCGGGAAGAGCACCGTGTCCCGGAGCGGCAGGATCGGCAGCTCCGGCGGAATCACGAGGGACTTCTCGACCCCGCCCACGTCGTCCAACGGGGACGTCTCCGGTGTGTCGCTCATCGGCAACCCTCAGCCAGGCGCACGGAGGGCGGATGGCCGTCCAGCTGTGTCGGGCAGAAATGGCGCGGGCCGCCGGCCGCGAGAGGCCGGCGGCCCGGGTGAAGAATGCCGCAGTTAGCCAGAGATGTCAAAGAAGAGCGACGAGGAACGCTGCGACAGCAGGCGGTCCCGCTGGATGGCGTTCTCGCGCGCCTGCTCGCAGTCCTTGCAGCGCACCGCGAACGGCAGCGCCCGCAGCCGCTGGGGCGCGATGTCATCCCCGCATTCGAAGCAGAAGCCGTACGCCCCCTCCTCGAGGCGGGAGAGCGCCTCGTTGATGCGGGTGAGCGTTTCCGCCTTCATCTGGATCAGCGCGAACTCGATGTCTTCCTGGATGTCCGCCTCCGAGCTCTCGCCCTGGTCGAACACCTCGCTCATCTTTCCGTGCCCGCTTTCCGTGCGGACGTCGCGGATTTTCTCGTGAACTTCGCTCATGATCTCACGTCGACGGTCCTCGAGCATCCGCTTCAGTTCCTCGTAGCGCTCGCTCGCCATCCCCTTGACGTGTTTGCCGTTCGTGGCCATGGTGCCTGACGCTCCTTTCGCGTCACCCTTGGGCGACGGGGGACTCTCTGACGTCTTCCCGTCTTGCAAAGAGTCTGCCATTCTAAGAACTTCCGTGTGGCGTGTCAAGCCACCGGCAGTCTCCTGGCGCCTACGACTGATTTCGTCGCCTTTGCATGATTTAGACGCCGCAGCGCATCCAAAGGTTCGGGTTCACCCGTGTAGAAATGCCATGGGGCGCCGAGAACAAGCGGGTGGGTTCACCAGCCCTGTCCGGGCTGAATCCAGGGTGTTGTCATCTAAAGTGGACGCGTGGCCAGATGGCCACACTCGCGTGTCATCCCTGAACGGGCGGGATTGACGCCAGGGCCCGCTCGTGCCAACCTGTGCCGATGCGTTGTCCGCTGTGTTCATCCAGGCCGGCCAAGCGGCCCTGTCCGGCGCTTGGCCGCGAAATCTGCGCGGTCTGCTGCGGGACCAAGCGCGAGGTCGAAATTACGTGCCCACGCGACTGCGGGTACCTCGCCTCCGCCAGGTCCCACCCGCCGGCAGCCGTGCGGAGGCAGCAGGACCAGGACATCGGCGCGCTGTCCCCCGCGCTGGCCGGACTCTCCGAGCCCCGGCAGCAGCTGTTCCTCTTCACGCTGACGCTCGTCGATCGCTTCCGGGGTGAAGGCCTCGACGCGGCCGGCGACGCCGACGCCGCCTCAGCGGCGGCGGCGCTGGCGGCGACGTTCGAGACGGCGTCGAAGGGCCTGATTTACGAGCAGCGGCCGGATACGATACCCGCGCAGCGCATGGCCGACGGCATCCGCGGCGTGTTCGAGCAGCTCGGGAGGGGCCGGCCATCCAGTTTCACCGCCGACGCTGCGGCCGTGCTCCGGCAGCTCGAGGATCGCATCGGCGCCGTCCGCCGGGCCTCGCCAGACGACCCCCGGGCGTTCCTGGCACTCGCCGGGCGTTTCGCAAGGCGTCTTGGCGGCCCTGGACCGGCGGCGGAGGGGCTGGCTGAGGGCGAGGCCGGCCCGGCAGCCGCGCAGCCCGGCCCTTCCATCATCCTGCCTTGAGCGCGTGGCGGTCGAGGCGCCGTCAGGTGCCGGCCTGTCCGCAGACGGCGCGGGCGTGCTATCATTAGGGTTTGCGTCCCGACCGGACGGGCCGACTGTATCGCCCCGGGGACGCCAGGTGATTCGCCATGGCCAAACGCTGTGAGATTTGTGACAAGGGCCCGGTCGTGGGCCGCAAGGTCAGCCACGCGCACAACGTGTCGCCCCGCCGCTTCGAGCCGAACCTGCAGCGCGTGAAGGTGCAGGTGAACGGCGGCTCGAAGTACATGCGGGTGTGCACCCGGTGCCTCCGCTCGCGCAAGGTCGTCAAGGCCGCCTGAGGGAGCCTGCCATGCGCAACGCGATCAGCACCAAGGACGCTCCGCAGGCGATCGGCCCGTATTCCCAGGGCATCCGGGCGGGCAACATGATCTTCGTCTCCGGCCAGGGGCACCTCGACCCGGCCACGGGTGCGATGGTCGAGGGTGATGTCGCCGCCCAGACGCGCCGCGTGATGGACAACATCGGCGCCATCCTGAAGGCCGGCGGCGCGTCGTTCGACAACGTCGTGCGGACGACGGTGTACCTGGCCGACATGAACGACTTCGCCGCGATGAACGCGGTGTACGGCGAGTACTTCGCGGCGCCGGCGCCCGCGCGCACGACCATCCAGGCCGCACGCCTCCCGCGAGACCTGCGGGTCGAGATCGACGTTATCGCGATCCTGTAGCGGGTCCCTGGGAGGCCTGCGAGAGGTCGAGCGGCACCGCCCGGGCCCGGTCCACCGACAGCACCCCGGGAATCCCGCGCAGCGACTTCATCACCTTCTCCAGGTGCTTCATGTCGCTGATCTCGATGGTCACGCGGATCCAGCCGCGCCGCTCCTCGTCGGTGCGGGCCTCGATGTCCAGGATGTTGGTGTTGACGGCCGCGATTTTCGCGCTGACCGCCGCCAGCATGCCCTTGCGGTCTTCGACTTCGAGCGTGAGCCGGACGGTGTACTGCGCCTGCTGCGCCCCCTTGCTCCATTCCACGTCAATGCGCCGTTCCGGGTCGTAGAGCAGGTTGGTCACGTTCGGGCACGAGGCCGAGTGCACGGACACGCCCTTGCCCCGGGTGATGTACCCGACGATCCGCTCGCCGTGGATCGGGTTGCAGCAGCGGGCGCGGACGACGAGCATGTCGTCGGCGCCGCTCACCTTGATGGAATCGCTGCTGCCGCCGAGGCCGATGGCACGCTTCACGGCCGTCGTCACGGGCGACTCGCGCTTCTCGGTGAGCTGTTCGGCCGGCACGGCCTTGGTCAGCACCTGCCGGGCGCCGACGCGGCCGTAGCCGACCGCGGCCAGCAGGTCGATGCCGCCGGGCACGCCCCACTCGGGCGCGACGCCGTCGAGCACTTTCTGCTCGATGAGGGCATTCACGTTCACGCCGAAACGCCTGGCCTCTTTCTCGAGGAGCTTGGTGCCCAGCTCCACGGCGCGTTCCTTCTCCTCGGCGTGCAGGTAGGCCTTGATGCGGTTCCGCGCCCGAGTCGTGACGACGTGGTTCAGCCAGTCGCGGCTCGGCCGGTGCTTGGCGTTGGTCACGATTTCGACGATGTCGCCGTTCTTGAGGCGGGTGCGCAGCGGCATCATCTTGCCGTTCACCCGGGCGCCGATGCACTGGTGACCGACGTCGGTGTGGATTGAGTAGGCGAAGTCGACGACCGTGGCGTCTCGCGGCAGCGACTTCACCTGGCCCTTCGGCGTGAAGGTGTAGACCTCGTCGGGGTAGAGGTCCACCTTCAGGTTCTGGATGAACTCCTGCGGGTCGCGCACCTCCTGCTGCCACTCGAGCGTCTGGCGCAGCCACTGGAAGTACCGCTCGTCGTTGGCCGCCCCGACGCGCCCTTCCTTGTACTTCCAGTGCGAGGCGATGCCTTCCTCCGCCAGCCGGTGCATCTCCTCCGTGCGGATCTGCACCTCGACGGGGACGCCCTTCGTCGTCATCACCGAGGTGTGGAGCGACTGGTAGCCGTTCGGGCGCGGCGTGGCGAGGAAGTCCTTGATGCGGCCCGGCACGGGCGGCCAGGTGTGGTGGATGATGCCGAGCGCCGCGTAGCAGTCCTTCACCGAGTGCGTGATGATGCGCACCGCCAGGAAGTCGTACACCTGCTCGAGGTCGATCTTCTGCCGCTTGAGCTTGAGGTGGATGCTGTAGAGGCGCTTGCTCCGTCCGTCGATGTCGACGACGGGGATCTGCGCGTCCTTCAGCTTCTGCGCCATCGATTTCTTCAGATCGTCGAGCAGGCCTTCGGTGGCCTTGCGGCGCCGCTCGACGCGGGCCTTGAGCGCCTCGTACGCCTCCGGCTCGAGATACTGGAAGGCCAGGTCCTCGAGCTCGTTCTTCACGCGGCTCATGCCGAGGCGGTTCGCAATGGGGGCGTAGATGTCGAGTGTTTCCTGCGCCGTCCGCTGGCGCCGGTCATCGGGCATCGCCGCCAGCGTCCGCATGTTGTGCAGCCGATCGGCCAGCTTCACGAGCACCACCCGGATGTCGTCCACCATCGCGAGCAGCATCTTGCGGAAGTTCTCCGCCTGACGCTCCTCGCTCGTGGAGAACGGGATGGCGCTGATCTTCGTGACGCCCTCGACCAGGTGCGCCACCTCGGGCCCGAACGTCTCCTGCAGCTTCTCGACCGTGGTCAGCGTGTCCTCGACCACGTCGTGGAGCAGCCCCGCGATGATGGCCGCCGGGTCGAGGCGGAGGTCGGCGAGCAGGTACGCCACTTCGAGGGGATGCACCAGGTAGGGTTGGCCCGACTGGCGGACCTGGCCCTTGTGCGCCAGCGCCGAGAAGACGTAGGCCCGCCGGAGCGACTCGATGTCGCTGTCGGGCATGTACGCCTGGGCCCGCGCCACGAGGTCTTCGAATCGGATCATCCGGACGGCCCTGCCGACGCGTGGAAACCCGCCCCCGCGCTTCATCATAGGGACGGCATCCCGGAGGGTCAAGGCGGCCGCCGTCGCAGAGCGCGGCTCGCCGGGCCCGGTCGCCCGCTCCCCGGGGTGCCGCGCCCGGATTCCGGGGGCCGTGCTTGCTTGACTCCCCCTTTTTCGGTTCACTATACTGGCCCGGCTTGGGAAGATCCTCGCCTGCGGGAGAGGGCGTCCCACCCTGTCAGTGTCAGGACTTCTGCGGTCTGGCTTGATTCCGACAAGGCCGCCACGGGCCGCTTGATACCGCGCACCACGCGCAACGTAAGGGGGACATCATGTTGAGGGGACTCGGGCGGATCGCGTCGCTGGCGTTCGTGCTGGCGCTCGCCACGGGGCTGGTCGGCTGCAGCCAGTACGGGAAGCTCCAGGCCAAGCGGTCGTTCAAGGAAGCGAACGTGCTCTACGCGCAGCAGGAATACAAGCGGGCCTCCGCGCTGTACGAAGAGGCGATCAAGAACGACCCCGAGCTGTCGGTGGCCTATTTCTACCTCGCCAACAGCTACGACAACCTCTTCAAGCCCTCGCGCAAGGGGGAGCCGGAGAACGACGCCTATCTCACCAAGGCCATCGAGTACTACAAGCTGGCGTCCGAGAAGGAACAGGACCCGACGCTCCGCAAGCGCTCCTTCGAGTTCCTCGTGGCCGCCTACGGGCCTGACAAGATGAACGACCCCTCCCAGCAGGAACCCATCGTCAACCGCATGATCGAGCTCGACCCCCAGGACGCCACCAACTACTTCGCGCTCGCGAAGATCCGCGAGGACGCCGGCGACTATCCCGCCGCCGAGGAAGTGCTCCAGCGCGCGAAGACGGCACGGCCGAACGACCCGCAGGTCTACCTGCAGCTCGCCGGCTTCTACAACCGCCAGGAAGAGTTCGACAAGACCATCGAGGCCCTCAATCAGCGCGCCGCCATCGAGCCCAACAACCCCGAGGCCTTCTACACCATCTCGACCTACTACTGGGACAAGGCCTATCGCGACTTCCGCCTGAAGGAGCCCGAGAAGAAGGAATTCGTCATGAAGGGCCTCGAGCAGGTCGACAAGGCCCTCCAGCTGAAGTCCGACTACATGGAGGCGCTGACGTACAAGAACCTGCTGCTCCGGCTGCAGGCCAATCTCGAGAAGGACCAGGCCAAGCAGTCGGCACTGCTGAAGGAAGCCGACAAGCTGCGCGACCAGGCCCTGGAACTGCAGAAGAAGCAGGCCGCCGGCATCAAGTAGCACCACCCGCCCTGCGCCCCTCACGGGGCCGCGTGGGGCCGTTCTCGCGAAGGGCCGCAACCGCCCACCCGGCGGGGCGGCCCTTCGCCTGTACGTCGGCTCTGGCGGCTCCATCTGGCAGGTTCGCAGGGGGACAGTCCCCGACAGGGGGTCCACCGGGCGCAGTCGGTTCTTTCGGGGACTCGGGGACAGTCCCCCGTCACGAGCGATGACCTGCGGAGTAAGGACCGCGCGCCTCATCACAGAGGACGTGGCTCCAGAAGCGGCTCTGGAAGACGTGCCCGAGTCCAACCGAAGCGGTCTGTCTTCGGTAGTGGCAGGCACTGCAACATGTGACGCGCCTGAGCAGTGCAGAAATTGCGCCCTCTGACTGCTGGCGCAACACCAAATGGAAGTGATTCACCAGCGCGATATAGGCGAGCACGTCCACGTGGTAGCGGGAGGCGGATTCAGCCAGTGATCCCAGAAACGCCTCGTAGTCAGCGCCTTGGAAGAAGATCTTCCGTCTGCCCACACCTCGGTTCACGACGTGTACTGGAACCAGAATCGGCAAGTGGCGCGGTCGTCGTGCCGTACGCGTGTCCTCTCAGGTGTCGAAACTCAAGCAACGTTGACACCGGATTCGTCGACACCTGAGCCTCACCCGGTTCCTTGCAGAGTCGCCGGAATGCACATGCGCCGGGGACAGTCCCCGCGGAGGAGACACGCGGAGGACGGGGGACTGTCCCCGCGAATCAAGCGTAAGCGTACACAGAACCGGCCGGCCGGGGTTGGCCCCCGGGCCGGCCGGTTGAGCGTTCTGTTACGATGCGGCCAGCGGGGCCGCCCGGGAGGTCTACTGGCCGCCGACGACGCCGGCTGCCTGCCGCATCCCTTCCGTCACGATGCCGACCTTCTCGACGCCAGCGCCCTTGGCGGCGTCGATGACCTCGACGATGTCGCCGTACCGCAGGGTGCCTGCGGCGACGATGAACATGGTCTTGTCCTTGCGCTGCTCGAAGATCGCGCGCAGGCGCGTCTCGAGCTCCTGGATGGTGATGTCGTTCTTGTTCACCGAGATGCGCCGGTCGGCGGTGTATTCGAGCACGATCTGGCTGCTCGTATCCACCTGCTGTGTCGCGCCCTTGGTCTCCAGCGGCAGGTTGATGTCGAGGCCCTTCTGCGTGAGGGGCAGCGCCGCCATGAAGATGATGAGCAGCACGAGCAGCACGTCGATGAGCGGCGTGACGTTCATGTCCGCGC
>Ga0316605_10002315_pt1 | contig 10856 bp, 6 predicted proteins | sample OWC_soil_day20_n_FD_207666 | JGI IMG/M metagenome (GOLD analysis project Ga0316605, IMG submission 207666) | Wetland soil microbial communities from Old Woman Creek delta, Ohio, United States - OWC_soil_day20_noCT | ecosystem: Environmental > Terrestrial > Soil > Wetlands | place: USA: Ohio... | reverse complement strand
GATAGCCATCGGCAGGAATATTGCTGATAAATATCTCGATAAAATGAAAAAAGACAGCGATGATGCTGCTATTACATTTTCCATTACGGATTTAAGCAAAGTTCAGGCGGCAGCAACGGCCCTGGCTTCATTTGCCTCATGGCAGCAGGGACTGCTTGTCAATGAGGAGATTACCGCATGGACAAACCTTGCCCGTGCCCGTTCCCGCAGCCTCGATTTCTATACTGCCTCTCTTACGATGCGCTTTACGGACATGGTGGATACTGTAGACATGATTGACAGTGAAGACCTTCAATCTCCCCAGACGACAGCCCTGGTCAATGCGGTAGATAAAGCCGTCATTTACAAAGTGGCGGGACGACTGCGCAGTAACGCTCGGGGATTGAGCCTGATGTTTCCTACCGGCAACGTGTGGTATGAAGACCAAATTAACATTTACAAGTCTCTTCCGTTTGTCCCGGAATACCAGAACCTGGTGGAAAGCTTTTCTGCTTTTGCCAGAGACAAAGTCCCCGATAAAATTATCAGCGATCCAGCTATGATCGGCAAGACCATGACTTCCAATTTTACACCTGCGGACGCATATTATGAGCAGGCATATGTCTGCATGTCTACCACAAGTTCAGGCGTAACAAGTATTTACGGTCATCAACCAATATGGCCTTCATCCCCCGGCAAGCTTGAATATTCCTGGGATGATTCATGGTATACATTGAACGGTTTTATTGTGTCCGCATTGGCGGAACCCTCAACGGAACCAGTCGTGACATTGCGGATTCCCCTGGAAGTTGATAATGAAAAAGGAGTCTATTACCTCATCTATAATTACATCAACCATACTGCCGAGATGATTGGTTTCTTGCGTAATGTGCAAAATGAACTGACTAATTACCCGTATAAAGGTTTTGAACAACTGAAACCGGGCGCTGTTGTAAAGCCACTCGTTTATAAGCTGGATAATAAAAACTGGTTAGACAACACCTGGGTCACAGGGACAAGTACATTCACTATCCCGTCATCCGGCCTTTTATTTGCCAAAACTGTACTGGTGTCTGGAACATATGATATCGGCTTTACAGTTGATGATTTGAGGATTAAACCATCATTCTCGAATCTCATAACTTTCACAAAATAAATTATTCCGGACAACAACAGCGAATCGATCTGTTCTCAATACTTTCCCCATATGTTAAAATAGAGTTCATCTCATTTATTATTTCCGGTTAAAAATGTTGAGTGAATTAGGAAAATAAGAAGAACAATCTTTCGGGAAGCTATACGTACTAAGTTCTGCTTTTCTTATTGATGTTAATCAGTTGCACATTTCGATTGATAACCGATATCTCATATCGTATATTACATATAGTATTGGAATGAATATCCATTTAGCTTTTTCACTCCAGATAACAAACCTGAAGTGGGAGAGTTTGTTTTCAGCAATCTAAACGATTCACAGCCCCCTTCGGAGGTTATGCTCATGTATGTAAAACATTTGAAAGCGTTCCTTGCATTTGCTTTGGTGGCGAGCCTTATCGCTTGTGCTGAAACAGCAAAGCTACCGTTCTCGGCGGGTGTCGGCCCCAATCCAACACTGCCACCGCCCAACAAAACGTTAATTCCTACCCTGCTCATCGCACCAGCAAAAGGATGGCCTGAAGGCGCTAAGCCCGCGTCGGCCGCGGGAACAAGCGTGACCGCATTTGCAGCGGGACTCGATCATCCGCGCTGGATTTTTGTGTTACCTAATGGGGATGTTCTGGTTGCAGAAACGAATGCCCCCCCGAACCCCGAGGGTACCAAAGGCATCAAGGGATGGATCATGAAGATAGTAATGAAAAGAGTTGGCGCAGGCGTGCCAAGCGCGAATCGGATCATTCTGTTGCGTGATGCGGACAGCGACGGTGTGGCGGAAGTCAGATCCGTCTTTCTCGAAGGCTTGAATTCACCTTTCGGCATGGCGCTGGTCGGGAACGACTTCTATGTCGCCAACACCGATGCCGTAATGCGCTATACTTACACGCCAGGCGTGACGCACATCAGTGCTGTGGGCACCAAACTCGTTGACCTACCGGGAGGGCCGATCAATCACCATTGGACGAAGAATCTTATTGCAAGCCGTGACGGCTTCAAGCTCTATGTGACGACGGGCTCCAACAGCAATGTCGCGGAGAACGGCATCGATAAGGAGGCAGACCGCGCCGCAATCTGGGAAATCGATTCCAAGACAGGTCGGTACAGGATTTTCGCGTCAGGTCTGCGCAACCCAAACGGACTCGCCTGGGAACCGGTAAGTGGTGCGTTGTGGACTGTGGTCAATGAACGCGATGAACTAGGCAGCGATCTCGTTCCCGACTATCTGACGTCGGTTAAAGATGGCGCTTTCTATGGCTGGCCTTACAGTTACTATGGACAACATGTTGACGAACGCGTGAAACCGCCACGACCCGACCTGGTGGCGAAGGCGATTACGCCCGACTATGCGCTGGGCTCGCACGTCGCGGCACTCGGTTTGACATCGTCTGAAGGCAACAGCCTGCCTGCAGAGTTCTCGAGCGGGATGTTCGTTGGCCAGCACGGGTCATGGAACCGCAATCCCCGTAGCGGCTATAATGTGGTCTTCGTTCCGTTCAGCAATGGCATGCCGTCAGGCAGTCCGGTGGAGGTGCTCACCGGTTTCGTCAGCGCCGATGGCAAAGCGTATGGCCGTCCTGTAGGCGTCACGATCGACAAGCGCGGTGCATTGCTGGTCGCTGATGACGTCGGCAATGTCATCTGGCGCGTCACTGCGCAAGCTGCTCGTTAAGGGACTCTTCGTCTATTCCCCGACGGAGGCTTAGACTGGTGTTCCTGGCTTTCCCACCGCTAATGCTGAAAACGGAGGCGAATTTCCGCCTTGGCTTCATCGCTGACCGCTCACAGTTTTATGGACGGGCGTTTTGACCTCTGGCATCAAGGTTAGATGGTGTTCATCAATACCCTCAACACCCGTGAGCAGATCTTCGGTTAGTTCTAATCGTCTCACATTCCATCTCGCTTTTCATAAATTATGTTGAACCTTTGGATATTATAGCAAAAACGAGTCATTGCTACTTTTATTTCCGATTTTTGAACGGCTTTGTTGATTATTTCTGGCTGAAAGGGGGTATGCTTATCTAAATTGCCTGACGCTCTCTTTCAGGAAGCAAGTCGTGATTCTTGATCGTCTTTACACTTGCTGTCAAATTGACTCCGTCCTACGGTAGTTTTAATTTATCAACAGTTCAATAATAGTAACGACATTTGATCAGATTGCAGTATAATCGTCACCCCGGAGAATACCCTGATAACCTGATAACCTAATAACCTAAAGGTCACGCGAGGTCACGCGAGGGCACGAGTGCCGGGGTCCAGTTCAATAAGTCTGGATTCCCACTTTCGCACCCTGAAGGGCACAAGCGGGAATGACCCGTGTTGATAATATTATGAGACCATTAATAATTATCCGGTTGAATCGATCATCATACCGGCTCATAATACGCATCCGTTATCCCGTCCAATAATTGCAATGCCTTTACCCGGACCACAATAATTTCCGAGGCCGGATCAGCGAAGAATTCCTTTAAATCGGGATGCCTTTTAAGCAGCGCGTCCTGGATGAAAGCTTTTCTTTGTTCATCGATAACACCCTGAAAGGTTCCCGTGACGGTCAGCGCTTTGGTTTGGCCTTCACCTCCCGCTTCTCTGGAGTCGATCAGGAGACTGACGGAAGGATTGGCCGCCAGATTGCGGTATTTTTTTGTGTCTTTGTGAGTTGCCATGTAAATTTCACGGCAGTCTGCATCCACCGCATAAGACATTAGGGAACAATGCGGCTGGCCTTCCGAAACAGTCGCCATAACGCATACGCGATTTTCCTGAATCAGATTTTTAATATCGTTGCGCATATCGATAGCTCCTTTATTCTCTATAACAGGCTGAGCGCCGTCCAAGATTGTAGCACAAAAGCACTTAAAACATGAACAGAGTTTTACCCGAAATATGCAAGTTGAACGTTGAAGACATATTATGATAGTGTGGCATGACTGAAGCAGCGGGGACATGATGAATGGATGGAACCATCCGTACAAATATAAAAGTTGGGGCACGTGTAAAGGTCGTGCAGAAGCAGGACCAGCGGACGGGCATGCTGACCGATGGCATTGTACTGAATATTTTGACAAAATCGGGTACGCATCCGCATGGCATCAAAGTCCGGCTGGAAAGCGGTATCGTCGGCCGAGTCAAAGAGATCCTCTGATTTTCGATTCGTGACAAGGTTTAAAGGACTATGAAAACTCTGCTTCTGACACAAAAAGATGTTGAAAAAGTTCTTACGCCGGTGGTGGCAAACGATACGGTCGAAAAAGCTTTCCGGGCTTACGGAATGCGGCAGGCCGAAATGCCGGCCAAGAGCTATTTATATTTCCCAAGAGGCGATCTGCGGTCCATGCCGGCTTATCTCCATGGGGAGGGATTTGACATTGCCGGTGTCAAATGCGTTACTGTCCACCCGCAAAACGCGGCGTGTAATTTGCCTTCGGTCATGGCGGTTGTCATTCTCAATGATCCTGAAACCGGTTATCCGCTGGCCATCATGGACGGCACGTATTTAACCTGCATCAGAACCGGCGCGGCGGGAGCAACTGCCGCAAAATTCCTCAGCCGCAAAAATTCGGAAAGTGCGGGATTCATCGGCTGCGGCGCTCAGGCGCGGTCCCAACTCTCTTGTCTGCTGGAAGTTCGTGATATCCGCAAAATCAAAATATGGCAGTTTCCAGGCGACAAGGCATGTGCACGTGCTTTCAGACAGTGGGCCAAGGCGGCCTATCCGATAGAAGCCGTTATCTCTTCGAACATCGATGATGTTACGCTGAACACCGACATAGTTGTCACCTCAACACCATCGCATGTTGTGCTGGTCAAACGGGTTTCTCCGGGAACCCACATCAATGCCATCGGTGCGGACGCGCCGAACAAACAGGAAATCAGTCCGGATATATTGCAGCAGGCCAAAGTGGTGATTGACGACTGGGCACAGGCTTCCCACTCGGGTGAGATTAATGTGCCCCTGAAACAAAAGTTGATCAGTAAAAAAGATATCTACGCATCTCTGGGAGACATTGTGGCCGGGAAAAAGAAAGGCAGAACTTTCGCTGAAGAGATCACTCTTTTCGACGCCACGGGATTGGCCATCCAGGACATCGCTTGCGCTTATGTAGTTTACAAGGCACTCAAAAACAAGCGGGGAATAAAAAGCATCCAGATGTTTTAGCCAGATACCACCCAAACTCAATTAATCATCAAAGAAAAAATAAATTTCTAAAAAACTCATTGATTTTTTACCCTTGCTCTATTATTAGACTAAAATACGAAAATAGTCGAATGGACGAACATGAATAAAGATGAAGAAGTGAAACAGGCAATCAAAGCTGCTGCCAAACGTGTCTTCGCCAAATGGGGCTTGAATAAAACGACCATGGAAGACATTGCCGGTGAAGCCGGGAAAGGCAAAAGCACCCTTTACTATTACTTTAAAAGCAAGGAGGAAATCTTCGAAACGGTCGCCATAGACGAATTGAACAGGATTTCCCTTAAAGCATGTACGGCAATTGAAGCAATCGATTCGCCAAAAGATAAAATGAAAGCATATATTACCGCAACGATTACCGAAATGAAACAGATTATTGGCATTTACTCTTTTATCAAAGGCGAGATCAAAGGGAATAAAACGCTGATAGATAACATTCGTAAACAGTACGATCAGTGTGAAGAAAGAATATTGCGGGAGATGCTGAGGCAGGGGTTGAAGTTAAATGAATTTAATTCTTTAAAGGAAACGGAGCTTGACAAGGCGGCAAATGTGCTTGTCGGAATGATTCGCGGTTTGCAGTTATACCTGTTCCTTGAAAATGAAGACAGCGAGAAAATCGATATAGCAACAAGGCTCCTGGTGGACGGGCTCTAAATTATTTATCCGCTTCTCAAACGTAAAAGGATTGATGATGAAAAAGATAGAGAATATTTACATCAGACGAATCATCTTATGCTTGTTATTCCTGTTTGTCGCAATATTCATCATGGGTTGCAGGGGGGGAGATTCCACAAACAAGAATACCGTCGACCCAGTATCCGTCATCACACAAAAACTGGAGAAAACACAAATCAACAGGGAGATATCGGCCAGCGGCAATATTGAAGGCAACAAAACAGCGCGTCTCGGCTTCCTGGTAGCAGGCAAAATAAATTATATTGCCGGTGATGAGGGGTCAACCATCGGGGCCGGGCAATTGCTTGCCAGCCTAGATCCGGAAAGCTACCGGATCGCCAAAGATATGGCCGACGCCAATCTCGCGCAGGTGCAGGATGAATTCAACAGGCTGACCATCATGCATGAGAGAAAAAGCTTGTCGGACAGCGATTATTCAAAGATATCCAACGCGCTGAAAGCGGCCAGGGCTCAACAGCGTCTTCAAAATAAAAATCTGATCGACACAAAATTATATGCTCCCTTTAAAGGGGTCCTTTTAAAAAAAGGGCCGGAAGTCGGCGAAATCATCGGCACTGGCATGCCGCTTTTTGTTATATCCGACATCAATACAGTGAAAGTCAACGCTTCCATCCCGGAAACTGATTTACATCAGGTAAAAATCGGCAGTGAGGCGCACGTCTTCATATCATCGATCAATACCACGGTGACAGGCAGGGTTATAGAAGTGGGTTCTGTCTCTGAGCCTACGACACGGTCATTTAACGTCAAGATCCAGCTGAATAATCCCGGTCTGGCTATCCGTCCGGGAATGACGGCCGAAGTCAAAATCATGTCCGGCAAGAAGGCGGAGATGATTGTTATTCCAGGACAGGCCGTAATACGTGATCTGGACAATTCATCTTTTGTTTTTGTGGTTGATGAAAAAAAGTCGCAAGCCTTCAAGCGCAAAGTATCCCTCGGACAATTAGCAGGAAACAACATCGAAATAACCTCCGGCGTCAGCGACAGTGAAATGATCGTGGTTGGCGGTCAGCATAAATTAAGCGACGGATCATCCATCATCCTGAAGTAAATATTATGAATTTTGTAAAAAAATCTCTTAAATATCCGCAAGTGACCATATCCATCCTGGTTTTGACTTTTCTGCTTGGCGCCTATTCCCTGATCTACATGCCACGGCGTGAAGACGCCAAAATCCAAGTCCGGATCGGTCAGATCGTTGCCTATTATCCCGGGGCCAATTCTCTCCAGGTTGAAGAACAGGTCACAAAGAAACTGGAAGAATATCTGTTTCAATATGAAGAAGTTAAAAAAGAAAAAACGACGTCCACCACACGTGACGGTGTCGTCATTATTAATGTGTGGGTAAGTGATAATGTCGGGAATGTCGATGTTTTCTGGAGCAAGCTCAACCATCAAATGCTGGTATTGAAGACGGTCAATCTGCCGGCAGGGGTCATCGGTCCCTTTGTCAATTATCAATTCGGAGATACGGAAGCGCTGCTCATCGCCATTGAAATGGATCGTCCCGACTACGCCCAGTTGAGAGATTATTCCCAAAAGCTGGAGGATGCTCTCAAGACCATGAAAGCGGTCTCAAAAATCAAGCGCATCGGCGAGCAGAAAGAACAGATTGTCATCACATCCAACAGCGCAAAGCTGAATCAGTATGACATTTCGTTTATGAAAGTCATGCAGGTGCTGCAGTCGCAAAACGACATCGGCCCCACAGGTGATATAAAAACACCCGATGCTAAAATCACTCTGTACAACCGGGGGTATTACAAAACCGAATCAGAGATTGCCGACCAGATTATCGGCACGGCCAAAACCGGTCAGGTGATTCGCCTGAAAGATGTCGCCAGTATTCAAAGGCAGTATCAGGAACCGGCATCCAAAGCCATGGTGAACGGAGGTAATACCATTTTGCTGGCCGTTCAGATGCATGAGGGTAACAATATTGTTGAATTCGGCAAACAGGTGGATCAAAAACTGGCAGAAACATCGAAGTTTCTTCCCACCGGCGTTAAACTGAATACGATTGTCAATCAGCCAAAAATCGTCGATAAAAATGTCAGCCAGTTTCTCCATGAATTTATCATGGCCATTATTGCGGTTATCGTCATCATCATGCTCCTGCTGCCGTTTCGCGTGGCCGCTGTGGCCGCCACGGCCATTCCTATGACCATTGCGGTTACATTTGCCGTAATGCACGCCATGGGAATTGAACTGCATCAGGTTTCACTGGCGTCCCTGATCGTGGTACTGGGCATGGTGGTGGACGACGCCGTCGTCGTCGCCGATAATTATGTCGAACTCCTGGACAAGGGTGTGGACAGGCAAACTGCCGCCTGGCGAAGCGCCGACGATCTTGTTATTCCCATCCTGACGGCCACCCTGACCATTATAGCGGCTTTTCTTCCCCTGGTGATTTTAACAGGAATGGTCCGTGAGTTCATTATGGCCCTGCCCCTTACCGTTACGATTGCGCTTTCGTCATCATTTATCGTGGCCATGCTTTTTACGCCGATTTTATGCTTTACGTTTATTAAAAAAGGGCTTCACGATCCTGTTGTCAAAACGTCCCCGCATCAAGAAAAGGGGTCGCTGCTGTCCCTGATGCAATGGGGATACAACAAAACCATTACCTGGTGCATGGCCCATTATAGAATAACGATTGTCGGCTGTCTGTCCACCCTGCTGCTGGCTGTTCTTTTGTATCAGGTTGTCCCGCAGAAATTTTTCCCTGCCGCCGAACGAAATCAGTTTGTAGTCGATCTCTGGATGCCGACGGGAACAAAACTGGAAAAAACCGAACAGGCTATTTCAAAAATCCAAAACCTAATGAAGAATGAAAAGCGGGTCGTTTCCTACGCAACGTTTGTCGGCGCCAGTTCGCCCCGTTTTTATTATAATTTTATGCCCGAACCACCGGTTGAGAATTTTGCCCAGATACTGGTCAATACGAATACGGACGAGGAAGCCCGGCAATTACAGCTGGAATTAGATGACATTGCCGGGAAGGAAGTTCCGGAAGGAAATATTCAGGTCAGACTCCTGCAGCAGGGCAAAGCTACGGTTGCGTCTTTGGAAATCAGAATTATCGGCAATGACATTGCAACCCTAAAGGCCATCGGCAATCAGGTTCATGATATCGTTCAGCAGACACACCTGGCCGCATTTGCCAGATCCGATTTCAAGGAGGATTATTACGGTATTGCCATTCGGCCCACGGAAAGCGCCGAGCGCCTGGGGTTCACCACGACAATCATTGCCCGATCCGTATACGGGGGATTCACCGGCGCTCCGGTATCAACCTTGTATGAAGGAAACACGCCCGTGGACGTTCTCCTGCGGCTTGATGAACAAAGCAGGCGCAACTTTGACGATCTGCAAAATATGTATCTGACTTCACCTGTGACCGGGGCCGGCGTGCCGCTTCGTCAAATCGCAACAATTGAACCCGAATGGCACACCGGCAGAATTATGCACCTCAATGGTTTAAGGACTCTGACCATTCTCTGCGAACCGAAGCAAGGTGCTTTGGCATCACAAATTTTGAAAAAAATAAGGCCGGACCTGTCCCGGTTGACATTGCCCGCAGGCTACAGGATACAATATGGAGGGGAATATGAAAACCAGGTGGAAACATACCAGCAAATGAGTCTGGCTTTTGGCATCAGTGTATTGCTGATCTTTCTTGTCCTCCTGTTCCAGTTCCGCAACCTGAAAGAAACCTTCATCGTCATGCTGACAATCCCCATGAGCGTGTTCGGTGCAATGCTGGGTTTATTGATTACCCGAAATTCTTTCGGGTTTACCGCCTTTGTCGGTTTGATCAGTCTGTCGGGCCTTGTGGTCAGAAACGCCATCATCCTGATCGACTATGCCAATGAGCTTGTGCGTAAAGGCGTGCCCATACCGAACGCCGCCCTTGAAGCCGGAAAAAGGCGCCTGCGCCCCATCTTTCTGACGGCCAGCGCAGCGGCTGTAGGCGTCATGCCCATGGTTCTTTCCGGTTCGCCGATGTGGAGCCCTCTGGCCAGTGTTATTGCGGTGGGCATTATGTTTGCCATGTTCATATCCCTGTTGCTGGTACCGGTTCTTTACGCCCATGTGATCAAGCCGTCCGATAAAGAGCAGCTGCCGGACGCAGATGCCGGTAAAATAGAAAATGCTGTTAAACCGGGCTCCGTTGTTCTGCTTGTCCTCATCGCACTGTTCTCATTTCCGCCAGACGTCAACGCCCGGCAACATACTGAAAAACTGAATTTGCAAAAAGTGATCGACCTGGCAGTTCAGAACAACCGGTTGCTCAACATCAAACGGTTGCAGGTGGAGGAAAAAGAGCAGAAAGTTAATGAAAGCATCGTTAAGTTTTTCCCATCCGTTATCCTTGGTGGCGCCTATCAGTACAATGAACGTTTGCCGGCCCTGAATGTTGCGAGAGGAGCATTCGGAGACAGCCTTGATCTTCCTCTGGTCGGCAGAATCGATAACATTCCCATGCCGCAAACGGATAAAGTCTTCGAGTTGGGCAGTCACAAGCTGTTCGGGGCGGGCGTCATATTATATCAGCCGATCTCGCAGATTCCGAAAATCAAGGCCGGACTTGATGTTTCCCAAACAGACCTGCAAATTGTAAAAGTTGAGCAGGCGAAGGCGACCCTGCAAATCAAACAAACCGTTGAAAAACTGTATTTTGGCTTGTTAATTCTGCACAAGCAAAAGGAAGAGGCTCAAATCAAGTTATTGCTGGCTCAAAAAAAGCTTTATGACGTGGAAAGCGCAGTCCTGGCAGGCAAAACCACCAGATCCAGTGAAGTAGGGCTGAAAGCCAGTGTAGCCG
>Ga0316605_10002313_pt1 | contig 10856 bp, 6 predicted proteins | sample OWC_soil_day20_n_FD_207666 | JGI IMG/M metagenome (GOLD analysis project Ga0316605, IMG submission 207666) | Wetland soil microbial communities from Old Woman Creek delta, Ohio, United States - OWC_soil_day20_noCT | ecosystem: Environmental > Terrestrial > Soil > Wetlands | place: USA: Ohio... | reverse complement strand
GCGTGAATGCGAGCGGTTCCGTCCCCTTGCTCCAGTCCGACTCCGCCTGGAGCAGCACGCGGATCGGGGCGTCGCCCTGCAGCTTGGCGTAGAGCTCGTCGTCCTGCTGGAAGTCGCTGATGCCCGCGGTGATCGGGCTGGCCTTGTCGACGACCACCGCCTTGAAGACCCCGCGGGGCCCGTGGCCGGAGGTGCCCATCACCCAGACCCGGCCGCAGAGCGCCTTGAACTCGGGCCACTCCTTGAACGAGGCGCTCGACAGGTGCGTGACCACGAGTCCCTTGCCGCCATTCACGAACGCCACCAGGTTCGCCTTGCCCTTGTCCGACAGCGTCGGCGTGCGGGCGTTGTAGAGCATCAGGTAGATGACATCCACGTTCTTGAGGTTGGCTTCGTTGGCCAGGACCTCGGCACCGCCGACCACGTCCACGTCGAAACGTCCCGAGTCCTTGAGGACTTCCCTTGTCGTGGACGCGCAGCTCAGCCAGTCGTGGGCCGGCGACACATCGTCGCCGGTGATGAGAAGGACCCGTGCCTTGGCCGGCGCGCCCGCGTGCAGGCCGACGGCACACGACAGTATTGCCAGACCGATGAAACCGCGAACGAGCGTGCGCATGGGTGATGCTCCGTTCTGATCGTATGAACTCTGCCGGCGGCGTTCGAGACGGTGATCGACACGCGATCCTACTTCCGGTTCGAGCTCGGCTACAATCCCGCTGATTCCGGGCCTCCGTTGCAACCGCCCGTTTTCCGGGCTCCTCGGGAGTTGTCATGAATACCTCGGCAACGATCGTGCGCGTCATCCTCGCAGCGGCCGCGTTCCTGGCTGTGCCGCTCGCGGCGAGCGCCCCGCCCGAAGGCCGGCTCATCCCGATGCACCTGCGATGCGAGTACGCGAAGGACCCGCTCGGCATCGACGTGCCGGCGCCGCGCCTCTCCTGGCAGGTTGAGAGCCGGGAGCGGGGCGAACGCCAGACGGCGTGGCAGGTGCTCGTGGCCTCGACGGCCGAGGGACTCGCCGCGGACCGCGGCGACCTCTGGGACAGCGGCCGGCGGGAATCGGAGGAGACGGCACACCTGCCGTACGCGGGCCCGGCGCTGTCGTCGTCGCAGCGCGTCTTCTGGAAGGTGAGGGTGTGGGACCGGAGCGGCCTGCCGTCGGCGTGGAGTTCGCCGGCCACGTGGACGATGGGCGTCGTGGCGCCGGACGAGTGGAAGGGAATCTGGATCTCGTCGCCCGCTGCCACGGAAACGCTGCTGCTGCGCAGGAACTTCGACGTCCGGGGCGGCCTCAGGCGCGCAGTCGTGCACGTGAGCGGCCTCGGCCAGTACGAGCTGACGTTCAACGGGACCAGGGTCGGGACCGACCTGCTGTCGCCGGGCTGGACGAACTACGACCGGACGTCGATCTACGACACGTACGACGTCACCTCGGCCCTGCGCGAGGGCCGGAACGCGGCCGGCATCTTCCTCGGCAACGGGATGTACCACGTCGTCCGGCGCAACCGCTTCGCGAAGTTCACGGGATCGTTCGGGCCGCTGCGGGCGATGCTGCACCTGCGGCTGGAGTATGCGGACGGAGCCGTCGAGTACGTCGGCACGGACCCGGGCTGGCGTGTGCACGCCGGGCCGATTACGTACTCGAGCATCTACGGCGGCGAGGACCATGATGCCCGCCTGGAGCCGAGAGGCTGGGACACCGCCGCCTTCGACGATCGCGGCTGGCCGGGGGCCGTGCCCGTGATTCGGCTGGAAACCGTCCTCAGGGGCCACAGCGCCGCCGCCGAGCCGATTCGCGCGATCGACACGCGGCGTCCCGCCGGTGCGAAGACGTTCTCCGACGGCAGCGTCGTGTACGACTTCGGCCAGAACGCGTCGTTCATGCCGCGCATCCGCGTCAGCGGGCCTGCCGGCAGCACCGTGCGGCTGACGCCCTCCGAGGTGACCGCCGAAGACGGCTCGATCTTCCGCGGCACGATGGGTGCCGCCGTCCGCGGCAGCTCCTGGTGGCAGTACACGAAGGCCACCGACGGCGAGGAGGAATGGTTCCCGCGCTTCTACTACGTGGGCAGCCGCTACGTGCAGGCCCAGTTCTTCGCACCCGGCGAGGTGCCGCCGACCAACGTGGAGCACCGCGCGGACGCACAGGCCCCGGCGGGCGACCCGGCGCGCCTTCCTCGGCTCGTCTCGATCGAGGGGGTCATCGTGCACTCCTCCGCCTCGCCGGTCGGCACCTTTGCGACCGCCAACCCCTTGCTGAACCGCATCCGCGATCTCGTCCGCTGGGCGCAGCGGTCCAACCTGGTGTCGGTGATCACGGACTGCCCGCACCGAGAGAAGCTGGGTTGGATCGAGCAATTGCACCTGAACGGCCCGTCGCTGCGGTACGAGTTCGACGCGTCGCGCCTGTTCACCAAGGCGATGCGCGACATGGCCGAGGCGCAGACCGACGAGGGGATGGTGCCGAACATCGCGCCGGAATACACGGTGTTCAAGGGCGCGTTCCGCGCGGCGGCCGAATGGGGGGCCTCCTTCACCCAGGTGCCGTGGCAGCAGTACCTCTTCAACGGAGACGCCGGGTTGCTGCGCGCGCACTACGACGCGATGACGCGGTACGTCGCCTACCTCGACTCGCGCACGCGCGACGGCCTCTTGTCCGACGGCCTCGGCGACTGGTACGACTTCGACCTCGCGAAGCCGGGGCAGGCGGAGCTCACCCCGCCCGTCTTCACGGCCACGGCGTACTACTACCTCGACGTCGCCACGCTCGCCGAGATCGCGCGGGTGCTCGGAAAGCCCGACGATGCCGCCCGGTTCGACGAGCGGGCCGCCCGGATCCGGGAGCGCTTCAACCGGGAGTTCTTCGACCGGGCCCGGCCCACCTACTCGACCGGCTCGCAGGCCGCGCTCGCCATCCCGCTGGCGCTGGGCCTCGCGGACGCGCCCGAGGCCACGAAGCGGGCGCTGGTGGACGCGATCGTGCGAGACGTCGAGCAGCGCGGATACGCGACGGCGGGCGATGTGGGGTTCGGGTCGCTGCTCCAGGCGCTGGCCGCGTCCGGCCGCTCAGACGTTGTCTTCACGCTGCTCAACCAGGACGAGAAGCCCGGCTACGGCTACCAGTTGAAGAAGGGCGCGACGGCCCTGACCGAAACGTGGGACGCGAGCCTCGGCGCGTCGCACAACCACATCATCATGGGCCAGGTGATCGAGTGGTTCTACCAGAACCTGAGCGGCATCACGCCGGACCCGGCGGGGCCCGGCTTCAAGGCGATCGTGCTCCGGCCCCAGCCGGTGGCCGGACTGGCGTGGGCCGAGGCGACCTACCAGTCGATGCGCGGCCCGATCGCGAGCCGCTGGGAGCGCCGGGGGGACCGGCTGGTGTTGACGGTGTCGATCCCGGCCAACACCTCGGCCACCGTGTGGGTGCCGTCGCTCCCCGGGAGCGCCGTCGCGGAAGGGGGCGCGGCGGCGGAGTCGCGGCCGGGCGTGACGTTCCTGCGGCGCGAGGGCGACCGCGCCGTCTACCGCATCGAGTCGGGCGCGTACGCGTTCGAATCGCGCTGGTGACGAGCCCCGGGGTCAGTAGCTCGGCGAGATCTGGGTCAGCGCGTCGTTCGGGTAGAAGTGGTCGACGTTCTCCCGGGTAATCACCTGGTGCTTGATGAAGACGGCGGGGGGAACGGCCTTGCCGCTCAGTATGTCCAGCGCGAGGCGGATCAGGGCGTCGCCGTACCGCTCGGGGAAGTAGCCGACCGACGCGACCAGGGGCGTCTTCGGCTGCCGCAATTCGGTCCGCGCGTCCGGTTCGGCGTTCTGCCCGACCACCGCGCAGCGGTCCGCGCGGCCGGCCTCCTGGAACGCGCGCACCGCCGCCAGCGCGCTCGCGTCGTTCACGCAGCCGACCAGCACGTGCTTCGCCTTCGACCCGCGCAGGTGGTGGCGGACCCGTTCGAGGGCGAGCTTGAACTGCCCGTCGCCGTCCAGGTGGACCACCGGGCAGCGGCCCTCGAGCTCCGGCAGGACCTCGAGAATCCCCGTGAGCACGCCGGTGACGCGGGAGGCGACGACCGAGCCTGCCCGCGGCTGCCCGATGAGGATGATCTCGTCGGGGACGTGATGCCATTGCGACCTGACCCAGCGCCCGAGATGACGGCCGCCGAGGAACCCGGCCTGGTGGTTGTTCGCGCCGAAGAACGTCGCGCCCGGGTGCGGGACGTCGACGGCGATGGCGGGAATCCCCGCTTCGACGTACTGGGCCGCGACCGCGGGCGCCACCGACTCGTCGATCTGGAACTCGATGATCAGGTCGGGGCTCTCCCGCACGAGCTGCCGCGCGTTGCGCACCGCGACCTTCGGATCGTTGCGGTTGCTCACCAGGATCAGCTCGATGTTCGCCTGCTCGGCCGCCCGGAGGAGGCTGGCGTTCACCATCCGCAGCCACCCGTCCTTCACGATCTGGTCCGCGTAGCCGATCCGGTACCGCCGGCGCCGCTGATCGGCGGTGACCAGCCGGTATCGGTTGACGTCCACCTTCTCGATCACGCCGCAGTGCCGGAGGGTGTAGAGCAGCCGGAAGCAGAGGTTCTTGCTCATGCCGGTCTGCTCGATCACGTCGCGCAGGCGAAGCGGCTCGCGGTGCTGCGCGAAGGACTCGAGCACCCGTTGCGCGCGGACCACGGCGTCGATGAGATACGCGGGACGAACGTATTCGGACATGACCGGCACCACCCGGGCGGCTGAGAGTTATGGTGAGCATAACATCACGCGCGCCCGATCGCCGCGCGCAATCGCCGCCGGGGCCCGGGAAACGACGACGAGGATGCCGTCATTGCAGGGCCGAATCCGGCGGCCGAACCGCCTTCGCAGGTCCCCGGCTCGTTCTTGGTGGTAGAACACGAACAGGCCTCGCAATGGCGCTTCACCCGGCCGCACGTCGGAACGACACTCGCGCAGCGAGGAAAGGACCGTTCGGCCGCGGCGTGCCGCCGGCCCGGTCCACGGCCCTGGGTGTTTCGCGGGAGACCATGGTCCATGGGCGATGACAACCGGCTCTTCATCGCGGTCGATCTGGGCGCCGGCAGCGGGCGGGTCTTCCTGGCGGGGTTCGCCCCGGGCGAGCTCATGCTCGAGGAGATCCGGCGGTTCCGCTACCCGCCGCGCTTCCTGGACGGCCATCTGCGCTGGGACGCGCACCACATCCTGGCCGAGATCAGGACCGGGCTCCGGGAGGCCGCGGATCGCGCGCGCGGGCTGCAACGCGAGGTCCGGAGCGTGGGCATCGACTGCTGGGGCGTGGATTACGGGTTGGTCGACGGCGCCGGGAAGCTCCTCGAAGATCCCGTCTGCTACCGGGACGCCCGCACGGACGGGATGATGGACGCGGCGTTCGAGCTGGTGCCCCGGGCCGAGATGTTCGCCCGCACGGGCATCCAGTTCATGCAGTTGAACACGGTCTTCCAGTTGTTCGCGCACGTGCGTGAAGGGCTGCCACGGGACGCGAAGCGCCTGTTGCTCGTGCCCGATCTCATGGGCGCCATGCTCTCCGGCCGCGCCGTCACCGAGTTCTCCATCGGCACGACGAGCCAGATGTTCAGCGCGGCGACCGGCACGTGGGACGACGAGATGCTCGGGCGGCTGGGCATCCCCCGGGACCTGCTCTGCGACGTGGTCCCGCCGGGCACCTCGCTGGGGCGCCTCCTGCCGGAGCTGGCCGCCGAAACCGGGCTCGGCGGCGTCGACCTGGTCGCGCCGGCCGCCCACGACACGGGCAGCGCCGTCGCCGGCGCGCCGCTGCAGCCGGGCTGGGCGTACATCTCGTCGGGCACCTGGTCCCTCGCCGGCGTCGAGCGCGACGACGTGCTGATCAACGACGAGGTGGCGAGCCACAACTTCACGAACGAGGGCGGCGTCTTCGGCACGACGCGGTTCCTCAAGAACGTCATGGGTCTGTGGATTCTGGAGTCGTGCCGGCGCGAGTGGATCGAACGCGGCGCGTCGGTCGACTACGACGACCTGCTGCAACGCGCCGGCGCGATCGAGAGCGAGCCGGGCCTGGTCTATCCGGACGATCCGCGTTTCCTGAACCCGCCGAGCATGCTGGCCGCCATCGCGGACCAGATGCGCGAGTCGGGCCAGACGGCCCCGGCCGATCCGGCCGCGGTCGCGAAGGTGATCCTCGACTCGCTGGCGCATCGCTACGCCTCCGTCTTCCGCACCATCGAACAGCTGACGGGCACTCGCATCGAAGGCGTGCAGATCATCGGCGGCGGCAGCCAGAACGGGTACCTGAACCAGGCGACCGCGACCGCCACCGGCATGCCCGTGCTGGCCGGCCCAATCGAGGCGACCGCGATCGGGAACGCGGCCGTGCAGGCCATCACAGGAGGCCGCTTCGCGTCATTGGCCGACGCCCGCTCCCATGTCGCAGGGCATGTGCGGCCCGCATCCTTTGCGCCGAGGCCCACCGCAGCCTCGATTCGCGCAGCAGACCGCTATGCGGCCATCGAGGGGCAGTTCACGGAAGGACTCATCCCATGAGCAAGAATGTCGACCAGGCATACCGGCTTGCAGCAGAGCGCTACCAGGAACACGGCGTGGACACCGAATCGGCGCTCGCCCGGCTCGGGTCGATCCCGGTCTCGCTGCACTGCTGGCAGGGCGACGATGTGCGAGGCTTCGAGCAGTTCGGCGGCGAGCTCGGCGGGGGCCTCGCGGCCACCGGCAACTACCCGGGAGCCGCGCGCACGCCGGACGAGCTCCGCGCCGACGCCACCAGGGCGCTGTCGCTCATCCCGGGCCGCCACCGCTTCAACCTGCACGCCTTCTACGGCGAGTTCGGCGGCAGGAAGGTCGACCGCGACGAGATCGGGCCCCAGCACTTCGCGGGCTGGATCGACTGGGCGAAGTCGCTCGGCATCGGCCTCGACTTCAATCCGACGTGTTTCTCCCACCCCAACGCCGCCGACAACGCCACGCTCTCGCACGCCGACGCGGGGATCAGGGCCTTCTGGGTCCGCCACGGCATCGCGTGCCGGAAGATCGCCGAGGCCATGGGGCGGGCGGTCGGCAAGCCCTGCGTCACCAACTTCTGGATCCCCGACGGCATGAAGGACACGCCGGTCGACCGGAAGGGCCCGCGCGAACGGCTGATCGAGGCGCTCGACGCGGTCTTCAAGGATCCCATCGACCCGGCCTTCAACCTCGACTCGGTCGAAGGGAAGCTGTTCGGGATCGGGGTGGAGAGCTACACGGTCGGGTCGCACGAGTTCTACCTCGCGTACGCGCTGACGCGCAAGATCCTCTTCACGCTCGACACCGGCCATTACCATCCGACCGAGACCATCACCGACAAGCTCAGCTCGGTCCTGTCGTTCCTGCCGGAGATCCTGCTGCACGTGAGCCGCGGCGTCCGCTGGGACAGCGACCACGTCGTCGTGCTGAACGACGACCTCGAGGCGATCGGCCAGGAACTGGTCCGCGGCGACTACCTCGCGCGCACGCACATCGGTCTCGACTACTTCGACGCGAGCATCAACCGCGTGGCGGCGTGGACCATCGGCGTGCGGAACATGCAGAAGGCGCTGCTCAAGGCGATGCTCGAACCGATCGGCCAGTTGCGCGCCGCCGAGCAGTCCGGCGACTACACCGGCCGTCTCGCGCTCCTCGAAGAGACGAAGACGCTGCCATTCGGCGCCGTGTGGGACCGCTACTGCGAAGTGTCCGGCGTGCCGGTCGGCGAGGCGTGGCTCGCCGACGTCCGCCAGTACGAGCGGGATGTCCTGTCGCTCCGCACGTAAGCGGACGAGGTGAGCGATGAGCCCAGCTGATGCCGCCAATCCCGCCCTCGGCGTCCTGATCTTCGCGATCGGGGGGCTGGCGGGGGCCGTGTTCTATCTGCCGTTCAGGAAGGTACGGGACTGGGCGTGGGAGAGCTACTGGCTCGTCTACGCGGTGACCGGCCTCCTGATCGTCCCGGTGGTGCTCGCCCTGGCCACGTCGCCCAACCTCTTCGCGGTGCTGCGGGGCGCGCCGCGAGGCGAGCTGCTCTACTGCTATCTCTGCGGCGCGATGTGGGGCGTGGGCGGCCTCACGTGGGGGCTCATGATCCGCTACCTCGGCGTCGGCCTCGGGCTGGCGCTGGGCTGCGGCATCACCTCCGCGGCCGGCACCCTGGTCCCGCGGCTGCTGGCGGGCGACATCGGACGCCTCTTCGAGCCCGGGGCGGGCATCGTGTCCTTGATCGGCGTCCTGGTCTCGCTCGCCGGCATCGTCGTCGTGGGCCTCGCGGGGATGTCGAAAGAGCGCGAGCTGCCGGACGAGGAGAAGAAGAAGTCGGTGGCCGAGTTCGACTTCGCCAAGGGCATCCGCTCGGCGATCTTCTCCGGCCTCATGAGCTCCGCCATGGGATGGGGGCTGGTCGGGGGGCCGTCGATCCAGGCGCTTGCCGAAACGACCGCGCCGGCGACTTCGCGGACCTGGAGCGGCATGCCGGTGCTCGTCGTCGTCCTGCTCGGCGGGCTCACCGTGAATCTGGCGTGGTGCCTCTACCTCAACGTGAAGAACCGGACAACGGGCGACTACGTGAAGGGCGGGGCGCCGCTCGCCGGCAACTTCGCCTTCGCCGCCATCGCCGGCGCCATCTGGTGTTCGCAGTTCATCTGCTTCAAGACGGGCGAACCGGCGATGGGCCAGACGGCCTACGTCGGCTGGGCCCTGCTGATGGCGTGCCAGATCCTGTTCAGTTCGCTCATCGGGGCGTTCTTCCTGGGTGAGTGGCGGGCGACCGGCCGCCGGACTCGGACGCTGCTCGCCGCAGGTCTGGCACTACTGATCCTCACGGCGGTGCTGTCGGGATACAGCGGGTACCTGGCGTTGGCCTGACGGCTGCCCGGCCGCCCGAGCGTGCTCTCCTGTGCCCGCGCGCCCCGGGGCTGCGCCGTCGAGAAACCATGTTGAAGAGCGCCTGTTGCGCGAAGTTTTCATGGGATGAACCAGTCGTTCGTTGAAGCGCAGAGGGTAGCGCCGCGGTCGTTCCGACCACGAATGGAGCGTTGAGGCATGGCAAACGACGGCATTTCGAGGCGGCACTTCTTCTTCGGCACGTTGCTGGCGGGGCTCATCCCGCGGGCGGGCTTCGGCAGCGTGCCGTCACTCAAGGCGCTGGGCTACCAGTCGCCCAACGAGAAGCTGAACGTCGCGGGCATCGGCGCCGGCGGGCAGCCGTTCGGCGACCTGCGCCAGTGCGAAACGGAGAACATCGTCGCGCTCGCCGATGTGGACTGGGTGCGCGGCGAGCCGGGGTTCCAGCGGTGGGACAAGGCGGCGAAGTACAAGGACTTCCGCCAGATGCTGGACAAGGAGGGGAAGACCATCGACGCCGTGGTGATCGGCACGCCCGACCACATGCACACGCACGCGGCGCTCTTCTGCATGGAACGTGGCAAGGGCGTCTATGTCGAGAAGCCGCTCACCCGGATCGCCTCGGAGGCACGGCTGCTCCGCGCGGCGGCGAAGAAGTACAAGGTCGCCACGCAGATGGGGAACCAGGGGTACTCGCACGAGGCCACGCGCGTCGCGTGCGAGATCCTCTGGGCGGGCGAGATCGGCGATGTCACCGAGGTTCACGCCTCGATGAGCCGGCCGAGCTGGCCCCAAGGAATGACCAAGACCCCGCCGCCCACTCCCGTCCCGTCCACGCTCGAGTGGGACCTGTGGTTGGGCACCGCGGCGTCCCGCCCGTTCACCGCGGGCGACCAGGAGTACAAGGATTTCGTCGCCAAGCGAAGCGCAGCGCGCCGGGCCGGGATGCCGGCACGCGGCGAGGTGCCGCCAGGAGGCGCGCAGGCGCCGGCCGGGGCCGGCCAGGCAGGGCGCGGCGGCGGAATGGGCGGCGAGGACTACGGCTACTACCTGCCGTTCAACTGGCGGGGATTCTACGACTTCGGCAGCAGCCTCATCGGCGACTGGGGCGTGCACATCCTGGGTCCGGCCAACTGGGGCCTCTTCCTGACTCCCGAGAACCTCGTCAGCGTCGAGTGCATCAAGAAGGACGGGCTGCCGCCGACGACGTTCCCGGACGTCTTCACGATCAAGTACGACTTCAAGGCTCGCCACGGCATGCCGCCCGTGACGGTCTACTGGTATCAGTACACGGGCGGCGACCCGTACTTGCCGCCGGGCATGACGGCGGAGCAGGCCCGGAAGATCCCGAACACCGGCCCGCAGGTGGGACCGCCGCGTGGCGCAGGCGCAGGTCCCGGTCGCGGGGCCGCGGGCGCGGCCGGCGCCCCGGGAGCGGCCGGTGCGCCTGGGGCGCCCGGAGCTCCAGGCGGCGCGCAAGGCGGTCGGGGCGGCGGCATGCAGCAGGGGAGCGGGTACAACTGCATCTTCGTGGGCAGCAAGGGCCACATGGGGACGAGCGGCCGCGGTGAAGGCGTCGGCCTGCTTCCGGGCGAGCGGTGGGCCGACTACACGCTGCCGCCGCAGTTCCTCACGCGGTCGCCCGGGCACGTGCGCGACTGGATCCGCGCGTGCAAGGGCGGTGCGGCCGCGTGCTCGGAGTTCGAGATCGCGGCGCCGTACACCGAGTGGCTGGTGCTCGGGTCGGCGGCCGTGCGCGTGGACGGCAAACTGCTCTACGATGCGAAGACGGGCCTGTTCACGAACAGCCCCGAGGCCAACAAGCACCTCCAGCTCAATTACCGCAGAGGCTGGGAGGTCAAGATCTAGAAGGACCCGGCAGGAGGACATCCGATGGACTACACACGACGGGAATTCGGGAGGATCGCGCTGGCCACGGCGACCCTGCCGCTGGCCCCGTGGAAGCTCATGGCGGCGGCCAAGCCGAATTCGGT
>Ga0316605_10002312_pt1 | contig 10858 bp, 10 predicted proteins | sample OWC_soil_day20_n_FD_207666 | JGI IMG/M metagenome (GOLD analysis project Ga0316605, IMG submission 207666) | Wetland soil microbial communities from Old Woman Creek delta, Ohio, United States - OWC_soil_day20_noCT | ecosystem: Environmental > Terrestrial > Soil > Wetlands | place: USA: Ohio... | reverse complement strand
CGGAGCTGGCCGTGCCGGTCGGGAACTCGGCCAACGGCGCGCCTCGGGCGGGCGGCGCGCCAAGAATGTCATCGGCGGTGAAGAAGCCGTCATGCTGAAGCGACTCCGGCAGTGGACAGTGGCGGCGGCGGCCGTGGCGTTTGGCTGCGGCGCGTGCCTGTACCTGTCGCTGCCCGACGTCCGGGCGCTGCGGAAGGCCAACCCCGCCACGACGGCCTTCATGGAGCTGCGGGCGCGCGAGGCCGATAAGGCGGGGAAGAAACCGCGAAAGGTCCAGCGGTGGGTGGCCTACGAGCGCATCTCGCCCTCGCTGAAGCGCGCGGTGATCGTGGCGGAGGACGCGGCGTTCTTCTCGCACGAGGGCGTGGATTTCGACGAGTTGGAGAAGTCCTTCGAAGACAGCTGGAACCAGGGCAAGCGGATGCGCGGGGGCAGCACCATCACGCAGCAGCTCGCCAAGAACCTCTACCTGTCGCCCTCGAGGAACCCCGTGAGAAAGGTCGAGGAACTGCTCATCGCGCGCCGGCTCGAAGCCGAGCTGTCGAAGCGGCGCATCCTCGAGCTGTACTTGAACGTCATAGAATGGGGCGACGGGATCTGGGGAGCCGAAGCCGCCGCGCGGTCCTACTTCCAGAAACCGGCGGCAGCCCTCGGCGCCGACGAATCCGCGCTGCTGGCCGCATCGATCATCAACCCGAGGCGCTACAGCCCCGCTCGGCCGTCGAAGTACTTGCTGCGCAGGCAGGACCTGATCCGCCAGCGCATGGGAGACGTGGAGCCGCCGGCCCCGGCCGTCGCCGGGCCGCCGGACGGCCCTGGAGGTCTGCCGTGAAGAGCCGCACCGGAGCCGCGCTGGCGCTGACGGCCGTGATGGCCGTCGCGGCCATGGCCGAGGCGCCCCGGGCCGCCTCGGTCATCGCGCCCACGTTCGATGCGATGGTGGCGCGCTCCCGGACGGTGTTCGTCGGCCGGACCGTCGACGTCCGCTCGCGCTGGGTGTCGACCTCGTCGGGGCCCGCCATCGTGACGGTCGTGACGCTGAGCGTGGTCCGCACGCTGAAGGGCGACCTCGGCGCGCAGACGCAGCTCGAGTTCCTGGGCGGGACCGTGGGCGAATACCGCATGGAGATCCCGGGAATGCCGAAGTTCCGCGTCGGCGACGAGGACGTGCTGTTCGTGGACGAGCGCGGGCAGCCGGTGAGCCCGGTGGTGGGCTTCATGCACGGGCGGTTCCGCGTGCTCGAGGACGCGGACACGAGACGCCGGTCGGTCGCGCGCTACAACTTCGAACCGCTCGCCGACGTGAAGGACATCGGCGCCGCCGCCCCGGCCCCCCGCGTCTCGTCGGCGCGCGCGCTGTCGCTCGCGGCCTTCGAAGACGAAATCGTGCGGGCGGTGCGCCGCCAGCGCCAGGCGCAGTAGGGGGCACGCGATGCGCCGCGCCATCCTCCTCTCGATCGTGCTGCTCGCCGCCGCCGCCGGCGCCTCCCAGTCCTTCTGGGCCAACGGCCCGTCGTGGCCGTCGGGCACGGTCCCGATCCAGATCGAGCTCGGCTCGGCCCCGGCGCTCAGCGACGGGTGCGCGGACTGGTCGTGCTCGGCCTCGGGCGCCATCGATCGCTGGAACCTCTTCATGAGCCGCGTCCAGCTCCGGGCCGTCGCCAACTCCCTGCACGCCAGGGGCGAGCTGAACGGCCGCAACGACATGTTCTTCGCGGACGACATGTACGGCAAGGCGTTCGGCCACGACACGCTGGCGCTGACGACATGGTGGTACCGCGGCGACGCCCTGGTGGAGGCCGACACCGGCTTCAACCGGGCGAAGCGCTGGGATTCGTACCGGGGCAACGCGAAGCCCGGGCTGGTGTACGACCTGCGGCGCGTGGCGCTGCACGAGCTCGGCCACGTGCTCGGCCTCGGCCACCCGGAGGACCACGGTCAGGACGTGACCGCGATGATGAACGGCACGATGGGCGACCTCGACACCCTGACCGCCGACGACATCACCGGCATCCAGTCGCTCTACGGCGTGCCCGGCGGGGACCTGGACGAATCCAGCGGCGGATCGAGCGGCTCGGCCATCGACTTCCCGCCGCGCAACGAGACGTACGACTTCCGCAACTGGCTCGAGACGACCTACGCGAGGACGCTCGGCCGCTCGGCCGGCCTGTCGTATTCCGACGTCGAGGGCTCGGTCGTGTGGGTGCAGGAGTACCTGCGCTACCGGCTGAACGCGTGCACCCACGAGCAGGCCGTCGCGCGCGTGCGGAGCCAGATCGCGGGGGGCGGCGTGGCCGCCGCCGTGTGCGGCACGCCGGCGTCGGCCTCGGTCATTGCCTTCCCGCCCCGCGACCAGACCTACGGGTTCCGGCTGCAGCTCGAGGACTTCTACCGCGTCGATCTCGGCCGGGCGGCCGTGAAAACGAGCGTGGACGCCGAGGGCGACGTCGTCTGGATCCAGGAGTACCTGCGCTACCGGCTCAACGGCTGCACGCATGCCCAGTCGATCGCCAGGATCACCGAGCAGATCGAGGGCAAGGGCGTGCCGCCCGTGTGCAGGTAGGCGCACGGGCGCGCTAAAGCCCGACGCCGCCGGCGCCGACACACCTTGTCGGCGACCTTCGCGGCCCCGGCGGGCCGGCCCGGCCGCCGGCCCTGCATGATCGACTACACGCTCCATGTCCGCCTGCTGATGGAGGACCTCGTCGCGCGCGTGCCGGCACTCGCGCACCTGGACCCCGGGCGGGTCCTGGTGTTCGCGCGTCCGGGCCGCACGAGCGCGCACGGCGCCTACGCCACCTGCCACTCGCTGACCCTGCCTGACAGCGAGCCGGCGTACTATTTCTGGCGGGATCGCCGCACGGGCGCCCTCTCGCGCAGGTCGGAGTGGTTCGTCACGCGATCGCCCGAGGTTTGGGTGGCGGGGCGCCGCATCACCCACCTGATCTCCGTCACGCTCCCGCGCTTCTGCGACCAGACGCTGACGGACACGCACAAGGCGCGCATCTACGACCGCGGGAAGGAATGGGTGGCGAAGCTCGACACGATCGTGCACGAGCTGTATCACGTGGATCCGCACCAGGGGGGCATCCGGCCGAGCGTGAAAGCCGACGGCAGTCCCGCCGCGCAGACGCACACGCCGCAGTTCTTCCGCGACGTCCAGCGCATCGTGCGCGAGTACGTCGCCGGCCGGCCCGACCCGGCGGTGTGGGAGTTCCTGGCGCTGGATTTCGACGGCCTCCTCCGCCGGTTCGGAGGCGTGGCCGGCACCACCTTCCGCGACTTCCCGGCGTTCCCGCAGCGGTACCGGGAGCGGCTCGCCGAGCAGCCCCGCGTGCCCCGCGCCGCCCAGATCGTGCCGGTGCCGCCGCGCACGCCTCGCCGGCACTTCAGCGAGGCCGACCTCGTCCTGCGCGAGTTCCTGCCCCACTCGACCCGGCGGCTCTGAACGGCGGGCCGGGTCCGCCTGCCGGTGCGTCGAGCGTGAAGCCTCGACCTCCAGCCCGCGTGCCGCTCACGCACGCGTGATTGTCCGGGGCCTCAGTCGCTGGGCACGGAGACCCGACGCGCCGTCACGAACCGCGACGTCCAGTAACTGGCCGACATCGACTCCACGCGCACGACGCCGCCGCTCTTCGGCGCGTGAACGAACCGTCCGCCTTCCAGGGCGATGCCGACGTGCGTCGGCCCCGAGCCCGTGGTCGAGAAAAACACGAGGTCTCCCGGTGCGATGTCGTCACGGGCGACGGCGGCGCCAGCCGCGGCCTGGCGCCGGACGTCGCGCGGCACCGCAATGCCGTGGCGCGCGAACACGTAGTTGACGAGGCCGCTGCAGTCGAAGCCGTCGGGCAGGGCGCCGCCCTCGCGATAGGGCAAGCCCAGCAGCGTCTCGGCCGTCCGCGCAAGGGCGGGACCGGCCGTGCCGGCCGTGGAGACGGGCGGCGCGACCTCTCCCGCCGGGACGGCCGGGTCCGCGCCCGCCGCCGGCCGCGGCGGCAGGACGCGGATCTCCGCCGGTCTCGACGCGCAGGCCGAAACAGCCAGCACGCCCGCCGCCAGCACGAGACGCGCCAAGCCCCGTCGTGGCGTCATCATCCCTCCAGGATATCGGCGGCGCCGGTAATGGGGAACAGCCCGCGCCGCAGGCCTGCCGCCGACCGCGGCGGAGCCTGTTGTTGTAGAATGCGCGCATGGAGCAGACGCTCCTCCTCAACGCGTCGTTCGAGCCGCTCAAGGTCGTCCATTGGCAGAAAGCGATCACGCTGCTGTGCCAGGGGAAGGTGGAGGTCATCTCCGTCTACGATCGCGAGGTCCGCAGCGTCTCGATCACGTTCAAGCTGCCGTCGGTCATCCGCCTGCTCCGCTACGTCCGCATCAGGCACCGGTTCGACTACGTGCCGTTCTCGCGGGCGAACATCTACGCGCGCGACGAGCACGCGTGCCAGTACTGCGGACGCACGTTCCCCACGAGCGAGCTGACGTTCGATCACGTCGTGCCGGTCGCGATGGGCGGCAAGAAGGACTGGGAGAACATCGTCACCTGCTGCGTCGGGTGCAACCGCCGGAAGGGCGGGCGCACGCCGGCCGGCGCGGGCATGCACCTGGTCCGGCTGCCGAAGCGCCCCGAGTCGGCGCCCGCGCTGCGCATCACCATCGGGCTCCGGCACGCCCCCGAGAGCTGGCGCGACTACCTCTACTGGAACGTCGAACTCGAGGACGACTAGCGTCCGAGCCGCGCGAAGCCGCCTGTGCCTGATTCCACACGATCCCGCGTCGACGCCGTCGCGCCGCCCGCGTCCCTGGTCGGGGCGCGGGTGACGGTGCACGGCCACGGCCTCGCACCCTCAGGCGCCGGCCTGCCGGTCGTGCGCATCGGGGGCATGCCGGCGCAGGTGGTGCTGGCGTCGGCGTCGCGCGTCGGCGCCCTCGTGCCCGCCGCGCTCGCCTGCGGCCGCCACGCGGTGACGGTGGACGGCGCCGAGGGCGGCGCCGACCTCGAGGTCGGCGCACCGGTCACGAGCGGCGTCCACCAGGTGGACAACCCGGCGTTCGGCCCCGACGGGGAGCTCTACGCGACGTTCAGCGGCACGCGCGGCCAGCGCGTGCCGGTCTCCGTCTTCCGCGTCGCGGCCGACGGGAGCAAGACGCCGTTCCTGACCGATGTCACGAACGCGACCTCGATGGCGTTCGACCGCGCCGGTGTGCTCCACGTGACCAGCCGCTACGACGGCACCGTGCGGAAGGTCCTGTCCGACGGCTCGTCCTCCATCGTCGCTCACGACCTGGGCGTGGCGTGCGGGATTGCGTTCGGGTCGGACGGAACGATGTTCGTCGGCGACCGGAGCGGCACGGTGTTCCGCATCGGATCGTCGGCGCACGTCGTGCCGTTCGTGTCGCTGCCGCCGAGCCTCGCGGCGTTCCACCTCGCGATGGGCCCCGACGACGCGCTCTACGTGACGGGTCCGACGATGGCGACCTACGACCACGTGTACCGCGTGGACCGCCAGGGAGCGGTGTCGGTCGTCTCGTCCGCGTTCGGCCGTCCCCAGGGCCTCGCGGTCGACGCCGCCGGCGCGCTCTACGTGGTGGACGCGGTCGCCGGAGGGGCGGGGCTCTACCGCGTCCGGCCCGGCGCCCCGCGGGAGCTGGTGGTCGCCGCCGCCGCCCTGGTCGGCGCCGCGTTCGACCCGCGCGGCGGCCTGGTCGTCGCGTCCAACGACACGATCTACCGTCTCGACAACGGGCTGAGGCCCTGGAGAGGCTGATGAAGCACCTGTTCGCCGTCAAGTCGCTCGACCGCCTCGTCGGCGACACCGAGGAACCCGCGCACCAGCTTCGGCGATCGCTGGGCGTGGTGCAGCTGACGGCGCTGGGCATCGGCGCGATCATCGGCGCCGGCATCTTCTCGTCCGTCGGGTCGGCCGCGGCCGGGGGCTCCGAGCACCTGGGCGCGGGGCCGGCGATCATGGTGTCGTTCGTGCTCACGGCCATCGCCTGCGGCTTCGCGGCGCTCTGCTACGCGGAGTTCGCCGCGATGGTGCCGGTGTCCGGATCGGCGTACACGTATGCCTATGCCACGCTCGGGGAACTGGTCGCGTGGATCATCGGGTGGGACCTGATCCTCGAGTACGCGATCGGCAACGTCGCGGTCGCCGTCTCGTGGTCGGGGTACTTCCAGGAACTGATCCGGGGCCTTGGCTTCGCGTGGCCCGGCTGGCTGGGGATGGACTACCGGTCCGCCGCGCAGGGCGCCCACCAGGTGGCGGCGGCGGGCGCGGCCGGCGGTGACGCAGCCGGCCTGAGCGCGGTGGTGCGGCAGGCCGCCGAGGTGTTCAACACGGCGCCGCGCGTGGCGGGCGTCCCCGTCATCCTCGACCTGCCGGCGTTCCTGATTGTCGCGTTCATCACGTGGGTGCTGGTGCGGGGCATTCGCGAAAGCGCGTGGCTGAACTCGGCGATGGTCGGCCTCAAGCTCGCGATCATCGCCTTCTTCATCATCGTCGGCGCCTTCTACGTGAAGCCCGAGAACTGGGTGCCGTTCGCGCCGAACGGGTTCCGCGGCATCTCGAGCGCCGCGGCGATCATCTTCTTCGCGTACATCGGGTTCGACGCGGTCTCGACCGCCGCCGAGGAGACGAAGAACCCGCAGCGCGACATGCCCATCGCGATGATCGCGAGCCTCGTCATCTGCACGGTCGTCTACATCCTCGTCGCCCTGGTCCTCACCGGGCTGGTCAAGTGGACCGAGCTCGGCACGGCCGAGCCGCTGGCGACGGCCTTCTCCACGCTCGGCATGCACTGGGTGGCAGGCATCATCTCGCTCGGGGCGGTCTTCGCGACCACGTCGGTGCTGGTGGTCTTCCAGCTCGGCCAGCCCCGCATCTTCTTCTCGATGGCGCGCGACGGCCTGCTGCCGGCGTGGGCGTCGAAGGTGCACCCGAAGTACCGCACGCCCCACGTCACCACCATCCTGACGGGCGCCGTCGTGGCGACGTTCGCCACGTTCCTGAACATCAACGAGGTGGTGGAGCTCACGAACATCGGGACGCTGTTCGCGTTCGTGCTGGTCGCCATCGGCGTCGTGGTGCTGCGGCGGACGAACCCTGACCGCCCGCGCCCGTTCCGGACGCCCCTGGTGCCGTGGGTGCCGCTGTTCGCGGTGATCATGTGCTCGTACCTGATGATCCAGCTCCCCTGGGTCACGTGGGTGCGTTTCATCTTCTGGCTGGCCGTCGGCCTGCTGATCTACTTCGCGTACGGCGCCCGCCACAGCATGTTGCGGGCACGCGCGAACGGCCGGCGACCCCTTGACAATCCAGCGGAGGGGGGGCATCGTTGAAACGAGGCGCACCTGCCGCGCCGGGAGCACCACCATGCGCAGCGACCGCGGTTTCACCCTCATCGAGCTCCTGATTGTCGTCGCCATCATCGGCGTCATCGCGGCCGTGGCGGTGCCCGGCCTGCAGCAGGCGCGCCGGTCGAGCAACGAGACGGCGGCCATCGGGTCGCTGCGCGCCATCACGGGCGCGCAGTCCCTCTTCGCCGCCGCGTGCGGCAACGGCTTCTTCTCGCCGTCGCTCTCGAACCTCGGCACGCCGCCGGCCGGCGGCACCGCGTTCATCAGCCCGGACCTCAGCACCGGCAACACCGTCAGCAAGAGCGGCTACATGGTGACGATGAGCAGTTCGAGCGGCGTGGCGGCGGACGCGCCTCCCACCTGCAACGGGCTGGCGGCCGGCGCCGCGATGCAGGGCTACTTCGCCACGGCCACGCCCTCGCCGGGCGCCGGGACGAAAGCCTTCGGCACGAACACGAATCACACCATCTACTGGGCGATGCAGATGGCGCCGCTCGCGATGACCGACGACACGGCCCCGGCCGGCACCTTCTCGATCCAGTAGGTCAGCGCGCGACCTGGATCCGCACGTAATCGACCGCGCCGCCCAGTTCGCGGTCGTCGCGGCCTATGCCGACCGACGCCGGCACGGCGGCTCCCGGCCACACCAGCTGAACCCGGTTCACGCCCGCCTTCCAGATCGACCCGTCCGTGGGGAAGTCCACCCGCTGCCAGTCGGCGCTGAGCGTGAAGGGGCCGAACTGGCGGCCGTTGATGCGCGCGGCGAGGGTGCGCGACGCGCCGGGATACGAGAACGGCTTCAGGCGGAGCTGGACGATGAGCGGCGCCGGGTGGTCGAGCGGCAGCAGCACCTCGGCTGTCGCGCGCGACCATCGCGCCGTCGTGCCGTCCGGCAACGTGTCGGCCTGGTACCAGCCCTCGCCGAGGTACGCCTCGTCGTGGAGGCCGACGTCGACGCGGCCGTAGGGCCGTTCCGGGTCGGCCAGCATCGGGAACGCGAAGAGATCGTAGCGAAAAGGCGCCACCCCCTCCCGGGCCCCGTACATGAGGTTGACCGGGTAGGAAAACGGGTGGCCGAACCAGCGGGCAAACGTGCGGGCCTGGTCGACCGCCAGCTCAGCGAATGACTGAGGCACGCTGCCGCCGAACCGGCCCACGAGCGCGCTGGCCATGGCGGTGAGGTTCCACAGGACGAGCAGGCCGAGCAGCGCCGTGACGGCGGCGAGCGGCCGCGTCGCCACCCAGCGCCGCAGGCCGTCGACGGCGGCCGCAAGTCCCACGACGAGCAGCGGCACCGCGCCGTCGAAGCGGCGCGCGCCGACCGCCGCGCCGCCCCACCAATCCTCGACCGACGCGTTCACGTACACGGTCAGCACGAAGACGGCAAGGGAGAGCCGGCCCAACGCCCGGTCGCGGACCGCGAAGGCCACGAGGCCCAGCGCTGCGAGGTAGGTCACGGGCGACGTGGAGAACAGCCCGTTGCGGGACGACCAGAGCATGCGCACCGGGTCGGGGCTGAGCCACAGCATCTTCGGCGACAGCGGCGACACCGCGATGGGCGACCCGTAGATCGCGTTCCAGGCGACCAGCTGCGGCAGGAACGCGGCGAAGGCGCACGCGCCGAAGAGCGCGCCGCGCAGCAGCGCGCCTCGGCGCTCGGCGAGGCCCGGGCCCGCGACGACCGCTGCCGCGCACTCCCACGCGGGGAACGTCATGAACACGAGGTTCTGCCAGCGGATCGCCAGCATGAGCCCCCCAAGCAGGCCCAGGGCCGCCCACTGCCAGGCTGACCGCCGGCCGCGCGTGACGATCCACGCGTAGATGAACGCCGCCACCGCGCACATCGACGTCGCGTGCGACATCGTGGGTTCCTTCACGATGTACCAGAGCATGAAGGAGCCTGCCGCGAGCGCGGCGGTCGAGAGGGCCGCGAGGCCCGGCGCGAACGTCCGCGCCGCCAGCCGGTAGCAGAACCAGAGCCCGAGCAGGCCGTAGACGAGGCCGGCGATGCAGATGGCCTGCCTGTACGGGTAGGAGGAGCCGTCGACGGCCACGTTCACGCCGCGCGCCGCGAGGTAGTGCGCGCCGGCGTCGCCGATCGCGTAGAACGGCATCCAGGCGATGGCCGGGCCCACGGACCAGGCGGTGTGCGCGTAGCCGGTGGACGTCGGCGTCTGCAGGGACTCGTGGCCGATGCCGATCAAGCGGTAGTCGTTGGCCAGGTTCACGTCGCGGTCGTTGACGATCGACCGCAGGAACGCGAAGTAGAAGAAGCCGTCGCTCTGGAGGCGGGCGCCCAGCCTCTGCTGCGCCGCGAGGCCCGCGACGGCGCAGGCGCACAGCACCAGCGCCACCGCCCGGTCCATCGTCAGGGTCCGGCGGAGGCGGAGCCACGCGATGCCGAGCAGGGCCGCCGCGAACGCCAGGGCCACCAGGGCGGCGGCCGAAGGCGGCGCCGCGCCGGCGAGGGTCTGCAGGAGCGACTGCCGGATGACCTGCCGCCCGCCGAGTTCGACGGCGCACGCCAGGATCGCGAGGACCGCCAGCCAGGCGGGCCACGCGGCGAGCAGGCGGCGTGCGCGAGCATCTGCCACCCGGCCAGTATAAGGGGCCAGGCCCCTTTTCCATTCGACCTGGCGAGAACAGGGGCCAGGCCCCTTTCTGTATACTGTGCGGCGGAGGAACCCGGCGATGTCGGTGATGGACCACGACCAGCAGCCCCGCTCGGGCGGCATGGGGAAGTCCCTGGTGATCGGCGCGGCCGCGATCGCGCTGCTCGCCGTCGCCTACTTCGGCGTGACGGCGCTCTTGACGCCGGAGGAGAAGGTCGAGCCGGCCCAGGCCCGCACCGAAGCCCCGCCGCCGACGCCGGCGGCGAAACCCGCCGAACCGGAGGAGCCAGCCGACACGCCCGCGCCGGCACGCCCGCGGCCCAGGAAGGAAGAGTCGCCCCCCCCGGAACCGGCTGCCCCGCCGCCGGCCGGCCCGACGCTGATTGTCGAGAGCGACGTGCCGGGCGCCTCGGTGTTCGTCGACCGCAAGTTCGTGGGCACCACGCCGCTGCGCACGACGGACGTGGCCGGCGGGTCCCACCAGCTGAACGCGTCGGTCACGGGCGAGGAAGGCCTCGCGCAGGCCATCGAGGTCGCCGACACGGGCGAGACGACGATCGCGTTGAAGTTCAAGGAGGTGCGGCTCGACGCGTCGGTGGCGGTGGTGCACAAGCACAGCATGGGCCGGTCCTGCGAAGGACGGCTCGTAGCCACGCCAGCGGGAATCCGCTACGACACCACGAACAAGGGCGACGCGTTCGCGTTTTCGTTCAGCGCCCTCGAGGTGTTCGAGATTGAGTACCTGAAGAAGGAACTCAAGGTGAAGCAGAAGGGCGGCAAGACCTGGAACTTCACCGACAAGTCCGACAACGCCGACAAGCTCTTCGTCTTCCACCGCGACGTGACCAAGGCGCGCGAGAAATTGGCCGCGCAGGCGAAGTAGGGCTAC
>Ga0316605_10002310_pt1 | contig 10861 bp, 6 predicted proteins | sample OWC_soil_day20_n_FD_207666 | JGI IMG/M metagenome (GOLD analysis project Ga0316605, IMG submission 207666) | Wetland soil microbial communities from Old Woman Creek delta, Ohio, United States - OWC_soil_day20_noCT | ecosystem: Environmental > Terrestrial > Soil > Wetlands | place: USA: Ohio... | reverse complement strand
GAGGCGCTCGTGATGTCGCTCGAGACCACGATGGGTCCCGACGGCAACACGTTCGACGAGACGCCCGAACAGTGCCACCAGCTCCGCCTGTGCGGCCCGGTGATCGACAACGAGTGCCTCGCGAAGATCCGCGCGATCCACGAGGGCGTGTTCGAGCCGATCACGCTCTCGATGGTCTATCCGGTCGCGGATGGCGAGGACGGGCTCGCGGCGGCGATCGCGCGGCTGCGGCGCGCCGCGGAGCTCGCGATCGACGACGGCAACAACGTCCTGATCCTGTCGGATCGCGGGGTCGATGCGGCGCACGTCGCGATCCCCGCGGTCCTCGGTCTGTCCGCGGTGCAGCAGCACCTCGTGCGCGAGGGCACGCGCATGCAGGCGGGCCTCGTCGTCGAGACCGCGGATGTCCGCGAGGTCCACGACGTCGCGCTCCTGATCGGCTACGGCGCGGCGGCGGTCAATCCGTACCTCGCGCTCGACATCGTGCGCGAGCTCGTCACCCTCGGCCGCGTGCCCGGCCCCGTCGAGGCCGCGAGCGCGCGGTTCGTCCACGCGATCGAGGAGGGCCTGCTCAAGGTGATGTCCAAGATGGGCATCTCGACGGTGCAGAGCTACCGCGGCGCGCAGATCTTCGAGGCGGTCGGCCTCGACGGCGGCATGGTCGAGCGGCACTTCACCGGCACGCCGTCGCGGATCGGCGGCGTCGGCCTGGCCGAGCTCGGACGCGAGGCGCTCGCGCGCCACGATCGCGGCTTCGGCAGCACGGCGCTCGTGATCGCGGATGACCTCCCGGTCGGCGGCCAGTACCAGTGGCGCCGCCGCGGCGAGCCGCACAAGTGGAACCCCGCGACGATCGCGACGCTCCAGGCCGCGGTCCGCCTCCGCGATCGCGAGCGGTTCGCCGAATACGAGCGACTGTGCGACACCGAGGACGCCGCGCTGGTCACCCTGCGCGGCCTGCTCGAGGTCGTGCCCGCGGCCGCGCCGATCTCGATCGACGAGGTCGAGCCGGCGTCGGAGATCGTCAAGCGGTTCGTCACCGGTGCGATGTCGTTCGGCTCGATCAGCGCCGAGGCGCACGAGACGCTCGCGATCGCGATGAACCGGATCGGCGCGAAGTCGAACTCCGGCGAAGGTGGCGAGGAGCCACACCGCTACGAGCCCGACGAGAATGGAGACTCCCGGCGCAGCGCGATCAAGCAGATCGCGTCGGGCCGGTTCGGCGTCACGACGCACTACCTGGTCAACGCCGACGATCTGCAGATCAAGATCGCCCAGGGCGCGAAGCCCGGCGAGGGGGGGCAGCTCCCCGGCGCCAAGGTCGACGAGCGGATCGCGCGCGTGCGGTGGTCGACCCCGGGCGTCACGTTGATCTCCCCGCCCCCGCACCACGACATCTACTCGATCGAGGATCTCGCACAGCTGATCTACGACCTGTCGGCCGTCAACCCGGCAGCACGGGTCAGCGTCAAGCTGGTCAGCGAGGTCGGCATCGGCGCGATCGCCGCGGGTGTCGCGAAGGCGCGCGCGGGCGCGGTGGTGATCGCCGGCTACGAGGGCGGGACCGGCGCGGCGCCGCTGTCGAGCATCAAGCACGCGGGCCTCCCGTGGGAGCTCGGGCTCGCCGAGACCCAGCAGGTCCTCGTCGCGAACCGCCTGCGCGATCGGATCCGGGTCCAGGTCGATGGTGGGCTGCGCACGTCGCGCGACGTGATCGTCGCGACCCTGCTCGGCGCCGAGGAGTTCGGCATGGCGACCGCGTCGCTGATCGCGACCGGCTGCGTGATGCTGCGCAAGTGCCACCTCAACACGTGCTCGGTCGGCATCGCGACGCAGGACCCCGCGCTGCGCGAGAAGTTCACGGGCACGCCCGAGGACGTCGTCAACTACTTCATGTTCGTCGCCGAGGGCGTGCGCGCGCACCTGGCTGTGCTCGGCGTCCGCTCCCTCGACGAGATCGTCGGCGCGGTCGAGCGCCTGCGCGCCAGGCCGACCGACCACTGGAAGGGCAAGCTGATCGACCTCGCGGCCGTCCTGGCGCCGCCGAAGGCGGGGTCGCGGCGGTTCGTCGCCGCGCAGCCGTGGGACCTCGCGGATCACGTCGATCACGATCTGATCCGCCGCGCGGAGCCCGCGCTCGTCGGCGGACGCTCCGTCGAGCTCGCGCTGCCGATCGACAACTCGCGCCGCGCGGTCGGCACGTTGCTGTCGGGCGAGATCGCCCGGCGCCACGGAGCGCGTGGCCTGACCGACGGCTCGATCACGGTGCGGCTCTCCGGCTCCGCGGGCCAGAGCTTCGGGGCGTTCCTCGCGCCCGGCGTCACGCTCGAGCTGTGCGGCGACGCGAACGACTACATCGGCAAGGGCATGTCGGGCGGCCGGATCGTCGTCTATCCGCCAGCGACCGCGCGGTTCGCACCGCATGACAACGTGATCATCGGCAACGTCGCGCTCTACGGCGCGACCGCCGGCGATCTGTTCGCGTCCGGCCTCGCCGGCGAGCGGTTCGCGGTGCGCAACTCCGGGGCGCGGGCGGTCGTCGAGGGCATCGGCGATCACGGCTGCGAGTACATGACGGGCGGCGTGGTCGTCGTGCTCGGGCCGGTCGGTCGCAACTTCGCGGCAGGGATGAGCGGTGGCGTCGCCTACGTGTTCGACCCGGCCCAGGCGCTGCGCGCCCGGTGCAACCTCGAGATGGTCGAGCTCGAGTCGGTGATCGACGAGAGCGACATGTGGCTCCTGCACGGCCTCGTCGAGGATCACGTGCGGGTCACCGGGAGTCCCCTCGGCCGCCGCGTGCTCGACAACTGGGAGCACCTGGTCGCGCGGTTCGTCAAGGTGATGCCGACCGACTACAAGCGCGTGCTGCAGGCGCGGCGCGCGGCCGCCCGACGCCCGACCGGGCTCACGCTCGTCGGCGGAGGCAAGCAGTAATGGGCAAGCCGACCGGCTTCGTCGAGTGGAGTCGCCTGGTGCCGAAGAAGCGCCCGGTGGCCGAGCGCGTGCGCGACTGGCGCGAGGTCGAGGGCCCGATCGGTCCGCTCGAGGTCGATGTCCTGCGGGCGCAGGCGGGTCGCTGCATGGACTGCGGCGTGCCGTTCTGCACGCAGGGCTGCCCGCTCGGCAACCCGATCTCCGACTTCGCGGATCTCGTATGGAAGGATCGCTGGCGCGATGCGCACAAGCGGCTCGCCGCGACGAACGACTTCCCGGAGTTCACCGGGCGGCTGTGTCCTGCTCCGTGCGAGGGCTCGTGCGTCCTCGGGATCGACAACGCGCCCGTCACGATCGAGGCGCTCGAGAAGGCGATCGCCGAGCGCGCGTTCTCCGAGGGCTGGATCGTGCCGGTCCCGCCGCGCGTGCGGACCGGCAAGCGGATCGCGATCGTCGGCTCGGGCCCGGCGGGGCTCGCGGCCGCGGCGCAGCTCAACCGCGTCGGCCACACCGCGATCGTCTACGAGGCCGCCGCGCGCGCGGGCGGCCTGTTGCGCTACGGGATCCCCGACTTCAAGCTCGAGAAGTCCGTGATCGATCGCCGGCTCGCGATCCTCGAGGCCGAGGGTGTCCAGCTCCGCCACGGTGTGACCGTCGGCGTCGATCCGACGTGGTCACAGCTGCGCGCGGACCACGATGCGGTCGTGATCGCGATCGGCGCGTCGCGCCCGCGCGACCTCGACGTCCCGGGGCGCGACCTGGCCGGCGTCGTGATCGCGATGGACTACCTGACCGAACAGAACCAGGTCGTCGGGGGCGAGCGTCCCGCGTCGACGTACGATGTCCGCGGCAAGCGCGTCGTCATCCTCGGCGGCGGTGACACCGGCTCCGATTGCCTCGGCACCGCGCTTCGCCAGGGCGCCGCGCACGTCACCCAGATCGAGCTGATGCCCGCGCCTCCCACCACGCGCGCCGTCACCAACCCGTGGCCGGCGTGGCCCCTCGTGTTCCGCACGTCGAGCTCGCAGGAGGAAGGCGGCGAGCGCACGTTCGCGTTCCGCACCACGCGGCTCGAGGGCGCTGGCGGCAAGCTGGTCGCGCTCGTCGGCGAGCGCGTCGACGAGCCGGGCGTCGAGGTCCGGATCGAGGTCGACACGCTGATCCTCGCGCTCGGGTTCCTCGGACCGAGCGTCGAGCCGCTGGTCGCTCAGCTCGGCGTCGCGCTCGATCCGCGCGGCAACATCGCCGTCGATGCGCGCTACGCGACGTCGGTGCCGGGCGTCTACTGCGCCGGCGACGCCCACCGCGGTGCCTCGCTGATCGTGTGGGCGATCGCCGAGGCGCGCGAGCGCGCGCGGCACGTCGACGGCGAGCTGCGCGGCGGCCCCGCGTGGCTCCCCGCACGCGGCCAGGACCAGCCGTTCCGATAGCTCGGCGGCTGCGCAGGCAGCCGTGTACCATCTGGATCGATGGGCTCCCGCTGCCTCGTCCTCGCGCTGCTGGTCGGCTGCTACGGCCCGACCGTCAGCCCGGGCAGCCCGTGTAGCGAGGACGGCTCGTGCCCGACCGGCCTCGCGTGCCACGCCGACCGCTGCGTCCTCGCGCCCGCGGACGGCCAGCCGACCGACACGAGGCTCGTCGATGGGACGCTCGACGATGGCCCCCCGAGCGACACGGCGATCGACAGCACGACCGCCGCGACCTGGAGCACGCCGACCGCGCTGACCGGCACCGGGGTCAACACCGCGGCGAACGAGACCGACCCGAGCATCACCAGCGACCGCCTCACGCTGTACTTCATCCGCACCGTCGCCGGGAACGGGGAGATCTTCGTCGCGACCCGCGCCTCCGTCACCGACCCGTTCGGCACGGCGACCACGGTGGCCGCACTCAACTCGACCTCGGCCGAGCAATCCCCAGAGATCTCCAGCGACGGCCAGACGATCATCTTCACGTCGAACCGCGGCGGTAACTTCGACGTCTACACCTCCGTGCTGCTCGGCGCGACCTGGACGCCCCCGCTCGTCGCCAGCGAGCTGTCGACGTCCCAGATCGAGAACGACGTCGCCGTGTCTCCCGACCAGTTGACCGCGCTCGTCTCGCGCGGTCCGACGGGGGCGCGCAAGCTGTACCAGGCTACGCGCGCGTCGGTGCTCGCGATGTTCGGGACGCCCGTCGAGCTCACCGACATCAGCGCGATCCCCGACGCGTCCGCCCCGTCGCTGACGAACAGCGCGGCCACCGTCTACTTCCACGCCGGCGGCGTGCGCGACCTGTTCGTCACCCAGAAGTCCGGGACCAGCTACCCGACGCCGTCCCCGATCGCCGAGCTCAATACCACTGGCCGCGATGCCTCCCCGTTCGTCCTCCAGAGCGACGACTACCTGCTGTTCGAGCGCGCGGGCAACCTCTACGAGACGTCGCGTTGATCACGCGCCGGTCGCGGCGCGGCGCGCGATCTTCAGGCGGAGGCCACTGCGCGGCAGCGGACCGAGACCACCTCCCGCCGGCGTCGTGTCCTGCGCCGGGAACGTCAGGTCGTAGTGGCGCGTGAACCAGCCGAGGAACGCGGGCATCACGAGCTGGATCAGCACGTCTGCCGGACAGCGATGGCCCTCCGGCGGTCCCCCGCCCTGCGGGACGAACGCGTTCGCCGGCAGCGCGGTGTACGCCGCATCGGCGAGCCGATCGCCCTTGAACACCGTCGGATCGGTGAACGTCGCGCCGTCCTGGAGCGTCGCCCAGATCGCGCCGGCCCCCTTCCACCCGGCGCGGATCGTGAAGCCGTCGAGCTCGAGATCCTTCTTCGCGATCCCGAAGAACGTGACCGGCGCGATCGGATACGCGCGCAGGACCTCGCGCGACACGGCGCGGGCCTGCTCGAGCGTGCGCACCTGGGTCAGCGTCGGGGTGCCCTCGCCCAGCTTGGCGTCCGCCTCGGCGCGCAGCCGCTTCGCCAGCTCGGGGTGCTCGCCGAGCACGACGAGCAGCCACGCGAACGCGGCGGTCAACCCACCGTGGGCCGCGAAGAAGAAGTGGAGTAACTCGATCTCGAGCTCGGTCGCCGACAGCTGCTCGCCGCTCGGGCCCCGCGCGCCCTTGAGCACGCCGAGCGCGGTGCCCGCACCGTCCTTCGCCGCGACCTGCGCCTTGATGTAGGTCCGCAGCCGATCTCGCGCGCGGATCGCCTTGCCATACGTGGTGAACGGCAGGTTGATCGGCGGAGCGAACGTGCCCTTGATCAGCGCGGCGAAGTCATTCGCGCTGTCGACGTTGCTGATCGCCGGATCACTCGCGGCGAACATCATGTCGGCGACGTCGAAGCCGAGCTGCGACAGGTCCCCCGCGACCGCGGTCTCGCCCTTCGAGATCCACGCCGTGACGAACCGCTCGAGGATCTTGAAGATGTTCGGCAGGTAGCTGTCGAGCGCCTGATCCGTGAACGCGGCGAGCAGCAGCCGCCTGCGGTTCTTGTGCCGATCGCCGTCGAGGAACGGGACGGCATCGGGGTGGAGGATCTCCTGGAGGAACTTCGGCGAGCCCGCCTGGCGCGTGAAGTGCTCGGGGTCCATGAAGAACGAGAACGCCTTGGGCCCGGCGAAGAACACCACGGTGTCGGCGAGGATCTTGGTCTTCCAGACCGGCCCGTGCTGCCGGGTCCGCGACATCGTGAACTCGAAGGGGTCCTTCAAGAACTTGAACGCCTCGCCGACGAAGGGCGCGCCTGTGGAACCGGGTGGAGCTTGGCTCATCGCAGCGGATGGTACGGCCGAACACGTCAGCGGGATCGATCACACCCGAACATTCGCGGCCCGAGGTACGATGGTCCGATGATGAACCGGGTGAGCTTGTTGATCGCGGTCCTGGCACTCGGCTGTGGTGACGATGCGAATGCGCCGATCGATGCGGCGGTCGACGCCGCGGTCGACGCGGCGATCGATGCACCACCGGGTCCCGATCCGCGCCGCGTGGTCGCCGAGGTCCCCGCCACGCCCAACCGCAACCTCGACCTGCTGTTCGTGATCGACGACTCGCCGTCGATGGCCGACAAGCAGAACAACCTCGCGAACAACTTCCCGAACTTCATCAGCGTGCTGGCGTCGGTGCCGGGCGGCCTGCCGAACCTCCACCTCGGGGTGGTGACCACGGACATGGGAACCAAGGGCAGCGAGGTCGTGGCGCCGGGGCCGGCGATCGGTCAGATCGGCAACGGTGGCTGTGCAGCGACCGGCGACAGCGGGAATCTGCAGATCAACGGCGCCCCGGTGACCGGGACGTTCCTCAGTGACGTCGCGGGCAGCGGCTCCACCCGCGTGACCAACTACACCGGCACGCTCGCGGCGGCGTTCTCCACGATGGCGCGCGTCGGCGCCGGCGGCTGCGGCTTCGAGCAACCGCTCGCGGCGATGCGCGCCGCCCTCGACAGCAACGCGGCGAACGCAGGCTTCTTGCGCGCCGACGCCGTGCTCGGCGTCGTGTTCCTCACCGACGAGGACGACTGCTCGATCCGGACTCCGACGATGTTCGGGCCCGAGTCCGCGGCGCTCGGCCCGCTGCAGTCGTTCCGCTGTACGCGGTTCGGCGTGACCTGCGCGACCGGCGGCAACACGTCGGACGAGATGAACACCGTCGGCACCAAGGGCCAGTGCACCGGGAACGCGGCGTCGCAGTACATCACCGATGTCACGCCGTACCGGACGTTCCTCCACACCCTCAAGGGCGACACCCGCAAGGTCGTCGTCGCCGGCATCATGGGGACGACCGCGCCCTTCGGGGTCGAGCTGCGCAGCCCGCCGGGCGGAGGCACGCCGATGAGCGCGCTCGCCCACTCGTGCACGTACAACGGCGCGAACGGGCTCGAGGTCGCCGATCCGCCGGCGCGCATCCAGGCGTTCCTCGATCAGTTCCCGGACCACAGCTCGACGTCGACGATCTGCCAGCAGGATCTGTCGGGCGGACTCGCCTCGGTCGCGACCTTGCTATCGCGCGCGATCGGCTCGCCGTGCCTCGGCGTGACGCTCGCCGACAGCGATCCCGTGGCCGCCGGTTCGCAGCCCGACTGCATCGTCGAGGACATCGACGGCGCGAGCGTGACGCCGATCTCCGCGTGCGGCGCGAGCGGCCCGGCGACCTGCTGGCGCCTCGTGCCCAACCCGACGACGTGCACGCTCGCGGATCACCTCGAGCTCGTGGTCACGCGGTCCGGTCCGCCGAGCGCATCGACGGTCACGCGGATGCGTTGCCTGACGATCTAGGGCTCCCCGCACCTGGTGAAACGCGATAGAACGCGCGCATGCATGTCGTCGCCGTTCCGTGCCTCAAGGACAACTACGCGTACCTCGTGATCGACGCGGGGCGCGCCGCGGTGGTCGATCCCGGCGAGGCGGCACCGATCGAGGCCGCGCTCGTGCGCGAGGGCGTGACGCTCGGCGCGATCTGGGCGACCCACCATCACCACGATCACGTCGGCGGGATCAGTGATCTGGTCTCCGCGCACCCCGGCATCGACGTCGTCGCCGGCGTGACCGACGCGCCCAGGGTCCCGCACGTCACCCACGCGGTGGACCACGGCGACGAGGTCGTGTTCGGCGCGCTGCGCGCGCAGGTCATCCACAACCCCGCGCACACGCTCGGGGCGATCACGTTCGTCGTCGACGGCTGCGCGTTCACCGGCGACACGCTGTTCGGCGGCGGGTGCGGCCGGCTGTTCGAGGGCGACGCGGCGATGATGCACGCGTCGCTGTCCCGGCTCGCGGCGCTACCGCCCGAGACCCGCGTCTACTTCGGCCACGAGTACACCGCCTCGAACCTGCGCTTCGCCGCCGCCGTCGAACCCGACAACGCCGCCGTCGCCCGCCGCGCGCGCGAGCTCGCCACGCCGTCGACGCCGTCGACGATCGGCGAGGAGCGGGCGACCAACCCGTTCCTGCGCTCGGCCGAGGCCGCGGTGATCGCCGCCGCCCGCGCCCGAGGCGCCACGAGCGACGAGCCGGCGAGCGTGTTCGCCGCGATCCGCGGCTGGAAGGACGCGTTCTAGTCAGCGCGTGATGAACCACGCGAGCGCGCGCGCCGCGAGGTCGTAGGTCAGAACGCGGCGAAGTCGTAGCCCGCGGATGCGACCAGCCCGAGCGCGTCGTCGAGGTCGGGCGCGAACAGCCCGGCCCGCAGATCGAGGGTGCCGCGGCGGAGGCCCGCCATCAGCGAGAACCCGAGCTCGCTGTCGGAGTCGGACATGCTGCCGAACGGCGTGTCGACCGTCGCGTAGCCGAGCGTCAACCCGAGCTCGCCCGCGACGTAGGCGCCACCGGTCCCGAGCGGCTGCCGGTACCCCGCGTAGAGCGGGATCAACGTCAGGCTCGCATCGACGTCGGGCTTCATCGCGTGGAAGATCACGCCCGCACGCCCGGTCACGAATCCGGTGCCCGCGGGCACCTCGAGGCGGCCCAGCACGCCCAGCCCGAGGTTGGCCACGTCGGCGTAGTCTCCGACGGGCAGCACGGCCATCGCGTCGACCCCGATCGTCTTCGGCGGCGTGGTGGCCCGGACGGTGATCGCCTCGTCGGCGAGCGCGGGGGTCGACATGGCGAGGAGGGCGAGCGAGATGGCGGCGATCTTCATGGGAGGCTCCCTGACCGACGGATGCGGCCGTGAGTGCCCACTGTGAGGCCGGCGCCGCCCCGCGCCGACATCAGCCCGACATCACGCGCTACGCGGGTGCCAGGCGCAGCACGAACGCCGCCCCGCCGCCGGCGATCGCGCGGTACTCGAGATCGCCGCCCATCGCGCGCGCGAGCGACTGCGACAGCGCGAGGCCGAGACCGAGGCCCGCGGGCCCATCGGCGGACACGCCGCGCGTGAACGGGCGAAACAGCTTCGCGCGCGCCTGCGGCGTGATGCCCGGCCCGTGGTCGGTGATGATCACCTCGACGGCGTCGCCGCTCGCACGCGCCGACAGCCCGATCGTGCGGTCCTCTGCGTCGCGACCGTACTTCTCCGCGTTGTCGAGCAGGTTGCCTACGATCCGCGCGAGCGCGTCGCGATCGAACTTCGCGGTGAGCTCGGGCGACACGTCGAGCGCGAGCGCAGCCCCGGCGCGATCGAGCGCGGGCTCGGCGCGCTCGCACAGCCGGCGCAGCTCCTCGTCGAGCCGCGCCACCTTGGCGTCGACGCTGAGGTTGCCGCGCTCGAGCTGCGAGAACCCGAGGACGTTGGATACGACACGGCCGAGGCGCGAGGCCTCCTCGCTCATCCGCCGCGCGTAGTCGCGCTGCTTGGCCGGATCGCCGAGCCCATCGGCGAGCATGTCGCCGTAGAGCTGGAGCCCCGCGAGCGGCGTGCGGAGCTCGTGGGCGGCGGCGGCGGCGAACTGGCTGCGCTCTCGCGCGAGCTTCTCGGCGCGCGCGACGAGCCACACGACGAGCGCGGCCGCGAACGCCGCGATGATCCCGATCAGGAGGAAGCGCAGGACGAACGCCGACGCGATCTGCGAGGCCTCCTCGGCGGCCTGTGCGACCGCGCGCGGATTCGCGAGCGCGGCGAGGTGCCAGCCGGGCGCGATCTCGAGCTCGCGGGCACCGCCGTCGGTGCGCAGCTCGACGATCGCCTCAGTCGCGTTGGCCGCGAGCCAGCTCGTCAACGTCGCGCGATCGACGACGAAGCCCTGCGCGAGCGCGCCATCGGGCGTCGCGACGTCGCGGACCGCGACCAGCGTCGGCACGCCGGCGAACGGCAGCGTGCGCCACTCGAGCGGCGACACGATGATCGTCACGGGGTCGGTCGCCACGGGCGCCGGCGTCGGCGTCGGCGTCGACGTACGCGGACGACGCTGCTGGATCGTCGCCGCGTCCGGTTCCGGCACGACCGCGGGCGCCTTCACCGTCGACGGATCGTTCGCGGTCGGCGGGGCGACCGCCGGGGTCGGCGCCAC
>Ga0316605_10002309_pt1 | contig 10862 bp, 10 predicted proteins | sample OWC_soil_day20_n_FD_207666 | JGI IMG/M metagenome (GOLD analysis project Ga0316605, IMG submission 207666) | Wetland soil microbial communities from Old Woman Creek delta, Ohio, United States - OWC_soil_day20_noCT | ecosystem: Environmental > Terrestrial > Soil > Wetlands | place: USA: Ohio... | reverse complement strand
ACGATATCAACCGTCTCATTTCCGGCTAGCCCATGAAGAAAAAACTTATTGCCGGCATGGTGGCCGCCCTTATTTCATCCTCCGTGCTGGCTTTCGACCCCTTTGTGGTCAAGGATATCCGGGTCGAAGGCATTCAGCGTACCGAGGCCGGTACCGTATTCAGCTATCTGCCAGTTCGTGTCGGTGAAACCATGACCGACGAAAAGGCGGCCCAGGCCATCAAGGCGCTTTTTGCGACGGGCTTCTTCAAGGATGTGCGGATCGAGATTCAGAATGACGTGCTGGTCGTCGTTCTGGAGGAACGAGCCGCCATTGCGGCCGTGGATTTTGTCGGGTTGAAGTTGTTCAAGAAGGAAGACTTGTTAAAGACCCTGAAAGAAGTGGGCTTGGCAGAGTCGAGAATCTTTGACCGTTCCCTCGTGGAGCGGGCTGAACAGGAACTTAAGCGTCAATACGTCAGTGCTGGCTACTACGCCGTCCAGGTTACGACAACCATCACTCCCTTGGAACGTAACCGGGTCGGTATCAACTTTACGGTTGAAGAAGGCGATATCGCCAAGATCAAGCAGATCAACATCATCGGCGCCCAGGCATTCCCTGAGAAGGAACTGCTGGAACAATTTGAATTGCGGACGCCGGGCATACTGACGTGGTACACGAAGAACGATCAGTACTCCAAGAAAAAACTGTCCGGCGATCTGGAGAAACTCCGTTCCCACTATTTGAACCAAGGCTACCTTCAGTTCAATGTAGACTCCACCCAGGTGTCGATCACCCCGGACAAGCAGGACATCTACATCACCATCAACATCACCGAGGGTGAAAAGTTCACTGTTTCTTCAGTCAAGGTCGCTGGAGAGTTTATTCTTCCCCAGGAAGAGATTGTCAAGCTCGTGTCGCTAAAGCCCGGTGATGTGTTTTCCGGGGAAAAGGTAACGGCGACCACCAAGGCGATCAGTGATCGCCTTGGTAACGAGGGCTACGCCTTCGCCAATGTCAATGCGGCCCCCGAGGTGGACAAGGAAAAGCGACAGGTTGCGTTCACGCTGCTGATTGATCCGGGCCGTCGGGTTTATGTGCGTCGCGTCAATGTGACAGGCAACACCCGCACGCGTGATGAGGTAGTGCGTCGAGAGTCCCGTCAGTTGGAATCGAGTTGGTATGACGGCGAGAAAATCAACAAGACCCGTACCCGTGTTGATCGTCTAGGCTATTTTGAAGAAGTTACGGTGGAGACTCCGCCAGTACCAGGAACAACGGATCAGGTGGACGTCAATCTGAACGTCAAGGAGAAGCCAACGGGCAATATCATGCTGGGTGCGGGTTTCTCCAGTTCGGAGAAACTGACCCTCTCCGGCTCAGTGCAACAGCAAAACCTGTTTGGTAGCGGCAAGCACGTAGGCGTCGGTCTGAATACCAGCAAGTCGAACAAGGTTTACTCTTTCTCGTTTACCGACCCGTATTACACGGTCGATGGCATTGCCCGAGGTTTTGACGTCTACCACAAGAATACCGACACATCTTCCTTAAATGCAGTGGGTACCTACGGTGCTAAGTCAACGGGGGCAGGGGTTCGTTACGGCTTGCCTATCGCGGAAGATGACTATTTGAATTTTGGTTTCTCGTTCGATGCGACCAAGCTTTCGATGAATGCGAACAGCCCAACGCGATATATCGACTACGTCAATAAGTTTGGGGTATCCAATACGACCGTGCTAGCAACGGCAAGTTGGGCCAAGGAAACGCTGGATAGCCGCATTTATCCGACCAAGGGTGAAGTGACCCAAGTTGGCGGAGAGCTTGCTGTGCCGTTGGCCAAGTTACGTTTCTACCGGGCAAGTGCTTCCCATAAACGTTTCGTTCCTCTGACACGTGATTTCACGTTGATGCTCAACGGTGAAATCGGCTGGGCAGGTGGTTATGGCAACAAAGAGTTGCCCTTCTTCAAGAACTTCTATGCTGGCGGTATCGGTTCCGTTCGTGGCTACGAGGGTAGCTCTCTCGGACCGATGGACCCGGTTACCAAGGATCGCCTCGGTGGTACCCGCCGTATGGTCGGCAATGCCGAATTGCTGTTCCCGATGCCGGGCATGGGGCTGGACCGCTCGGTACGTCTCGGCGCTTTCTTCGATGCTGGCAAGGTCTGGGGCGGCTATGGCACCTATCTTGAGGATGGCGGTATTCGCATGAGTGCAGGTCTGAGCGCGGCCTGGAATTCACCGATGGGTCCCCTTAAGTTCAGCTTTGGCCAACCGCTGAACAAGAAGCCTGATGACAAGGTTCAGCGCCTGCAATTCACGATGGGATCAACCTTCTAAGTCTAGGTTTGATACGTCCTGTTTCTTGGAGATATTTAGCTCATGAATAAGTTTGCACTGTCCTCTCTCGCTGCGCTTCTGCTCATCTCTTCAAGCTGCGCCATGGCGGAGAGCAAGATTGCCTTTATCAATCGGGACAAACTGCTCAAGGAAGCCCCCCCGATGGTGAAGGCCAGCAAGAAGCTGGAAAAGGAGTTTGAGAAGCGGGCTGCTGACCTACAGAAGATGGCGACGCAGTTGCAGACCATGCAACAGAATATGGAAAAGAACAGTGTCACCATGTCGGAGACCGATCGTCGCAACAAGGAGCGTGAGTTTGGCGATCTGAACCGTGACTTCCAGCGCAAGCAGCGGGAATTCAACGAAGACCTGAATCTGCGTCGCAACGAGGAGCTGTCTACCAGTTTCGAGCGTATCGACAAGATCATTAAGCAGATTGCCGAAGCCGACAAGATTGATCTTGTCGTGCAGGAGGCGGTGTATGTCAGCCCACGCATTGACATCACCGACAAGGTCATCAAGGCGTTGGGCGACAAGTAAGGGGAACCGTGCCAGTCCGTCTCGCCGAGATCGTCGCCCGATTCGGTGGCGATCTCGCCGGCGATGGCGATCGCTCCATTACTGGAATTGCCCCGCTGGATTCCGCTGGGCCTGGGCAACTGGCTTTTCTGTCGAATCCAAAATATCGCCAGCAACTGGCGAATACCCGCGCCGGAGCAGTGATTCTGATGCCCGAGATGGCGCGGGAGAGCCCAACGGCATGCGTCGTTACTCCTCAACCCTATCTGTATTTCGCCCGCGTTGCTCAATGGTTGAGCCCGCAGCTTAGACCTGTTCCCGGAGTTCATCCGAGTGCAGTGGTGGAGTGTGACGTTCCCGCCAGTGCCAGTATCGGCCCCAATGTCTGGATTGGTCCCGATGCCAAAATTGGTGAAGACGTGGTTATTGGCGCCCAGTGCAGTATCGGAACTGGCGCCGAGGTGGGGGAGGGAAGTTGGCTGCATTCCAACGTAAGCATTTACGCCCATTGCCGCCTGGGATCACGGGCCATTGTGCATTCCGGCGCGGTTATCGGCTCTGACGGTTTCGGCTTCGCTCGTGAGGCCGAGGGGGCGTGGGTGAAGATTCCCCAGACTGGGCGCGTCCTGATCGGCCACGACGTGGAAATCGGCGCCAATACCACCATTGATCGTGGCGCCCTGGAAGATACGGTGATTGGCGACGGCGTTAAGCTCGATAACCAGATTCAGGTGGCTCACAATGTACATATTGGCGACCACTGCGCCCTGGCCGGTTGCGTCGGCATCGCGGGAAGCACACATATTGGTGTCCGCTGTACGGTCGGCGGTGGCGCCATTCTGCTCGGGCACCTGCATATTGCCGACGATGTCCATATTTCTGCCGGAACCCTGGTGGCGAAGTCCATCTCACAGCCCGGCAACTACACTGGCACGGTGCCGTTCATGAGTCACGATGACTGGCTGAAAAACTTTTCTCGCCTCCGTCATCTTGATGCCATGGCCGATAAAATACGCAGCCTTGAATCCCGGCTGGCAACGCTGGAAAAGAACACAAAATAGGTCTTGCCAACCATCTGCACTTATCAGTGGAAACTGATGAAAAATACCAAACGAGGAAGAATGTTATGACCGCCATGGATATCCACCAGATACTTGAATATCTGCCTCATCGTTATCCCATTCTGCTCGTGGACCGGGTTAAAGAGGTCGTGCCAGGTGAACGCATTGTGGCGCTCAAGAATGTCACGGTGAACGAGCCATTCTTCCCTGGTCACTATCCTCACCACCCCGTTATGCCGGGTGTTCTCATTATCGAGGCGCTGGCCCAGACCGCCGCCATCCTCTCTTTTAAGACCATGGGCAACAAGCCCGATGACAAATCCGTCTACTACTTCGTCGGCATTGATGGTGCCCGTTTCAAGAAGCCGGTCAGTCCCGGCGACCAGTTGATTCTGGAAGTTTCAATCGTTGCCAATAAGCGAGGCCTGTGGAAGTTCTCAGGCAAGGCAAAGGTGGATGGCCAGATCGCGGCCGAGGCCGAACTCATGTGCACCGTACGTCCGGTCGAATGACGCCTGCCCTGATTCACCCTTCGGCTATTGTTCATCCGGACGCCCGACTCGGCGCGGGGGTGTCCGTTGGCGCCTATTCGCTCATCGGCGAACATGTGGAGATTGGCGATAACACCACCATTGGCCCTCATGTGGTCATTGGCGGTCACACGCGCATTGGTCGTGAGAATCACATTTTCCAGTTTTGCTCCCTGGGGGAAATTCCCCAGGATAAGAAGTATGCAGGCGAACCAACACGGCTCGAAATCGGTGATCGCAATACCATTCGTGAGTTCTGCACCTTCAATCTAGGTACGGCCCAGGACGTGGGGGTAACCCGCCTCGGCAACGATAACTGGATCATGGCTTATGTGCATCTGGCGCACGATTGCCAGGTGGGCAACAACACCATCTTTGCCAACAATGCGCAACTTGCCGGTCACGTTCAGGTGGGCGATTGGGCCATCCTTGGTGGTTTCACCGTGGTGCATCAGTTTGTGCGCATCGGCGCCCATAGTCTGACCGCCATGGGCACCATCCTGTTGCAGGACCTTCCTCCCTATGTCACTGTCGCCGGGAATCCCGCCGAGCCCCACGGCATTAACTCCGAGGGCTTGAAGCGACGGGGCTTTTCAGCGCCTGCCATCAGCGCCCTGCGTCATGCCTACAAGAGCATTTACAAAGAGGGACTCAAACTCGACGAGGCTCGTGCCTTGGTGGCCACGGCCGCTGCATCCGTGCCAGAAATCGTCCCGCTGCTGGAGTTTCTCTCCGCCCCGGGCCGGGGCATCGTGCGCTAAATGTCCGCAGTAACCATCGCCATGGTGGCCGGAGAAGCCTCCGGCGACATGCTGGCCACCCATCTGATGCAGGCCCTGCGGCGACAGCGCCCAGATCTACGTTTTGTCGGCATCGGCGGGCCGAAGATGCAGGCTGCCGGATGCGATGCCTGGTGGCCATCGGAAAAGCTTGCGGTCATGGGGTACGCCGAGGTTTTGAAACACTACCGGGAGATCACCGGAATTCGTCGGCAACTGCTCAGCCGTCTGCTGAAAGAGAAACCGGCGGTATTCATCGGTGTCGATGCCCCGGACTTCAATCTCTGGCTGGAGCGTCGCCTGAAAGATCGCGGCGTTCCGACGGTCCATTATGTCAGCCCCACCGTATGGGCCTGGCGCGCCGAGCGCCTACCGAAGATCGCCCGCGCCGTCAGCCATATGTTGGCGCTATATCCCTTCGAGGCCGAGATTTATCGCAAACAGGGGGTGCCTGTGACTTACGTCGGTCATCCCCTCGCCGATGTGGTGCCGCCACATATCGACCGTGCTGAAGTGCGCGAGCGCCTGGACCTGCCGGCAGACGCTATCGTCTTTGCTCTGCTGCCGGGCTCACGTCAAACGGAACTTCAGAATCTCGCCGAACTGTATATCGAGACCGCCAAGCGACTGCATCAGACCTTCCCGGCGGCGAGGTTTTTGGTTCCTCTGGTTTCCCGGGAGACTCGGTTACTGTTCGAGGAGGCCCTGTGGCGGTTGAATGCCCAGGAACTGCCGTTCACCCTGATGTTCGGTCATGCTCAGGATGCTCTTGCCGCCGCCGATTGCGCCCTGGTCGCCAGCGGCACGGCAACCCTCGAAGCCGCCCTGACCAAAACGCCGATGGTGATTACCTATCGCATGTCGCCTTTCTCGTGGCGCCTCATGAATCGCAAGCGCTATCAACCCTGGGTTGGCCAGCCCAACATACTCGCCGGGCGCTTCGTCGTTCCGGAGATATTGCAGGACGATGCCACGGCGGAAAATCTGAGCCAGGCCCTTGCCAATCTCGTCACTAACGCCGAGGTCAAGCGCCTCGTGGTTCATGCTTTTGAGCAAATTCATCATAGTCTGCGTCAGGGCTCGGCGGAAAAAGCGGCAGCGGCCGTATTGGAATACCTCCCGGAGCCGGCGTGATGGCGGGGCCTCTCCTCATTTGCGGCGTCGATGAGGCGGGCCGGGGCCCCTTGGCTGGTGCGGTGTTTGCCGCTGCGGTAATTCTCGATCCAAACTGTCCTATTGACGGCCTGGCAGACTCCAAAAAATTGTCGGAAAAGAAGCGCGAGCATCTGGCGGTATTGATTCGCGAACGCGCTCTGGCTTGGGCCATTGCCGAGAGTTCGAGCGAAGAAATTGATTGCATCAATATCCTCCAGGCCACGCTACTTGCCATGCAGCGGGCCGTCAGTGGCCTGAGCATGGTGCCGGATCACGTGCTGGTCGATGGCAACCGCTGCCCCCAACTGGCTGTACCGTGTCGGGCGATTGTCGGTGGCGACGCCACGGTGGCGGAAATCTCGGCGGCTTCGATTCTCGCCAAAACCGCCCGCGACGCTGAAATGCGCCGCCTCGATGAACTCTGGCCACAGTACGGCTTGGCCAAGCACAAGGGTTACGGCACGGCCGAGCATCTCGCCGCGCTGGACCGATACGGTCCGGCCCCATTCCATCGGCACACCTTTTCCCCGGTCCGCCTTGCCCTAGAAAAACATCAGACGCCGCCATGAAAACCATAGCTTCCCGCGACAACCCCACCTTCAAAGCCCTTCGGGATCTGAGTCAGGATGCACGGGAACAGCGCAGACAAGGCAAGGCGCTGATTGATGGCCCACATCTGCTTCAGTCCTATCGCGACCACGGTGGTCATCCCGAGCAATTGGTCGTCAGCGAGAGCGGGCTCGAAAACACAGAAGTTCGAGCGCTCCTCGCCGTTTTTGAGGGCATCGAAACCCTTTGTTTGCGCGATTCCCTGTTCAAGGAAATCAGCAGCATCGCCAGCCCGGTCGGGATTCTGGCAGTGATCCGAATTCCCAAGATATCGCCCCGGCACAAAATTGCCGGTTCGTGTGTGGTTCTCGACGGTTTGCAGGATGCCGGTAACGTTGGCTCAATTTTGCGCACAGCCGCAGCGGCCGGTATTCGTGATGTGATTCTGGGACCAGGGTGCGCCGGTGCCTGGAGTTCCAAAGTGCTGCGAGCCGGCCAGGGTGCCCATTTTGGTCTGACCATTCGTGAGCAAGTGAATCTGGTAGAGTTCCTAAGCCGTTGGGAGGAAACAACAATAGCCACCGTTGCCCGTGACGGCCAGCCCCTGTTTGATCTGAAACTTATTTCTCCAATCGCCTGGCTGTTCGGTGCGGAAGGGCGTGGGCTGGCTCCTGATCTGCTTGCTCGTGCTGAAGTTCGTGCAGTAATCCCCATGGCAGCCGGTAGCGAATCCCTGAATGTGGGAGCCGCCGCCGCCATCTGCCTATTTGAAGAGTTGCGTCAGCGTCTGCAAATGACATAATGAGGGAAGCATGAAGTTACCCAATTACTCCAAATTTTCGCTGGCAATGATATGGATTTCATCACTTACACTCGCCCAGCCTGTGTTGGGGCAAAGTGAGTTAGATGAACTCCCTGTCGTGTTATCGGCGTCGCGTCTAAAGCAATCTCCACTTAGGGCTCCCGCCGGGGTGACGGTTATTGATCGCGAGACGATCATAGCTACTGGCGCGCGGCAGATTGTTGATGTTCTGAGATTGGTTCCAGGGGTGGTGGTCCAGTATCCGAGAGGCTATTGGGCTGCGGTAGGAATGCGGGGGTTTGGTGAATTCTTTGGCCGTAATTTACAAGTTCTGATTGATGGCGTTTCCGTCTACAACCCAATGTGGTCAGGGGTCGATTGGTCAGAAATTCCACTTTCTCCCTATGATATTGAGCGCATTGAGGTAATTCGAGGGCCGAACGCCGCCACTTACGGCGCCAATGCGTTTTTTGGTGTGGTTAACATCATTACCCGCGACCCATCTACAGAACCAGCGTTCCAAGCAACCATTGCATCGGGGGACCGCGGCATCCTTGATGGCAATTTGCGCGGATCAATTAAAGGCGATATCTGGCGCTGGAGAGCTTCAGTAGGCAGGCGCTCAGATGATGGGTTTGACGAGCGTCCCGATAGTCATCGGCTTGAATTCGCATCACTGCGCGGGGATGCACAGTTCAACGGCCAGGATTCCCTTCTTTTCAATTTCAGCATGACCGAGAAGGATGCTCAGGACGGTTTTTATCATCTTGCTAACGACCTAACTTCTTCCCAGCGGCCTCACGACACAGCCTCACACACATGGACACTTCAGACCCGGTGGGCCCGAGCTGAAAGCGTAGATGACGAGTGGTGGGTTCAGTATTACGCACGGCAGACCAGTGCGTGGGACCATATCGACGTCAAATTTGGTCCATTTCTTCTGCCCACGGACTCTGATTATGACAGTCGGCGCCAAGGCGTCGAGGCGCAGCAGACTCATCGCTTTAACCCGGACTTGAGGGCTGCATGGGGTGGGGAGTGGCGTGAGGATAACGTTCGGTCATACAACTACTTCCACACCATGGATTGGATCAAGACACATCTATGGCGAGGTTTTGGAAATGTTGAGTGGAAGTTTGCTCCCGAGTGGACTTTGCACCCATCCGTCATGATTGAAGATAACTCCATGACAGGGCGATCATCGGCGTCCCGATGGGCAGTTTCCTGGGAGCCGATACAGAATCATGTGTTTCGGATAGGGACTGCAAATTCACGATTGACCCCCCCGATATTGCATAAATATGCAAATTGGTATTACCAAATAACCCCCGCTGTTAAAGTTCCTGTGTACATAAGTTCGGGGCTTGTTGGTGATGCAGCTATACGTTCCAATGAAATTGCCTATGCTTTTGAATTTCCGTCCCTTCATCTATCGGGCGACATGCGATGGTTCAAGGAACGGGTCACCGGTCTGGTCAGGGCTAAAGGGACGGATCTCGTAAATTCAGACGATGCAAATACTCGTGGGGGCGACCTGTCGTTGAACTGGCGTCCATGGGAGTCCACTCATTTGCGCTTGGCTGTTGCCCGAACCATCGTTGATTCATTGGTTGATCCAGCAGACCGGAATTATGGTGCGAGTGCGCCAAAGCACACGGCCACGCTGCATTGGCGACAGCAATTACCTGGCAACTATGAGTTTTCTGCGACCCATTATCGCGTTGGTCCATCGACATGGTTGGAACCAGATCAAACAGTTCCTGCCTATGGCCGGCTTGACTTACGGTTGGCCAAGAAATTTAGTTTAGGGCGAGAGCGAGGCGAAGTAGCTCTAGTGACCCAAAACGCTAATAGCCCAACACTCGACTTTAAGGAGAAAGCCGTTGTGAATACCTATCAGCGGCGAACAACTTTCCTTCAACTGTCGGTGGAGTACTGACAAGGGTTGACGTGAGTTCACTCTTTCGCCTCCTCCTGCTGTGCTTTCTGACACTCTGTGGTCAGGTGCTGGCGGCTGGCGCTTTGCAGCCAGTTTCCATCGTGTACGACGAGGGGAATGTCGCCTGGGAACACGCCAATATCCTGGGCAAGGAATTGGAAGCTCGCGGTGTTCCAGCAGGCGAAATCGAGTTAGTCCGCACGAGTGAGCCGTTGCAGAAACGCAGTATTGTCGTCGCGGTTGGCTTGGGGGCGATGAAAAAGGTTCCGGCGGGTGGCTCTCCGGGGTGGGTGGGACTGATGGTTCCCCGCGCCAGTGTCGAGGCCATGAGTGAGTTGCCGGAGAATGGTGCCGTTCTTGTAATGGATCAGCCCTTGAGGCGGATTCTTGATCTGGTCAAAATTGGTTTGCCGGGACGGAGCCGGGTAGGTGCCCTGGCATCGTCGTCATCCATACCCTGGCTGCGTCAGCAGAAACGCCTAGCGGCCGAGCGCGGACTTGAGTTTTCGGTGGAAGCCGCAACGGCGGAGACCATGCCCAAGGTACTCGATGGACTTCTGCCCTACAGCGACATTTTGTTGGCCTTGCCGGATTCGGCGATTCATAACCGGAACACAGTACCCTTGATTCTTCTTGCCAGTTACCGGCTGGGTATTCCCGTGGTGGCCTATTCCGAGTCTTACCTGAATGCGGGAGCGATTCTCGCCCTCTATTCGACGCCAGCCCAGACCTCTCGCCAAGCGGCGACGATGGTGATGGACATTCTGCGCGGCAAGCCCACCCTTGGTATTGTTGAGCCGGTGGAATTCAAGGTCGGCGTTAACGATCGGGTCGCGCGTTCCTTGGGCATTAGCCTGCCATCGGCGGCAGAATTGGAAGCCAAGCTACGCTAACGCGCATGGCGGCGATAGCCACCCTCTGATGATGAAACACGCGAAGATGGCATATAAAGACCCGCCCCCTCCCATCCTTTCCCCGTAAAGGGGACGCCGGATTCGTAAGGCGGCAAAGCCGCCAACGACTCCGCTGCCCCTCGCGGGGGAGGCTATCGCTTAGATCGCTGCGCTCGATATATCACCCAGTGCTCATTTCTTCTGTTTCACGTTAATAGGCGGGGCGGTCCAGTTTGACTGTCTGAATCAGCGTGGCGGAAATTTCCTCGATGGACTTGGTGGTGGAATCGAGCCAGCGGATTCCTTCCCGCCGCATC
>Ga0316605_10002308_pt1 | contig 10864 bp, 8 predicted proteins | sample OWC_soil_day20_n_FD_207666 | JGI IMG/M metagenome (GOLD analysis project Ga0316605, IMG submission 207666) | Wetland soil microbial communities from Old Woman Creek delta, Ohio, United States - OWC_soil_day20_noCT | ecosystem: Environmental > Terrestrial > Soil > Wetlands | place: USA: Ohio... | reverse complement strand
GCGGGTTCGCCTAACGTCTGGCGTCCACCCGCCGTGGGGCGTGCCGTCATTCACAATGAATGCGTTCTACGTTTCGCCCAATGACGCCGTTGCCCTTGGCGTCAAAAACGACCAATGCTCACACGCGAACAACAATATAGCGACGACAATAATCCATGTCAAAGGATGGAGCATCGTTGTTGTCCGTGTTATGTGCCGTTGTGCCCGAAGATGAGATCGAGATACTTCCTTATGATTGCGTCACTATTGTCAACTCGTGAGACGTTCACAAGGAATACCAACACAAACTTCCTCTCGGTTGAAAAGATTGCGACTGCCTCGGAGCCGATGAACAGTCCGAGATGACCATACGCCCCGTCATAGAAATCTCGATATTGGAACAGACCGAGTCCAAAGTGTTCGAGATACTTATCCTTCGGTTTCTTGGCTTTGGTGAATTGGGTCATCATAACATAGGATTGTTCAGTGATGATTCTTCGATTCATAACAGCATCAACAAACGCTAATACATCGGAAGCTGTTGCAGCCATTCCTCCTGATGCATAAGCGCAGGAACTCCACGCGGTGTTTTCTGGCTCGGTATAATGCCACCCGGGCAACGGTATCAGGTTCCTATCGTAGCCAGTGACCAACTCTGCGGGGATGGAATCCGAAGGCAAAAAATAGGTGTGGTTCAACGACAAAGGAAAAAATATCTCGTCGTGATAGAGAGATTGTAAGGATTTGCCGGTCGCACGCTCAGCAATGATTCCGAGAAGCACGTAATTCGAGTTTGAATATTGGTTATCGGTGCCAGGATTAAAGTCGAGATTCTCGTCGAATATCATGTCGAGCAACTCAGGCTCGGTCCATTTCATGGTGCTATTCGTCGCAGAAAGAAACATTACTCGCATCCCAAGTAGATCAGGAATGCCGCTCGAATGGTTCAGGAGCATCCTTAGTGTGATACGATGAGCCTGCCGATACTCGGGAAGCCAGTGGTCAATCGTCCTGTCCAGGGCGAGAACACCCCTTTCGAACAAGCGGAGTATTACTACGGCAGTATAGGTTTTCGTTAGGCTGCCAATCCGAATTACGCGGTCTGGAGTCATTAGAATGTGCCGATCAAGGTCGATTGTTCCGCTCGCTCCATTCCAAACACGACCATTAGGAGGTTGAAGTGACACCTGTACTCCGACCAGTTTGTGTTGGTTTACAGCTTGGTCCAGAATCTGTTGAAACTTCCATTGCTGTAATGAAAGGCTGTCCGTGGGTTCGGGTTGCCTCAATGGAATTGGAAACTGCTGAAGTGGTGTGCAGCTAAGGCGCGTCATACAGAGGATCAAGTAAAGTAGAATTCGTGTCATATTAGTAGTGGGACACAATGGCACATACCGTGTGCGGTGGCAACGCCGTGCCGCCGACCATCATCGAGTATTGACGGCGGCATGGAGCGAGCACCACTTATTGCGTCTGACTTCGTTTCAACTCAGCTTTCCAGAAAGAACGAGCGTCGATTGCCACCGCTGTTAGTCGAAGCGGCGTGATCAGGCAAGACCCGGGTTGTCCAGACGTTCAAATAAAGATTCTTCTTGCATTCCACACCTCTTGAATCGGTCTTCGAAGCTTCCTACAAATCAAAACTGGGAGATCGTTTTCATAAGGCATCGCATACTCTGACTGAATGATCCCGGCCTCTTGAACCTCCTCAAAATCCCGCATCATCTGATCTTTCGTCACACCGATCACGATTAGTGTCGCATCTTGTGTCAGGTGTTCCAGGCTCCAGTACCAGTAGCTGTTGTGCTGACTGATCGCGGGAGGAAGCCTGAACTCTCTCCCGAAATAGTCGATTGCGCCGGCTTCGCCGTAGTTCCGGCCGTAAATAAGACACTTCTGTTTCTGTGAATCGGGCAGTGACGCGTATACACCGGCAGTAACTTTGGCCATGTGTTCCCAGCCAAATCGATCTGCATAGTGCTGAGGCAAACTGGTCAACCGAAGCCCTTCATTGGACGACGGAGTCATCCCCAGTCCAGATTGGTACTTGATATACGATTCAACCGGGAGAATGTCGAGTGTCAGTGGCATCAACAAAATTCCCGAAGCAGTCAGGCAAATCACATAGGGAATCCGTATCCACCGGAAATATTTGCCTTTCAGTAACTGCTCAAGCTGTAAAGACCCAGCCGGAAGCAGAACTGTCATTGCTGATGCGAAATATTCCGGCTTGGAATGTATGTTGACAAGCAAGACGGCCAAGACGAACAGGACGGCAAACCCAATGATGCGGCCCTCTATTCGTGCAAGCAGAAACCAGAATCCTGCAAGCCATAAAGGCATTGCCAGTGGATTCATGAGCAATAACAACCCGGAGAAAAAGGTAACGGGATTTTGTGATGCATACTTCTCGGTCGAAGCGTTGCGTATGAACTCAAGATGGGCGAAGTCGTGAGAAATGTTCCAGAGAATGAAAGGTGCAAAGAGTATCACAGCAAGACATCCGGCGAGCCACGGAGTTCTTGATCGCAAAGCCGTGCGGTTCGAAGTGAGCAGGGCGCCCATGAAAAGTCCCGCACCAAGCCAGATCATACTGATTTTGTTCAACGCCCCCAGTCCGACAATGAGCCCGAGCCAATACCAGTACTTCGGTTGGTGGGTTTGAGAAAACCTTTGCATGACCAGGAATGCGAGTGACCAGAGAAGGATATCAAACGCGTTCATACTGAATATGCCAAAGAACGCAAGGAGGATTGGGGCAAACATCGATGCAAGGCAGGCGAGAATGAGTGCGTACCTCTCTCCTCCAAGACCTCTGGCAAGTGTACCGACCATGAATGTCGTCAGTCCGCTGCAAAGGGCAGGCAGAAATCGGATCGAAAATAGGGAATCCCCGAACACGAATGTCCACACTGAGAGGAGCCAAATCGACAAAGGAGGATGATCAACGTAGCCAATATCGAGATGATTCGCACAAGCTAAGTAGTAAAGCTCATCCCGGAAGATGCCAAAACCTCCCATCCCATTCACTATCAAATGAATAACCACCGTGAAAATGGATAAAGACCACAAAAGAGGATCCCTACTGCTCTGATTCATTTAACTTCCTTCCGAAGTTTCTGCCGGATCGAACGTGACTGGCTTCCACAACGCAATCTGAACCTCCAATTGTCATTTCTTATGCTGCTTCTGAATGAGTCCCTGCTCAACGGCTTTCGTAAGACCCCTGCTCGATGTAGTAGACCCATAATAGCAACAACATTCGGGGTTTGCGTTTTGACAATTTCCCCTATCACTCCACCAGCCAAACGAGGATAGAAGCCAGGCTGATTCGAGAGAATGTTCACACTTTCAAGTGTCACCGCCTGCTCTGGTTCTTCGGACCGAGCGGGTAGGCATTGACTATTGTGCATTGACCTGGCGGGCCAAGTCAATGGAACATGCATGCCACATTCGGTGTCACTTGAGCTCAAAGCCCATTGGCCGACGCTTTTGCTTCGGCGGTTTCATCAGTTTTCGAAGAGCATCACTACCCCTTCCTCAGTAAAGGCGTAAATGGGTTGCCCTGCGCAGACCGCCCCAACTTGAAATCACAAATCAGTCGACCTAATGCCTCACACCTCCACCACCACATTCCCTCTCTTCCTCCCGGTGTCAACGTACTGGTGCGCTTCTACGATCTGCGCGAGCAAATAGCGCCGATCAAGGACCGGCTTGAATCTCCCCTCCTCCGCCAGCTTCGCAAGGTAACGCAAATCCTCCGGACGCTCAGAGGCCGGACCGGCAATTACTTTGTTGCCGCTCGTCAATGACACAAAAGGCGCGAGAAGGAGATCCCGCAACCCTCCCAAAACCACAAGCAACCGCCCATGTTTTGCCAATGAACGCCTGCAACGCGAGTATGGAGCAGTGCCGACAGTATCGACAATCACATCATATGTCTCGCCATTCTGTGTGAAGTCCTCTGTCGTGTAGTCGACGACATGTGCTGCACCCAGAGATCGCACGAGCGCCACGTTCGCTGCGCTGCATACCCCCGTGACCTCCGCCCCGAAATGTCTGGCAAGCTGCACCGCCGCCGTACCGACCCCTCCCGATGCACCATTGATCAGTACCTTCTCCCCCTTTTGAAGCTTCCCCCGCCTGAAGAAATCCAACGCCGTCGTTCCACCAAATGATAAAGCAGCGGCTTCTTCAAAGGTCAGGTTGGGCGGCTTCAGCGCTATTGCACCGTCTTCCGGCATGCACTTGTATTCCGCGTAACCACCCATCGCAGCACCCGGGTAGGCGAACACCTCGTCGCCCACTTTGAACTTGCTTACCGCCTTGCCCACTGCCTCGATCTCGCCGGCAAGTTCCGTTCCCAGGATTGGCTGCCTTGGCTTCGTGACGCCGAAGAACAAGCGCGAGAAGAGCCTGAAACCGGCAGGCATAATGAGACTTCGCGCTCTCCAGTCACCGGTGGTTACCGTTGTCGCATGCGTCTTTATCAAGATCTCGTTGTCACGGGGAACGGGCTTCGCTACCTCCTTCAGGCGAAGAACCTCAGGAGGGCCGTATTTCTCGTACACGATTGCCTTCATTGGGACTTCTTAAGGACTTTGCCACAGGTGAACACAGATGTTGGATGGACACAGTTGATTCTTTGAGAGGGGATCTAACACCCTCACCTCATTCGGTTTTGTAGAGGCCTGTGCTCACATACCTCAGGCCCGAGTCTACAAGAATCGTCACAACCGTTGCGCCAGGCCCTAGCCTCGCCGCCACGTACAGTGCCGCCACGACGTTGGCCCCCGATGACGTGCCCGCAAACAGCGCTTCCTCCTTCGCCAGCCTTCTTGCCATTACCTGCGCATCTTTTGTCGAGACGCCCACGACTTCGTTGACGAGCTTGGGCTCCCAGAGCGGCGGTGTAAATCCGATCCCGATCCCCTCGATCTGATGACCACCGGGTGAGCCACCAGTCAAAACCGGCGACTCGGCCGGCTCAACAGCGACGGCATGGATCCTGGGATTGTGCGCCTGAAGTGCCTTTGTCACGCCATGAAGACAATGCGCGCTCCCCACGGACTTCACAAACGCATCGACCTTTCCTCCTGTCTGGTTCCAGATCTCCTCGCCAAGCGCGTAGTACCCCTTCTCCGCATCCCGGTTATTGATCTGGTCGCACCACCAATGATCCGGCTGCTGACTGAGCGTGCGGGCTTTCTCGATCATCGCCCGGATGAGCTTTTCGGTGATCTGCTTGTTCTCGCTCGGCACATCGGTCACCACCCCGCCAAAGGCATTCATCATCATGCGCTTTTCATCGCTGAAGGCGTCCGAGAAGACCGCATGAAACTTGTACCCCTTCGCCGCACAGACAAAGGCCAGCGAGACTCCCGTGGTCCCGCCCGTGTATTCGACGACTGTCCCTCCCGGCTTCAGCCGCCCGTCCGTCTCCGCCGCTTCCACTACCGCCTTCGCCATCCGGTCCTTCATGCTTCCGGTGGGATTGGCGAATTCGAGCTTGACGAACACGCGACCACTCCCACGCGGAACGATGTGGCAAAGCTGAACGAGCGGGGTGTTGCCAATTGCTTGCAAAACATTAGTTGCGATCATCGACGGCTCTTTCACGATTGCTGCGTCGCGAAAAGCGCACCCCGTTCGCCGACAGGTCCGATCTCACCACCTCAGGCGGAGTGACCGAGACTCCCGCCCTGCCGGCGGCGGGACGAGGCTCGTCTGAACGACGGCTCGGCCGAAGGCCGGAGCGGGCCTGTCTGCCGATCCCCTCCAAATACCCTCCCTCCCGCCAACCCCATATACTCTTTTTTCCCTGATTTCGTATACGGAAAATGCGGGAACCTCCCAGGAGGGCAAAAAAAAGGCGAAAATGGGAGAAATCAAGGGGTTCCAGGGTAGTCGCCCGGATCAGTGATGACCGTCGACCTGGATAGTACAATTACTCTCTGGTTCCCTGAGATCGAAGAGTTTGCTCATAGCCTTCGCTGTCGGGTCCAGTTTTGTCTCCGGTCATACGCAAGAAATTCCCATCGATGTCCTTGACAAGGAACTCACAGTGACCCCAGGGGAAATTCATAGGGGTCTCTGCAATAATGGCTCCGGCCTGTTGGTACTCCTCGTAAAGAGGCATCACATCTTTCATGAAAATCGAGATCCATGTGCCGGCCTGACCCTGCCCCCTTTCACACAGGAATACGGTCGCTGTTCCCCGCCCCACTGATGCAAAGAAAGGCCATCGCCATCGCTCTGTGAAACCGAGCTTCTGTACATAGTACGCGAGCGCGTCATCCAGATTGTTCACGCACAGAATTGGCACCGCGTGAGTGAATGCAGTGGTCATCCGGCTCTTCCTTCAACGGTCGTTACCGATGCACGGTTGCAACGGTGACCACGCTCCCATCAGCAGAAACTTTCTGCACCCGCGGCAACCATTCCCGCCTCTCGTCTGATGCCGTGTGCAGATACTCAAGCACGTACAGGTCGGTGCCCGAGACTGCAACTGCGGTCGGCGACCATGGACCTGATGCCCTCAGGATCGTTGTGATCTTCTTATCAGTCGTAATCTTGATGACGGCACCGCAACCCGCAGCAGCAACGTAGATTGTTCCATGCGCGTCGACGTCAAGGCCGCGTAAGTATGGTCCAAGCTCCGGCTCCGCGCCCGGCACAGATGCGCAGTCAGAAATCGTCACGTCGGCAACAACCGTGGTAACCTCGCCCTCAGAGGTGACGCGCGTAATGCTTTTGTCTTCTGCGTAGTACAACGAACCATCGGACGTTGCTACGATGCCGTTCAACCATCGGCGAGATTTACCCTCCGCACCGGGAGGGGGCGTCGCGGCAACGGTCGTCATTCCGGAAGGCGCAAGACGGAAGATCTGCAACTGTTCTTTCTCATCCAACCATGGATAGTACAAGCTCCCGTCACGCCCCACGGTTATAGGAAAATCGCTTGATACAAGAATCCGGGGATCGCCAGCATCCCTCGTCACAATTGCACCTCCCCGTGAGAAGCGAGGCAGTGTTACTGCTGCAAGCCTTGAGTCGATATCCGTCGTCATCCAGTGGAACGCCGGCGCAGAGAGTTTCGAGAGCTTCCCCTTCCGGTCGAGCTTCCAGATGCCGGATCCGGTATCAACAAAGTACACATTCCCTTCCTGGTCCACGGCAATGCCTGAGCCCGGGTGGGCGAACAGAGTGTTTCCCGCAAAGAGAAGTCCGAGGGCAAGGAGGAGTATGAATGTCTTTTTCATATCCGCACTCTAGAATATGTCTGTCAATCAAGCACAGAAACCAAACACCAGACGACCCTGAATTGTTCGCTTCGGGCGAGTCCATCCGGAGGGGATCCGGGGGGGCTCCCTTTCCTCTCCAGTGCGGGATTGCTAATGATCTCGTCTTTCCATCCGTTGCCAATTCTGATTCGACTCGAGATTCGGATTGTAATCCTCCTGTTCCGTGATCACATACTCTCCGAGCCCGTTCACCCAGGCATTCCGATACCCGGCGGGAAGCTCTACAGAGCGCTCCGACACCGGATCGTAATATTCATCCACGCTCCTGATATTCTGGCTGAACCGCTCCGACAGGCGGTCGTACACTCCCTGCCGCTCCTCCCAGGAGCGCATCATGTCGTCTGAGATCTCCCTGTGCGTCTGGCTGATGATCCTGCTCAATTCGCCGGCGTTGCGGATCTTTTGCATCTGGTTTTGAATCAGGAAATTCACCACCTGGCCATAGGTGTTCATCCACTGCGGGTTCACTCGAATGGACGATCCTATCGTCCGGAACAACGGGCCGAGCGAGTCGAGTGTGCCCATCGGGGCCTTCACGGAGAAAATGTAGCTGACTGTCCAGAACGTATTCGTGAACTGGCCAAACATGGATTGAATGGGGATGGCAAAGCTCTCGACAAGGGCATAGAATTCTTCCTCGATCACGATCCCCTTTGAGGCATATTTCACCCGCACCGTGCCCCCGTCCGCGCTCATACCCGGCTGTTGCGATGACACACCCAGCGCTGCTGCGAGGCCCGAGAGGCGCTCTTCGTGCATAACGTTGAGATTCTGCGCCTTACCACGGAACCGGCGGAGCACGACGCTCTTCAGCGCCTGTACCGGCCCGACCGGAGTCCGCACTTCGGCGCCGAAGTACTTCGAGCCGGGAGGGAACATCTGCTGGTTCATCTGGTTGTCCGTCCAGAAGAACGACTGGTTGGGGAAGACCTCCAACTCTTCAGGGGCGGATGGATTGGTCGCACGCAGCCATGCAGTCGCCGGCATGCCGGGATTGTCCAGAACCCAGGTGATCCCGCCCGTGAATTTCCAGTGTGTTGGCACAAGCATGCGGAAAGCTTCGCCACCGGTCCCGTTTCTGTCAATACACACCTCGGTGCGAAACCGCAGGGGAGCTTTTCGGTTGCCCGCATTGACGCCGGTTGTCCGATCAGACTCGGAGGCTTCAGCGCTTGCTCCGCCTGACGACTTGCCCTGTTCGCTACAACCGCTCGCAAGGAGAAGAGTGAGAAGTAAGAAGCATACGGTAGCGCGGGAGGTTCTCATACTGGTACCTCCGGCAGGAAATGGTGAGAGTGAAAAAACCGAGGAAATATACCAAGCCCCCAGGGGAATGTCAATCAAAGGATTGAATAGTCCTGGTCCACCCTGGAATCGGAAGGCTAAGCCAACACCCCTTCCCTCTCATGTTCTCAGAGAAGGAAGGGGATGGGTGAGATACCTAGGCTTTGCTCTTCAAAAAGGCCCCTCGCTCCAGCTCCTCAAAGGCCTGCCGCAGTTGCTCCTGCGTATTCATCACGATCGGGCCATACCAGGCGACAGGCTCCTGGATTGGACGACCGGAGACGAGCAGAAAACGGATCCCCTGTTCTCCCGCCTCTACTATCACCTCATCGCCGCTGTCGAAGAGGACAAGCGAACGATCTTCGGCCTGCATGTATTCGGCGGGTGCGGAAACGCTTCCCTGTCCCACGCTCTCGGTCGCCACAGGAAGCGGACCGGAAGCGTTGCGGAATTTCCCGCCGCCCGCAAACACGTATGCGAACGCCTGGCTTGATGTCTCCACCGGCAACGTCTTTCGCTTGAGCGGAGGCACCCACACATCCAGATACACCGGGCTGGCGGCGATACCGTCCACAGGACCTTTCCTTCCCCAGAAATTTCCGGAAACAATGCGCACCTGAGTGCCATCGTCGTCGGTGACAATCGGAACGTCTCCTGACTTCACTTCCTGATAGCGCGGCGTGGTCATCTTCAATGAGGATGGAAGATTCGCCCAGAGCTGGAAGCCATGCATCTTGCCCGCCGCGTCTCCTTTCGGCATTTCCTGATGGATGATGCCGCTGCCGGCGGTCATCCACTGCACATCCCCCGCTGCGATCGCGCCACGGTTACCCAGGCTGTCGCCGTGCTCCACGGTGCCCGCCAAAACATAGGTAATGGTCTCGATGCCGCGATGCGGATGCCATGGAAAGCCCGCAAGGTAATCCTCGGGTCTTTCGTTCCGGAAATCGTCGAGAAGAAGGAACGGGTCAAAATCCGTGGTATTGCCAAATCCGAACGCGCGGCGAAGACGTACACCGGCACCTTCGAGCGTGGGTTTCGATTGGACAATTCTCTTGACAGGTCGTAAGGACATTGGCGCTCCGTTTTGTTGAGATGAGAACAGTTTTTGGAGAGCCTCCGGTTCCGTGAAAGGAATTCGTTCCAGCAGTCCTGAAGGTACCCAGCGGGACTCAAGAACAGCGCAGCCCGTCCGAGCGGGAGCGCTGCTCCACACCCCCGGTTCCACCGCCAGGGGGGTGTAGCAGCGCCTGTCTATCCCAGGTGCTCGAACGGGCTGACTATAATGAGCGTGAACGCAGTCGAGTCATCGTGAGGGCTGACCCTTCCGGTCAGCCCGAAGCGCTCCCATCGGAGTTGGGATTGCTCCGGGCCGATGAAGGTCGTCCGCCCCCGCAATCGCCGACATGGAGCGTCGGTCAATCCATGATCTTGCGTAAGAACGCCGGCTTCTCGGGATCGGCCTTATCGATCTTCTCCCGCACCTGCTCCTGTGGGTCGCGGGTGGCGGGACGGTTGATCGTGATATCCAGGCCGCGCCGGATTGCCGCCGGCGGATCCAGGCTCTTCAGATCCGAAAGTCCTGCGGGAATCCGCTCCATGACGGGAATCTTCGGCTTGCTTCCTGCGCCGGTGAATCCACGACGGTTGAACCCGGTGGCAATCACGGTGACCATGATCTCGTCGGTCATGTCCTTGTCCACCACCGCGCCGAGGATCACATTTGCTTCCTCTCCTGCCGCCTCGTGGATGATCTCCGTGGCCTCGTCGATTTCCACAAGGGACATCTGCGTCCCGCCCGTAATGTTGACCAGCACACCCTGCGCGCCCGAGATGGAAACGTCTTCCAGCAGCGGGCTGGAGATTGCGGCGTGCGCCGCCTCCACTGCGCGGTTCTCGCCTGTGGCAACGCCGGAGCCCATGACCGCGTCGCCCATCTCGCGCATCACCGTACGCACATCGGCGAAGTCCACGTTGATCAGGCCGGGGACCGTGATGAGCTCCGAGATGCCTCGCGTGGCACCGTACAGTACCTGATTGGCGACATCGAACGCTTCCTGAAGCGGCGTGTTCCGCTCGACGACCGAGAGCAGCTTCTGGTTCGGAATCACGATCAGCGTATCCACCTGCTTCTTGAGCTCCTCGAGCCCCATCTCCGCCTGCGCCATCCGCTTCTTCCCTTCGCAGTTGAACGGACGGGTCACGATGCCCACCACGAGCGCTCCCATGCTCTTGGCGATGTTTGCCACGAGGGGCGCGCCGCCCGTGCCGGTCCCACCACCCATGCCGGCGGTGAC
>Ga0316605_10002305_pt1 | contig 10871 bp, 8 predicted proteins | sample OWC_soil_day20_n_FD_207666 | JGI IMG/M metagenome (GOLD analysis project Ga0316605, IMG submission 207666) | Wetland soil microbial communities from Old Woman Creek delta, Ohio, United States - OWC_soil_day20_noCT | ecosystem: Environmental > Terrestrial > Soil > Wetlands | place: USA: Ohio... | reverse complement strand
TGTTCTGGATCGAGCTGAACCTGACGACCAGGCCGCAACCATCCGAAATCGCGAGCACGGCCGTGGCGATCGCCCGGGAGCGGGGTCCAGCGCGGACGCGGTTGCGCACGCTGCTCTATGTCGAGGACAACCCGGCCAACCTGATGTTGGTCGAAGATCTCGTCGCGCGCCGGCCCGACATCCGCCTGCTGACTGCAGAAGACGCCAACCGTGGCATCGAGATTGCCCGTGCCTCGCTGCCGGACGTCATCCTGATGGACATCAATCTGCCCGGTATCAGTGGCATCCAGGCACTGGGCATCCTGACTGAGGATCCCATAACCGCGCACATCCCTATCGTCGCGCTCAGTGCCAACGCGGTGCCGCGGGACATCGAGAGAGGCCTGGAGGCAGGGTTCTTCCGCTATCTCACCAAACCCATCAAGGTCAACGAGTTCATGTACACGCTGGAAGTAGCGCTGAAATTTGCCGAATCGCAATCTGCACGCATGGGCGAGGCGCAGGCGTCGTGATGGGCGGCGCACTCGACATCCTCGGCGCGCGCATCCTGATTGTCGACGATCAGGAAGCGAATGTGCAGTTGCTGGGGCAATTGCTGGGCGAGGCCGGCTATACCTGCGTTGCCGCGACGAAGGACCCGCGCGAAGTCTGCGCGCTGCATCGCAAGAACCGCTACGACCTGATACTGCTCGATCTGCAGATGCCCGGGATGGACGGATTCGCCGTGATGTCCGCCCTCCAGGCGAGTGATGCCGACGCGTACCTGCCGGTCATCGTGCTCACTGCCCAGCCGGGTCACAAGCTGCGCGCGTTGCAGGCCGGCGCAAAGGACTTCATCAGCAAGCCGTTCGATCTCGTCGAGGTCAAGACGCGCATCCACAACATGCTCGAGGTGCGCCTGCTGTACAAGAAACTCGAGAACTACGCCAAGTTGCTGGAACAGACAGTGCAGGAACGCACCGCCGAACTGCGCGAGAGCGAAGCGCGCTACCGGAGCCTGACCGAGTTGGCCTCCGACTGGTACTGGGAGCAGGACGAAACAGGGAGTTTCACGAAGGTCTCTGGCCCAGTCCTGGAAATGCTCGGCATCCGGGTCGAGCCGCTCGTCGGTGCAAAGAGCGACGACGGAGTGACCGGCTGGAACGAGGAAGAGCGACGGGTGCTGCAGGCAAGGATTGCCGAACGGCAACCGTTCATTGATCTGGAGCTCAGCCGCGTCAACGCCGATGGATCGCGACAGCAGTACCGGGTGAGCGGGGAGCCGATGTTCAGCCAGTCCTGCCGCTTCATCGGCTACCGTGGCATCGGCGTTGAAACCAGGGAGAGGCGATAGAGCGCAAGCGCACGACGCATCGCGATGTCAGCACTCCGCAGTCACAACGAAAACCGACTTCTCGCCAATCTGCCCGCGGCGGACTTCGAGCGGCTGGCTGTGCACCTGGAGCTCGTCAGGTTGCCGCTCGGCGAAATGCTCTACGAACCGGGTGGGCAGTTGCAGTACGCGTATTTCCCAACCACTGCGATCGTCTCGTTGCACTACGTCCTCGAGTCCGGTGCAACGGCAGAATCCGCTGGAGTGGGCAACGAGGGGGTCGTCGGTATTGCGCTCTTCATGGGCGGGGAAACCACGGCGAGCTCAGCTGTGGTTCAGACCGGCGGTCATGCCTATCGGCTGGCGCGCCCGCTGCTCAAGCAGGAATTCAATCGCGCCGGCGTGATGCAGCATTTGCTGCTGCGTTACACCCAGGCACTGATGACGCAGATGGCCCAGACGGCGGTATGCAACAGGCACCATTCAGTCGAGCAACAACTGTGTCGCTGGTTGTTGCTGACGCTCGACCGGGCTCCGTCCGGCGAGTTGATCATGACGCAGGAACTGGTCGCCAGCATGCTCGGCGTGCGCCGGGAAGGCATTACGGAGGCAGCCGGGAACCTGCAGCGTGCAGGAGTGATCCGTTACCGACGTGGCCACATCGCGGTGCTCGAGCGCTCAGCTTTGGAGACCCGAGTGTGCGAGTGTTACGCGGTGCTCAAGCGGGAATTGATCCGCCTGCTGTCCGACGTAAGTTGCCCCCAGGACATTAGGGTCCGTTTGGCGCGCAGTTCGGCAACAGTTCGGTCGCGATGCCCCTAAGCCGTTGACCCGGTTGGCCAGGCAGCCGCAGTGGGCGGGTTTGCAGGCTCTCGGTTCGCGATCGGGTCGGTCGGTCAACGAGAAACCCCTTTGGGGTCGTCGACTTGCTCGCGCCGAGCCGGGTGCTCCGAGCTGCCGGGAATCCGTGTGTCGATGATTGATTCCGTCCCTGGCCACCACATCTGGAGGCGTCGTGGCCAATAATAGTGGCCGTACGCCGCTTCGGTCATGTCGTGCCGGAGGGAGTGCGTGCTTCGCGAGGAAATGCGCAGCGATCGGCGGCAACACCAGCGCGAGCGCCATGACTTGCCTGTGGCGTCACCCCGACCCTTCGTAGCCATTTAGAACTGGAGTAAGGTGCTTCGGCGGTCCTTGCCCGGCAAGACCACTCGTCACCCGACGTTCATAGAAGACCCGATGAATGCGCTCGGCACACGCAGAGCAGTGCAGGCTCTCCTTGTCCTTGCTTCTTTAACTTGCACTGCGGCATGCGAGACGACGGTAGGCGTCTCCTATGAAGGAGAGCCCGTCTTCGTCGAGAAAGAATCTGCTCCTCGGGAAGCGCCCGAGGCCCCGATGGCGAAAGATGGGGAAGAAGCGGCGGTTCCGCGCGTCGTTGCCAAGCCAGAGCACCCCGAAGATGTCTCTCCCGGCAAAGAGCTCGAGGAGGTGGTCGTTGAGGCTCACCGCGACCGTCACGAGGTGATCCTCGATCTCGTGTCCGAAGCGAGATCCATTCTTCGTGATGTCGAGCTCGAGTACGTCTTCTCGGGGAAAGGAAGAAGAGAAGTGCTGCGCGGCCGTCCGGTCGTCTTTGCTCTGTGGAGCGAGACGAAGAAGGAATGGTCCATCGCGCGCATCGAGATCCCCCGCCCACCGGTCAAATGGACGCCCGGAAGGAAGCCGTTTCCTTTCATCGTGCGCACACCCGGAGTCGAGGCACGGCACGTGAAAGGCACGGGTGCCGAACGGCTGATGTTCGCCTTCTCCAAGGACGGGGAGCAAATGAAGGTCTACGGGAGGAAATTCCCCGTCTTCGACAGTGCACTAATTGCGAAGAAGAAGTGGAGAGCCGTCGTCGAGACCGCGAAGCCAATCGTCTATCTTCCGGCCAATGAAGACACCCTCGATCCGCTATTTGTCAGTGGCGGGAAGGAATTCCTTCTCGACACGGCACGAAGGGCGATCGAGGAATTGCGTCTCGCTGGGGCACCGTCAGTGGCATTTCCAGGACTGCTGCTCGCAGACGCGGTGCCCGCTGAAGTCCTCACAACCCTTGCGGTGATCGAACAGACGGATGACGCCGACTTCGTGAAGAAGAAAGGCGGTGCGTTCGACGAGGTGCTGAGCCACTACGGCCTGAAACGGGAGGAGGCGTATCGATACAGTGTCTCGAGCGCAGCGGCCATCGGCCCCATGCAGTTCACGAACAGGAGGGGGAATGGCACCTATGCGATGGTGGTCAGGCGATGCCCCGAGGCAAGGATTGACCCGAACTTCGAGCGCGGCGCGACGGATCTTCTGAACGCCATGAAGGCGGCGATCTGCCTCTTTGACATCGAGCTGTTTCAGATGCGCTCGGATATCCGCGCGGCGTATCGCGGCAACATGGAGGTGCTCGGCATCTTCCCGGTCGCCGCGTACAACGGTGGACCCAGGAATGTCGCGAAGCTCCACGGTGTCATGAAAAGGATGGGGGTGAAACTTGAAGACCTGCGTCCCCCAGGAGAGCAGCCTCAGGGAATGCAAGTGAACTGCCCGTGTCTATGGAAGGAGGACGCGACGGGCGTCCGTCCCGTGGCGATCCCCAAGTACAACAATGAGAATCGCTGGTACATCGAGAAGTACCAGAGCATCCTCGGAGTGTTCGATTGAGAAGACGAGCTGCTCTGGTGGAACGATGCGCGCTGCACTATCGATCGTCCGGATACGCGCCGGCAGCGGCGAAGTAATCGACGACGAAGCTCGTATCACTGCGACGGGCGCGTGTACTGCTCGCAGATGACCTCCTGCGACGAGGCTGAGTTCTTCCTCGCGAACTGCCCGGGCGTGAAGATGGATGGCGGCGGCGATGGCGTGCCCTGCGAAAAGCAATGGTGCGGCGAAAGGTAAGGTCGGCCTGTAGAGCCGGCCGGCTGGCGTTGTGTTCCCTACCGCACGGACAAGCGCCAAACGATCGCAGATGCTGCTCCACTCGCGTTGAACCACCAACTACGACACCTCCCGAGGGCACCAAGATGAAAAGGATTGTGAAAACCGCACTCATGGCCGTACTGCTGACTGTCGGAAGCGCCGCCGTCGCCGCGGAGCCAGCCGCCGATCCCGTGATCGGGACCTGGCAGATCAATGTCGCGAAATCGAAGTTCAGCCCCGGCCCTGCGCCGAAGGCCGATACCCGGATCTACGCGGCAACCGAGCAAGGCACCGTGATGACATGGACGAGTGTCGGGGCGGACGGCAAGGAGACCGTCGTCAAGTCGACGTTCAAGGCGGATGGAAAGGATTACCCCCTGACCGGGGCAGCCAACTTTGACAGCCTGTCGTTGAAGCAGGTCGATGACCACACGGTCCAGAGCACGCAGAAGAAGGGCGGCAAAGTGATCGGTACGACGACTCGCACCGTTTCCAAGGATGGCAAGGTACTCACGTTGACCAGCAAAGGCACCAGCGCAACGGGTGTGCCGTACGACAACGTCATGGTCTACGACAAGAAGTAGTTCGCGACGAGCGGTGGGCAGTCCACGCCTGGCAGGCGTGGACTGTTCGGCCCGCAGCGGCTCCGTCAGTTCTCGTCCTTGCGCCCGAGGCTCTCGAGGACCTCGGCTAGCTTCTGGTGGGCAGCCGCATTCTTCGGGTCCGCCTCGATCGCAACCCGCAGGTGGCGCTCGGCCTCGGCGAACTTGCCGCTCCGCGCCAGGGATGACCCCAGGTTGTAATGCGCCGTGGCCGACTTGGGGTCCAGCTCGATTGCCTTGCGGTACGCCCGGGTCGCCTCCTCGGACAGTCCCTGGCGTTCCAGCACGAAGCCGAGGTCGTTGTAGATCGCAGGCTGCGGTTTGATCGCGAGTGATTCCCGATAGTGGGCTTCGGCCACCTCGATCTCGCCGATGTCGATGGCGGCGAGGGCGAGGTTGTTGTGCGATTTCCAGTGCTTCGGATCGACCGTGATCGCCTTTTCCAGCGCGACGACCGCCTCCTGGCTCTTGCCTTGCTGGAACAACGCGAACCCGAGGGAGTTCAGGAGTTCCACGTTGTCGGGCTCGACGGCGAGTCCCCGCTCGTAGGCCCTGACGGCGGCTGGGTAGTTGCCGGTCCGTTCGTTGGCCATGCCCGCCCGCAGGAACGAGTACGCGTCGAGGAACTGCTCCTTGATCTTCGCGATCGCATCGGCAGGCAGCGGAACGAACTCCGGGATGTTGGCGGCGCGGTCGCCCGCGGTGAAGCGCTCGAGCACCACCGGTGGCGTGGACTGGCCGTCCTCGTCGATGTGGGTCAGGAAGAGCTGGGTGTAGGCGGTGTTGGCCTTCGACGAGAAGACGAGCCAGCGGCCGTTCGACGACCAGCTGTGCCAGGAGTTCATGCGCGGTGTGTTCGCGCGCAGGCGCCGGGCCTCACCTCCTTCGGCGGGCATGATGTAGAGCTCGCTGTCCGGCATCAGCAGCATGTAGTTCTCGGCCTTGCAGAAGACGATCCACTTCCCGTCCGGGGAGAACTTCGCGAAGTAGTTGCTCTTGCCGTTGTGCGAGGCGCCCTCGATCGGCTCGGCCTTTCCGCCCCGGCCGTCGTTGAACGGAACGCGGTACAGGTCGAACTTGAACGACTCCTTGTCGTTGACGAACTCGGGGACGTCCTTCTCGTCCAGCAGGATGCTCGTGGCCTTCGCGAGCACTTCCTTCCGGTACGCCTTCGTCCGGGCGAAGACGACCCACTTGCCGTCCGGGCTCCAGGTCGGATTGCTCTGGACGTACTCGGGATCGTCGGCGCCCGGCAACGGCCGGAACGTGCCGGTCTCGGTGTCGTAGACGACGAGAATGCCCTTGATCGGGAAGAAGAGCTGCGAGAACCAGATGTCGGGCGTCGCCACGAATACCGCGCGGTCCTTGACCGTGCTGATCACGTAGCGGCCGTCGGGCGAGACCTTGGAAAGGAGCCCGAAGGTGGCCTCGCCGTCGTTCCTCCTGTAGTCGTTCCAGGTGATGATCTTCTCGTCGTTCAGCACCATCTGCCTGGACACGGGGAGGATCGCGTAGCCGCCCTTGTCGTTGCCGTAATCCACGTCGAGGCCCAGGACGCTGCCGTCATCCGAGAAGGAGTGGCAGTTGCCGCAGACCGGCAGGTCCTCGAGGACGATGGGAGGCTGGTCCTGCGAGTCGATCGAGCCGTAGCGCCAGCGGATGCGCGAGGGATCCTGGACGGCCGTGATGAACGGGAGCGGAACCTCGCGATAGAAGATCGAGTCCCCCACCGGGTCCGTGGAGGTGCGGATGCGGATGTTCGCGGAAGAGACGGCCTTCGCGTCCGCGCCGAGACCGACGATCGCCACCGCTGCGTCTCGCTCCACGCTGCGCTGCTTGATCACGGTCCAGTCGGCCTCCGAGGGGCGCCACCGGGGTTCCGTCGTCGGGAACCGCAGCACCTCGTCCGTGCCGTCGAATCGAAGCAGGACCATCCACGTTGCAACGCCCTTGGTCTCGTCGCCCCAGACGAAGGTCGGGGCGACGATCTCGGGCGGAAAGAGCGTCTCGTCGAGGGGATACTTGATCTCGAGGCTGCCGGAGGGCCCGCGCGGGAACGCGAGCGGTGCCGGTCCCGATTCCTTTGCGCAGGCGCTGAGTACCAGTAGCGCAGTGAGCAGAAAGCCGTCACGCAGGAGGCGGCTGCAGCGCTGGTTCATCTTCATTTGCGGGCGATTGTGGGTGGCCGCACGACGCCGCGTCAAACGAGCCGCCCGAGAGTTTGATTTACCATAACTCAAAAATTGACACCCAAATTTCACACGAGTAGAAATCGCCGTGGGGAATCCTCGCCGCGCCGTTGCGCGCGGCGAGCCTGTCTTAAAGAAACAAGGGCCGGTCACGGGCCTGGAGAACTCGACAATGAATCTGCGTCAAATCTGCGCGGCCGCTGGCATTGCCGCATTCATGGTCGCTGCTACTGCCAATGCGACCGTCCATCGCGTCTTTCCGGGCGAGTCCATCCAGGCGGCGATTGACGTTGCCGCTCCGGGCGACACGATCCTCGTCGAGCCGGGGACGTATAAATTCGTCCCTCCTGCGATGGAAGCCGGGAAGTATTACTACGGCCTGCGCATCAAGACGGACAACCTGCGCCTGATCGGCAGGGTGGTCCCGGGCCGGGGCGAGGCGGGCAAGGTCCGCCTCGTTTACGACGCCCCCGTCGACCCCTACAACAACGTGAGAGCCGCGGATGTTGGCGCGGGAGTCTATGCGGCTCCTGATGTCAGTCTTCCAGGGGATCCACGGAGTTGCGATCCCGACGTTTCGGCTGACTCCCCCCTTGGCCAGCTGTGCAAGGCAAACAGTCTCAAGGACTTCTACATTCGTGGCTTTTCTGTCGAGGGTTTTCCGAGGAACGGAATCCAGACCCGCTGGGTCGAGGGTTTCGAGTTCATCCGGAACGAATCGGTCAACAACCTCAACAATGGGATCTATCCGACCCTCTCGGCGAACGGACTGGTCCAGAACAATGTCTCCTACGGCTCGCTCGATACGGCGATGTGGGTGGCGGGCTCCGAGAACGTTCGCGTCATCGGCAACGAGGTATTCGGGAGCGTGATCGGCTTCGAGATCACGGTCTCCAACAACGTCTGGGTGACGCAGAACAGGATCTACGACAACACAGTGGGCATCGGCCTGTTCCATCCCAACGGGGCCGGCAACCCGCCGCTGCCCGTCATGGCCAACTGGGTGGTCGAGCACAACGACGTTCGCGACAACAACCGGCCGAACGCGGCGGTGCCGGGAACCTTCCAGAGCGCCTTGCCGTCGGGTATCGGTATCCTGCTGACAGGTGTCTCCGACCACGTGATCGCGAAAAATACCGTAGAGGACAATGACTTCGTCGGGATCGCGGTCCTCGGCTGGTGTACGGCCAATTCCGGTACCGCCAACGACTGCTCGGTCAAACCGCCGATAACAGATCCTCGGGCGAACAACAACCTCGTCTCGCAGAACAAGGTGAGCGGTAACGGAGCGAGTCCCCCTGAGGATGCTCCTTTCCCGGCCGTAGACCTTCTCTATGTGCAGTTCGCGCTGTTCGAGCCGGGCGCGTCGGGCAACTGCTTCGAGAAGAACAAGCCGAGTGGCTTCACGTATTTCTCCTCCACCGAGCTTGATTTTTCAAACTTCCCACCTCCCGTGCCGGTGCCTGGGCCGCTGCCCACCGACGGCTGCAAGAAGCCCTGATTCCTGCCGCCAGTGTTTGACCCCAGCCGCCCGACGTCGCAGACGTCGGGCGGCTGCTGGTTCACAGCAGGCTGAGTTGACCGCGGGTACTGTGCGAGCATGAAGCCCGCTCCCGTAGCCGCTCACAGGATCGCAGTGTCTCCCCACCCCATCGCCGAGACGATCGAGGCGCACGGCTGCTCGATCGTTCTCCGTCGGGTCGAAGGTCCCGAGGCCAGGGAACTCTACTTCCACTGCCGGCCGCCCGCTGAGACTGCGGAGCCGCGCCGGCAGGCCGATGCAATCTATCGCGCGATCGTCCGCGTCCTCGAAGCCGAGGGCGGAGACTTCGCGTCAGTCGTCTCCGAGACCGTATTCCTGCGGAACCTGCGGGCGAGCGTCGAGTCCGTCCGTGAAGCGCGCCACCGGGTCCTTACCGCGCACGGGGGGACGACTCACAGGCCCGCCACGACCGAGATCGAACAACCCCCGCTGGACGAGCACGCCTTGCTCGAGGTCTCGGTGCAGGCCGTCCTGCCGAACGAGTCTCCGGCGCGGTGCGAGTCGATCGAGGCTGTGCCCGCCTGCGGCTGTGCCGAGTGCTCCCGTGCGCACGGGCTGCGGATCCACGTGGGTGAGGAGACCCGCTTCCATGCCGCCGCACTGTGCGGACCGGGCGAGAATGCCTACGAGCAGACGCTCGGCATGTTCTCTCTCGCCGAAGACCTGCTGCGGCAGGCGGGGATGGAGTTCCGCGACGTGGTGCGCACCTGGATCCATCTGCGCCACATCGACCGCGACTACGGGGACCTGAATCGGGCGCGGCGCGCGTTCTTCGCGGCGCGGGGAATCGACCCGGTCCCGGCCAGCACCGGCATCGGTGGCGCGCCCGTTTCCGAGGCGCACGATCTCTGCCTCGGCGTGTACGCCGTGAAGGCCGGACGCCCTCCCGTGCGGACCGTGATGAGGTCACGCACGCTCAACGAAGCCGTGGAGTACGGCGCCGACTTCGTCCGCGGAATGAAAGTGGTTGAGACCAACAAGGTCGCGCTTCACATCTCCGGGACCGCGAGCATCGACGAGCACGGCAGGACGGCGCACGTCGGTGACTTCGAGGCCCAGGCGGACCGCATGCTCGTCAACATCGCGGCCCTGCTCGAAGGCCAGGGCGCAGGCTTCGGCGACGTGACGTCCGCGATTACGTACTTGAAGTATCCTGCGCACGCGGGGCGGCTTCGGGCGAAGCTCCACGCTGCCGGCTTCGAGGGCTTCCCCCACGCTTTGGTCGCGGCGCCGATCTGCCGGCCCGACCTCCTCTGCGAGACGGAGGCGCTGGCTGGGGTGCTGACCACTTAACGGCATTAGCCTGTCCGCGGATACCGAGGGATTGCTGCAATGATTCACGAAAGAAAGCACCGACTCGTACGGCCAGCGGCCGTGCTCGCGGTCCTGACGATTGCGGTTGCCGTCGGCCCGGTGCGTGCCGCTGAACCGACGTCCGTACCCGAGGCGTCGGCGCAGGATTCGGCCGGCCGGACGCTCCTGCTCGGCATGGCCGAATTCATGGCGCGCGCACCTGCAATGAGCGTGACCATGCGCAGCAGCTACGACGCGATCCAGGCGGACGGCCAGCGAATCGAGTTCGGCGAGCGTCGCCGGATACTGATGCAACGCCCGGACAAGCTGCGAGTGGACGTCGAGCGCAGTGACGGCGAGCGTGGAACCGTCGTGTTCGACGGTCGTTGGATCACGGCGTTCAAACCCGCCGAGAACGTCTACGCCCGCGTGGAGAAGCCCGGAACCCTGGACCAGGCCCTCGTCTACATGGTTCGCGACCTGCGCGCGACCTTGCCCCTGGCGCGCATGTTCACGACCGGCTTTCCAGTGGATCTCGACAAGCGCGCCACGTCCGTCACGCTGGTCGAGGAGTGCAGCCTGTTCGACGTCCCGACCGATCACGTAGCCGTGCGGTCCGCGGAAGTCGACCTGCAGATCTGGATTGCCAGAGGCCCGGAGCCGCTGCCGCGCCGGGTCGTCATTACCTACAAGAACGCGCCCGGCGAACCGCAGTTCCGCGCCGACCTCACGCACTGGAGCGTGACGGCGAAGCTGGATGCCGCCTCATTCGCGTTCGTTCCCCCGGCAGGGGCCGAGCAGGTCATGTACCTCGCCCCGCGACCGCCGGCGGATGTCCCGGCCGGCTCCGCTGGCGAGCAACGATGAACCGCCATCCTGGACTCCAGGGCATTCTCATTGGAGTCGCGTGCGCCGTCGGGCTGGTGATGGCCGGCTGGGCAGACGCCGATGCAGCCGGCAGGCGTGGCGGCGGAGGC
>Ga0316605_10002304_pt1 | contig 10877 bp, 6 predicted proteins | sample OWC_soil_day20_n_FD_207666 | JGI IMG/M metagenome (GOLD analysis project Ga0316605, IMG submission 207666) | Wetland soil microbial communities from Old Woman Creek delta, Ohio, United States - OWC_soil_day20_noCT | ecosystem: Environmental > Terrestrial > Soil > Wetlands | place: USA: Ohio... | reverse complement strand
TTCGTTTGTTTGAAATGCGTTCATACGATTCGTTTAGAGTTGGGGTGTAGTCAGTTCGGTTATGCTTGTAACTGTCCCCTACAATCCGCATAAATGAATTAGAAATTTCAAGTAATAAATCAGGTGTTATTTGCAATGATTCTGCTTTTTGTATCAAAAAGTTGTTTTTTTGAACTGTAGCATACCCAAGACCTGACGCTTCAAAACTATAATAAAGGCGGCCAAAAATCAGTCCTGCAATATTTTGTTCAATTTGTTCAACAATTTTATTTCTTACGCTTGTACAACCGCTCTTAGTATTGTCAAATGTTTGACTTACCATATCAAAGAAATAACTCCAGTGTTGATAAGGTTCGTTATTGCTCGGTTTAAAGTTCTTAATTGAAACATAAGGCCCTCCAGGATTAATTCCGAATTTTAGCATTTCACGAATTACAATATCAACAAAATCGCTTGTTTTTTTGATGTTGGATTTAATTGCGATATATGATTGTCTATTCTCTTCAGTTGCAAATCTCCCATTAACAGTTTGCCATAATTGACCCAACTCTGTAAATCTATTGTTTCTCAAATTTTGCAACTTGTCTTGTTCTGTTTGGTTGTTTGTCTCCAAAGCAGTAATTACATCGTTGTCGAACTGCAAATCGTTTGTAAGATTATGAATGATTAACTCTTTGAGTAAGGTTGTGTAATGTTCTTCTTCAATATTTTTTGCAAGTTTTGCAGCATCTTCTCGGCTATCGGAAAAAGCAACTAGTTTTTTGGTATCATCACCTTGGGGCAACGAATTGAAAAGTTCTTTTGATAATAACTGACTCACTTTTCCAAAACCGGTTCTGAAACCACGAAATGGTGATTTTCGCTTTTTGTTTGGATTTGAGTAATCAGATTCACAGTGAGGGCAAATATGAGGTAATGCATCAAGTTTTTTTAACATATCTTCCCTAACATTATAATCCACATTGATAATATTATCATTATTGTCTTTGGTAATATCAGCAACCCTCAACCATCTACCTTTGATATTATTCGCTACATCATTTGGATTATTAATTCCAATTTTACCTGAATTGACATTTAGCCAAGCATTGCACCAAATTAGTTTTTTACCGTTTGAATTTGAAATACTATATTCGGGTTCAATTATATTTGTGTTTCTTTCATTTTCTATCCCAAAGGAACCTGGACAAAAAATACTGAAATCTTTGTATTTGCGTTTCTCAACAATAGTAGAAGGTGAAGTATCAGGAACTCCTTCAATATCTGGACTAACCGGCAATAGTTCTGTGATTGCATTACCCTCAGAATCTGTGTATTCAACTCTACTTCCCCCAAACGCCAAAGTGCCACAGTTCTCGCAATAAATCAATTCCAAGGTTCTGTGTCCTCTGTAAGAAATTTGAGGTGCATTTAGAAGTTCGCCAATAGGCATTCCTCTGCTTAACACTTCGTTATCGGAAATAAGTTCGCCCCAAAGCCCTGGTATGTTACGATAAAATAAGTGGAAACGAATACGTGGAAATGAATGCTTGAAATTGTATTTTTCTAATAAACCCAAAAGAAAGAAGAACCCTTTTACTGCATTTTTGTTTTTATTGTTTTCAAAACCAAACAAAACTTCCGCAACGGATTTCACAAAACTCGGTGTTTCATCATTATCACCATTGATAAAAGCAGGAACTGCTCTTATTCTTCCAGCAATATTGAAAGCGAAATACATAGCATTTTTTATTGATTCTTGTTGTTCCAATATTTTACTTGTAAGGTTATTATTGCCGATAATTTGGTTAATCTTGGTGTTTAATTCATCAATATTCTCAATATTTATGATTTGATTTTCAATAGTATCAGATTCATTACCTAATTTTTCAAAGTCTGCAACAAAATTTTTCAGTGGAGTTTGATTATCTCCTTGATGTTCAAGTTCGGTACCTTTAATGATTATAATCTCTTTATTTTCAACGCCAAAAAAGCTTTTCAAAAAGTTTTTACCTTCTTCGCCTTCAAGCGAAGCACTCGAAGCCAAGATGCGTAATTGGTCGCTATCGGGTGTCAAACCGATTCTGTCTAACAACATTCTAATAATATATGCAATTTCAGAACCTGAACCTCCACGATATAAGTGTAATTCGTCAATGATAATATGGAAAACACGCTCATTACGTTCTTGTTCTCTTTCGCTTTCTGGTAAATCTTCACATCTCAACCATTTTTTTGTTTGGTCAAAAATTGAATTTTCAATATCACGCATCAACATAATGCTCAACATACTGAAGTTTGTGATCATTATGTCGGGTGGTGCAATTTGCATATCAAAACGAGTTCGCATTTCTCCACCGTCTAATCGCTGGAAATTTGCAAGCAAATCGGCTTTTTGACTGTCTGTGAGATTGTCAGGATTTTCAGTCAGATATTGAGCAACACTTGCATTACTATCTTCTATTGCTTTTAATTCCTTTTTTAGTTGATTTACTTTGTTTTTGTTTGGGACAATGTTGTCGTCTTTTACTTTCCAAAGTTTCCCCGGAACAGGCGAAGTGGAATTGTATCTGCCAAAATAAATACGATTATCACTATATTCCTTCGTTTGAAACAAGTTTCTTATAACATCAGAATCTAATGCCTTGCGTAACCTTGAAAGTTGGTCTTCAACTAAAGCATTCATAGGATATATTAACATTGCGCGAACTGCTGTTGGACGTTGAGGATTTGAACGTTGCTGTGCAATTGTTGATAAAGTTTTATTGCCATTCCCGACAATTCGAGCTGGCCCGTAACCAGCATCGCTCCACCATTTCGTATTGTTTAAAGAATTAGTTGTATTTTTCCACTTATTTAATTCTTTACTTAAATATGCAAATAGTGGCAAAAGAAAAGATTCAGTTTTACCTGAACCTGTACCGGAAGTAATAACACAATGATTACCAGCCATTGCCTTTTGTAACATTTCATATTGGTGTTGGTGTAATTTGAAATTGCCAACCAATCCGCTACCTGCTAATGCTTTAAATATGGCGAGTTCTTCTTCATTGAGATTTGGAACCGTCGTAATCTCATTTATTGAGAAATCTGATGGTTTGTATTCGGGCAATGGCTCAACCCAAGGCGCACGAGCAAAGATTTTGTCTTTATTCAATAGTTCTTCTCGCTCTTTCTCGAACTGCTGGTATTTTGTTCCGAAAGCAGTTTTCACATAAAGGATAAAACTGTCCTTGATTGTGTCGAATACGTTGATTGGATTTTTCATTGAAATATATGCTGTTTTTTATTGTTATAATCAAATTGTTGTTGTAGCGTAGTTACAAGTGAATTGTTACAAAAAAGAAAAGGAACATTTTTGTAAATCAAATAAAGTCGATTGTCGTATTGTTGTATTTCTGGTTTCTTCCCAGAAAGAAGTGTGAACGCAATAGCATAGTATTTTGGCAACGCACAATTCAAAGGAACTCCTAACCAACTTTTTGATTCGTCATATACCAAAATATTGGTTAATTGTTTAATTGACTGCTCTTTATAATTGTATTCGTAACTGTTTATTTTGCCTTGTTCTTTTTCCGTTTTGTGCTGTTCTGTTTTTAATTGTCGATAGAGATACAAAAACAAATACAATCCGTAATGATGTTCAGTAATATGGTACGCTTCGTTTTTATACCATAAACGATAAGCGGTTTTGTAACCGTTAATGTTTTGAAAACGGATAAAAGCTAGACCTTTGTCAAAATCATTAGGTTTCTCTTTGAATTGTAGAGTTTCAAAATTAAATATTTCACCGCCTTCAAAATCATTTGCTATATTCAAATTAATTGTTTTATTTACAAAATTTTGCCAATCTGTTAGTTTGTGAGCATTTGCAAGTGCAAATTGAGTGAATAATTGTACCTCGTGTTTAAATTGCAATTTAAAATGGGTTGCAAAATCATTGACAATTGTATGATTGCATTTCTTGAATTTTATCAATATCGTTTGAGGTAGCAGCCCGTTTGCACTAACTTGAATATCAATGCAACAACTACCATTTTTAGAATAATCAATAATGCTTTGAATAAATTTATTATCCCTTGCACCGACTAACAAAAGAGTAGTTCCAGATTCTGTTGGTTTTACTATCAAAGAAGATTTATTAATACAGATAACACTTTGCTCAGCATCATAATCAATATATCCGAGATTCTGCAAATCGTAAAGTGAATAACGAATTAGTTTTTTCAAATTTTCATTTTCTTCAGAATTTTGTAATAGTCGAATGGCAGCACTATCATATTCTGTTTTTGAAATTTTACCTTTTGCAGAAATATAGTTGAGCAAGATATTTCCTTTGTCAGTTTTGATGTAATTGCAGTTTTGATTGAATGAGTTTGCATCCCGTGAATTTGTAAAGATACAATCTCCTGTAACTGGATTTCTTTGGGTTGGTTTCATCCTTTGAATAGTAGTATCGTCAAAATAATGCTCGATTCCTTGAAAATAATTTGTAGGATTATCAAATGGTTTAATAGTATTTCCAATTAGATCTCGTTTGGGCTGTATTTGTTTAATTTTTTCGTTTGCTTTTTTCTTGTCAAAATCTATAATTTTAATAAAACGAGGATATTCAATAGTTCCGTATTTTAATTTAAAGTCCTGGTTTTTGCGTTGTAAGTGTTCATCTGTGAACCGGGACAAGTTTGAATTATTTACTTTTTGCAATGGAATAGACTTGCTATCACTATATTCAGCTATTATTTGTTCGCTCTCAACCTCGCAGTTTTCAACCCATACATTTGGTAAAATATCGGAATAAAAACAAGCATCAAAGAAAAATTCTTTTTCAAAATTGATTCTTGGCGTGGATTCAGGTGTTGTTTTTAATTCGGGTAAAATTGGGTGTTGATATTTTGTAATTTGTTCAACTGTTAGAGCGAGCCATTCGTCACTCAAATTGTTTCTTGAGTTATCATTGTAAAGTTTCTTATGAATTGCAGGAATGTTTTCAGATTCAAACCAGGTCTTAAGATTAGATTCAAAAAAACTTTTTTTTGATACAACCAATGTTTTGCCGGCATTGAACTCTATTTGTGATATTTCTACCCAATCATTTAATTGAGAATCCTTTTTGAATAGAAAGAATTCTTTTGATTTCCACGTATATTTTATTCTGTTTGCGTTGTCTTTCAGTTCAATGTCGTTACTGAAATTTTTGAAACAGTTGGTAATAGGTGTTGAGTATAAAGGATTTTGCAAAGATTGTTCAATACCTTTGTATACGTTATATTTATTATCAGTTAGCGTAAACTCTTCAGGCAAACCGTCAGGTGAGAAAATCCTAAAATGATTTACTTCAATTTTCGATGTAAGAAAATCGAATTTTAGACATAGAACGATTCTTTTTCTCGAAAAACTTCTTTCCCTCGTAGTGTTGCCTATGTTTTTGGAGTAATCGTATCTGTTTGTCCCATCCCAATTTTTGTAATAATTAAATGCTCTTTTTACCAATTTTACACCTATGTATTCATTGTCACGAATTTTGGTAACTGTGTCGCTTGTCAAGTGAAGTTCTCTTGCGTTGTCTATAAGTAGTTGTTTGATTTTGCTCTCGTCAAGAGGTTCGTTTGGCAAAATATTGTTGTTGTCAAAAATTACTGAAAGTTTATCTTCCTGTTCCTTTCGAAAAATTATATGATATTCAAATTTGCTAACATATTTTCGTGTTGAAACAGGATTGTCTATTGTTTCAATTATCCCTAATGAAAAATTCTTATCTTCAAATAACCAGTTAATAATCTTATTCCATAAGTGGTCTATTTGATGCAAATGATTCCGAATTATACGGTCATAGTTAATTGTAAGTTGTTTTGATTCAAAATATGCTTTTGCAATGTCATGGAAATTTGTCATTCTAAAACCTTCTGGTAGTTTTCCAGAAGTAAAAGGCAACATGAAAGCTATTAGATATGTTAAGTATGGTGGATAGTTGAACAGAATACTCTCAATACCACGACAACCTTCTGAATATCGATTTTCTAAGCCAATGATTCTCTGAATGTAGTCGTTGTTTGCCGTTCCGCAAACGCCCGTACGCAAAGCACAGAAAAAGTCTTCCAGATAGCCTTCTTCAGGCAAAGGAAAATTCTCCGATCCAATTTCATTTATCACTTCCTCGCTGAAATACAAGGTAACTTCTTTCTCCTCATTTTCAGGATTGAAAAAGTGATTTATTATTGCATTATTCCATTCAAGATATTTCATAACTTTAGATTAATGAGCAATAAATAGAGATTTAATTGCTTTCGTAAATTGACTTTCTTGTATCAGTCCAGATATATTGCTCTAAAACATCAGCAATAAATTCTTGGACATAAGGGTGTTCTGTAAATTCAAGCACCTCTTGTTCACTATCAAAACATGAAGCTAAATTAAAATTATCAGTCCAATTCAACCCAGATGAACTGACAGAAAGAAACATATCCTTTGTGTAGTTCGTGACGCAAATCTTATGTACAGTTGTTGTTATCTTTCCTTTTAAATCGAGTATCATTTTGTGCTGGTTTTATCTTACAAAAAAATATGAAGAAGCTAATTCGTGTGTTGCATCTATGTCTGCTTCTTGACCAGAATTATCTTCGTTGTTTCGAATTAAACTTTGAATTGCGTAAGTTTTCCAACCTTTAATAAAGTTGACTTGTTCACCTAATTCAATTTCCATAGTTTTTTCTTTGATAGCAAGTACTGTGTCTGCTGGATAGGCATCCTTATCTTGTAAAAACTCTTCTACAAGATAACAGAGAGCTTCATTAAAAGCGTCTCTTTCTGTGTAACTACTTAAATCTGACATAATATTTTGTTTTAAATGGTTTGCTAGTTATTTGTTTTGTTTCTCAATTTGCTTATTTCATTCCAATAGAAGAATGCTTCTATATTTGACTTTTTGAGTTTGTTTAACTTTGTTGGCATTGGCTCATTAATAACAGCATCACGCAGAGGCTCGATATTTTGAGGGTCAAAATGTACTGCTGTTGTTATTCCATTGGCAATTAAAACGGATAAATAAGCTGCTTTAGAAGCATTTATTATGGCGCTGTCTATATTGTATTTTTCACTATGAATAAAACTTTGTATTCTTTTTGTACCTGTTTGAAGCAATTTGAAGGTGTCGGGTTGCACCAATCCTTTCATGCAAATACAAAGTGAGGTCTTGAATATATCGTCGAGTACCTGAGTAATATTCTCATGGTCAAGATTCCTGTATTGTAATTCAACGGTGGCAAACTTATGAAATGTCTCAGCAACTACCGTTAAATTGTCAGTTGCATCAAACAGAGAAGCAACATCAAAGAGTTGCTTTATGATTTCCATTGAACAGTCTTTGTTTCCTTTGAAATAAGGAATTCCCGTAGTGTTTGGAGCAAATGCGGTTAGTTTATCTCCCAACATATCAGCTTTGCTTGGTACATTTACTATAACCGGTTCACCTTCCAATTTCAAGAAACGGCTTTGGATTGGTAGTTGCTCTACATTATTATAATAAATATCCTCGAATAGTACATCAAGTAGAATGCATTCCGTTTCAGTATTTGTAACGTAAGTTACTTGATAAAAGAATTTAGCATGAGTTTTTGGCACATTGTGAGGTGTAACCCGCTCTACTAATTTCACTTCACCGAAGCCGTATTCCTGAGCAAATTTCTGAACAAATTCTTCAATGTTTGTTCCTGGAGGACAAATAATATCAATATCAATGGAAAGTCGCTTTGCGCTATCCATGTGAAGCATTAATGCCGTACCCCCTTTAAAAACAAAAGGACATCCAGATAAAACTAAGGATTCGAGCAATGAAAAAGCTCTTATTGATTTCTCAATAAGTGCTATGTCTGAAAATTTATTTTCAGCTGCCACTTGCTTCATCCATTCAATTGTCCGGCTATCTGGGTGAATCATAATTTATTGTTATTTAATAATTGTTCAACCTCTTCTTTTCGTCCCCGTCGGGTTGCATATCGTAATAGTTTATTTCTGTTCAAGTTGTGCCGTTCAATTACATTACTGTAAAAATAAGTGATTTCAGTTCCTTGTAAAAAATAAAATTCAACATCGCCCACCACATCTACTAATATCTTTTCAATAGTTGGTGTATTAAACCCATCTAACACTTGTAATGGGGCTTCTGATATTAGTGTTCGAACAATGATAGACTCATTTCCATTGATATAGCGACTAAAATCATCCTGATTGGGACACAAAAAAACACGAATAGAACTATTGCTATTTAGATAGTCGAAAACTGATTCTGTGACATCACGCTCAACATCAATATAAATGTAATTGAGGTTGGGAATGTGGTGCATATATGAGGCAATCGTTTTACTACTCCACACACAAAAGTTAGCAAATGGGAATTGTGTTTTGAGTTGTAAATTCAATTGTTTTATTTCATCTGAAATAAAAGCCATAAAATTTTTGTGAGAAGTAGTTGGCAGAGCATAAACCCCACGCTCAATGCGGATAAGTTCGTTGTTCTTCAATAGCCGATCTAATTGTATTGATAGAGCGTTTGGAGAAACAGTTTGTTTTTGTTTTTCCAAATAAGCAATCAACTCTTTACGTGTAAATTGACTATTTGTGGCGGCAAAATATAGTATGTCTGTGATTGTTGCCATATAAGATTAATTGTAAAATGCAAATGTATAACATATTTGGCAATAAACAATGATTATTGCCAAATATGTTGGGTTGTTATAAAAAATATTGTTTCCATATTTAACCGTGTTTGTGAATTGAATTATTGTTCTTCATGAATTGCTCAATATCCGCTATTGTGTATATGTTTAGTCCGAATATACTCGTTCGTTTAATCAAATCTTTTTCATTTAAAAGCCTTTCAATGCGTACATTTATTTTCAGCATTTTTATAAATGCTTTTTTATGCACAAATGCTTTGCCTTTATTTTTTCCTTTTATTTTCGATTTGTATTTATGGATATTTGAAAGTATAATTGGTGTGTTTTCTACATTACCAATAACTTCCGGGAAAGGTATTTTTCGTCTAACTCCATTTTGTGGAGTTTTATTTGTTTTTCTCATTGTAATTCATGTGGATGAATGTTTGAATTATTTTCGATATTGGTTTTGTGCATAATGATTTATCAAGCCAGTTTTGGCGAAACGTGCAATTTGTTTTTCGGCAGTTTTGGCTGGAATTTTCAGTTTGTCTGCAACCGCTAAATATGTTTGGCGGTCGAACTCTGCCGGGAGCATATTCAAAAACTGTTGTTTTTGATTGGGTTGTACTTTGGTAGCTGTATCAGTTGGGAGTTGTTGGAAAACATGTGCAGCATGTTGAACCAACACTTTGACCATTTCCATAGCGATATTGAAATCGGTATCGGAGCATACAAGCGGTGATTTTAACTCTCCGTTATCCATAATTCGCAGGGCTGTGAGAATCATAGCAATACGAAATGTAATTAAACCCAAGCGACGAACCGTGCCAATATAATCTTCTCCACACAATTCAATGTATTGAATTTGAGTTTGCTCAAAGTAACTATTGAACTGCTTTTGCTGTGAAATAGTCAGACAAAACCGCATGGGTTTGTCTTGACTTTGTAGGCATTTATACAACTCATGAAATTGGTCACCTAAATGGTCGAAATAGTGGTCGAGTGTTAGTCCGCTTTCTCCGGCAAATACGTCGTTCCATTCGTAGCGAATGTTCATGAAGTAGAAAATAAAGCGGCTGAATAAGCCGTTTTCGGCATTTGGAATGAGGGTTGAAACTTGTCGGGGTGTACCTGATAGCAGAGCCGAAAGGCGAGGCATATCAATTTCGACAAACTCACGATCTTTGCGGCGGTTGTAAGTAATTGTTTCGTGGTGAAACGCCTTGCGGAAACCATCGGAATAATTACCGTGTTCGGATTTGAAAGTTTGAGCAAGTGTATCGCCCTCTGTTTCAAAAATCAATCCTTTTCCGTTGTTGTCGTTGAGAATTTGAAACAAGCCAGTTGCGCTGTTATTGGCGGGAATCACCAGCATTTTAAGCGGTGGTTCCTGTGGCTTTTCCATGTTTACTTTATCACTTTTGGCTGCTGCGTATTCTGTCAGGTCACGTTGATAGGATTCAAATTCAGCTCTGTTTTGCTCACGAAGTGCCTTGTGAATTGGCTCTACCAATTTACGGCACAAAGTGAGTCTGCCTTTCCCTGCTGAAGCCTGTGCGGTTACAAATAAAAAGAGATTGGCGAAAACTTCCCGTTCTGCATAAACGCCGTAAATGTTGGGCAAACATGCACTCATGGAAACCAATGAGCCGAGTAATAAAATATCTTTGTCCTCAGGGGAAGTGCCTTTAATGGTAATGCGACGAAGTAAATCGGGTAACTGCTCAAAGATTTCAGCGGGTAATGAACTGAGTTGAGTTGTTGATTCGTTTTCAGAAGTTTCCCCTGTTTCCGCGACCTCCCCAACCCCTCCAAAGGAGGGGCTTTTTGGGGGCTGCGGAATGGAAACGCTTACACCGGCTGATTTGGCAAGGTGGTAGAATGTTTTAATGGAAACACCATGTCCGTGTGCTTTCAAACATGCATCAAATTGTTTGTCGGCTTCAGTTGAATTATAATCCTGATAGAACCGACTTAGTCGGTGATAATAGGATCTTCCGGATTCTCCAAGTTCGTCGGCAAGCGCAAAGCCAAGGTCACGCCAATCCGCATAGTTTGGAGCTATATCGGCTGCGGAAGATTCAATTCGTTGTGTGATTGTTTCAATATCAGACCTCACCCCTGACCCCTCTCCAAGTGGAGAGGGGGAATGAGTGGTTGATTGATCAGTTTTGGTTTTTGCGGTTGCATTGGATTCTGTATTTTTGGTTTCTGTCCAGTCTGCTGGATTAAATGTTTTCT